>ERZ791902.400-NODE-400-length-33314-cov-65.884031_pt1 | contig 33314 bp, 26 predicted proteins | sample MGYA00510149_ERZ791902 | MGnify/ENA primary metagenome ERZ791902 (study PRJEB30046, sample SAMN00792060) | human gut metagenome | study: EMG produced TPA metagenomics assembly of the A metagenome-wide association study of gut microbiota in type 2...
TGATATTCATGTATTTGCAAGTCAAGGCCTCGAGCCTTGACTTACAAATGCCGACGCGGGGACGCGTCGCCCCCAGGTGAGGATCCGCCCCCCCAATTAGGCTGCTAAATTGCAGTTTATTTTTGTCATAAAAGCCTATCCGTTATGGAGGCTTTTTTGTTTTGTATATACAACAAGTCCGTCTTACGTAACGCGTTACGTAAGACGGACGTACTTATTATTGTTGCTGTTGTTCGGGAGCCTCGTCGATGAGATCCATGAACTGGTCGAGCTTAGGCGTAATAATGATTTGTGTGCGGCGGTTGCGTTGTTTGCCCACGGCTGAGTTGTTAGAAGCCACGGGGTTGTATTCGCCACGGCCAGCAGCGCTCAAACGTTTGGGGTCAACACCATACTGCGTCTGCAGAGCCTGTACGACAGATGAGGCACGAAGGGCAGAGAGGTCCCAGTTGTTGCGAATGTTCTTCTGTGAGATAGGCACATTGTCGGTGTTACCCTCTACCAATACGTCGTAGTCCTTGTAGTCGGTAATAATCTTGGCAATCTTAGAAAGCGTTTCGCCAGCACGGTCGCCAATCTCGTAGCTACCACTCTTGTAGAGCATGTTGTCGGCCAATGAGATGTAAACTACGCCTTTGAGTACTTGAACGTCAACGTCGTTCATCTCTTGCTTAGAGAGCGAACGTGTGAGTTTGTTAGTCAAAGCTTGGTTCAGCGAGTCACTCTTCGTCTTAGCGTCTACCAATTGCTTGATAAACTTATTCGAAGCATTGATTTCGTCCACCAACTTCGAGATGTTGACATTGCCTTGCTGCACGTTGCTTTGGTACGATGACTGCAACTTGTTATAAGCCTCCTTCATCTCCTTATTGCGTTCTTGCTCTTCCTTGAGGCGAGCGGCCAAGCTTTTAGAGTCAGAGGTATATTCGGCAATGCGCACTTGCGCGTCGTTATAGTCCTTTTGCAGTGTAGCGTGTTCGGTTTTAAGCTGATCGTAAGATGTTTGCACCTCAGCAAGTTTTTTCTTGCTAACGCAGCTTGTCATCAGCAACAAGGCTACCAATGGTGCGAATAGTTTTAAGTGTTTCATATCGGTTTTTGTTGTTGAGTTGTTATGATTTGGGGCGAAAGTTAGGCATTTTGTTTGACGCAACAAATTATTTAGTGTTTTTTTCGAAAATCATGCTAATGATTGGAACGTTTGTTTTTTAGATTTTATTATCAGTATGCGGATTCTTTATGAGTAAAGGCTTATAAAATAAGTTTCTTATACGCAATTATCTTTTCCTTAAATGTTAAAAAGGGACTACGTAATGCCGTTTTCTTTGAAGTGTTTCTTGTTTATGAAACATTGTAATTATCTTTGTATGCAAAAAAGAGAATGTATGGCACAAAATATATTTCGACTTGTCTTGACAGACGAGGCACAAAACTTCATTGAGAGTTTACCCGAAGCGGTATCCTACAAGATTTATTACAACATCAAGCGTGTTGCAGGTGGTGAACGCAACAAGGAACTTTTTAAGAAGTTGGAGAATTCGGAAATATGGGAGTTTCGTACATTATACAATAAAACGGCTTATCGCTTATTCGCCTTTTGGGATAAAGACAAAGAGACGTTGGTGATTGCCACTCACGGCATCATTAAGAAAACCCAGAAGACACCAAGTAAGGAAATTGCGAAAGCAGAAGCAATTAGAAAAGAATATTTCAAAAACAAATGATTATGGCACAAATGAATCTTACTCCATTGGACGATGTGCTTGACAAGCATTTCGGCAAAGTTGGCACTCCAAAACGTGATGCTTTTGAAAGTGATGTGGATGAAGCATTGCATGCTTATAGATTGGGTGAAGCCATCAAGAAAGCTCGCATAGAACAGAACTTGACACAAGAACAACTTGGTGAGCGTATTGGCGTGAAAAGAGCACAGATTTCTCGATTGGAAAGAGGTTATAGCATAACCATTCCAACTATGAGAAGAGTGTTCAAGGCATTGGGGGTAGTAACTGCAACTATTGACTTGGGAATTGCAGGGAAAGTCGCATTGTGGTAATTTTTATGGTTCTTCCGTTAAATGCATACATAGAATGAGGACTTGTGTGTACAAAAGTTCTATTCTGCTCTTTTCTGCATTTTTAGACGTTATTTTTTTTCGAAAAAAGCCCCTCTCCTTATCCTCATCAATGAGGGAAAAGGAGAGGGGCTATATATGTTTTAGAACAGTTTGGGCTGTCAAATTGCAGTTTATTAAACCGATTTTGCCCAAACAATACGTTAAGCGTTTTTACTCTTTCGCTCCGTTGTTAATCCAGTCTTTAATCATTTGCAATTCGGGCTGCTTGGTAATCATGATTTTAGAGTGGTCGTGCTTCCATGCAGTGCTGATGTCGGTAGCGAGTGTTTCGTAGAGGATGCTATTGTCGGCATTAGAGGGAAGAACGCGAAGTTTAGAAGGGTCTTTGTGAGAGGTGACGTTTACCATATCAGCATAGCTATGGCCTTCGGTGAGATTGAGCGAGGCAGCCCAAGCGTTGCCACTGTGGCAGTTGGCGCACTCCTTGTTGAGTACGGCCGATTGTATGGCAGCATACATGCCCACGTTGAGTGACCCCGCGTTGATGCGAATGGTGTCAGAGGTGGTGGGAGCATCGGCCGAATAGAAAGTGATGATGCGGCGACGTAGAGAGTTGGTGACGCAGACCTCAATGGTCTTCACCTCATCAGGAATGCCGACCAACTTCATTGATACGTGGCCGTTGGCATCGGGCTGCACGTTACGTGTAATGCTGGCATACTGATTGTCTGCACTAAAACCCGCGATGGCCACTGTATAGTTGCTGGGCCAAGAGCTGACACCATCGATGTCCATCTCGACCTTTGCCAAACGGCCACTCTCAATGGGTACGTACTCCTTTTCATAAATGCGTCCGTCGTCACAGGCCGTGCAAAGCAATAATAGAAATAGTAGAGAACTTATGATTGATTTCATTCTTTCTGCTTTTGGGAAACGAGTTTTTTTGTTGACAAGTTAACGAGTTGACAGGTTGACAAGTTAACAGGTAAGTTACTTTATTTAACTCGTTAGCTAAAAAGACAAACTTACTCGTTAACTCGTCAACTTGTTAACTCGTCAACTCGTTAACTCGTCAACTCGTCAACTCGTTAACTCGTCAACTAATTTAGAAACAATACTGCAACTGAACGGTGGCAGAGTGGGTAGCGAGGCCGAGGTTGTCGTTGTCGCGGTCGAGCTGCGTATCGTGTCCTTTACGACCCGTGTACTGATACATAGCTTGCAACTTGAGGTTACACCCCTTGAAGAAGTAGTTAACACCAACGGCAGGCATGTTTAAGAATCCGTCCTTGCTCGTACTGTTGCGGTTCATAAAGTCGTAGCGAGCAGCTACTTGAACGCGTGGAGCAACGAAATAGCCAGCTTGTACGTAACCACCGAGGTAGTTGTAGTGTTCGTCAATCTTCTGACGCTTGGTGAAACCAACATTCATCCAATACATCTCACCAGCCAAATACAAGCGGTTGTAAATCATCGCAAACTCAGCACCTACACGTGCATCGTTCGTACTCTCGTTCTCGCTCTCTACGTTCATAGAACCTGAAAGGCCAATCAACATCTTCTTTTCGTGTAAGAGGTTGGGATTGCCCTGCGTTGAAGGCATAGTACCCCAAGGCATATAGGTGAGGCGGCCCGCATAGAGTAGAGAGGGAATGTGCCAGTCGTCGCTCAACGTCTTGTTGGCTACGTTTACGCCCGATCCCGTACCATTAAAAAGACCTACTTCATAGCCAAACTTATTGTTGACCACACCATGCAACTCAACGCCGAGGTCGAAGCCAGTACTCATTGAGGGCGTTACGGCATTCAGCACGTAAGGCATGATAACGGCCGTGGTGAGTGAAGTGGGGAGTTGGGGAAAGAGCGTTTCGCCCAATGTGGTGAGATAAGCGTGAGAGAAAGGAGTCTTAAACTTACCCACGCGTAGTTGGACGGGATTGTTGAACTTTACGTCGAACCATGCCTGCTGTAGCAAGTTGCCGCCCGACTTGGCAGCGTTGATAGACAAGTTGAAGCTTACTTTATTAAAGGCGCGACCCGTAAAGCCGAGAATGGCATTAGGAATGGCGAAACCTGAGTTTGCGACATTGTCTTGGTTATAAGCTTTGTCAAGGCCTTCGTCGTCGTACCAATTGAAGTTGCCACTGGTCTGTACCAACATATAGGGCTTAAAGATGAAGTCGCCCTTCTTGGTCTGAATGGTGAATCCCTTGCTACCAGCGAGCGAAACGACACCATTGTCAGTGTCGAGGTCAATGGGAGCATATTTAATGCGATGTTCGTCAGCACAATGTTTGTGCGGACGTTGTGCAGTTTCTACGTTTGCTGAGTCAGCGTCAGTGGTGTTTACGTTCTCAGCGTTTACGGTAAGTGTGCTTGCAGCAACGAAGGCGGCAAGACTTAATATTGTTTTGTTCATTTCCTTCTTTTTTTAGGTTGACGAGTTGACAAGTAGACGAGTTAACGAGCAAGTTAGTTTTTAGTTGATGAGTTATATAAGGTAACTTACCTGTTAACTCGTCAACTCGTTAACTTGTCAACTCAAAGAGTTCTACAGAGATTCCAAGAATTTAATAAGTGCGTCGCGGTCTTTCTTTTGCATCTTCTTAAAGATGTTCTTTGAAGCCTCGCCTTCACCGCCGTGCCACATGATAGCCTCGATGAAGTTGCGTGCACGACCGTCGTGCATAAAGCAAGTGTGGCCGTCGACCTTTTGTTGCAAACCAACGCCCCAAAGAGGAGTCGTGCGCCACTCATTGCCGCGTGCTAAACCGCTGCAATAGTTGTCGTTGAGGCCAACGCCCATAATTTCAGATCCCATGTCGTGTAACAAGTAGTCAGAGTAGGGGTGAATGGTCAAACCGCCCAACCAAGGGAGGTGTGTGCCATTGAGTAGGGTAGAACCGCGCTTTTTAGTATGCAATGTAGTGACGTGGCAGAGTTGACATTTCGCTTTGTAGAAGTTCTGCTCGCCAATGCTCACCATTTCGCGTTCGGTAATCATCTTGTCGCCATACTGCACCATTTGCGTAGTCGAACCCAAGCGGCGAGCTGGTACGCCGAGGCATTGCATATAAAGGTCGACATTTTCCATAGCTTCCGTCGAAACGTCGAGTCGATTAGAATAAACAAGGCCCATCATGCTGCCGTACTTCTGCTGCGTCTGTCCCTCGCAAATCTCTTCTGGGAAACGGCTATTCGTAGCACCCATATCGCTTGAGAAACCGAGTTCAACGGTGAGGTCGAGGTGTTGTGCTTTGTTGCCCGAAAGGCCTACACCCGTAACGCCCTTTTCGGTAATGTAGTTGCAGCGACCGCTAATGCCATATTCAGGGTAGTTGCTCTTAGCTGCCAAAGCTTCTATCTCGGTGGGGTCGAGCGCCATCATTAGTCCCATGCCCACGTGGCGGAGCGGTTGGCGAACTGAGATGATTAAGTCCTCAGGTTTAACAGCATCGGCAATAGGTTTGCCGTAATTCTTCATACCATTGGTATACCACTCCGCAATGCGGTATTCAGGATAAGCCAATTCGTAAGTCTCGCCATCGGGGAAGGCGAACTGCTGCTTGTGCCATTTCACCTGCAATTTGCCCTCAGGCTTCATCTCATACTCCTTGCCGTCCTTGCCCACGTAAGTGCCTTGAATGCATTGGTCGTGAAGCACGCGGCCATAGTCGGGGAAGAAGGAACCATTCTTGCGTGTGATGTAAATCAAGCCAGAGGTAAATCCCGTGCCGCCTGACACGGTGCAGAAGCCGTCTTTGTCGGCCTTGCTTTCATCATAGTTGGCCCAAATGGCGGGTTTGGTGCGACCTGTAGTCATGTGGCAACTCTTGCACGAGAAGCCTGCGTAGATCGGACCAAGGCCACCCGCTTCTGGATCGGTGCCGCTTGGTGCGGCATTGTCGTAAAGTTTATTGCCCGAATTAAATCGAGCCAAGTATTTGCCGCTCACCCAATTGGCCTCAACGTCATAGGCCGTTGATGAGTTCAGGAAGATAGTAGAGATGTCGGCCGAGAGGGCATAGCCTTCGGGCACGGTGATGTCCGTCACCGTTATGCCTTCATCGTCACTACAAGCCGTGAGAGCGAGCATTGCAGCACCTACTATCCAACTATGTTTTAGTAAACTGTGAGTCATTGTTATTTTCTTTGTTGATAAGTTGACGCGTTGACAAGTTAACGGGTAAGTTACTCATTTCGTCAACTTTTTTTAAACGCACATAGGGAGTGAAGCGAAAACGTGGTGTCTTTCACTTCACTCCGATGTGGAAGGATGAGTTTAATAAGTTTAATGAGTTTAATAAGTTTAATGAGATTAGCGAGTAGGAAGTTTAGAGTCGTAGCCTATTCAACTTATTAAACTAAATAAACTCATTAAACTCATTAAACTCATTAAATTTACTTTTTAGACACGGTGCGGGGGTTGCCATCCTTGAAGATTAGGAACTCCAATGTGTGGAAGCCGCGAACGTTTTGTGCAGACTCAACCTTTGCATCATCGTCACCGGGAGCCCAGTCAAGGTCGCTCCACTTCTTAGACTTCATGATTTGCATGATACCATTCTGGTCGAGAGGCCAAGAGTCCATGTTGGGGTCGAGACCCAACTCGTCAACAGGACCAAAGAGGAAGGCTTCGCTCGTTTCCCATGGTTCACGAGCTTCCATCCATGCAGTGCAGCAAGCTTCGAAACCAGCGTTAGAAGGATTAGCGGCAAAAGCGTCAACAGCAGCCTTGAGCGCGTTGTTTCTCGTAACGAGGTCGCGGTAAGTAGGAACGACTACGTTGTCAACAAAGTTGTTGATGATAGCATTCTTTGTAGCTTCGGGCAATTTGATAGCCTCTGTCTTCAAGTTGGTAGCGTCACCCGTAACTTTACCATCTTCAGTTTCAATCTCGCCGAGCACCTTTTGCAATTTCTCGCAAGCAGTCATAGCGTTTTGTGCTTCAACGCTGCCGATGTGGTTGCGGAAGGGCTGAGTGATAGCTTGGATTGCATTCTCAGCATCAGTGATGTACTGGCGCACCTTTGTGTCTATAGCAGTACCTTCGAGTGCCTTAGCCAAAGAGTTCTCAGCAATCTGTCCGTCGCGAGTACCATAGTAAGCGTTGCGAATAGACTTAATGTTGTTGGTATAGTCGTCACGAGAGTGCCAGCTATACCAAGACTCTACAGCGTAGAGGGCTTGCGTCTTTTGGCCAGCTACCCACTTAGCATAAGGGTCGCCAATCTTAGAAGAACCAACTTCGTTGGCAATTTCGCCCATCTTCTCTACCATTTCTTGAATGGCTTGGTCAACGTTACCATAGCCAGAAGCATTGTCGTGAGCCTTGAAGAGTTCTGCGTAAGACTTGTCGTTGTCACCATACTTCTCTGCCCAGTTGGTATAGAGCTTTTGAGCATCAGCCTTGAGCAAGCGAGCTGTATTCATCATGTAGTTGCCCCACGCGTCAGCATTTTCTGAGGTATAATCAACTGTAGCAGGGTCGTCGTTCCCACCAGGATTGGGTTCGTCATTGTTGTCGCATGACACTGATGTAAAGATTGTAGCAGCCAAACCCAAAATGGCTGCGAAAAAGTACTTTTTGTTCATTGTATTGTGTTGTTTGATTAGTTTAATGAGTTTAAAGAGTTTAAAGAGTTTAATGAGTTTAATGAGAACCATATACTCATTTGCACATTTGCACATTTACTCATTAGCACATTTACTCATTTGCACATTCGAAAAGCGTTAGCGTTTCGTAAACCATCCTACGTAAGCTACACCGATAGAGAACTCGTTTTCGCTATTGTACTTACCCTTGCCAAATAGCTTGCTTGTGGCAAATTGGCGAGTAGAGTAGTCGGCCTTGATGACGAGGTTAGGCAGTGCGTACCAGTTAAGACCAGCGGTCCACTTGCGCGTTTCGGTGCGGCGGTCTTCGGTATAAAGGCCCGCACACTTCTTCTGTGGATTGTAATAGTCGAAGCGAGCGAAGGGGTAGAGCACGGGACAACGCGTACCAGCAAAGATGCCAGCTAAGTTGAGGCCCACTTCAGCACCATAGCTAACGACCTTGTGAGCCACAGGTACTACACGCGTGTAGGGAGATTGGTTAGAAAGTTTTGTATTAACGGCACTTACCTTGTCGGCATTAGTTAAGTTGCCCCACATGAAGTTGGCGCGAGCCGTAACGATAGCGTTCTTATATTGAGCATCGACCGTATAAATGCGCAATGGAGCGCGGAAGTTATACTCGGTCAACTTATCAGAGTTGGCAGTCGTGTTGGCGCAATAGTAGAACGAAGCTCCTACGCGCAAGCCTGGTACACCATTATAATTGAGGCGGAAGGTATAAGCTGGTGAAGTGAAGTTATCCTCTTCGAAGATGCCTTGTTTGCCACCTTGTACCCAGTTGTTGCGATCAAAACCGCAAGCGTTCAGTCCCGTAGTAATCAAGGCTTGATAGTCGAAATTGGCATAGTCTTGGCCAAACGTACCGAAGATCTCAAGACCCGTTTCGTGCCACGTTGAAGGGATAATGGTCGTTTCGCCCTCAGGACGTGTAGTGCCAAAGAAGTTAATCGGTTCGTGGTGAGAGTTTGTCAAGCCGATAGGCAAGATGAGGTGACCGGCACGCACATTGAATGCGGGGTGGATGAGGCGCGTAATGTGGAACTGCTCAAGTGCTACTTCGCCGCCCTTTTCAACCTCCGTTTCGTATTCACCATTTTCAGAGTTCTCAATCTCGTAGGCTGTGCCTACACCGCCCGATTCAAATTCGATCTCAGCACCGAGAATCCACTTCGGTGTGAACTTATAATCAAGGGCGAGTACAAAGCGAGGAATAGAAATCGTGTTGCGGTGGTCGCGTTTGTTGCCGTCGTTGCCGCCATAGAAGCGGTTGATGCCGTAGTCCTTAAAGGCTGCTACCATTTCGCCATAACCACCGAAACGAAACTTTTGATAGTCCTCATCAGCACTGACTTGGCGTAGCTTCTTCGTGTTGCTTTTAGTTTGAGTCGTGCTCACTGTGTTGACACTGTCAGCCTTTACCTCCGTTTCCACTTCCGTGGCAGAGAGGTTAGCTGCAACGAGTGCGCTAAGGGTGAGCGTTGCAATTTTTGCGTTCATTCTTTATTCTTTATATATTGTATAGTTTCAAATCAATTCTAAAGAAAAAGCAGAGTGGCAAGCTGTGCAAATAGAGGTGTGAATAAAGAATGAATGATGCAAGGTGTGAGAAGCTTGGCAGCCGAACCTGCTGTGTGAGTCATTATTCTTTTTACTAATCTCCTTAAAGTTGTTGTGCGACGAGATGGTTTCAAAAAAACGCGATGTCTCACTTCGAGCCTTTCGGTCTGTGCACTGTCCCCACATCCTTTTTGCCGCTTGCCAACTCTGTTTTATTTTTTATCTGTTTCCTTCGTCTTTTTCGTTTTCTTCGCCTTCTTAGCTTTCTTTTGCTTCTTCTCAGGCTTAGAGACTTTCTCCTTCTTCGCAGGGCGTTCGGGAGGTGTGGCGCATGTCATGCCGTCAATGTGTGGTCCTGCCGAAAGTTCTGTGTTGGCAGTGGTTGAGGCTACTCCTATTATAAGGAGTAAGGTAGCACCTAAAGCCAACTTTAATGCTAAATGTTTCATTGCATTAATTATTAAATTTTTCGAGTGCAAAGTTACGGAGTGTAAAAAGGGGGTACAATCACCCGCTTTTAGCAAAAAAAGTGAGTATAGGGTGAAGTGTTTTTCGTTTATTCTACCCCTTTAAAACGTAAAATACCCAAAAGTGGGTACATAAGTATTTTGACGGAATGTTTAAATTTGCAGGCGTGAAAAGGAACAGAGTTAACAAGTAGACAAGTTAACGAGAAAGAATTTTAATCAATTTAAGGTAATTTGCCTGTCAACTTGTTAACTCGTCAAAGAAGAAAACGTCAAAGAAGAAACGCGCGATGGTATATAATAGCACCTATAATTATAAGGAAACCGATCACATGTGCGATGTGATTTGCGACGAACCCTCATTGCTGCAAATGATATCGCGTTTTGGCATACCCCTTGGCGTGGGCGATCAGACTGTGCGACAGGTGTGTGAAGCACACGGCGTTGATACGGCCACCTTCCTATCAGTGGCCAATTTTATTCGTCGAGGAGCACGAGGGGCGGCCGATAGCATTGACCAAGTGTCGGTAAAATGTTTGACAGATTATCTAAAGCAAGCGCACACTTACTTTCTTGACTTTCAGTTGCCAGCCATACGACGTAAACTACTTGAAGCACTCGACTGTTCGCAGCCGGGCGAGGTGTCGTATCTCATCTTAAAGTTCTATGACGACTATATGGGCGAGGTACGCAAACACATGCAACATGAAAATCGCAAAGTGTTTGGCTACGTAGACCAACTCTTGCAAGGCCATCGTACGGGGGAATATAGCATCTCGCAGTTCGCACGAGGTCATAATAACATTGACGTTAAATTGCAAGAACTTAAAAACATTATTATAAAGTATTATGCTCCTACCGAGCAGGCCGAATTGTTGAACAACGTATTGTACGACATCTTTACCTGTGAGACCGACCTTCGCATTCACTGTCAAGTAGAGGACGACATCTTCGTCCCAGCGGTTGAAATACTTGAGAAGAAAGTCGGTGTGCAAGAAGCTCCTGTCGCAGAGGCAGACGACAAGCGCCCCGAAGATACCCTCTCAGAGCGTGAGCGTGAGATTGTACACTGTGTAGTATGTGGCTTAGCCAACAAACAGATAGCCGACCAGCTCTGCATCTCGCTCAACACCGTACTCACGCATCGCAAAAACATCGCACGCAAACTCAACATTCATTCTGTTGCAGGACTCACCATTTATGCTATTGTCAACAAAATCGTCAATATTGACGAATTGCAGAAGTAGCTGTTTTACGTCTCCCTATAATGTATTGTGTGGGTAAACTGCCTAATTGGGGGGCGGGTTTTTAACCCGCGGCAGCAGCATGCCTTGCACTATCTTTGCTTATAGTCGCTTAGCGCGAGAACATACATAACATACAAATTAACATACTTATTTTTTACATATTACTCAATTTTTGCCTTGGCACAAATTGAGTATAGTATGTATATAAGTATGTAAAATTGTATGTTATGTATGTTCTCGCGCTAAGCGACTATAAGTAGATGCTCAAAACCTGCTGCTACCGCGGGTTACAAACCCGCCCCCCAATTAGGCAGTTTACCCAAACAATTCGTTATAGAGCCTGTAATTTATCGTTGAGCGGATTTGCTTATCACCCATGTCGTAATGACAGAGCAGAGGGCGAAGGCTAAACCTGTAGCGCAGACGCCAAGCCACTCCATGCGCTCCCAAGCAACGCCAGCACAGAAGGTGCCAATACTACCTCCTATAAATAGTGTAGTCATGAATATGGTATTGGCGCGATTGGTAGCATCGGGCACTTCTTTCAGACAACCGCTCTGATTGCTTAGTTGCAAACATTGAGCCCCAATGTCTACTAATATGATGGCAAGGATTAACCCAATATAAGTGTCGCTTAGGAAATAGGCTACAAGCCATGCAATGATTTGTAAGAGATGACCCAGAGATGAAATCTTGTCAATGCCATACCGTGGAATGTACTTCCCTACGCCACTGGCCGCCATGGCTCCCGCTACGCCGCAAAGCCCCAACATTCCTACCTTATCGCTACCGGCATGAAAAGGCGCATCTGCTAAGTGGAATGCCATACATGACCATATAGACATCATACTGCCGAAGCCGAACGCTGCTCGAAGAGAGTAACTTCTCATGCGAGGGTGGGCGACATATATCTTGCCTATCGTGGCGATAAGAGAATGATAGCTGCCCTTAAAGGAAGACTGCATTACAGGCATCATGCGCAAACTGACCAACAAGGATAGCAACATAATGAATGCCACTAAGCCAAACATCAAACGCCAACCTAACCAGCCACCTAAGTATCCTCCGATTACGCGTGCTGCTAATATGCCCGTGAGCAAGCCTGATAGGACAAAGCCCATGTTGCGGGATTTATGTTCGGGACGGGAGAACTGACCTGCCATCGGCACAAAGATCTGAGGCACCACTGAGCAAGCACCTATGATAATTGATGCGCCCCATACCAACCAAACGTTAGAGGCCAGAGCTATGACCAAAGCCATAAGCATGGCAATCGTCATACAGGTGGTCACAATCTTGCGGCGAGAGCACTTGTCTGCCATTGGCACTATCAGCAGCAACCCCAAAGCATACCCTATCTGTGTAATCACTGTAATGAAATTGGCCTCCACCTCATTGATGCGAAGTGAGGCACGCATCTCCTCCAATAGGGGTTGGTTATAATACAAGTTGGCTACCGTCAGACCGCTAACGATTGACATCATTAATAGGATGTTTCTTGGAATCCCCTCATTCTCTTTCAGCTTTATCATAAATCCTTTCAAAAAAATAAATACAAAAATACGAATCATTCTTCGGTATAAGCTTATATACGATAGATTTTTATACGCTCCCTCAATGAGGTTATTCAAGTTTTCTCTAAAAAAGGATTATGAGTATCCTAAGTAACATACTTTTTTATCTCGTGGGCATGTGGTTGCAAAAACTCATCTTAATTTCTAAAATAAGCGGCAGTTTGTAACCCCTCTAACTGTTGTATATATCTCAGCTCTGTAACGAATCGTGTGGGTATACTGCAATTTGTCATAAAAACAATTTATTGTATCCATGACTTCAAAGACAATAGTTTTTGAGGAAATGAGCTAACCGCTACCCACACGATTCAACATAGCCCCTATATCTCTTTATGTATTCATCTTTTTTGTAGCATGCCAATACCCACAAAACTGTGCTCTTTAATATATATTCTAAAAAATTAAACAAAAAATCATAATAACTTGCACGTATGAAAAGTAGACTTTAAATTTGCGCCACAAATTACCTATTTTTTACTAATACAAATCTAATATCCTCTTAGCGTATGAAACCTAATTTAACTATCGGTGGCACATGCACTCCGATATGGTTTAAGCGTTTAGGAAACGTCTTACCGCTTTCAATGGGTATACTTCTCGCCATGAGCAGCGTCAATGCCGCTTATGCTGCACAACCCAATGAAGTGAGCGAACCTACTTCTATTAATCAGACTAAAGGTACCGTTAGCGGTCGCATTACTGACAATACGGGCGAAGGGCTCGTAGGTGTAACCATTGTTGTAAAGGGCACAAAGGTGCGCGCAACAACCGACCCAAATGGTAATTTCTCAATAAAAGCCAACGCTGGCCAAACGTTGGTTATTTCTTATATTGGCTACAAACGTGTAGAAAAGAAAGTGACGGGTTCAAAGATGAATGTTGAACTCGAAGCTATTGACAATACTCTTAATGAAGCCGTAGTAATTGGTTATGGTACGGTGCGAAGGCCGACTTGGCAGGTTCTGTGGCTGTAATGGACAACAAGAGTTTCAAAGATCAGCCTATCACCCAAGTGAGCGACGCTTTGCAGGGCCGCGTATCAGGTGTACAAGTTATTAGCGATGGTACACCAGGTGGTGACGTAAAGATTCGTATTCGAGGTACCAACTCTATTAATAAGAGCAACGAGCCATTGTACGTTGTTGATGGTATGGTACGCGAAAATGGACTTGAGGGCTTAAACCCTGAAGACATTCAAAGTCTCCAGATCTTGAAAGATGCTTCTTCTACAGCCATCTATGGTAGCCGTGGTGCCAATGGTGTTGTAATCGTTACCACTAAGACGGGTAAGGCAGGACAGAGCAACATTACCTTCGATGGTTCATGGGGCTTCTCAAAGGCTGTGAATATGCCCAAGATGATGGGCACGAAGGAGTATGCTGAAGCTTTGGTAAAATATGCAGGTATTAGCCAAAACAAGATGCAAGAATACATTAATGGCACGAACCCTGGCATTCGTTGGGACGACATCCTGTTGCGCAATGGATTTACGCAAAACTATAAGGTTGTATTCGATAAGGGTACAGAAGATCTGCAAGCTTACATCTCAGGTAGCTATATGAAGCACGAGGGCGTTATTAAGACCCAACAATACGAACGTTACTCTGCTAAGGTGAACGTTAAGGCTCACATGAAGTCATGGTTAGACGTTACACTTGATGTGAATGCTTCACGTGGCATTGGCAAGGGTGGCGGTGGTTTTGGTGCCAGTGCTTCTAACCCTCTGTGGATAGCTTACAACTCATCGCCCACTATGGTGATGAAGGACGAGAATGGCTATTATAATACCGATGAGTATGGTACCATTCAAAAGAATGCGTATGGCACGTTGAAGGAGAATAAGAATGAACACCGTCACGATGTGTTAAATGGCCACATCGACCTTCGATTCAATATTTTGCCTGGTTTGACCTTCACCACCAGCAATGGTGTTGACTACTTTAACAACACTTATTACACCCTTATGAGTGAAAAAGTGCAAGGTGCAGGGCAAAACGGTATGGAGAATGCAAACAGACAACGTGTCAATTTGCAAAGCACTAATAATATAACCTATACGCACACTTGGAATGAGAAGCATCACTTAACCGCCACAGGTGTTTGGGAAGCCACAAAGAGTAATAGCCGTTATATGAGAATTAAAGGTGAAACTCTCTCAACTGAAAGCGTAGGTTGGTGGAACATTGATGTAGCAAACACGAAAACGGGATACAATGGTTATAGCGACTGGGCACTGCTTTCGGGTGTAGGTCGTGTTATGTACAACTTTGCCGACAAGTATATGCTCACTGGTACGTTCCGTGCTGATGGCTCAAGCCGCTTTACGAACAAAAAGTGGGGCTACTTCCCCTCAATTGCTGCTGCATGGACGGTTTCGCAAGAAGAGTTTATGAAAAATGTGAAGCCTATTAGCAACTTGAAGGTTCGCGTTAGCTATGGTGTGATTGGTAATCAAGACATTGATCCTTATTCAACCCTTGCAACACTTTCATCAACCACTACTTATTATGGTGATAACAAAGCCGTGAATGGCTTTATTGCCACCAATCTTGCTACGCCCGACTTGAAATGGGAAAAGACAAAGCAATTTGACTTAGGTGTTGACCTCGGCTTCTTCGAAAATCGTTTGACCTTGAGCGTTGACTACTTTAATAAACACACTGAGGATGCATTGCTTTGGACAAACCTGCCTAACTATTTAGGTGGTACTCGCTATATGATTAATGCAGGTAAGGTAAAGAACACGGGTGTTGACATTACACTTGGTGCTCGCATTATTCAAAACCGTGATTGGTCATGGACAACCTCACTGAATGGCACTTACCTCAAAAACGAGGTTGTTAAACTAACGGCTGATAAACCCGCTATCTATGGTAGCAACTTAGGGTCAATCCTTCCTGAAAATGGTGTAACTGTAATCAAAGAGGGCGAAGCTATTGGTTCATTCTATGGTTATAAGTGGGCTGGCATCGATGCAGATGGTTACGATACGTTCTATACTGCTGATGGTAGCATCACACGTAAGCCCAATGCAAGCAAAGATAAGCAAATCCTCGGTAAGTCTACTCCAGACTTCACCTTAGGTTGGAACAACACCATTACCTATAAAAATTGGTCATTGAACGCTTTCTTCAATAGCGCATTTGGTGTACAACGCGCCAACTTGTTGCGTTATGCGATGAACACTAAGTTGGGTAACTCTCGCTTCGTAACCGATGCAGACTACTTCAAGAACATGGGTTCTACGATGGCTAACTTGTCTGTGCCCGATAACGAAACACTCACATTGGGCGCTTCATCTAAGTTTATCGAAAATGCAAGTTACTTCCGTTGCGAAAATGTTACTTTGGGTTACGACTTGCCTAAGAGCGTAGCAAAGATTGCTGATTTCCACTTCAGCTTTAGTGTTCAAAACCTCTTTACCATTACGAAGTACAAAGGTCAGAATCCTGCAGGCTTTAGCTTCCATGGCGATGGCGGTGAGAATAATGCGGGATTGGATATGGGTACTTTCCCAATACCTCGTACTTTCACACTTGGTGTTCGTATGACATTCTAACCTCCTATTTTGTTGACAAGGTTCTTTTGTTGACGAGTTAACAAGTTGACGAGTTGACAGGTAAGCTACCTTATACATATAATAAATATAAAACAAGACCTACCCGTTAACTCCTCAAATTCGTTAACTTGTCAACCCAACAAAGAAATAAAAAAAAGACATCCATGAAATACTCAATATTTACTTGCTGCCTACTTGCTGCCTCACTTACAGCAGCATCTTGCAGCGATTTCCTTACAGAAGATCCTAAGGGGCAATTGACTCCTGAAACGTTCTTCAAAACACAGAGCGACTTGGATCAGAGTGTTGACGCACTCTACTCATTGGTGCAAGACCTACAGTGTAACTCTAACTCTATGATTGTAAAATGTCAGGGCGACGATGTTACATCAACCACAGGTACAAACAAGGCAGCTTACCTTTCGGCCGATGCGTTTGAAACCCCTACCGATACAAAAGGTATTAGCCGCACATGGTCGGCCATGTATAGCATTGTGAAGGCTGCAAACTTGATTATTGAAAACGCTTCAAAGGTAAGCACTACGCAAGACGAAATTAATATCGCTCTTGGTCAAGCTTACTATTGGCGCGCTTACGCTTACTTTGAGTTGGTGCGCGTGTTTGGTCCTGTACCCATCAACCTCAACAACGATGCAAGCAACACCAAAGCATCGCCCAACTCTGTTGAAGAGGTCTACAACCAAATAGTAAAGGACTTAATCGCAGCTGAGCAGTGCAACTTGCCTGCTAAATATACCGTATCAAAGCGTTCAATCGATGGTCAAAACATTTGGGTGTCAGCACAGGCTGTTAAAGCTACATTGGCTGCCGTCTATTTGAATATGGCTGGCTATCCGCTCAACAAAACCGAGAACTATGCCCTTGCAGCTGCTAAGGCCAAGGAAGTAATCGACGGTGTTGAGGCTGGCACTTACGACCAAGCTTTGTTGGCTGATTGGAACAAGGTATATTCGTATGGCATGAACCACCACAACGAAACCATCCTTGGCATTGATTACAACTCTACTCCTGGTGGTTGGTCAAATCAAGACTCTCAGATTTCGAGCTGCCACCAATTTACCACTATTGATGGTGGTTGGGGCGATTTCTTAGCCGAACGCCATTTCTGGAAGAATTTCCCCGATGGTGCTCGTAAGGACGCTGTTTATGCTAAGCAAATCTACGCGAGCGGTAATACTGTTGATTGGTGGGCCACTACTGACGGTGAAGCTTATACTAAAAATGAAGACGGCACGACAAATGCTGTTATCTCTGACTTCCGACCGATGTTCGTAGGCTTTACGGTTAACGATAATGCTGGTAGCCCTGCAGTTGATGACTACGACTACACGAAACCCTTCTGGGGTGGTATGTGCGTTAACAAGCGTCACCAACTCATTCGTTACTCTGAAGTACTCTGTTGGTATGCTGAAGCTGCTGCTCGCGCAGGTCAAGACCTCGCTGCTGCAAAGGCTGCCCTCAAGCAAGTACGTGCGCGCGCTTATGCTGACCAAACTAAGGTGGCTGAAGTAGACGCGATGAGTGCTGACCAATTAGCTGAAGCTGCTTATACTGAACACGGCTACGAGGTAGCAGGTAACGTGCTTGGTATGGTAACTCGTCGTGATGATGAGTTCCGCATGAATCGTTTGAAGGAGGCTCATGACTTCCGCGCTGGCGAACAAGACGAGGTGCTCGTACCCGCAGGTACGCTCACTCACTCTGTTGACGCACAAGGCAATCCTTTCACTTATACCTTGAAGGCTGACGTGAAGATGAAGGAGAACATGCCTGTCACTGTAGCATGGAAGGACGCTGAGTCTATCTATCAGATGTATCCGCCTACTGAAGTGGAACAAAACCCCAACTTGAAACGATAAGTAATTTTCAAAAAATAACTTCCGCAATTTTCTGTTGCTGTTTTTGTTTAGCTAAATTGCCAAATACCTGACAAATGATGAATTCCCTAAATGGAACTATCTCATCAGATGCTCTTAATCGCAGGTTTTCTGCGGAAGTTATTTTTTGAACATTACTAAATCAATAAAAAACATTTAACTTCAAGAATTGTATGACATTTTTAATTGTTATTTGCGCAATCATAGGTATCATTCTCATAATCAATTATAATGGGAATAAGCACGACGAAGAGATGAAAAAACTGGCTGCTAAAAAGAAGGAAAGTCAGTCTACATCATCGCAACAAAACATCAATGCAAAAATGATGGGTGTAGTTCATCTTTTGGGCGATAGTAACAATGCACATTATTGGGAAGGATTTAAAAGAAGAAAACCGATTGAGGCTTCTGCGATTGCTGATATTTCTGGACTTAATATGAATACTTTGAGTGATAAAGATGCTTTTGAGGTTGTGAGTACGTTTCTTCGTTGGTCAGAGAATGCAGGTAAGCCAATTTCAAAACTAAAAGAGGATACCATAGCACAACTATCAGAATTCCTTCATGAAGCTTCTTACGAAATGTTGGAGTCTAAATTTAGAAATGAGATTCCAAAGGAGGCTCGAACTTTCAATATATCTCAGAACCATACAGTCAGTCATTTTATGCTTCAATATTTAAAAGAAGCACAACGCAGACTGCCCAAGAAAACTATTGCTACTGGCGATGTTCGCTCAATGGTTGAGCAATTATTAGACACCGTCTTTACTAGTAAAATGAAAGAAAAAATGAATGAGAGTATGGCTTATGTCTTCGGCAGTTTGGTTATAGATATGGTTAAGAGTGGTGATGTTGACCCTCAACTTAAAATGATGTTGCCGTCTATGACAATACAAAACATTCAACTCATGAATAAACTATATGCCTCAGGCAGTGTTGATAAAAATGAGTTTGACCAAATTCTGGAAAAATCGCTTGATAAATTTGCAAAACAATTTTAAGATGTAAAAATTATGTGGTGGTTTATTATTGCGATAGTAGCTTTTATTGCATTTAAGTTCATTTTGGACTCAAATGCCCAATCGAATGCTGTTGCCAAACAAGGCGGCATGAGAAAAAAATATTCAGTTTTAGTTGACCATTTCCTTGCAGGGAATGAGCATTGTCGAATTGTTCAGGAGAATAGCACATTCATTCGTGTTGGAGCTGCCAATCCAGCCGCAAGTACTTACTTTGATATTGCTCAAACTTACGGAACTGTCACCATTCAATGGATTTCTAAGAGTATACCTCTCGGAAATCACAAACTGGAATGGCAGTTCAATGAGTTTGAAGACCAACATCAGATGATTCGTAAAATCGAACACGATGTAGAAGTCTACATGGGAAACGTTTTGTCTAAATTTCAGTGATATGGGATTATTTTCTAAAATCTTTGGAGGAGCAAAAGAACTCAGCAAAATATCAAATGGTGTTGCTAATGTCGTCAATATGCTTGATGAATATGAAAGCGACCCCGATTTGACCTACTTGTATGTTTCAGCATGGATAACTCGTGTTGCCGTTATCGATGTTGTAGAAGCAAATGAATATCCGTCGCACTATATTCTTTATGCTCCTATTCACGGGAATCAGACCAAAATGACAATAATGGAAGCGTATGGACTGACTATTACGCGTGTTGCTTCAAAAGCACTTGACCGCTCACCTCGTGTTCATGACTATGTGCAAGATATTCTCAACAAGAAAGAGGCTTTCTATGAGATACAACGCCAACTCCCACAGGAAACTATAAATATATTTAGTAATGTCAAAAAATAACTTCCGCAATTTTCTGTTGCTGTTTTTGTTTAGCTAAATTGCCAAATACCTGACAAATGATGAATTCCCTAAATGGAACTATCTCATCAGATGCTCTTAATCGCAGGTTTTCTGCGGAAGTTATTTTTTGAACATTGCTAAACTTCTGATTTTCCATTAAATAGCGTTGAATGCGCAGGTGCTCATTGCATTAATAATGAGTGCTTGTGCTTTTTTGGGGGGGACGGCCTCATCCCTTCCCCTCTCCCTGAGGAGGGGGTAAATTGCCTTTTCTTGCTGCGTTTCTAACTGAGAACCATAAGGATTTCAAGTTTCAGATTTAGATAAATTGCAGTTTATATTTGTTATTAAAAGCCCCAAAGTGCGAAGCACATATAAGCATTGCGGAAGTTGTTTTTACACATTACTAAAGGCGAAATGTAAAGCAAGGCTTTTTTAGTATGCGCTATCCACCTCCCCAAAAAGTTTTCTCTGAAAAGTTTGCGTGTTAGAAAGGGTTTCTCTACTTTTGTTATAAGTTTTTACCCCTCTAATATTAACGGCAATGCGACAGACAGAAGAACGATATATCAGCCTTCTTACAGATTTTGGCTTCAAACGCATATTTGGTACAAAGCTCAATAAAAGTCTGCTCATAAGTTTTCTCAATTCACTATTCGATGGTGAACAAGTAATACGTGACGTTAAGTATCTCAATAGCGAGCACGTTGGAGATGTTCATACTGAGCGTAAGGCTATATTTGACGTGTATTGCGAGAATGAGCATGGAGAGAAGTTTATAGTTGAAATGCAGAATGCATATCAGATGTATTTCAAAGATCGCTCTTTATATTATGCCACATTTCCGATACGCGAGCAAGCCTCCAAGGGCGACAATTGGAATTTCAAACTTGAGCATGTATATGTTGTGGCCTTGCTCAATTATGACATGAGCGACTCAGCCTTTTCGGAAACGTCCATCAATCACGATGTAGGACTTCTTGACAAGTCCACCCATCGCGTATTTAATGACAAGTTGACATTTAAGTATGTTGAAATATCAAAGTTCAATAAGCCAATTAACCAGCTTGATACAGACTTTGACAAATGGCTTTATGTGCTTCGCAATCTTTCGCGCCTTGATAGTCAGCCCCAGCATCTTCGAAATAAAGTGTTCGATCGCCTTTTCAAAGAAGCAGAGATAGCCCAATTTACCAAAGCTGAGTTACGAGAATACGAAGATAGCCTAAAGGCTTATCGTGATATAAAAAACTCATTAGATACAGCCAAAGAGGAAGGTCGTGCAGAGGGTCGTGCAGAAGGTCGTGCAGAAGTTGCAAAAAAAATGTTATCAATGGGCATGTCCCCCAATGATATAGTCGAAGCTACAGGACTCGCGCTTGACGAGATATCAGCATTGTAAGTGCAAGTAGTCAAAAAAAGGCTTACCCTTGAAGTCATTACATTTGTTGTCGGGATTTTGAACACCTACTTAAGTGCAACTAATTCATAAGTCAATAAGAAATTTGTGGCTCTGTGATAAATAGTGAGGGTAAACTGCAGTTTACCCACACCGTTTATTACAGAGCCTTTAAAATTTAACGGAGTATTGTTTTTAGCCCCCTCCCCCCCCCTCCTTAAATCTATTATGCGATTTTTGCTCAATCAATATTGCAAATTTCGATATTATTAATACTTTTGCGTGTAGGAAAAGACAATACAAACGAAAACATTTTAACTACAACGCAAAAATGAAACGCATCACATACCTACTCATGGCCTTGCTTGGCACAGGACTATTCAGTCCGTTGGCTGCACAACGTAGCGAGACGGTGCTCGACACAGGGTGGCGCTTCCACCGTGGCGAAGCACAAGGCGCTGAGGCTATCAACTATAATGCCTCTAAATGGCAGAGCGTAACCGTACCACACGATTGGGCTATTACGGGACCTTTCTCACGCGACAACGACCTACAACGCGTGGCCGTAACGCAGAACTTTGAGACCGAAGCTACTGTTAAAACGGGGCGTACGGGGGGACTGCCTTATGTCGGGGTGGGATGGTATCGCTGCACATTCAGTGCTACCCCTGGTAAGCGCACCACTTTGGTATTTGATGGCGCAATGAGCGAGGCACAAGTGTACGTTAACGGTCAGAAATCAATCTTTTGGCCCTATGGCTACAACTCGTTTTATTGCGACGTGACCGATCTGGTAAACAAAGACGGTAGCGACAACCTCTTGGCCGTAAGATTAGAGAATAAGCCACAGTCCAGCCGTTGGTATTCGGGAGCGGGATTGTATCGTAACGTACACGTAGTCGAAACCGAGCCTATCCACGTACCCACATGGGGCACACAACTCACGACACCTCATGTAGCGAAGGACTATGCCTCTGTAACCTTGCGCACGCAGGTGGAGAATGCTGATACGTGCCTCCTTACGATCGAAACGAGCATCATCAACACCGAAGGCCGCGAGGTGGCGGTAAAGAAAAACCAAGGTTACATCAGTCATGGCGCTCCCTTCGAACAACACTTTACGATTGATAAGCCACACCTATGGTCGCCAGAGGAGCCTTATTTATATAAAGCCATCACCCGCGTATATGCCGCAGGTCGCCTACAAGACACATACACCACGCCCTTTGGCGTGCGTTCGATAGAGTTCGTGGCCGACAAGGGCTTCTACCTTAATGGTGAGCATCGTAAGTTTAAGGGCGTCTGTCTTCACCACGACCTTGGCCCCTTGGGGGCTGCCGTCAATGAGAGCGCTATTCGCCACCAACTCAAGTTGCTCAAAGAGATGGGCTGTGATGCCATTCGCACGTCGCACAACATGCCAGCCCCCGAATTGGTGCGCTTATGTGACGAAATGGGCTTTATGATGATGCTTGAGCCTTTTGACGAATGGGACATCGCCAAGTGTGATAATGGTTACCACCGTTACTTCAACGAGTGGGCCGAACGCGATATGGTCAATATGGTACGCCACTATCGCAACAACCCTTCTGTCGTGATGTGGAGTGTAGGCAATGAAGTGCCCACGCAGTGTTCGGCCGAAGGCTATAAGGTGGCCACCTTCTTGCGCGACATTTGTCATCGTGAAGACCCCACACGCCCTGTTACGTGTGGCATGGACCAAGTATCGTGTGTGCTTGACAATGGCTTTGCCGCTATCTTCGACGTGCCGGGCTTTAACTATCGTGCGCATCGCTATGTAGAGGCTTACAACCGTTTGCCACAGAACATTGTGTTAGGTTCGGAAACGTCGTCAACCGTTTCGTCGCGTGGCGTATACCACTTCCCCGTCGAACCTAAGGCCGATGCAATCACCCCCGATCACCAAAGTTCGAGCTACGACCTCGACTACTGCTCGTGGTCGAACATACCTGATGTAGACTTTGCCTTAGCCGACGACTATCCTTGGACGATAGGCCAGTTCGTATGGACAGGTTTTGACTACTTAGGCGAGCCTTCGCCTTACGACACCGATGCTTGGCCCAACCATTCGTCCATGTTTGGTATCATCGACCTCGCCTCTATCCCTAAAGACCGCTACTTCCTTTACCAATCACAATGGTTGCCCAAGGGAAATGATATGCTCCATATCTTGCCCCACTGGACATGGCCGGGGCGTGAAGGAAAGGTAACGCCCGTCTTTGCCTATACCACCTATCCTTCAGCCGAACTCTTTGTCAATGGCAAGAGCCAAGGCCGACGTTATAAGAAGACGAAGGCGGAGGCCGCCTCTGTACAAGAGCGTTACCGCTTGATGTGGGACAGCGTGCGCTACGAACCGGGTAAGATACAAGTCGTCGCCTACGATGCCAATGGCAACGAAGCTATGCAGCAGACTATCTGCACGGCAGGTCGTCCACACCACATCGAAGTGTGGGGCCGTGATGGTGAAGGCCTCAAGGCCGACGGCAAGGACTTGTACTACTTGACGGTGCACGTGGTTGATAAAGACGGCAATCTTTGTCCTGACTACAACGGCTTGTTACATTTTAAGGTAAAGGGCAAGGGCACATTTAAGGCCGTAGCGAATGGCGACCCCACTTGCTTAGAGTCGTTCCAAGCTCCACAGATGCATGCCTTCTCAGGCAAACTTACCGTCATTGTACAGGCTGCTAAACAGCCTGGAACAGTAACACTCGAGGTGATAGGTAAGGGATTACAAAAAGGCACTGCAACTGTACTTGTAGAATAGCGCATATAAGAACTGCGGAAGTTATTTTAATAAGTTACTAACGTTCCAAAATATTTACTATTATGAAGAAGATATTTATGTCCTTATTGGCATTTTTCGCCATTACGCTTACTGCCTGTGGCGGTGATGACCCCACTCCCACGCCTCCCACACCACCCACGCCTCCCACGCCTTCAGAACCATCTGAACCTTCTGACTTGATAGAACGCGTTGCAGGAGCCGACATCAGTTGGTACACCGAAATGGAGGCCGACGGTCGCCACTTCTATAATGCTCAAGGTGAGCAGATGAGTTGTCCCGAATTGATGAGGCAATTGGGCGTACGAGCAGTACGCTTGCGCGTATGGGTTAATCCTGAGAATGCAGCCTGTCAGTTTAACAATACGGCCGATGTTGTAGCCAAAGCCAAGGCTGCTGCAGCGGTTAAGTTGGACGTAATGATAGACTTCCATTATTCCGACCTTTGGGCTGACCCCAGTCGCCAACAGAAACCTAAGGCTTGGGAAGGCCTTAGCTTTGACCAACTCCTTCAGAAGGTGGCCGAACACACACGTGAGGTGCTCACTGCCGTAAAGGAGGCTGGCGTAACGCCTCGTTGGGTACAAATAGGTAATGAGACGCGCAGTGGCATGATCTACCCCGACGGTGCGCTTTACGATAGTAAATGGAAGGCATTGCCCGATGGGTGGAAGAAGTTCACACAACTCTATATGGCGGGTTACAATGCAGCAAAGGAGGTTTTGCCCAATGCCGAAGTAATGCCTCATATTAATACAGCTTCAAAGCAGAGTGACAACCTTTGGTGGTTAGAGCAATTTAAGGCGCAAGGAGCAAAGTTTGATATGGTAGCTTTCTCACACTATCCACAAGTAGACGACAGTTCGAAGCAACCCACCGAACTCAACACCTTGGCTGCGCAGTGCATGAAACAAGTTAAGCAGAAGTACAATGTGCCAGTCATGGTGGCTGAATTTGGCGTGCGCTCTACGGCCAATGAAGCTTTAGCTGCAAGTATTACAAAGGACTTCGTCACGAAGGCAAGTAGAGCAGGCGTCGGTATACTCTTCTACTGGGAACCAGAGGTGTACGGTGATTGGCGTCCAAAGTCATACACCACTTTCTTCGACAACTGGCCAGTCTATGACATGGGAGCTTTCAGCGCCAATGGTCGCCCCACTAGCGTACTCGAGGAGTGGAGTAAGTGACAATAGGGGAAGAGACTTTCAAACAGCAATTTGTCGAATAGAACAAGAATAAAAATTAATGAAATAATTAATGTTCAATTAATGATAATTAATGTTCAAAACAATGCGCGAAGCGCATAACATAAATAGTTAACGTTTAAGTTTAGGCGCGCTTCGCGCATTGTTTTGAACATTAATTATCATTAATTGAACATTAATTATTTCATTAATTTTTTATTCTTGTTCTATTCGACAAATTGCAGTTCATCGTTTTCGCCTTAAAAGTTTTCTGTGTTTTGTGTTAATCACTAACTTTGTAGCCAAAATAAAAAATAAAAGATTAAGCATGAAGATAGAACAACAACTCCAAGCCGCAGTGATAGAGGCCGTAAAAGCACTTTACGGACAGGACATCACCCCCGAACAGGTGGCATTGCAAAAGACAAAGAAAGAATTTGAAGGCCACTTGACACTGGTAGTTTTCGGTTTGTTGCGCATCTCGCGCAAGAAGCCTGAGGACACGGCACAAGAGATTGGTCAGTGGTTGAAGGATAATACCTCGCTGTTGCAGTCATTTAACGTAGTAAAGGGTTTCCTCAACCTCGTTATCGCTCCTGCGCAGTGGATTACGTTGCTCAACGACATTGACGCTGACGACCACTTTGGCATTACGAAGCCTACAGAAGATAGCCCATTGGTGATGATAGAATACTCTTCACCCAACACCAATAAGCCCCTCCACTTAGGCCACGTGCGCAATAACCTATTGGGTTGGGCCTTGGCTGGCGTAGTAGAGGCTAACGGCAACCGTGTCGTGAAGACGAACATTGTCAACGACCGTGGTATCCACATCTGTAAGTCTATGTTGGCATGGCTCAAGTATGGCAACGGCGAGACTCCTCAAAGCAGTGGCAAGAAGGGCGACCACTTGATTGGCGACTATTACGTAGCCTTCGATAAGCACTACCGCGCTGAGGTGAAGGAGTTGCAAGCCAAGTTTATGGCCGAAGGTATGAATGAAGAAGATGCTAAGGCTAAAGCTGAAAAGGAAAGCCCCCTTATGCAAGAGGCACACGCGATGCTCGTGAAGTGGGAGGCCAACGACCCTGAGGTACGTGCCCTGTGGCGCAAGATGAACGAATGGGTGTACGAAGGTTTTGACGAGACTTATAAAGCACTCGGCGTTAGCTTCGACAAGATCTATTACGAAAGCGACACTTACTTGGTAGGTAAGCAGGCCGTAGAAGAGGGTCTCAGCAAGGGACTCTTCTTCCGTAAGGAGGACGGCTCTGTATGGGCTGACTTGACAAAGGACGGACTTGATGAGAAGTTGTTGCTCCGCGCTGACGGCACGAGCGTCTATATGACGCAGGACATTGGTACGGCAAAGTTGCGTTTCCAAGACTTCCCTATCAACAAGATGATCTACGTCGTAGGTAACGAACAGAACTACCACTTCCAAGTACTCTCTATCTTGCTCGACCGTTTAGGTTTTGAATGGGGTAAGAGTTTGGTTCACTTCTCGTATGGTATGGTCGAATTGCCTAACGGTAAGATGAAGAGCCGCGAGGGTACAGTGGTTGACGCTGACGACTTGGTAGCAGGCATGATTGCTCAAGCTCGCCAGACCATCGATGAGGCGAAGAAGAACACCGACATGAGCGAAGAAGAGAAACAAGAGGTGGCTCGCATCGTAGGTATGGGTGCACTGAAGTACTTCTTGCTGAAGGTGGACGCTCGTAAGAATATGCTCTTCAACCCCGAAGAGAGTATCGACTTCAACGGCAACACGGGTCCCTTCATTCAATATACTTACGCTCGTATCCGTTCTATCTTGCGCAAGGCTGCCGACGCTGGCATCAACGTGCCCGACACGTTGCCCACCGACATCGAGATTTCTACGAAGGAGGAGGAGATTATTCAACACATTGCCGACTTTGCCGCTGTCGTGCGCCAAGCTGGTAAAGAATATCAGCCTGCAGCCGTAGCCAACTATTGCTACGAACTGGTTAAGGAATACAACCAATTCTATCACGACTTCAGCATCTTACGCGAAGAGGATAGCCGCAAGCAAATGTTCCGCCTCGTGCTCTCTAAGAATGTAGCAAAGGTAGTTCGCCTCGGCATGGGTCTCTTAGGCATCGAGATGCCTGAACGTATGTAGTTTTTTTAGTTGACGAGTTAACGAGTTGACAAGTTAACGAGTTGACAAGTTGACGAGTTAACGAGTTGACAAGTTAACGAGTTAACGAGTTGACGGGTAAGTTACCTTGTACATATAGAACAAACCTACCCGTTAACTCGTTAACTTGTCAACTCGTCAACTTGTTAACAAAAAAAGAAAAGAATGTCACAACCCAAATACTACGTAGTATGGAATGGGCGTGAACCTGGGATATATCGCACGTGGGAAGACTGCCAACGACAAGTGGTGGGCTTCCCCGCTGCTGTTTATAAGTCGTTTAAGTCGGAGGCGGAAGCGAAACACGCGTTCGAAGCTCCAGCAACGGATTACGTCAACGTGCCTACAAGCCGTTCTAAGACGAGTGAAGAGGACAGGACGCAACGTCCTCCCCAAGTGACTGCACCGAAAGGTTGTCCTCCCCCACCACCTGACTACCGACACGACACGGTGTTGCCCTTACCGCTTGAAGTAAAGGCCGATGCCTTAGCCGTCGATGCAGCTTGTTCGGGCAACCCCGGCCCCATGGAATATCGGGGAGTCTACTTAGCTACAGGACAGGAAATCTTTCACTACGGCCCTGTACACGGTACGAACAATATTGGCGAGTTCTTAGCCATCGTGCATGCGTTGGCACTCCTAAAGAAGCGTCAACGCGTGATGACGATCTATACGGATAGTCGTAACGCGCTATTGTGGATTAAGGCACGCAAGTGTCGCACGAAGTTGGCCCGAACGCCACGCACCGAACAGCTCTTTCAAATGATTGAACGCGCCGAACATTGGCTCAAGACAAACGACTTCTCTGACATACCTATATTGAAGTGGGAGACCTCACGTTGGGGCGAAGTACCCGCCGACTTCGGACGGAAATGACATCATCATGAACTTGTCAACCCACCTACAAAAATAATCAATGAAACATCTATATATCGAAACATACGGCTGCCAGATGAATGTAGCCGATAGCGAAGTCGTAGCCTCTGTCATGAAGATGGCGGGCTACGAACCTTGCGAGTCATTGGACGAGGCTGATGCCGTGTTCCTCAATACTTGCTCTGTACGCGACAATGCGGAACAGAAGATTATTCACCGCTTGGAGGCGCTCAATGCCATGCGTCGTAAAGGTCGCAAACTGATTATCGGCGTGTTGGGCTGCATGGCCGAGCGCGTAAAGGACGGACTGCTCAATGAGCATGGTGCCGACCTCGTAGCGGGTCCTGATGCTTATCTCAGTCTGCCCGACCTCATCGCACAAGCCGAGGTGGGCAATAAGGCGATTGATATTGAGTTGAGCACGACCGAGACGTATCGCGACATCGTACCCGAACGCTACTGTGGTAGCCGCATTTCGGGGTTTGTTAGCATTATGCGTGGTTGCAATAACTTCTGCCACTACTGCATTGTGCCTTATACGCGTGGTCGCGAACGTTCACGCGATATTGAAAGCATTCTGACCGAAGCACGCGACCTCGAAAGCCGCAACTACAAAGAGATTACACTATTGGGCCAAAACGTTAACTCTTACTGTTGGAAACGCGAGGACGGCACAGAGATTCGCTTCCCCGAACTCCTGCGCACCGTAGCACGCGCCGTCCCTGGCTTGCGTATTCGCTTTAGCACCAGCCATCCCAAGGACATGAGTGACGAGACGCTGCACGTGATAGCCGAAGAGCCAAACGTTTGCCGCCACATCCACCTGCCCGTACAGAGTGGGTCGGACCGTATCTTGAAGTTAATGAACCGTAAGTATACGCGTGAGTGGTACATGGACCGCGTGGCTGCCATTCGTCGCATCGTGCCTGACTGTGGTTTGAGCACCGACATCTTTGCGGGTTATTGCTCTGAGACGGAGGAGGATCACCAACTTTCGCTCTCGCTCATGCGTGAGTGTGGTTACGACTCAGCCTTTATGTTTAAGTACAGTGAACGCCCCGGCACTTATGCTTCGCGCCACCTCCCCGACGACGTGAGCGAAGAGGTGAAAATCCGTCGTTTGAACGAACTCATCGCCTTGCAGAATGAGTTGAGCGCAGAGAGCAATGCCAAGTGCGTAGGTAAGGAGTACGAGATATTGGTGGAAGGCGTGAGCAAGCGTTCTCGCGAACAACTCTTTGGCCGCACGGAGCAAAACAAGGTCGTTGTCTTCGACCGTGGCACACACCACCCTGGTGAATACGTCCGCGTACGCATCACCAGTTCTTCAAGCGCCACGCTACAAGGCGAAGAGATTAGATAAGATAAGATAAGCCCTCTCCCCCTAACCCCCTCCCCGACTAGGGAGAGGGTAGGGGAAGGGGCTTTCCTAATGTGGAACAGAAGAACTTTGAGAAGATTTTTGAGGGACGATTGGGCTTCAATTAGCTGTTTGCAGCTAATTGGAAAGAAGCAAATGAAAGAGAATATCCCCCTTACCTATATTATAAATTGAAGTGTACAACTTTATTCTATTGGTTATCAATACATAGCGATTATTGATAACTTTTTGAACGCTAAGACAAAGAAAAGTTTTCCAAAAAAAATATTTTCTTTTCCTTTTTTCGTAACAAAGTTTGCCGTATCTTTGCCCACGAAATCAAGATTGAAACGCAAACAGACAACGGTTTTTTTACTAAACTATCTGTTACTGATTTTTCCATACTACGCTTAGTAAACAATGTTTCTAACTTATTGATTATAAATGGGTTATAATCATTCTAAGCCATCTATGCGAACACTTGCTAACAACATTGCATGCAGATTCTTACGCTCATCGTAGCTTATCATTTGACAAGCAAAAGAACGAAGAAGTTCGCTTTTTTTGTGCAAATAAATTGGACAACTTTACATAACGAAAATTTCTAAAAGTTGTCCAAAACGGAAAATTTCACACTGCGTTTTGCCCTATAAAAAAACTCCCTTTTTACTATGTGTACCGACAACTTTATTATCACAAAGCGCAACGGCAAGACCGAGCCTCTGAACGTTGAAAAGATTAAGACCGCAATCATCAAAGCCTTTCAGAGCCAAAATAAGGACATCGATGCCGAAACGCTCAATCGCATTATGCAACGCCTCCGCTTCTGCAATGGCATGAGCGTAGAAGACGTGCAAAACCAAGTAGAAGTTGCCCTCATGGCTGAACACCACTACGAAGTGGCTAAGGCCTTCATGCTCTACCGCAAGCGTCATGAGGACGACCGCGAAACGGCTGACAAACTCCGTTTCTTAATCAACTACTGCAACTCTACCAACCCCGCAACAGGTTCGAAATACGATGCCAATGCTAATGTAGAGAACAAGAACATTGCTACCCTCATCGGCGAACTCCCTAAGCAAGGCTTTATCCGCTTAAATCGCCGCTTGCTCTGCGATCGTATCAAAGACATGTTTGGCAAGGAATTGGCCGACCGCTACATCTACCTGCTCAAGAATCACTACATCTATAAGAACGACGAGACGTCATTGGCTAACTATTGCGCCTCTATCACCATGTACCCCTGGTTGCTCAACGGCACAAAGGACATTGGCGGCAACTCAACAGCTCCCACTAACCTCAAGTCATTCTGCGGTGGCTTCGTCAACATGGTGTTCATCGTTAGCTCTATGCTCTCAGGCGCTTGCGCTACGCCCGAGTTCTTGATGTACATGAGCCACTTCTTAGAGGTAGAATACGGCACTGACTACTACGAACACGCCGATAAGGTAGTTGACCTCTCTACGCGTCAGCGCACCATTGATAAGATGATCACCGACTGCTTCGAGCAGATCGTCTACTCTATCAACCAACCCACCGGTGCAAGAAACTTCCAGTCTGTATTCTGGAACATCTCTTACTACGACAAGTATTACTTCGAAAGCATCTTTGGCGAGTTCCGCTTCCCCGACGGCTCACGTCCTTCATGGCCCGCTCTCGACTGGTTGCAGCGCCGCTTCATGAAGTGGTTCAACCAAGAGCGTACAAAGGCTGTTCTTACCTTCCCCGTTGAGACCATGGCTTTGCTCTCTAAGGACGGTGACGTAATGGATAAGGAGTACGCTGACTTCACCTCTGAGATGTACGCCGAAGGCCACAGCTTCTTCACTTACATGAGCGACAACGCCGACTCTTTGGCTTCTTGTTGCCGCTTGCGCAACGAGATTCAAGACAACGGCTTTAGCTACACCTTAGGTGCTGGTGGCGTTTCAACAGGCTCTAAGTCTGTTCTTACCGTCAACCTCAACCGCTGCATTCAGCAGGCTACCCGCGAAGGCCGCTCATACGTTGAGTACCTCGACGACATCATCGACCTCATGCACAAGGTGCAGTTGGCTTACAATGCCAACCTCAAGGACTTGATGGACAAGGGCATGCTCCCTTTATTCGACGCAGGCTATATCAACATCAAGCGTCAGTACCTCACCATCGGTGTGAACGGTATGGTAGAGGCTGCCGAAAGTTTGGGTATCACAATCTCTGACAATAAGGAATATGAAGAGTTCGTTGGCAACGTATTAGGTCTCATCGAGGGCTACAACCGTAAATATCGCTCAAAGGACGTGATGTTTAACTGCGAGATGATTCCGGCCGAGAACGTAGGTGTAAAACACGCTCGTTGGGACCGCGAAGCTGGTTACTACGTACCACGCGACTGCTACAACTCTTACTTCTATGTAGTAGAAGACACCAACACCGACATCATCGAGAAGTTCCGCCTCCACGGCCGTCGCTTCATCGAACACCTCACAGGTGGTTCGGCCTTACACATGAACCTTGACGAACACCTTAGCCAACCGCAATACCGTCAGTTGCTGCGCGTTGCTGCCAAGGAGGGTTGCAACTACTTTACGTTCAACATTCCTAACACTTTGTGTAACGACTGTGGCCACATCGATAAGCACCACCTACACAAGTGTCCCAAGTGTGGCTCTACCAACCTCGACTACTTAACGCGCATCATCGGTTACCTCAAGCGCGTGTCGAACTTCTCACTCGACCGCCAAAAGGAGGCCGGCCGCCGTTACTACCAAAAGGTGGAGGCGTGAGAGAGTTGACAAGTTGACGAGCAAGTAAGTAATGTTCAAAAAATAACTTCAGTAATTTTTAGCGAGGGCGGGCTGAAAGCAATCATTGGGCTTTCAGCCCGTCCTTGCTGAATTTTGTACAAGTTGTTTTTTGAACATTACTAACTATCAACGTGATATAACTTTATAACTTCCAAACTGAAAAACGAATTACTATGCTGAAATATTACAATTACGATATTGTCTTTCAAGAATATCCTGACGAGGTGACGTTAGCCATTAATCTAACGCTTTGCCCCAACCGCTGCGTGGGTTGCCATAGTGCCTTCTTGCGCGACGACATCGGGGAAGAGCTTTCCCCTGAACGCCTCACGGCGCTCATCGACTCTTACGACGGTACGATTACTTGCGTGGGCATACAAGGGGGCGACAACGATCCCGAGTCCGTTCTTCAACTCTGCGCTTACATTCATGAGCACTACGACGGCCGCATTCACACAGGTTGGTATTCTGGTCGCACTTGGCTGCCAACGCCCGAACAATTAAAGGCTTCGCTGAACTATATCAAAACGGGGCCCTACATCGCTAAGTTCGGCCCGCTCTCATCACCCGACACCAACCAACGTTTCTATCGTATCAACACGGAAGACGGTTCTCTCGAAGACCTTACGCACCGATTTGCCAAGAAGAAAGTATAATAACTGCAGTTTAAAATTCTCTACAAAATGTTTCAGAACGTCCTAAATAGGCATTGGCTTACGTATATTTTACCAATGGTGTTTTTTGCTTTCATGTTTCATTTTTATGTTTCAACCTATTGATTATCAATTCTTTTGAAGGCTGAAACATACGACTTCTATGTTTCATTTTTAGTTTCAATGTTTCATTCAAAAAACACTGAGGGAGAAAAACAAAAACACTGTGGGAGCGATTCAAAAACACTGTGGGAGCGATTT
>ERZ791902.406-NODE-406-length-32779-cov-6.070896_pt1 | contig 32779 bp, 30 predicted proteins | sample MGYA00510149_ERZ791902 | MGnify/ENA primary metagenome ERZ791902 (study PRJEB30046, sample SAMN00792060) | human gut metagenome | study: EMG produced TPA metagenomics assembly of the A metagenome-wide association study of gut microbiota in type 2...
AGAATCAGCCCTAATTTTTTTCAAAGACTCATAAAGTTTAGCGGACAGTAATAATAGTTTTATGCAATTACACGTGAAAATTTTTGTTTTTGGTTTGTTGGCCTGTCCGTCTGCGTTGATGCAGGCGGCAGAGTCCGACAACTCAGCTGCGGCATGGACGTTCAGCCAATGTCTGGACTATGCCTACAGCAACAATATCAGTCTGCAGAGGCTTGTTCTTGACAACCAAAGCGACGAGGCGACGCTCGAGCAATCGAAAGCGCAGTGGCAGCCAACGCTCGGCTTCTCCACCACGCAGGGCTACATCAACTACGCCTCGCCGTCGGAAAACCAGACAGCCAATGTCTATTCGGGCGCCTACGACCTCAACGCCTCGTGGACAGTGTTTAACGGCAATATCCGCCGCAATCAGATAAAATATGACGAAATGCAGCAGCGCATCTCCGCTCTCGGTGTCGACGAGCAGCGCTACACGCTTCAGACGGAGATTCTGTCGAAATATCTAAACATCCTGTATGCAAAGGAGGCTATCGCCATAGCACGCAAGAATGTGGAGGTGAGCAAGTATCAGATGGAGCGCGCCGAGGCACTGATGAATTCGGGCAAGCTGTCGCGGGTGGACTATTCGCAGATTGAGTCGCAATGGCACACCGACCGCTATTCGCTCACCACAGCCGAGACCAATCTGGCATCTGCAAAAGTAGCTCTGAAAACGCTTCTGGAACTCGACATCACAACCGACTTCGACGTTGCCGACATCGACTTCGACGATGCGGAAATCGCAGCCGAGCTGCCGCGCAAGACCACCGTGTTTGACACGGCTTGCTCATGGATGCCGGCGCTGCAGCGCTACAAACTGGCAGGCGAGGCGGAGCAGTACAGCATCGACATTGCCCGTGGCGGCTACTACCCTACCGTGTCGCTCAACGCCGGTGTCGGCACGTCAAACACATCGGGCAGCGGAAATCTCGGCACGCAGCTGAAGGAGCGTCTCAACGAGCAGATTTCGGTGACTGTCAGTGTGCCTATCCTCGACCAGAAAAAGAACAAGACGGCGGTTGCGAAAGCACGGATTGCCCGACTCAACGCCGACCTCGACTATCAAGAGGCCGTGACATCGCTGTCGCAGACAATCGAGGGTGTATACATCGATGCGGAGAACGCCCAGGCAAAGTATGAGAGCTGCGCTGAGAAACTGAAGAGCGCGTCGCTGACCGACGAGCTGGTAAACGAGCAGTTCGCGCTCGGACTGGTCAACACGCTCGACCTTCTCAACGCCCATTCCTCGCTGCTGACGGCGCAGCAGGAGTTGCTTCAGGCAAAATATCTCACAATCCTCAACAAGCGATTGCTCAACTTCTATCAAACACAACAAATATCACTTTAGCAATAATATGAATCCCAACAAGTTATCAACACTGATTCTGTCTGCCGCGCTGACATTGGCTTCGTGTGCCGACAAAGAGAAGATACAACTCGAGACGGCAACGGTGTCTGCCGGCGCCATCAGCGAAACCGTAACCGCCACCGGAACGCTTGAAAGCGTGACTCAGGTGGATGTGGGTACGCAGGTGACGGGTAAAATCACCAAACTGTTTGCCGACTACAACTCGGTGGTCAAGAAAGGCGAACTGATAGCCGAAATCGACAAGACCTTGCTCGAGAGCGAGGTGGAGGCTGCCAACGCCAATCTTGAGAGCGCGCGCTCCACCTACGAATACCGCAAGACAAACTATGAGCGCGACCGCAAGCTGCACGACAAGAAACTGATAAGCGACTACGACTATGAGACTTCGCGAAACGAATACGACGTGGCGCGCCTCTCCTACCAGAAGAGCAAGGCCGACCGCGTGAAGGCGACGGAGAATCTCGGCTATGCCGAAATCTATGCGCCAATCGACGGTATCGTAATCTCGCGCGAGGTGGAAATCGGGCAGACCGTCGTTGCCAACATGACGGTTGCCAATATCTTCACCATCGCCGACCTTGACAACATGCAGGTGATAGCCGACGTCGACGAGGCCGACATAGGTCAGGTGAAGGTGGGACAACGGGTTACGTTCTCTGTCGACGCCTACCCCGACGATGTGTTCAACGGCAAGGTGACGCAGGTGCGCCTGAACCCTACGGAGGAGTCGAACGTGATTACCAATGAGGTGGTGGTTTCAGCCGACAACGCCGACCACAAACTGATTCCCGGACTGACCGCCAACATCACCATCTATACCGCCGAGTCGCAGAATGCGCTCATTGTGCCAGCCTCCGCCATTAAATTCTCGCCCAAGGACCTTGACGACGAGTCGCTTCCTAAAAAAGCACAGGACGCGCCAAAAGAAGCGAAGGCGGTGGTGTGGACAGTGCGCGACAACAAGCTCTATCCCATGGCAGTGACCATCGGCACAAACAACGGTGTCAGCGTGGAGATTCTGTCAGGACTCAAGAAGGGCGACGTGGTGGCTGTCGACTACTCAGCCGACATGGCGGCGCAGCAAGCCGGCGGCAGCGAGGAAAGCAGTCCGTTCGCGCCCAAACACCCAGGACAGAAAAAGAAGGAGGGACAAAAATGAAAGAGATAATCCGACTCGACGGCATCCACCGCAATTTCGTTGTGGGCGGGGAGACCGTCCATGCGCTGCGCGGAGTGTCGTTCACAATCAACGAGGGCGAGTTTGTCACAATCATGGGCACATCGGGCTCCGGAAAGTCAACGCTGCTCAACATTCTCGGATGCCTCGACACACCCACGTCGGGCAACTATTTCATCGATGGCGCAGAGGTGCAGAAAATGAGCAAAAACGAGCGCGCCTACATACGCAACCGCAAAATCGGATTCGTGTTTCAGAACTACAACCTGCTGCCGAAAACCACTTCGGTGGAGAACGTCGAGCTGCCGCTTTTCTACAACTCCGCAATCGGAGCCAAGGAGCGCCGACGCCGCGCCGAGGAAGCCCTCGACGCCGTGGGGCTGCACGACCGCATGATGCACAAGTCGAACCAGATGTCGGGCGGACAGCAGCAGCGTGTGGCAATCGCCCGCGCGCTGGTCAACGACCCGGTGCTGATTCTTGCCGACGAGGCTACCGGCAACCTCGACACGCGCACGTCGTTCAGCATTCTGACGCTGTTTCAGCAGTTGCACAGCATGGGTCGCACCATCATTTTCGTGACCCACAACCCGGAGCTTTCCGACTACAGCAGCCGCAACATCGTGCTTCGCGACGGCAAAATCATCTCCGACGAGCGCAATCCCAACCCCAAATCGGCTGAGGAGGTCTATAAATCACTACCCGTAATCAACGACTGACAAGATGAAGATTGGAAATCTATTCAAAATAGCACTCAAAGCGTTAAACAACAACAAGATGCGGTGCTTCCTGACGATGCTCGGCATCATCATCGGAGTGGCTTCCGTAATCACGATGCTCGCCATCGGCCAAGGCTCCAAAGACAGCATCAAGAAGCAGATTTCAGAGATGGGAAGCAACATGATAATGATTTTTCCCGGCAACATGGAGCGCGGCGGTGTGCAGCAGAGCAGCGACGATATGCAGTCGATGAAGCCCGTCGAGTTCGAGAACATCCGCGACGAGGCAAAATTCGTTGCCGCGGTGTCGCCGATGGTAAGCAGCCAGGGACAGTTTATCTGCGGCGCCAACAACTACCCGTCGAAGATGGAGGGCGTCAATGCCGACTATCTTGAAATCCGCAAACTGAAGGTGAAGGACGGTATGGCGTTTTCCGACCTCGACATCAAGCGCGCCTCCAAGGTGTGTGTTGTTGGCAAGACGGTGGTCGACAAGCTGTTTCCCGACGGCGGCAACCCCATGGGCCGCGTAATCAGGTTCAACTCTATACCGCTGACAATCATCGGTGTGCTGGAGTCGAAAGGCAACAACAGCATGGGTCAGGACCAAGACGACATTGTGCTTGCGCCCTACACCACCGTGATGAAGCGCATCCTCGCCATCGACTACATACAAGGCATCTTTGCCTCCGCCCTCACCGAGGCGGCCACCGACCAGGCTACCGACGAGATTGAGAAAATCCTCAACCGCAACCACAAAATCAAGAGTGTGGAGGATGAGGACTACGACATCCGTTCACAGCAGGAATTGAGCGAGATGCTCAACTCCACCGGCGACATGATGACGCTGCTGCTCGCCTGCGTGGCAGGCATCTCGCTTCTCGTGGGCGGCATCGGCATTATGAACATCATGCTTGTGTCGGTGACCGAGCGCACGCGCGAGATTGGCCTGCGCATGAGCATCGGCGCGCGCGGACGCGACATCATGACACAGTTTCTCATCGAGTCGATAATCATCAGCGTAGCCGGAGGCGTCATCGGCGTGGTGCTTGGCGCGGCAGCGTCGCTGTCGGTGAAATTTTTATTGAACTGGCCTGTGACAATTCAAATTTATTCTGTAGTTTTGTCATTCCTTGTGTGCACGGTCACTGGAGTGTTTTTCGGATGGTATCCGGCGCGCAAGGCGGCGAATCTTGACCCTATAGAAGCATTGAGATATGAATAGCATTCCCACCACAAAGCGCAGCACGATACTCGGCCTGATGACACACGTCATCGTGCTGACCATCGTGTTTATCCTTCCGGAGGTGATTTTCACCGCCGCCATGGGACAACGGGCTAAATTCGGGCCGCGCCGTTTCGACATCTACATCCACACGGTGATGTACATCATCACGTTCTACGTCAACTACTTCATCCTCATTGACCGGCTGCTGTTCAAAAAGCGCACGTGGCTCTACCTTGTCGTGGCGGCGCTGTTTGCCGCGCTGATGGTTGTGGCGGGCAGCTACTCCCACATCGTCATCGACAAGCTGCTGGGAGTTGCGCCGCCGCCACACCGTCGCGGACACCACGGCGGAGGACTGTTTATCGTCAGCATTATGATGCGCGACTACGTGATGCTTATTCTCACCATCGGCTTGAGCGTGGCGTTGAAGATGGGCTTGCGCTGGACAAGGATAGTGAAGCTCAACGAGCGGATAATCACCGAGCGCAAGGACATGGAGCTGCGCAACCTCAAAAACCAGCTCAACCCCCACTTCCTGTTCAACACGCTCAACAACATCTATGCACTGACGGCGTTTGACACGGAGAAGGCGCAGAACGCCATACACCAGCTGAGCAAGCTGCTGCGCTACACGCTCTACGAAAGCGACGGCACGCAGGTGACGCTCGACAAGGAGCTGCAATTCATCAGAAGCTACATCAACCTGATGGCGTTGCGTCTCAGCGACAACACCCGCCTGACGGTAAGCATCCACGACGGCGGCACAAACGGCTTGGAAATCGCCCCGATGATGTTCATCTCACTGGTGGAAAACGCCTTCAAGCACGGAGTGAGCGCCGGCTCGGAGTCGTTTATCGACATCCGCATCACGCTTGACGGCAACCGCATCTGCTGCCACGTTGAAAACAGCCTGTTTCCGAAGCAAGAGTCAGACAAAAGCGGCTCGGGCATCGGACTTGCCAACCTGCAGCGCCAGCTGGAGCTGCTCTACCCCGAAAGCCACGACTACAGCGCCGCCGCCATCGGCGACCGCTATGTGGCGGAATTATCGATAACACTTAACGCAACAAAAGACTAATAGACAACGCTTATGGACATCACTTTGAAATGCTGCGTCGTCGACGACGAACCGCTCGCACGCGGGCTGATATGCTCGTTTGTTGAAAAGACACCGTTTCTGTCGCTTGAGGCATCGTTCGCATCCGCCTCGGAGGCAATAAAATGCGTAATGGAGAAGAAGGTAGACCTGCTTTTTCTCGACATTCAGATGCCGGAGCTCAACGGCATAGAGTTTGCGAAAATCATTCCGCCGGAATGCCGCATCATCTTTGTCACCGCTTTCGAGAAATATGCGCTCGACGGATTCCGCAACAATGCCATTGACTACTTGCTGAAACCCGTAAGCTATCCGGAGTTTCTCACCGCAGCCAACCGTGCGCTGCAGTGGGCGGAGCTTAAGGCCCGTGCTGAGGCCGCGCCACAGCCACAACCGGCAGCCGACAACCAGCACATCATCGTCAAGAGCGAGTACAAACTCATCCAAATCGACGTGTCGAAGATTCTCTACATCGAGGGACTCAAAGACTATGTGAAAATCTACACCGAGGACTCCCCCACCTGCATCCTGTCGCTGATGAACATGAAGACCATCGAGCAGCACCTGCCTGCCGACCGCTTCATCCGCGTGCACCGCTCGTTTATCGTGCAGATGTCGAAAATCAACGTCATCGAGCGCAACCGCATAGTGTTCGGCAAAAAGTACATACCAATTTCCGACACCTACAAGAAGGCGTTTTCCGACTATCTGGCGCGCCACACCGTCACGGCTGAACGCAACCAGTCCTCCGACGACAACGATTGAAATCCAACTGAACAACACCCATATTGGCAAAAAAAGCACCATTTTTTTGCCAATATCGACAATTGTTTGTAAATTTGCTTATAAATGACTCACGTGGTTGCAACTTATCACATTATGTTCAATCCGCGTTTTGTGAAAAATACGTATGACCTAACAAAAACAACGTCACAACAAATGAGAAAATTTACAAACATTTTCAGGACCAAGAGAAAGAATAACATCTCTCTCATTCTCTCCGCATTGTGCCTGCTGATGGCAGCGAGCTGCCTGTCGGCGCATGAAAGCAATGCTGTGGAGTATTCATTGCAAGGCCACATCGTCGACATCGAGCATCAAACCGTCTACCCCGGAGAAATCAAGATAGCCGACGGAAAGATAGCCGACATTGTGCGCCTTTCCGATGTCGACGCTTCCGCGCCGTACTATCTGCCCGGCTTCATCGACGGACACATCCACATTGAGAGTTCAATGCTCACCCCAGAGAATTTCGCACGCCTCGCCGTGGCTCACGGCACAGTTGGCGTTGTGGCCGACCCTCACGAAATCACCAACGTGCTTGGAGAGACAGGAATCAACTTTATGATCGACAATGCAGCCTCAAGCCGTCTGAAATTCCACTTCGGGCTGCCCTCGTGCGTCCCGTCGTCGCATCTTGAAACGGCAGGCGCCGTGATCGACGCGGTAGCGACCGAGCGTCTGATTCAGAATCCCGACATTCATTTTCTTGCTGAGATGATGAATTACCCCGGTGTCATATACGAAAACGCCGAGGTGATGGCGAAACTCGCCGCCGCACGGAAACACAACAAGCCCATCGACGGGCATGCCCCGGGTCTGACAGGAGCGAACCTCGACAAGTATATCGCCGCAGGCATTTCCACCGACCACGAATGCTCCACCCTCGAGGAGGCGCGCGAGAGAGTGGACAAGGGAATGATGGTTATAGTCAGGGAAGGCAGTTCAGCCCGCAACTTCGACGCGCTTGCACAAGTGATTGCCTATGCACCTGAAAAGGTGATGCTCTGCTCTGACGACAAGCATCCCGACGACCTGATTGCCGGACACATCGACGGAATGGTGCGTCAAGGGTTGGCGAAAGGCATCCCTGTGTGGAATCTGCTGACAGCGGCATGCGTGAATCCCGTGAAGCATTATGGTATTGACTGCGGTCTGATGCGCAAAGGCGACAATGCCGACTTCATCGCCGTTGACAATCTTGAAGCGCTTAACGTTGTGGCCACCTACATCGACGGCCAAAAGGTTTACGACCGCACGCTTGGCGTCGACAATGCAGCTCTTGCCACAGGCATCAGCGCTCCAGCCTCGACACCCAACAATTTCAAAGCAGCAAAAATCACCGAATCCGACATCGCAGTCGACCTGACCGGGTTTGAGAAAGTCAAGGTAATCGAAGCGTTCGACGGCGAACTGCTCACAAAGACAAAAATAGTTCCCGTTGCTGAGCTTTCCTCACCCAAGATACAGAAAATCGTTGTCTACAACCGCTATGGCAACGGCAGACCTCAGACGGCATTCATCGAAGGCTTCAACATAGGCAAAGGCGCCATCGGAGCGACCATCGCACACGACAGCCACAACATTGTAGCCATCGGAGCGTCAGACGAATCGATTGTAGCCGCGATAAACGCGCTGATCGAAGCAAAGGGCGGTGTGGTAGTTGTCAACGGCAAGAATACGGATTTGATGCCACTGCCGATTGCCGGACTGATGTCGGACAAGCCGGGAGAAGATATTGCCAATGATTACATGTCGCTTATTGTCAAATCGCACGCACTTGGCTGCACATTCCGGTCGCCGTTCATCACAATGTCGTTTATGGCTCTTCCTGTGATACCCGAGCTTAAACTGACCGACAAAGGTCTGGTTGACGTAACCGCTTTTGATTTCACTCCCCTGCAGAGCAAATAGCATGGGAACCACCCTATAGACATCGGGGCGGCGCCGTAATCTGTTTTACAGCGCCGCCCCGTTTTTTTATGATGCCGGCATTACCTCCGCGTTTTCCTACAGGTTTTTCAGCGTTGATATTCGCTCGAGCGGATTTTCCGCACCGAAGACGTAGTTGCCCGCCACGAGGATGTCGGCTCCGGCGTCTTTCAGCAGCCGTCCGGTTTCCTCGTTGACCCCACCGTCGACCTCAATCAGCGCCTTTGAGCCGCGCAGCGAAATCAGGTCGCGCAGCTCGTGCACTTTCTTCACCGAGTTCTGGATGAATTTCTGGCCTCCGAAGCCAGGGTTAACCGACATAATCAGAGCCAGGTCGATGTCGTCGATAATGTCGGCAAGCATCGACACCGGAGTGGCAGGATTGATGGTCACACCCGCTTTCATTCCCGCCTCCTTGATTTGCTGCACCACGCGCGACAGATGCGTGCAAGCCTCGAGATGCACGTTCATATACGTTGCGCCAAGGTCCTTCACTTCCTTGATAAACTTCTGCGGCTCCACAATCATCAGATGCACGTCGAGCGGCTTGTCGCAGATGTTTTTGAGGTTTTTCAACACAGGGAATCCGAAAGAGATGTTGGGCACGAAAACGCCGTCCATAATGTCGAGGTGGAGCAATTCCGCCTCGCTTCGGTTGATCATCTCCACGTCTTTCTGCAAGTTGCAGAAGTCGGCAGAGAGCAGTGATGGTGATACTATCATATCTGTTTCTATTTTTTCTTTTTCAGCAAGTTATAGGCAATAAACACAACGATTACCGCAAGCAGCGCATAGCCGCCGTATGAGAGGTAGGAATTGTAGTGCTCAATCTGCGCCAGCAGGTCGGCAGGCGCAACAAACGTAGAGAGCCATGCGCCGAGAGCTGCAAGCACCGCGTTCCACGCCCCCGCTCCGAGGGCTGTGAACACAACGAATTTTCCGATGTTCATCCCCGCCAAACCGGCAGGAATCGAGATGAGCTGGCGCACAGCAGGAATCAGTCGTCCAACGAACGTCGACACCGCCCCGTGCTTGTCGAAATAGGCTTCGGCATTCGCCACTTTAGCCTCGTCGATAAGGCAGATGTGGCCGAAACGGCTGTTTGCGAACCGGTAGACGATTGGCCTTCCGAGCCACACCGCCAGATAATAGTTGACCAACGCGCCGATGAGCGCGCCCACCGTTGCCAATGCCACAACCACGTAGATGTTTATATGCCCTTGCGCCACGGCGAAGTAGGCAGCCGGAGGCACAACGATTTCAGAAGGGAAAGGGATAAACGAGCTTTCAACCGCCATAAGCGCCACAATAAGCAGATAAGCCGTAAACGGGTCGCTTATCATCGCTACAAACCAATTGTATATTTCTACAACCATAAATCAATATTTTCTGTTAATTATTCCGCAAAATTAATACTCTAATTTCATTCCACTCCTATCTCGCGGAACATTTCGGCATATTTCTCCGCTTTTTTCTCCACGGCGAGCGGATAAGCGCGCGACGACGACACCATGCGGTAGTGCCGGCAGAGGTTGCCACGATGTGTGAATTCAACATATTCGCCCGTCTTCGGCACCGCTGTGCCGTTGATTGCGGCTATTATCACCGACGACTTCTCGCCAGCCGTCACCACCGTGCGGCAGTCAGGCAGACGGTCGAGAAACCCGTCAAGGTCGATTGGCTCCACCACTTCAAGGAATTTGTCGGAAGCGTTGTCTTTCTGACGCACCACACGCACCGCCGCGTCAAACATCGCGATTCCCCTCTCGGCGGCGAAACGGCGTATCGCCTGCTCGTCGTAGCCCCCGGGACGCACAAAATGGTTCTTGTCGCCGAAAAACACTATGCCCATTATGCGCCACATGTCGTTGGTGCGGTTTGGGTAATAGAAGCGCATCGACCACCGTCGTTCGGGCGGCGGGAACGATCCGAGCATCAGCACTTTGGCGTTGCCGGGCATAAACGGTTCGAACGGATGGCACTCAATGCGTCTTTTTTCCATTCGCCAATATTTTTTTGTAAGCAACCATCATCGCCACGGTGACCGCCGCACTGACAATAGCCACAACTGCCGACTGGCTTCCAGCCTCGCCCATTGCGGCTGCGTCGATTGAGTTGTTGCCCATCCACATAAACGCCACGACAGCGGAATTGTTGAGCGCATGGCCTATGACAGGCACCCACAGCGAACCGCTCCACAGATAGGCGTAGCCGAAGAAGGCACCCAGCACAAGACGTGGCACAAAGCCGAAAAACTGGAAGTGGAGCGTGCTGAACACGAAAGCGGCAGTCCACACCGCCAAGTGTCGGCGCCGCATGCCGTCGCAGCAGATGCGCTGCAGCGCGCCTCGGAAAAACATCTCCTCGCCAAGTCCGGTCAGCAGTCCGACGCACACCACCGAAGCAATCAAATCCCACACCGACGAGCCGCTGAGCAGCGTGTCTGTGGCCTCCTGCGCGGCGTTCTCCTGCGCGCGCATCCATTGCTCCACCGGCTTCATCGCCTCGGGCAGCGACAGCGACGCGTTCCACGCCACAAGCCAGTTCATCGCCGGCGTCATCGCCAACGAAATCAGCACAATGCCTGCCACCGCCATTGCCGACGGCGCCTTGTCGAGCCGCAGGAAGCGCAGCGGGGTTCCGCCACCGCAGAGAGTGCCCACCGCCACGGCGGGGAGCATGAACATAATCAGATTCTGCAACGTTGTGGCAAGCCGCATCTGCGTCAGCGCGTCGAGCGCGTCGATGCGAGCGAGCATCTGCGACAGCAATGCCACCAGAAACAGTCCGACCAGCAGACCAGAAGCGAGCACCACTACAGCCCTCGAGGCAGAGAAACGATTGTTTGTATCGCCAAGCATCATATCCTTATTCTATCATCTTTAAAAATTCATCCTCGCCGATAATCGGAATGCCGAGCGAGCGCGCTTTCTCCAGCTTCGCCGGACCCATATTCGCGCCGGCAAACACAAAGTCGGTCTTCTTTGAAATCGAGCCGGAGTTTTTGCCCCCGTTGCGCTCAATCATCGCCTTGTACTCGTCGCGCGAGTGATGCTCGAACACGCCGCTTATCACGATTGTCTTTCCGGCGAGCTTGTCGGTTTTCTCCATCGCCTCCTTCGCCACGCCCATCTGCAGCCCGGCAGCGCGCAGACGCTCCACGATTGCGGCATTCTGCGGGTTCTTGAAGAAAGCCACCACGCTCTCGGCAATCACCTGCCCCACGTCGTCGATAGCCACAAGGTCGTCGACCGTGGCGAGCATCAGCGCGTCGATAGAGCCGAAAGCGAACGCCAGTTTCTTAGCCATTGTCTCGCCCACATTCGGAATCGAGAGCGCAAACACCACCCGTTCGAACGGCACTTGCTTCGACGCCTCGATGCCGCGGAGTATGCGCCGCGCCGTGAGCTCGCCGCAACGCCCCACAATTGTCAGTTTGTCGTCGGTAAGGTCGTAGATGTCGGCCACATTCTTCACCAGTCCCACCGCAAACAGCTGTTCGGCAGTTTCCTCTCCGATTCCGTCGATGTTCATCATCCGCCGTCCCACGAAATGCTCTATGCGCCCCGTGATCTGTGGACGGCATCCGTCGCGGTTCGGACACACCCATGCCGCCTCGCCCTCGTTGCGCACCAGCGGCGTGCCGCAGACCGGGCAATTCTTCACGAACTGCAGCGGCAGGCTTCCGGGTTGGCGTCGCGAGAGTTCGACCCCCACGATTTTCGGTATGATTTCTCCACCCTTCTCCACATATACGTAGTCGCTGTCGTGGATGTCGAGCTGGCGTATGATGTCCTCGTTGTGGAGCGAGGCGCGCTTCACGATTGTGCCTGACAGCAGCACCGGCTCAAGGTTGGCGACAGGCGTTATCGTGCCGAGGCGTCCGGTTTCGAACGACACCGACTTAAGCCGAGTCAACTCCCTCTCCGCCTGGAATTTATAGGCGATAGCCCACCGTGGCGACTTCGCCGTGCTTCCGAGCAAACGCTGCTGCTGAAGGTTGTTGACCTTGAACACCAGCCCGTCGGTAGCCACCTCGAGCTGCTTGCGCGCCTCCGCCCAATGGTCGATAAACCGTTTCGCTTCGGTGACGTCGCGCAGCAGCTCTGTAGCGTCCGACACCTTGAAGCCCCACTTTCTCAAAGCCTGAAGCGACTCATAGTGAGTGGTGTATGACAGGTTGTCGCCCAGCAGGAAGTAGAAATAAGCGTCCAGTCCGCGGCGCGCCACCTCCGCCGGGTTAAGCGTCTTCAGCGTACCCGCAGCAGCGTTGCGCGGATTTGCGAGCAGCGGTTCCTCATTGAAAGCTCTCTCCTTGTTGAGCGCGTCAAACGATTTCCACGGCATCACAATCTCGCCCCTCACCTCAAACTTGTCGGGCCAACCGCCGCCGGCAAGCGTCAGCGGCACGCTCCGTATCGTCTTCACATTGACCGTCACGTCGTCGCCATGCACGCCGTCGCCTCGCGTCACGGCACGCACCAGCCGGCCGTGCTCATACGTTATTGAAATCGACGTACCGTCAAACTTCATCTCCCCTACAATCTCGAGCGAGCCACCGCCCAGCTGCTGCTTTGCGCGCCGCAGGAAGTCTTCAACCTCCTCGATTGAGTAAGTGTTTGAGAGCGACAGCATCGGCCTCTCGTGCGCCACCTGCCTGAAGCCCGGCGTCAGGTCGCTTCCCACGCGTTGCGACGGCGACAGCGGGTCGAAAAGCTCCTTATGCTCCGCCTCCAGATCCTGCAGGCGGCGCATCATATCGTCATATTCTTTGTCGCTGACAGTAGGCTTGTTAAGCACGTAGTAGTTGTAGTTGTGCTTGTTGAGTTCCTCCCTCAGCCAGTTTATTTCCGATTCAAACAAATCCATATTTCCAATTATTTTGCCACGAATTTAGTGAAATTTCCCGTAATTGCAGATTCATGACGACTAATTTCTAACCGCGCGAGCCAAAATTTTCCCAATACGGGCGAAGCGCATTGCGAATAAACGCGGCGACATCGGCAAACGGCTCTTCTTCAGTCTTTGTGATTTTACGCATAAAAGCAGCCCATCTCATTTCCATATTTCCGCTTTGGGCAAAATCATCACGAAAGAACATTGCGTCTGCATCATAAGCCGTATGCCTGTTCTGAAACGTTTTTATGATTGCCTCTTGCAGAACAGATGAATCAAATTTGCCATCTTTAAGAATCCTGTACAAGTCGTAATAATCTTTCATCCGGCTGTTCTGGTCAGCCAAATCAATAACCGCATGCATCTTTTCCGCGATGACTGACTCAATTGAATACGACAGTATGCTTACGCTTGGCAATTGCTCCAACAACGTTGGATAATCCAAGACTATAGGCGCCGGTGTCACCACATCGCCAAACCCCACATCCATTGTCAGCACTTGCGAAATAGAGTCCATTCTTACCGGTATGCTCAATCGCACGCCATGATAATCCCTCAACTCTGCGATATTCTGCGCAGAAATCCGCTCCACATCAAACGCCACAGCATCGTCACTGCATTCAACCGAACAAATTTCCCTGAATATTGAAACCATTGCAACACAGTCATTTCTAATGTCACACCCAAGTAAATCTATGTCCAAAGTAGGACGTGCGGCAAAGCGCTCATAAGCATACATCAACGCCCCACCCTTCAGATAGAAATTGCCCCGGAAACGCGTCTTTGACAATCGATATAGCAAACGTTCTTGAAAATATCGCGTCAAGATTGTTTGATAAAACACATTTTCCTTTTTTGCCACATTCAGCAATTTTGCACGAATAGATTTCCCGGAATTTTTATTTTCGTAGCCACTCATAATTTAACCTGCAAATATTTTTCAAGGATTCCACCCACACGCAATCTGCGCGCATAATCCATAAGTTTTCCTATGTTCCTGTCCTGACGTTCAAGATAATTATTCAAGATTTCGGCACACACATCAATTCCTATTTTGTTGCGAAATTTAACAGCGTCACACACACTGCGCTCCACATCGTAGACACTGACCCAGAAACCTTCAACCACCATATCGGCAACACCAACCGCCAAAACCGACTCGGAGCAATAATGAATCTGCATCTGCGGAAATTCGGGCAAATTAATCTTACGCCCCCTTTCTACCGCAACATGAAAAGCCTGCGGCAAAGAGGTGGTGAGTTTATGAATGCTCCAAGCCGACCAAAGGCACAGGATTCCATTCGGCACAACAGCGCCTACGTCAACCATACCGGCAGACAGTTGGTCGACAGTAGCATAAACTCCCCGGCGCACCTTTACGAGCTCCCCCATACGAACACGCTCCAACATTTTGTAGTAAGCCGTACGCCCGTTTTTTTTGACATCACTTGCCTTTATGTATGAATTCTCCATATTTCCTTTGATTTCCGTACAAAGATACTACAAATATTTATAACTGCTGTTGTTTTGTACGGATTTTATATACAAAGCACTGGGGATTTTAACTGGGAAAACAGGCAATTCCCCGCTCTGCGAGATTCTGAAGCAGAACGGCGACGCAGTGACCACGCTCGCCGACCGCCGCTTCTTCGCGAAGGAGGCCTTCGGCGTTTCGAGCGCATACGACAGCGCCATCTTCAACTATTTCGACGCCGAGAGCGACAGCGACTTCCGCGTTGCCATCCTCAAGCACAACAACGCCTGCGGTATCGCCCTTTGCGGTCGTCGTCCCTCCTCCCTCATTGGGCGATGCCGAGTTTTATTTTTTTCTTTCTTATCTTCTCTTTCTATTTTTTGCACGAAAGGCGGAGCCCGAGGTCGTTGTAGCGGAAGTCAGGAATACCGAAGAAACGGTACGACACACGACAGTCCCCCGCATTGCAATAGCAGCTGCCACCACGGTTCACACGGCAGGAACCCAACGACGGTCTCTGTGGGTCGCTCTGTGAGGACGACTGATAGCCATCATACCAGTCGCTACACCACTCCTCGACGTTGCCGCTCATGTCGTAGACGCCAAGCTCGTTGGCCTGCTTCGTGGCTACAGTATGCGTCCTGTTTCCGCTATTGTCACCGCACCACGCCACCAAGCCGATGTTGTTGCCTCCGGCATACTTGTAGCCTCGGCTCTTACGCCCTCCCCGTGCAGCATATTCCCACTCCGCCTCCGTGGGCAGACGGAACTGCTTTCCCGTCAATTGGTTCAACTTCTGAATAAACACCTGGCAGTCGTTCCACGACACACTTTCAACAGGCAGATTATCTCTTGCGAAATTGGAAGGGTTGCTGCCCATCACGACTTTCCACAACGCCTGCGTCACTTCGGTCTGCCCGATGTAGTAGTCGCTGAGCGTCACCTCATGTGCCGGCTTTTCATCTTCATTCGCATCGCTGCCCTGCTCAGAGGTCGCGCCCATCGTGAATGTGCCGCCCTCAACAGGCACCATCGTGAACTTGACACCGTTGACCGTGAATGTCCGGAAGCCTTCAACAGCAACCAACTGCGGTGCAGACTCCGTTTTCTGCTCCGTTTTCGGCTTCGTTTTCTGCTCCATATCCTCACCTACGCTCAAAAACTTGTCACACACAATACCTACCACAGCCGCCACCGCCTCCAATACACAAGCTGCGATTATCCACCATTTTTTAGTTGATTTTTTCCTTCTCCAATCACTTCAGTTTTCGATTCAACCGTCGGCTCTGCTGCAAGTTGCGACACTGGCTTCTCAACGACAGACGGCTCGTTGCCATACAACTCCTTGACGAAATCGTGGACCGAGAGCGTGCGGTCCTTGCGAGAATAAGCCATAGCATGCACCACTGCCGGACGAACTTCTTCCGGCAGGCACACCGACCAATCATTCAACGAGAACTCCAAATCTATCGCTTCGGGAGGAGTCTTGCCGGTCAGCATGTTGACGAATGTGGCAGCGAGGGCGTACACATCCGACTGCGGCGAGAACTGCTTCAACCCTACATACTGCTCCGCCGGAGAGAAGCCTGCGCTGTATGCCAACGTCCGAACGGTGGTCGTGGCATTGCCCCGACGGTCGTAGTGCTTGGCAAGGCCAAAATCAATAAGCACAGGCTCACCGTTGGAACGGAACATAATGTTGCCAGGCTTGATGTCGAGATGCGTGATGCGGTTGCTGTGCAGAAACGCCACGGCGTCTGCCACAGGTTTCAGAATTTTCTTTGCCGCACCAACAGAAAGCGCGCCATGCTTTTTCACATAATCCGCAAGACTTCCGCCATCAAGAAACTCCATCACATAGCATGCCGTACCGTTAGCCTCAAACACCTCGTCGACCGGCACTATGTTGCGGCATTGTCCGCACAGACTGTTCAGCCGCCGCGCCTCAGAGATGAAATCCTTCAAGCCATCGGCAGCCTCCCCCTTTGTGTCAGCCGTGCTGACCTTTCCAGAAGCATCGCGCAGACATCCGTCCATGAAAAATTCCTTCATGGCAAACTCCACGCGCACAGGTATCTGCCCCACCTGCTCCATCGCTGAAACCTTGTAAGTGATTCCGAAGCCGCCCTTGCCGAGCACTGCCTCCACTCTATATTCACGTTTGCCGCTCCGCAGCACAGAGCCTACCGGCAGCACGTCATCCCATTGTTCCATTTCATCCACTACTTGAAAACCGCCACAAACTTACAAAAATCCGAGCATACAAAAAAGCACACACACCCACCAATCATCAAAAATATGCTGAAAAACATTTTTTTGGGAAAATAATGTTGATTTTTAGGAGTGTATGTTGATTGATTTGCGTATCTTTGCAAATCGAATGCCAGGAAGGCGTTCGACAGGTTTGTTTAATTATATTGACAAAACATTAATGGCTGACAACAAGAGAATTAAAACGGCTCTCGTCTCCGTATTCCACAAAGACGGGTTGGATGAACTTTTAAGTTTGTTACACAATCACGGAGTGAAATTTCTTTCCACAGGAGGGACAAAATCATTTATCGACGGTCTGGGATACGAATGCGAAGCGGTTGAAGACCTTACCGGCTACCCTTCGATTCTCGGCGGACGCGTCAAGACACTCCACCCCAAGGTGTTTGGCGGCATTCTCAACCGCCGCGACAACGCCGGCGACCAAGAGCAAATCAAGCAATACGAAATACCGGAGATCGACCTTGTGATTGTCGACCTCTATCCTTTTGAAGAGACAGTGGCATCTGGAGCGTCAGAAGCCGACATCATAGAGAAAATCGACATAGGCGGCATCTCTCTTATCCGCGCCGCCGCCAAGAACTACAACGACGTGGTGATCGTGGCGTCGAAGCATCAGTATGCACCGCTCTGCGAGATTCTGAAGCAGAACGGCGACGCAGTGACCACGCTCGCCGACCGCCGCTTCTTCGCGAAGGAGGCCTTCGGCGTTTCGAGCGCATACGACAGCGCCATCTTCAACTATTTCGACGCCGAGAGCGACAGCGACTTCCGCGTTGCCATCAACGGCTCGCGCCATCTGCGCTACGGTGAGAATCCACATCAGGCGGGCAAGTTCTTCGGCGACTTCGACAAGATGTTTGAGCAGCTTCACGGCAAGGAGATTTCCTACAACAACCTTCTCGACATCGACGCGGCCGTGAACCTTATCGGCGACTTCGACGAGACCACGTTTGCCATCCTGAAGCACAACAATGCCTGCGGCACCGCTTCTCGCCCAACCATCCTCGAGGCATGGAAAGACGCTCTTGCTGGCGACCCCGTGTCGGCGTTCGGCGGAGTGCTCATCGCCAACCGCGAGATTGACGCCGCTACAGCCGAGGAGATGCACAAAATCTTCTTCGAGGTTTGCATCGCACCGTCGTACACCAAAGAGGCACTCGCCATTCTCGAGCAGAAGAAGAACCGCATCATCCTGCTTCAAAAGTCTACCGAGCTTCCGACACAGCAGTTCCGCTCCATTCTCAACGGCGTGCTCCGTCAGGACAAAGACCTCCGCAAAGAGACTACAGCCGACCTCAAGCAGGCCACGGAGAAAGCCATCACCGCCGAGCAGGCAGAAGATTTGCTCTTCGCCAACAAGGTGGTGAAGCACAGCAAGAGCAACGCCATCGTGCTCGCCAAAGGCAAACAGCTATTTGCGAGCGGCATCGGTCAGACATCGCGTGTCGACGCCCTTCGCCAAGCCATCGAGAAGGCCAAGTCGTTCAACTTCGACCTTCACGGCGCGGTTATGGCATCCGACGCCTTCTTCCCGTTTGCCGACTGCGTTGAAATCGCCCACAACGAAGGCATCACAGCCGTGATTCAGCCCGGCGGTTCAATCCGCGACAACGAGACCGTTGACTTCTGCAACAAGAACGGCATCGCCATGGTTATGACAGGCATCCGTCACTTCAAGCATTAAAACAACCGACAATAATAACAGCAAAATGGGAATATTCTCACTGACACAAGAAATAGCCGTTGACCTTGGAACGGCAAACACGATCATCATCCACAATGACAAGATCGTGGTCGACGAGCCTTCGTATGTGGCTCTCGACTCCAAAGGCAAGCTTGTTGCCGTAGGAGAAAAGGCTAAGATGATGCAGGGAAAGGAGCACCCAGGCATCCGCACCATCCGCCCGCTGCGCGACGGCGTTATCGCCGACTTCAACGCCGCCGAGCTGATGATCCGCGGACTTATCAAGATGGTAAGCTCGAAGCACCATTGGTTCTCTCCGTCGCTGCGCATCGTGGTGTGTATCCCTTCGGGCAGCACCGAGGTTGAAATCCGTGCAGTCCGCGACTCGAGCGAGCATGCCGGCGGCCGCGACGTTTATATGATTTACGAGCCGATGGCAGCAGCCCTCGGTATCGGTCTCGACGTCGAGGCACCTGAAGGCAATATGATTGTCGACATAGGCGGCGGTACAACTGAGATTGCGGTAATCTCTCTTGGCGGCATCGTCACCAACAAGAGCATCCGTGTGGCAGGCGACGTGCTTACCGAGGACATCCAGGAGCACATGCGCCGCGCGCACAGCATGAAGGTTGGCGAGCGCATGGCCGAGCTGATAAAAATCAACGTTGGCTCGACGCTCACCGAGATGGACAACCCGCCGGAAGACTACATCGTGCACGGTCCGAACCAGATGACCGCCCTTCCGATGGAAGTGCCGGTGTCGTATCAGGAAATCTCCCACTGCATCGAGAAATCGATACTCAAAATCGAGGCAGCTATTCTGAGCGCATTGGAGAGCACACCACCCGAACTTTATGCCGACATTGTCAGAAACGGCATCTATATCTCGGGCGGCGGCGCGCTTCTCCGAGGTCTCGACAAGCGTCTGTCGGAGAAAATCGGCATCAAATTCATTGTAGCCGACGATCCTCTGCACGCAGTGGCGAAGGGCACAGGCATCGCGTTGAAGAACCGCGACAAGTTCTCGTTTCTCATCCGATAGCGTTCACCCATCGGCATAAAAATTCACCAAGAAGGCGTCAACCATTTTGTTTGCGCCTTCTTGTATGTATAAACAAGGTATATTGACCGCAAACTGGTGAATTCACCGCAACCGACTGACTGTGAATAATATTATTAGTTTTTTTGTGCGACATTCGTCGTGGATTGTGTTTGTGCTGCTTGTTGTGGCAAGCTGCTGGATGCTGTTTCAGAAGAACCCATACCAGCAGCATGTGTTTCTGACATCCGCCAACCGGGCGTCGGCCGTAGTCTACAAGGGCGCCGGCGAGGTTACATCATACTTCAACCTGCGTTCAATCAACTCCGACCTTCAGGAGCGCAACGCCACGCTTGAGATGGAGGTGATCAACCTGAAACGCCAAATCGGCGAATACAAGACGCTGCTGCAGCCCAGCGGCATCGCCCTACCCGACTCCGTGGCACAAAACTACGAATATCACTTTGCCAACGTGATCAACAACAGCGTCACCCACCCGAAGAATTTCATCACCATCGACAAGGGCCGCCTCGACGGCATCGCCCCCGAGATGGGCGTCGTTGACCAGAACGGAGTGGTTGGCATCGTGAGCAACGTCAGCGACCATGCCTCGCGCGTGCTGTCGCTTCTCAACTCCGACATGCGCCTGTCGTGCAAGGTGAAGAACACCGACTATTTCGGCAGTCTGGTGTGGCACGGCACCGACCCCTACCACGCCACGCTCGAGGAGATGCCGAAGCACGTGAAGTTCCACCGCGGCGACACCATCGTCACGAGCGGCTACTCGGCGGTGTTTCCGCCGGGTCTTATCGTCGGCGTGATAGAGAGCAACCAGCAGGCCACAGACAATAATTTCTTCTCTTTGAAGATACGTCTCACCACCGACTTCACCCGCCTCGGCACCGTGCGCGCCATCAAGAGCAAGATGGCAGGCGAGCTGAAGCGACTTGAACAGGAAGGAGGAACCGGCAATGAATAAAAGCATCTTCCAGACACTGGCGTTGTTTGTGCTGCTTGCCATCGTGCAGGTGCTCGTGTGCAACAACATCAGCATCCTCAATTTCGCCACTCCGTTTGTGTTTATCTACGTCATCGTGCGCCTTCCGCTCACGCTCCACCGCAACTGGGTGATGGTTATCGGCTTCCTTGCCGGTCTGATTATCGACATCTTCGGCGACACCGCCGGCATGAACGCCCTTGCATGCACCATTCTCGGCGCAGTCCGCGAGACGGTTGTGAAGCTCTACGTGACCCACGATGACGAGATTGCCGACCCCGTGCCTTCGGCGAAGACCCTCGGACCTGGCGCCTATATCAAGTATCTGCTGACGATGACGTTTGTCTACTGCCTTTCGGTGACCTTCATCGAGGCTTTCACGCTTCATGATTTTCTGCTATCTTTGTACCGCGTTGTAGGATGCACCGCACTGACATTCGTCATTCTGCTCGGCATCGACGCGCTTGTCAACGCCAAGAAATGAGAGAGTACGAACTGGAGAAACGCCGATTTGTCATCGCCGGACTGATAATTGTCATTTCGGTGCTTTACATTGTGCGCCTGTTCAATCTTCAGGTGGCCGACGAGACATTCAAGAAAAACGCCGACTCCAACGCCTTTCTGCGCAAGACCATCTATCCCTCGCGCGGTATGATCTACGACCGCAAGGGACGTCTCATCGTGTTCAACCAGCCGGCATACGACGTCATGGTCATCCCCAAGGAGATACACGACCTCGACTCGCTCGACCTGTGCAGCACGCTGCAAATCACGCTTCCCGAGCTTCGCAAGAAGTTTGAGGAGATGCGCGACACTCGGCGCAACCCCGGCTACTCCTCGTTTACCCAGCAGGTGCTTATCCGCCATCTGTCGCTCGAGGACTATGGCCGCCTTCAGGAGAAGCTCTACCGCTTCCCCGGATTCTTCATTCAGAAAAAGACACTCCGCAAATACAACAGCACCAGCGGCGCCAACATCCTCGGCAACATCCGCGAGGTGAACCAGAACGATATCGACAACGACCCCTACTACCGCGCCGGCGACTACACCGGCGACCTCGGCATCGAGAAGAGCTACGAGACGTATCTGCGCGGCAAGAAGGGGCAGGAAATACTTATCCGCGACGCCCACGGACGCATCCAGGGACGCTTTGAGAACGGAGCGAGGGACGTGGCTCCCGTGTCGGGCAAAGACCTGACACTCAGCATCGACTACAACCTTCAGGAGTATGGCGAGAAGCTGATGCAAGGCAAAATAGGTGCAATCGTTGCCATCGAGCCGGCAACGGGCGAGATTCTCGCCCTCGTGTCGAGTCCCGGCTACGACCCCTCGCTGCTCATCGGCCGCGACCGCGGCAAGAACTACCGCGAGCTTGTCAACAACCGCTACAAGCCGCTGTTTGACCGCGCCATAATGGCAGCCTACCCTCCCGGCTCCCAGTTTAAGCCCACCCAGGGACTGATATTCCTGCAGGAAGGCATGGTTGGTCTCGGCACGATGTTTCCCTGCCACCGCGGCTACATCAACGGGCGTCTGAAAGTGGGCTGCCACGGCCACGAGTCGCCCATCTCGCTGAAGCCCGCCATCCGCACGTCGTGCAACGCATATTTCTGCTGGGGCTTCAAGACGATGATCGACAAGCGTTCGAAATACGGCACCCCCGCCAAGGCGTTCGAGATTTGGAAGAACTACCTTGTGGAAATGGGCTTCGGCTACAAACTCGGCGTCGACCTTCCGGGCGAGAGCCGCGGATTCATCCCCAACAGCAAGTTCTACAACAAAGTGTACGGCGAGAACCGCTGGAGCGCCAACACTGTCATCTCGGTGGCAATCGGACAGGGCGAGATACTCGCCACTCCGCTTCAGATAGCCAACCTGTCGGCAACGATAGCCAACCGCGGCTGGTACTACACGCCCCACGTTGTGAGACGCATCAGCGGCACCAAGCTGCCCGCGCAGTACACCACACGCCACACTCCGCACATCAACAAAAACTACTATCAGGACATTGCCGAGGGCATGCGCATGGCGGTTGTTGGCGGAACGTGCCGCCAGGCACAGTTCGGCGACATCGAGGTGTGTGGCAAGACGGGCACGGCGCAGAACCCCCACGGACGCGACCACTCGGCGTTTATGGGCTTTGCTCCGATGAACAATCCCAAGATAGCCATCTGCGTCTATGTGGAGAATGCCGGCTTCGGCGCCACCTTCGGAGTGCCTATCGGCGGACTGATGATGGAGAAATACCTGACGGGGCAGATTTCGCCCCACCGGCAGTATATCGAAGACCGCATGCTGGAGTCGAACACGATTATCTACAGCGGCGTTAAGAAACATTGACATAAAAAAAGGACACAACAATATGCTGAAAACAGACATTAACGAAAGGAAATGGGAACTTGTGAGCAGCGAATATCTGTTCCGTCGTCCGTGGCTGACGGCACGCCGCGACGTGGTGCGTCTGCCCAACGGCACCGAGATACCCGAATTTTATGTGCTTGAATATCCCGACTGGGTCAACATCATCGCGGTGACCGCCGACGGGGAGTTTGTGATGATACGCCAGTACCGCCACGGCATCGACCAGACACGCTATGAGCTTGTGGCAGGCTGCGTAGACCCCGGCGAGGACCCACTGACGGCAGCCAAGCGCGAGCTTTATGAGGAGACGGGATTCGGCGGCGGCGAATGGCGCAAGATCTCGGTGATTTCGGGCAATCCCAGCACCACCACCAACTGGACCCACTGCTACGTGGCAGAAGGCGTGGAGCGCGTAGGCAGCCAGCATCTTGAGACGTCGGAAGACATCAGCGTGCATCTTCTCAGCGCCGACGAGGTGCGCTGGCTTCTCGACCACGACGAAATCAAGCAGGCGATGATGGTGGCTCCCCTGTGGAAATATTTCATTGAGAAAAAATTGGTATAGTCTGCCGTTTTTTGACTACCTTTACAGAATTCAATCGACAACAGAGAACTATGACAAACAAGACAGTCTTAAGCGATTTATACAAGCAAGTGGCAGGCGTAGAGCCAGCCGGAATCACCGAACTTCCGTCGTCGGGCTCCAACCGCCGCTATTTCCGCCTCACGGGCGAGCGCACGATGATAGGCGTGATAGGCACATGCATCGAAGAGAACGAAGCGTTTCTCTACATGGCGAAGCATTTCGCGTCGAAGAATCTGCCCGTTCCGGAGGTTTATGCCCACAGCGACGACCGAATGGCATACGTGCAGCAGGACCTTGGCGACACACTGCTTTTCAACGCCATCGAGAAAGGGCGCAAGACCACGGTGTTCAGCGAGGAGGAGAAAGCCCTACTGTCGAAGACTATCCGCCAGCTTCCCGACATTCAGTTTGCCGGCGCCGACGGTCTTGACTTCTCGAAATGCTATCCTTCGTCGGAGTTCAACGCCCGCTCGATAATGTGGGACTTGAACTATTTCAAATACTGCTTCCTCAAAGCCACCGGCATGGAGTTTCAGGAAGACCTTCTCGAGGACGACTTCCAACGCCTTGCCGACGTGTTGCTGCGCAGCTCCTCGGCAACGTTCATGTATCGCGACTTCCAGTCGCGCAACGTGATGATCAAGGACGGCGAGCCGTGGTTTATCGACTTTCAGGGCGGCCGCAAGGGACCGGTGTTCTACGATGTGGCATCGTTTCTTTGGCAGGCCAAGGCCAACCTTCCCGACAGCCTCCGCGGCGAACTGCTGGAGGAATATATCGACGCCCTGCGCAAATACACTCCCGTAGACCGCGACTATTTCTACGCCCAGCTGCGCCACTTCGTGCTGTTCCGCACGCTTCAGGTGCTCGGCACCTACGGCTTCCGCGGCTACTTCGAGAAGAAGCCCCACTTCATCCAGAGCGTGCCGTTTGCCATCGCCAATCTCCGGCATCTTCTTGCCAACCCCTATCCGGAGTATCCCTACCTCTGCAAGGTGCTCAAAGAGCTTGTTGGCCTGAAGCAGTTTACCGACGACCTGCAGAAGCACACGCTCACGGTGCGCGTGATGAGTTTCGCCTACAAGAAAGGCATCCCCAACGACCCATCGGGCAACGGCGGCGGCTACGTGTTTGACTGCCGCGCCGTCAACAACCCAGGCAAGTATGAGCGCTACAAGCCGTTTACGGGCCTCGACGACCAGGTGATAAAGTTTCTTGAGGACGACGGCGAGATACTCGAGTTTCTCGACCACGCCTATGCCCTTGTCGACGCCACGGTGAAACGCTACAAGGAGCGCGGATTCACGAATCTGATGGTTTGCTTCGGATGCACCGGCGGACAGCACCGTTCGGTCTACAGCGCGCAGCACATGGCAGAGCATATCAACAAGAAATTCAACGTCAAGGTGGAGCTCGTGCACCGCGAGCAGAACATCGAGCAGACGTTCAACGCAAAAATTTTCTAAGGATAAGAGGATGAAAGCACTGATTTTCGCAGCCGGCCTCGGCACGCGTCTGCGCCCGCTGACCGACAACCGCCCGAAGGCACTTGTTGAGGTGGCAGGACGGCCGATGCTCGAGCACGTGATACGCCATCTGATTTCATACGGCTTCACCGACATTGTGGTCAACATCCATCACTTCGGGCAGCAGATTGTCGACTTTCTGCGCGACAACGGCAACTTCGGGGTCAACATCCAGGTGAGCGACGAGCGCGGCGAGCTGCTCGACACCGGCGGAGGCATCCTGAAGGCGCGCCCTCTGCTCGACGACGGCGAGCCGTTCCTCGTGCATAACGCCGACATCATGACCGACCTCAATCTTGCCGACTTCTACAACTATCACCTCCACCATTCCGCCGATGCCTCGGTGCTTGTAGCCGAGCGCACCACGTCGCGCTACTTCGTGTTTGACTCCAGCCGGCGTCTGCAGGGCTGGGAGAACGTCACCACCGGCGAGACGCGTCCGGAAGGGTTTGTGCCTTCTGCCTGTCAGCTCCAACTGGCTTTCGGAGGAGTGCATGTGATTTCGCCGACGGTGTTTGACGCCCTTGCCGGCTACACCGACGCGCATAAATTCTCGATTACGCCGTTCTATGTCGACATGTGCCGCCGTCTGAAAATAATGGGTTACATCCCCGACACGGCATACCGCTGGTTTGACATCGGCTCGCCAGAGAAGCTGGCGCAAGCCGAGGCGGCAATCACCGGCTCACGACAATAAACTCGGGGATGTGTCAAAAAATAGGCGCATCCCCTTTTTTTTTGACTTCGTCACTCAAAAGTAAGCAGTTTTTTCTCATTCTGATGGAAGTACTCAGCTATTTTTATAACCTGTTCACGCTTTGCTCGCCTATCTCCACGTTCAATCTTGCTGAACATCGGGGGTGTCTATTTCCAATAATGCAGCCAATTGGCGTTGAAGCACACCATGCTCATTTCTTCGTTCCCTAATCTTTTTTCTCCTTTAGCAAATTACCGGCAAATTAAATTTGTTTTCAATCGCCATTGATTACCAATGTGTTATCGAAATACATTTCCGTTTTTTATTCGTTTCGGCAAGTTCCAGCAAATTACCGGCAAATTAAACTAAGCCCATATTGGTATATATCTCATGTATCGTTTCGCCGTATCAGGATCAAGTGCTTTAATCTTTCCCTGAGATATCGCCTCCTTTATCAGCCTTGAAATACTTCCTGCTGATGTTTCACTGACATTGAACCTTTCTCTTAACGACTTATTCGTCAGAGCATCACCCTGTATATACATTAGGCAAGCATGGAGATAGCATGACCAAAGTTTGTCCTCCATAGAGATATTGCTAAAACTTATTTCAGAAAATAATGTCACTTTCGTATTCTCTTGAAACACTTCAATACGCGGAGCTGGGAGGTGTTGAGCTTCACACGCCAGCACCATTCTGTCCCAGCCACGACCTAATTCCTCACACATCTTCAACCGTCGCATGAGAGACGCAAGTTTCTCGTTTCTCGACTTTGGTGGATTATCGATAATACGAAGCACATCCACCAATGGCGTGCCAGGATTCGTTACTTCAATCCGATTGTCAAAAATTTCCACGACTGGAGCAGCCCCCGTTATATATAGGTCTTGGTGGATAAGACTATTCGCAATGGCTTCTCTTACAGATGGCAAAGGGAACTTGCTGCCCAACAAGCAAGTTCCCTTTGCCATCCACGACCATAAATATCAGGAATGACACCTTGCAATTCGTTATTGAAACACATGGTAGCAAATAGATAACGGGCATCGTTATTTCCAAAATTAAGACTTCGCTCCAAATAAGACCATGCTTTCTTTATGTCCTTTTCTACTCCAAGACCTTGATAACACATAACTGCTAAACAATAGCATGCACCCTCGAACCCAAGTGAAGCCGATTCCTCAAAGAGGACAGTAGTGATGTTAAGTCAAGACTTTAAAAGCCTAAAAAAATATTGGAATCTCAGAGTATGAAAAGAGGCTGCGCCGTAAACCTTAATTACGACACAGCCTTTTTTGTCAATCTTCCGTCACACGCATCCGAGGATGCGCTGCAGGGTTTCAATCTGATAGTTCCAAAGGTCCTTCGCCTCCTCCACATCGTCGGGCTCGGCGAAATCGGTCACCGTGAGCATCGTCCCGTCGGTCAGCTCCGACTGCGAGATTCTCAGCTCGAAGTATGATTTGTCGTTCTCCTCCGTCCAATGGTAGCGCACGAATTTGTCAGTGCGTATGGCAACAATCTGCACCGTCTGCTCCACACCGTTCCAATCCAGCACCACTTCCTTTCCCGTCTGCCTTGCGTTGTCGGCAAACCATTCCTTAAGTCCGTAGGCAGTAGATATATACGACCACAGCATCGCCACTGGAGTGTTGCGCATGTCATACTCAATATGAAATTTCTCTTTGGTCATTGTCTGCGAGTTTAGTTTACGGGTGCTAAATAAGCACAAAGTTTACAATCTGCCAAAAGTTTATATAAAAATTTTATTGTCCGCATGCATTATATAGGGTGACAAATTGTCAGCGTTGTCGGATTGGCACGGGATATGCAAGGAAACTGATGTCGCAAAGGCGCAGACCAAAGCGGCGCAAAAAAGGAACAAAAAATAAAAAGATATTGATTATGGCAATTAAACCTTTGGCTGACAGAGTTCTCATCGAGCCGGCAGCCGCAGAAGAAAAGACAATCGGCGGAATCATCATCCCCGACACAGCAAAAGAAAAACCGTTGCAGGGCAAAGTAGTAGCTACAGGCAATGGCACAAAGGATGAAGAAATGGTTGTAAAAGAAGGCGACACGGTGCTTTACGGCAAGTATGCCGGCACTGAGCTGGAATACGACGGCAAGAAGTATCTGGTGATGCGCCAGAGTGACATTTTGGCAATCCTCGGATAATCAATTTATCAACAATCAAAAAAAACGAAAAAATCATGGCTAAAGAAATCAAATTCGATATCAAGGCTCGCGAAGAGCTGAAGAAAGGCGTTGACGAATTGGCAAACGCCGTAAAGGTTACACTCGGCCCGAAAGGCCGCAACGTGATTGTCGACAAGAAGTTTGGCGCACCCCACATCACAAAGGACGGTGTGACCGTTGCAAAGGCAGTGGAGCTTGAGGATGAGTTCCAGAACATGGGCGCACAGCTTGTAAAGGAGGTTGCGTCGAAGACCGGTGACGACGCAGGCGACGGCACAACAACCGCTACCGTGCTCGCACAGGCTATCATCAACGTTGGCTTGAAGAACGTTGCCGCAGGCGCAAACCCAATCGACCTCAAGCGCGGCATCGACAAGGCTGTAGCCAAGGTTGTTGAAGGCATCAAGGCTCAGGCTCAGGAAGTCGACGACGATTTGGCGAAGATTGAGAATGTGGCTCGCGTTTCAGCCAACAACGACGCTGAAATCGGCAAGCTCATCGCCGACGCTATGGGCAAGGTGAAGAAAGAGGGTGTGATCACCATCGAGGAGGCTAAAGGCACCGACACTACAGTGAAGGTTGTTGAAGGCATGCAGTTCGACCGCGGTTATATCTCTCCTTACTTCGTGACCAACACCGAGAAGATGGAGTGTGAGATGGACAACCCATACATCCTGCTCTACGACAAGAAAATCAGCGCATTGAAAGATATGCTCCCAGTGCTCGAGGCAGTGGCACAGAGCGGACGTCCGTTGCTCATCATCGCAGAGGACGTAGACAGCGAGGCATTGGCAACATTGGTTGTCAACCGTCTGCGCGGCTCTCTGAAGATTTGCGCAGTGAAGGCTCCGGGCTTCGGCGACCGCCGCAAAGAGATGCTCGAAGACATCGCAATCCTTACCCACGGCGTTGTAATCTCTGAGGACAAGGGCTTGAAGCTCGACATGGCTACCGTAGACGAGCTCGGCTCGGCTGAGAAGGTGACTGTCGACAAGGAAAACACCACTATCGTCAACGGCAACGGCGACAAGGAACTCATCGCCGAGCGCGTGGCTCAAATCAAGGCTCAGATTGAGAAGACCACAAGCGACTACGACAGCGAGAAACTTCAGGAGCGTCTTGCCAAGTTGGCAGGCGGCGTGGCAGTGCTCTACGTCGGCGCGCCATCAGAGGTTGAGATGAAGGAAAAGAAAGACCGCGTAGACGACGCGTTGAGCGCAACACGTGCGGCTGTGGCTGAAGGCATCGTTCCTGGCGGTGGCGTGGCATATATGCGCTGCGTTGCGGCTCTTGAAAACTTCCACGGCGACAACGACGATGAGAACACCGGTATCCAGATTGTGAAACGTGCCATCGAGGAGCCGTTGCGCCAGATTGTTGCCAACGCAGGTTTGGAAGGCGCCATCATCGTTCAAAACGTCAAGGACGGCAAGGGCGACTATGGCTACAACGCACGCACCGGCAAATATGAGAACTTCTTCGAGAGCGGTGTCATCGACCCGGCTAAGGTGACGCGTGTGGCTCTTGAGAACGCAGCGTCGATTGCAGGTATGTTCCTGACAACAGAATGCGTAATCGCCGAGAAGAAAGAAGAAAATCCGGCTCCGGCAATGCCTGCCGGCGGCATGGGTGGAATGGGCGGCATGATGTAAGCCTTTTCCCCTTATAGAAAAGAAAGCATCCTGACCAAATCGGTCAGGATGCTTTTTTTGTGCGCTTGACGCTTGTGTCAGTCGAAGATTTTGTCCCAGTCTTTCCACACGGGCTCGTAGCCGAGGGCGCGGATTTCGCTGGTGACGGCTTTCGGCGAGCGCTCGTCGCTGACGTGGAACTGCTCGAGCGAGTCGGGCTCCGCGGCGTAGCCTCCCGGGTCGGTCTTGCTTCCGGCACTCATCGATGTGACACCGAGCTTCATCATGTTTGCGCGGAACTGCGGGTTCTCGCGCGTAGAGTATGAGATGTCGACGTCGTGGTCGAAGATTCGGAATGCAAACGTGAGCTGCGCCAGCTCCTTGTCGGTCATCGTCACGTTTGGCTGGAATCCGCTTTCCGACGGGCGCATCCGCGGGAAGTTGACGGAGTAGCGCGTCTGCCAGTAGTGCTTCTGCAGGTAGCGCAGGTGGTGGGCCATCATTGTCACGTCGGTGCGCCAGTCCTCAAGGCCGATGAGCACCCCCATTCCGATTTTATGCACACCTGCCTGTCCCATACGGTCGTAGCCGTTGAGCCTCCATTCGAAGATAGACTTCATGCCCTTTGGATGGTAGACGTTGTAGCGCGCCTTGTGGTAGGTTTCCTGGAAGCATACCACACCGTTGAGTCCCGACTTCGTGAGCCGGTAGTAGTCGTCGGCCTTCAGCGGCTGCACCTCGATTGAGAGGTTGTTGAAGAACGGGCGGGCTATGTGGAGAGCGTTCTCCAGATAGTCGACTCCGGCAACCGCCGGCGCCTCCCCTGTCACGATGAGCAGGTTTTCAAACGGGCCGAGCTTTCGTATCGCCTTGCATTCCTCGAGAATCTGCGCGTCGTTGAGAGTGGTGCGCGTGAACGGGTTGTTGTGGTTGAAACCGCAGTATACGCAGAAGTTAGTGCAAGCGTTGCTCAGGTAGAGCGGGATGTACATGCTGATGGTTTTTCCGAATCGTTCCTGCGTGTATTTCTGCGACAGGCGCGCCATTTCCTCGAGATGCGGCACGGCAGCCGGCGAGATGAGCGCCATGAAGTCGTCGACGTCGAGGCGCTCCTTCGCGAGCGCCCTCACCACGTCGGCGTCTGTCTTAGAGGCAATTTTTTGGGTTGTCTCGTCCCAACTTATTTTCTCTAATACGTCTGAAAACATTTATCAATCTTTACAAATTTCGTCTGATATTTTTTGCGTTATGCGCATTGCGCAGAAGTTAGGTCCGCACATGGTGCAGAATTTGTCGTCCGTGCCGCGGCTCTCCACGTAGTACTGCTTTGCGCGGGCGGGGTCGAGCGACAGGTTGAACTGGTCTTTCCATCTGAATTCGAAGCGCGCCTTGCTCATGGCGTTGTCGCGCACGTCGGCACCCGGCAGCCCTTTTGCCAAGTCGGCGGCGTGGGCAGCGATTTTGTAGGCAATCACTCCGTTGCGCACGTCTTCCCTGTCGGGGAGTGCGAGGTGTTCCTTCGGTGTGACGTAGCAAATCATCGCCGTTCCGAGCCATGCAATCTGAGCGGCACCGATTGCCGATGTTATGTGGTCGTAGGCAGGCGCGATGTCGGTTGTGAGCGGGCCGAGGGTGTAGAACGGCGCGCCGTGGCAAGCCTCCACCTGTTTGTCCATATTCTCCTTGATTTTCTGCATCGGCACGTGTCCCGGGCCTTCGATTATCACCTGCACGTTGTGTTTCCACGCCTTTTCTGTCAGTTCGCCGAGCACGTCAAGCTCGAGAAACTGCGCGCGGTCGTTGGCGTCGTGGATAGAGCCTGGGCGCATACCGTCGCCGAGCGACAGCGCCACGTCGTATTTCGCCACGAGGTCGCAGATTTCGTCGAAGTGGGTGTAGAGGAAGCTCTCCTCGTTGTGGATTACGCACCATTCCGTCATGATGCTTCCACCGCGCGACACGCATCCCGTCAGACGGCTGCCTACGAGTTTGGCATGCTCGCGCAGCACACCGGCATGGATTGTGAAGTAGTCCACTCCCTGCTCGCATTGCTCCACGAGCGTGTCGCGGTAGATTTCCCACGTCAGCTTCGCCACGTTTCCGTTCACCTTCTCAAGCGCCTGATAGATGGGCACCGTTCCCATCGGCACGGGGCAGTTGCGCACAATCCATTCACGCGTTTCGTGGATGTGTTTTCCTGTCGAGAGGTCCATCAGCGTGTCGCCGCCCCAATAGCAGCTCCATATCGCCTTGTCGACCTCCTCCTTGATGCCCGAAGAGAGCGCGGAGTTGCCGATGTTTGTGTTCAGCTTCACGCTGAACGCCTTTCCGATGATCATCGGTTCGGCCTCCGGGTGGTTGATGTTGGCAGGGATAATAGCCCGTCCCGCCGCCACTTCCTGACGCACGAACTCCGGAGTGATGTAGGTTTCGATTCCCAGTTGCTTGTTGTTAAGGTTCTCGCGTATAGCCACATACTCCATCTCGGCAGTCACCACACCGGCTTTTGCGTAAGCCATCTGCGTGATTTGCTTGCCCGGCAACGCCATGCGCGGGTTGTGGCGCACGGGGAATCGGATATCGTCGAGCGAGGCATCGGCGAGCCGCTGGCGTCCGTATTCGGAAGAGATGCCGTCCTGCAGAGCCGTGTCGGCGCGCTGCTCAATCCATTTCTCTCTCAGCCGTGGGATGCCCTTGTTGATGTCCACCTCCACGTTGGGGTCGGTGTAGACACCGCTTGTGTCGTTTACCACGACAGGGGTGTTTTCGGTCATCACCTTCTCGCCGTCGACGATTTTCACCGTCGGAGTCAGCTTGATGCGGCGCATACCCACCTTAATCGGGTAAATCGAGCCGTCGACATAGATTTTTTCGGAATTCGGATAAGAATTTACGTTGATATCTGTAAGTTCCATATTAATAAGTTTTTTGTTGATTATTATTCATCAAGAAATGCAGTCAGAGGGCTGCTTGCCTCGGCGTGGTCCGACTGGTTTCCGAGTCCGGCAAGGTAGGCAGTGCGTCCAGCCTCCGTGGCGAGGCGGAATGCGCGCGCCATAGCCACCGGGTCGCCAG
>ERZ791902.411-NODE-411-length-32605-cov-33.615269_pt1 | contig 32605 bp, 21 predicted proteins | sample MGYA00510149_ERZ791902 | MGnify/ENA primary metagenome ERZ791902 (study PRJEB30046, sample SAMN00792060) | human gut metagenome | study: EMG produced TPA metagenomics assembly of the A metagenome-wide association study of gut microbiota in type 2...
TTCCTACCCCGACGATTATCTCGTTGTTAGCTCGATTAGTTCGTTCTCGAAAGCGAATGCAAAGGTATAACAAAAATCATTACCTTGCAAGTGTTTTGACAAAAAAGTTTCAAAAAAAACTTCATTTTTAGACTCAATTTGACTTAAATCAACCAAAATGGGCGGTTTTAGGGGGTTAAACGCCAAAAATGTGGGTATAGATGGTTAGGAAATGTTTTGTGAGGGTTTGGAGGTTATGGTGTATGTATTGTGAGTGGGTGATGAAAATATTCGGGATGTGGGTCGGGCGGCGGACGGAATCTGATTGGACGGCGGACGGAATCCGATCGGACGGCGGACGGAATCTGATTGGACGGCGGACGGAACACGATGACAAAAGTTGTGGTTTCGGGCAACGGAAGTTGAGAGGTTGTATTATATATATTATAATGTGTAGGAGTAATTGGTGGGGAAAAGGGCTTGATTTTGTCAGCAAAAATTTGCACACTATGAGAGTTTTGTGCAGAAAACGAAAGTATTTTGCGTTGGAGATGCAGTTTTTTGCACACTTTTATTGGTAGGTGTGCAAAAAGTTATACCTTTGCAGTCGGAAATGGCAAAAAGATTGTGCATAAGTGTGCAGAATATTCCATTAGAGTTCACTAACAAGGATAATATACATTATATAATAATAGAACATTATGTCTTTTAACTTACTGAAAGGAAAGCGCGGTATCATCTTCGGCGCATTGAACGACGCATCTATTGCGTGGAAAGTAGCAGAACGTGCCGTTGAGGAAGGCGCACAGATTGTATTAACCAATACTGCGGTGGCTTGCCGCATGGGTACAATCGACGAACTCGCCAAGAAGACCGGCGCAGTAGTTATCCCAGCAGATGCGACATCTGTAGAGGATTTGACCAACCTCTTTGTGCAGGCACAGGAGGCTTTGGGTGGCAAGATTGACTTCGTGCTGCACTCATGCGCTATGAGTGTAAACATGCGCAAGAAGCGTACTTACGATGATCTTGACTATGGTTTCTTGAACAAGACCCTCGACATCTCTGCAATTTCGTTCCATAAGATGCTTCAGGCAGCCAAGAAGCTCGACGCTCTGTCGGAGAACGCTTCGGTGCTGGCTCTGACTTACGTGGCTTCTCACCGTACATTCTTCGGCTACAACGATATGGCAGACGCCAAGTCGCTGTTGGAGTCGATAGCCCGCAGCTTCGGCTACATCTACGGTCGCGAGAAGGGTGTGCGCATCAACACCATCTCTCAGTCGCCTACATTCACCACAGCGGGCAGCGGCATCAAGGGCTTCGACGGTCTGTACGACTTCTCTGACCGCATGTCGCCTCTGGGCAACGCAAGTGCAGACGAGTGCGCAGACTATTGTGTTGTGATGTTCTCTGACCTGACAAAGAAGGTGACGATGCAGACTCTGTTCCACGACGGCGGCTTCTCGAGCATGGGTATGTCGCTGCGCGGTATGACACAGTACAACAAGTCGTTCCTCGACGAGAACCGCGACGAGCAGGGCAACATTATCTACGGATAAGCAATTGTTCTACGGATAAACAACAGACATGAGCCGTACCAATAATGCGACGGCTTACGCAGAAACAATAAAAAAAGCGAGTAGCAGAGGTTGTGAAGCCTCAGCTACTCGCTTTTTCCATTTTATCAATGCAATACATTCTATTAACGTCAATGCAATACGTTCTATTAACGTCAATGCAATACGTCTATTCGGACAACGACACGGATTTATTTAGCCACCGCTATACGCGCCTCCTGCAGCACGCCGTCCATGAACGTGTCGGGGTTCACCTTCTTCAGCGTACTCTTCATCTCGTCGATGATTGACGTGCAGGTTTGCTTCTCGTTATCGGTGAGCAGTTTGCTGTGTTCTCGGCACAGACGTGCTATCTTGACAACGATGCCCGTCTGCAGCGTCTTAGCATCAGCATCCTTTATGGCATCGAGGAAAGCGGCGCGCAGATTGCCGAACATGAGCATGAAGTCGATGTCGGTCTTCACCTCGTTAGCCATAACCGAAGAAAACGAGCGCGAATTGAATACACGCACATTGCCGTCGTTGTCGTAGGTGGTTGTGGTGACGCCGTTGTCGTCGAGGATAGTCTGCGTGCGCAACATGCTGCCCTTATTAATTGGCTTCAATGTACCTCTAACGCCCGACTTGAACTCCTTAAAACGAGCCGGCATCACGCCGTAGATGTGATAGTAGTAACAATGATACTTGCGGCTATCCTTGAACCATACAGCCAGATAGGCGTGACGGCGCATGGAGTCGGCGGGGTCCTTGAAGCACAGACCGTAGTAGGCGTGCGACATGTAAGAGCCCAGTTCTACGCTGTATTCGTTGTTGGCTCCATAGTCGTACTGACATTTGCTGGCGAACGAGCTGCTGCCCGGCTTCTTGATGAACACATCGTAGGCGTCTGACTTCGCAAGTAGCAGTACCTTCTCTATCTGTGCGAAGAGTTCCTTCTTTTTCGCAGGAACGGTGAACTCGGTGAACTTGCAATAGCTCACGCCGCTATCGACGCAAACTACGTTATAGTCGGAGCTTGACAGCACTTCGGTAGAAGGATTGTTCAGCACGAACTTGAACACCTTTTCGATATTACTCTGCGCAGAAGCCGCAAACGCCTGCACTAAGAATATTGCCATTATTAAAATCTGTCTCATACGTAATATATTTACAGGGTTGTTTGTTATGTTTTCTTTATTATGGGTTATTGCTGTATGCTGTTGCCCGTGGCTTCCGACTCGTACTCGTCAGCCTCAGCGTCGTCAGCCTCGAACAGTTCCATAGCCTGAAGCTCGAGCTGATTGATTGCTGCCGACTGGTTGGCATTTATAGCATGAAGCAGGATGTCGGTTTGGCGCACAGCCTCCTCTATATCGGTGGAGTCGGCATGAGTGGATGCGCTCCTGTCAGCCTCAGCCACATACACCTTCGGCGGACGCGGCTGCCAGTAAGGGCGAACAGACTTGTGCAGGCGCTGTTTCCCGGGCTGCTGTTTCACGCTGTCGGCGAGAATACGCTGCGGTTGTTCGGCGGATATGCTGTCGGCGATAGAATCGGAAGGCATAAGGCGCGTCGCTTGCTGAGCCAACGGCGCACCCGACGACTGACCAGACGGTGTATTGTCGGGAAGCAGCGCCGAAACAGCGAACACGAGCACAGCAACGGCAGCAGCCGATGCCACCCAAAGAGCAGCCTTGCGCAGCGTGAAGCTCCGCACGGTCGGAACCGCAGCCTCATTCTGCAGGTCTTTCTCAGCCCTTTCTGGAGCGAACATGCAGAACATCTCGCGATACGCGCTCCAGTCGGCGACAGATATAGCGTCAGGTCGGTCGGCGTCGGTAGCCATGCAGAAGAAATCAGCCAATGCGGTCTCCTCCTCAACGGTAGTGGCGCCGTCCATGTAGCGCTTCAGAAGTGATATTATTTGTCGGTCTGTCATGTTCTGTTCCTTTCCTTTATCTGATTGAATAGTTTTCGTCGTGCCGAGGAGAGCATCGTCGCCACCGAATCCTTGCTGATGCCTAATATGGCGGCAATCTGCTCATTGGTGCGGCGCTCGGTCTGACGCAGTCGCATCACCTGCATCTCGCGCGGCGGCAACTGCTCTATGCGCTGGTGCAGCCATTGCTCGTCCTCTTTCCATTCGAGCTGACTCTCTGGAGTATTGTTGTCCGACTCCTGCTGCAAAAGCCAGGACATGTGCGCTTCGTCGCCGCTGATGCTTGTCGGGCGCCGCCGTCGCAACATGTCGATAGCCACATTGCGAGCTATGACAGCCGCAAGACGAGCGGCATGGGCTGTGTCGCGGAGAGAGTCGTGCACAGCCCAAAGCCTAAGCATCGCGTCGCTTGCCGCATCGTCCGCATCATCGGCACGCGCAAGATAGCTGCGGGCATAGCCAAGAGCTATGTTGCGCAGTTGTGGCGACATCTGTTCAAACTGTATTTGGTTCACGGTAGTCGGGTATTCGTTAGCTTCATTCTATTTTTACACGCATAAGTGCTGAGGCAGCACGCATTATGGACGGGCGATGATGACGCCGTCGGGAGAGTCCGGTCTGCGCGAATTGTAAGTATTGCCTGTTACGTTCACATTACTGCCCATGTTGAGCAGTTTATCGTACTTCAACATACTGTCGTTTATCTTGCCCGAACCTAAGACATACTTTTTATAGTTGCCGGCTTCACCCAAAACAGAGATGCGACCAGAGCCGGTAAGCGTACAATTAAGATTAGCAGCCTTGCTTGTTCGGCAGTTGATTGTGCCCGAACCAGCCATCGTCAGTCCTACATAATCAGCCTTCACATCGTCGACAAGGATAGTGCCCGAGCCAGCGTTGTTGAAGTTAGCATGGCTGGCTACGACCTGGCTCACGGCAATCTTGCCCGAACCAGCCTGATTGAACGTGACAGCCGTAGACTTCATCTTGCCAACAACAATCTGTCCGCTGCCACTCATATTGAACACTCTCACGTCCGGTGCCTTTACGTGCACAACAACGCTACGCCTGTCCGACGAATCGGAAGTCTCGACATACACATTGCCAATGACCTTGCCGTACTTTGAGATGTTCAGATCCGAACCGTTGCACTCTGCGCGTATCTGGTCGAAGGCTGCGGCGTCGCCCACAAGACGAACCTCGTATGTACTACCCTGTTCGTACACCACTTTAAGCGAACCGACAACGTTTATCACGCTGAAAGGTTTCACGCTAAGTTTCTTCTCGCTCTTCTCTGTTGCATACAACGACGTCGTAAGCACGAACATCGCAGCCGTCAATATCAAAAAAAACTTTCTCATAAGATTATCTCCTATCTATTTAAGTTGTACATTATATATATTATTCAGTTGCACATTATATATATGTATAGGAAAGCACTGAAACGAACTGCTCAGCGCCCTGCCCTTTCTATAAACAATAACGCAAGAAAGAGAAATTCTAAATATGCGGATGCCGCATTTAACACATATTTAACATGTTTCAAATTAATAAAGCGTAATTTGAACCTAACAAGCGATGCTTTGCTTTGTGACTATCAATAAAATATCGTAACTTTGTAAGCAACAATATATCAACTTGTTTTTATCCTAAGACTCACATACAACTATGAAATCGTTAAAAGAATTATACAGAATAGGCAAAGGCCCGTCGAGCAGTCACACTATGGGACCGCAGAAGGCGGCACAGACCTTCGCTGCGCACAACAAGGACGCGAAGTCGTTCGAGGTGACACTATACGGCAGCCTGGCAGCAACGGGTAGAGGTCACATGACAGACGTAGCAATCGACGAAGTGCTGCGCCCCATCGCTCCGCTGAGCATCGTGTGGCAGCCTAAGGTATTCCTGCCCTATCACCCGAACGGCATGAAGTTCGTAGCGTTCGACGCCGAAGGCAACCGCATGAACGAGTGGATATGCTACAGCGTAGGCGGCGGCGCACTGTCGGAAGGCGAGAAGAGCCGCTGGTTCAACAACAAGCGCGAGGTGTATCAGAAGAACACGCTGCACGAGATACAGCAGTGGTGCGAGAATAACGGACGTGGCTACTGGGAGTACGTTGACGAGTGCGAGGACGAGGACATCTGGGAGTATCTGATGGAGGTTTGGCGCGCCATGCAGGAGTCTGTAGAACGCGGCATCGACCACGAAGGCGCACTGCCCGGTCCGCTGAAGTTGCCGCGCAAGGGCCCTATCTACTACGTTAAGGCGAGCGGCTACAAGCAGTCGCTGCAGTCGCGCGCACTGGTTTACGCCTATGCCCTCTCGGTGAGCGAGGAGAACGCATCGGGCGGCACCATCGTCACAGCCCCCACCTGCGGTTCGTGCGGCGTATTGCCCGCCGTGCTCTACCATCTTGCAAAAGGACATAAGTTCAGCGACACACGCATTCTGCACGCTCTCGCTACAGCCGGCATCTTCGGCAACGTAGTGAAGCAGAACGCATCTATCTCGGGCGCCGATGTGGGCTGTCAGGGCGAGGTGGGCGTAGCATGCGCCATGGCTTCAGCCGCAGCCTGCCAGCTGTTCGGCGGCAGTCCGTCGCAGATAGAATATGCAGCCGAAATGGGATTGGAGCACCACCTCGGCATGACGTGCGACCCGGTGTGCGGACTGGTTCAGATTCCGTGTATCGAGCGCAACGCCTTCGCAGCAACTCGTGCTCTCGACGCCAACCTCTATGCTTCGTTCTCAGACGGAACGCACAGCGTGTCGTTCGACCGCGTGGTGAAGGTGATGAAGCAGACCGGTCACGACCTGCCGTCGCTCTATAAGGAGACGAGTACGGGCGGACTGGCGCAGGCTTACGAGCAACACATGCGTAAGATTGCGCAGGAAGAAAGTTCGAGCGAAGAAAATATCGGAAAGTTCGGATACAATTAAGCAGTTCCTGTTGAGAACTGCTTAAGTTGAGAGGTGAGAATTGAGAGTTGAGAATTGAGAGTTGAGAGTTGAAAGTTGAGAGTTGAAAGTTGAGAGTTGAGAGTTGAGAGTTATGATATGCTTTATTGCTAACGCTTAAACCATAGTTTTACAATGGTAATCATAACTCTCAACTTTCAACTCTCAATTCTCAACTGAATAAACTTTCAACTCTCAATTCTCAACTGAATAAAACTCTCAATTCTCAACTTTCAACTCTCAATTCTCAATTCTCAATTATAACAATCTGTGGCGTGCGAAGCGCCGGCTTCAGCTCGCCACCTATATAATACACGCCGAACGTTGTCGGCACAGCCTGCGCACCGGCGCGTGCAAGAGCCTGATTTGCGAACGTCGTAGTGAGCCATTGCCCTACGACAGCATCAAAGACATAAAGATTGCCGCTGAATTTATACCAGTCGATTGGCTGCTTGAGGTAATCGTCCTTCTTAACACATTCGTATCTACCGCTTATCGCATCGAGGAATATCGTGCGGTTGACGCCGCCTGTGGCGTACAAGTGGTCGCCATCAGCCCACGCAATGCCACCAGAAAGCGTCATCTCCTCGCCATCAACAGAGCGCGGAGCGGACAAAGCGCCCCACTCTTTCGCATTGATGTCGTACACATAACCATCAGTATGCACCTTGCTTTGCTCGCCGTCAGCATAGAATCCGCCCCAAACGTACAACTTATCGTTATACGCAGCGGCTACGGGCTGCACACGAGGCGCACCTGGGATGCGAAGATCGGCAGAAGAAGTTGAATTTGCGCCTTGATTAACCGAGTTTGAACCTTGATTAACCGAGTTTGCGCCGAGTTTATAACGCAGAACATCAGCAGACGGCTTGCCGTCCTGATTGCCACCGACAACAAAGACGTCGTTTCCGACAAGCGCCACTGCCATATTATCCGCCGTAGCCGGCAGGTCGGCGAGTCGATTTATTAAGACATCTGTGCCGGCAGAGTTAAGACGAACGCTATAAACCGCAGCAAGAGCGTGGTCTGTGTTGTTTCCGCCGATGAACAGCAGACTATCGCCACTTGCTATCGTTGCGCCATACGCAGCCGGCTCGGGCAGAAAACCCACCAAGCGCCATTGCAGCGTCGCACGGTCCATGCGTGCGGCGTACACACCGGCGTAATATTTCTTCGGTTTGCCATCTTCGGGGAAGTTGCAGCCGCCAGCCACAACGAGATAGTCGCCAATCTGACCTGCATAACATGCCGAGACACCGAGCGAATAGCCGGGCTCAGCAGCAGGAAAGCCAACAACGCTGCGCACATGCTGAGCAGAAAGAGGCAATGCGGCAGAAAGAAAAAGGAATAAGGATAGAAATCGGGTCATAATAGCAATAAAAATTAAGAGGGTGCATGGCACCCTCTTATGCTTATGCTTCGAGCTTTTTCAGAATCTCCTGACAGAGCATGTAGCCCTTGATCATCATACGCGGAATGTGGAACGGACCCTTGTAGAGGTTGCCCTTAGCCGGCTGCGCTACAGTTCCGTCGCGATGCAGGTAGCCGTACCACTCGCCGTACTCAGCGTCGGGGAAGTGAGCGTATGTCCACTCGCTGATGCGCTCGTGACGATAGAGATATTTCTCGTCGCCGGTTCCGAGGTAAGCGTAGAGCGAAGCGATGATGGTCTCGCACTGCGGCCACCAGAACTTCATGTCCTGCGAGTAGTCCTGTGGCGGCAGGTTCTTGCAATCGCGGAAGTTGATGATGCCGCCATACTGCTTGTCCCATCCCCAGTCCCACGACCAGTCGAACACCTGCAGCGCCATGTCGAGCATCGGCTTATCCCAACCGCGCAGCTTAGCCTCCTCCATGATAAACCATGAAGTCTCGATGCAGTGGCCCGGGTTGATGGTGCGAGTCATGTTGGTGTCGATGAACTCGCCGTTCTCGCCTACCGTCTCGAGCAAGCACTTGAACTCCGGATGGATGAAGTACTTCTTGAGTTTCTCTATCGACTCATCAATCTGCTGAGTGAGCTTCGGATCGTTTACAACCTTGCGGATGCAAGAGCCTACGTTGATGAGAATCATGACGATGCTGTGGCCCTGCAGCTTCACGTCAGCCTCGAACTTAGCAGGCAGGAAGCCCGGTGTAGCGAGGAAGCGCTGCGTGTCTTCGAACACCTGTATGGCGCGCTTAGCCCAATGCTGGTCGCCAGTAGCGAGAGCGTACTCAGACATCGCGATTGCGGCGAAGGTCTCTGAGAACACGTAGCGGCGCTTGCGCAGTGGTTTGCCCTCAGCTGTCACAGAGAAGTACATGTGACCCTGCTCGTCGAAGCAATGATTCTCGATGAACTCGAGTGTAGACTTTGCAGCGTCGAGCCACTCCTGATTCTTCTCTACATTGTTATAAGCGAACGAGCAGATGAAAGCGAAACGGCCCTGAAACCACACCGACTTTGTTGTGTCCATGAGCGATCCGTCGCGGTCTACGCAAGTATAGACGCCGCCATTCTCGCGGTCCAAGCCGTACTTCATCCAGAACGGCATGATATTCTCGGTGAGATCTTTCTTGTAAGACTCAGCCCAAGACTTGATATATTCCTTTACGTTCATTTTCTTAAAGGTGATATGTTGTTATGTTGACGGGTTGACATTAGAACTGGTTGGCACGCTCGAAGAATCCGATCTCTTCAAGTTCCTTCTTCATCTGGGCCTCTTCCTCGTCAGTCATGTTGCGGAACGGCACACGGTTCGGTCCGAGGTCGAATCCGAGGAGCTTCATGATGCGCTTTCCGCCCACGATATTGCCACGGAAGTGGCAGATGACGTTGATAACCTCCTGAGAGAAGTTCTGCTTCTCGCGAGCTGTCTCGATATCGCCGCGGTTCCATGCGTCGATGATGCCCACAAGCTCACGACCGTTGTAGTTGGTTGTGCCGCCGATGCCGCCGCGAGCGCCGCCCTGAGCGAGGCTCGGGAGGATTGTTTCGTCCTGTCCGTGAAGCATATCAAACTTGCCGCCGCCGTAGAGACGACACTGGTTGTACTCGTAGAGCGCCTCGTATGTGTACTTGATGCCTGCGAAATTCTTGATGCGTCCGTCGACAGCCTTCAAGAGGTCTACCATCGGCAGGTATGCGCCGTTGAACGCAGGGATATGATAGTAGTAGAACGGCAACTCAGGAGCAGCGTTTGCGATAGTCTCGCAGTACTCCACGAGTTCCTCGATGCGACCGATCTTCGGGAACGGAGGCGCCATCGAGCCGATGCCCCATGCACCTATCTTCTGAGCGTGCTCAGCAAGGCGCACACTCTCGCGCAGGCAGCAGCTGCCTACATGCACAATAACCTTGAAGCCTTCGGGAGCAACACTCACCCAACGCTCAGCAAGCTGCATACGCTCCTCGGTTGTGAGCATGTATCCCTCGCCAGACGATCCGTTGATGAACACGCCCTTCAAGCCATTCTTCTGCAACATCTTTGCATAAGCCTCGATTGGTTCGAGATTAACGTCACCATTTGCATAGAACGGTGTAAACGGTGCGTCGATAAGTCCTACGATTTTTTCCATAGTCTTGTTTATTTTAATTGGTTATTAATTTATTGTTTTCAATTGCGGGATGAAAAGTAATGAAAGAACTGGGAGAATTAAGATAGAGCAGAGTCATCTCACCACCTCAACATCTCACCACCTCAACATTTATTCAACATTGTCCGATGTCGGGCGCAGACAAGCCAGCTGCAGCGCGAGCGCCACGATGACAATGCCGCCGAGCACCGCAAAGCCCATGCCCAGATTGCCGCCGTCGGTCCACTTGCCGAGCAGGTGAGTAACGGCAGCGCCTGCGAACACGCCCACCATGTTCATCACGCCGTAAGCCGTAGCGCGATACTTAGCCGAGATAATCTGACAGAGTATAGGCATGTTGTTGGCGTCGAACATGCCGAAGCCGATGCCGAAGAGCATTCCGGCTCCTACTACAGCCACAACGCTATGGCCGAAGCCGAGCAGGATGAGCGCCGGTATCGTCATGCCCAAGCCGATAGCACTGGTATAGATACGTCCGCGTATGTTGCGCAGCACCCACTTGTCCGACATTACGCCACCGAGCAGCACGCCCACGAACGACGAAGCCGCGATAGTGATGGTAGACATCGGACCAGCCTCCGCCATATCCAGACCGAGGTTCTCGGCGAAGAGCGTAGGCAGCCAGTTCTTAGTAGCCCATCCCGGCAGACTCGGCACAGCGAAGTAGATGAGTATCACCCAGAACGCCCATGTAGAAAGCACGACGCTGAGTCCGCGCCACACGCTCTCCTTCTTCATCTGCAGCGCGGGGTCGGGCGAAGCTACAGCCACAGCCGCGGCAGCCTTCGGTTTGTCGTACAGCAGCAGTGCGAGCACAACAGAGTAGACAATGCCGATGATGCCGAACCAGTTGAATGTGCTATGCCATGAGAACGTAGCGGCGATGGTAGCGCCGAATCCGCCCACAGCCTGACCCACGTACAGACCGGTCATGTGTATGCCGATAGCCAGCGAGCGCGATTTGCCCTCATGCCAGTCGGCGATGAGCGACAGAGCCGAAGGTATGTACAGCGCCTCGCTCACACCCATCAGCGCACGCAGACAGTAGAGCTGCGTGAAGTCGGTAGCGTAGCCCATGAGGTAAGTTACGGCTGACCATACAAACAGACTGCCCACAACGAGCTTCTTGCGACTCACGCGGTCGGCAACCACACCTGCGAACGGACTCACTATGCCGTATATCCATAGGAACACAGCCATGAGAGCGCCGAAAGCCTCAGCCTTCTGCAGTTCAACGATGTCGAGTTTCATTGCGCCCTGCATGGTAGAGAGCATCTGTCGGTCCATATAGTTGAGCAGTGCCACCACCCAAAGCAGCGCCACTACCAGCCACGGATAAAACTTTTTGGTTTTCATTTTTTGATAGAGATTGTTTTTAGTTGTTTGTTTGCATAGTTTAGCCTGCGCACCGCATCACTCTGCGCCGCACAGTAACCTTATAAATTATAAATGCAAAAGTATCATTTTTTTTCTACACGGCAAAGAAGAACGCCATAGAAAATCAGAACAAAGTCGGCAAAAGAGCTTTCTTTTCTGACAGATTGTCATTATCTTTCAATGCAAACGCCTTAAACTGTGACACATTGTCACAAATAGCGTATTGGAACATAGTTTGTGTTATAGTTTGCAGAAAACAAGAAAACAAAAAGAAAGGAGAACGATATGACATTCGACAAATTCACAATCAAAGCACAGGAGGTTGTTCAAGAGGCATTGAACACCGCACAGCGCAGTGGACAGCAAAGCATCGAACCGATGCACTTGCTGAAGGCTCTGCTTGTGAAGGCAAAGGACGTGACGACCTTCATCTTCCAGAAGCTTGGCGTGAATGCCATGCAGGTGGAGAGCGTAACCGACGCCGAATTGCAGCGCTTGCCGCGCGTTCAGGGCGGACAGCCTTACCTCTCTAACGACACCAACGCCGTTTTGCAGCACGCGCAGGACTTCGCCACGAAGAACGGCGACGAGTTCACGAGCGTCGAACCCATCCTGCTCGCCCTCTTGCAGGTGAACTCTACGGCGAGCCGCATACTGAAAGACGCGGGCATGACCGAGGCAGACACCGTGAAGGCCATTCAGGAGCTGCGTCAGGGCGAGAAGATACAGTCGCAGTCGGCTGACGAGAACTTCCAGAGTCTCGAGAAGTACGCCAAAAACCTCGTTGAGGAGGCGCGCCAGGGCAAGCTCGACCCCGTTATAGGCCGCGACGACGAGATACGCCGCGTGCTGCAGATTCTCTCGCGCCGTACGAAGAACAACCCTATATTAATAGGTGAACCGGGTACGGGTAAGACAGCCATCGTTGAGGGCTTGGCAGAGCGCATCGTGCGCGGCGACGTGCCCGAGAACCTTAAGGACAAGCAGCTCTACTCGCTCGACATGGGCGCACTCGTAGCCGGAGCCAAGTACAAAGGCGAGTTCGAGGAGCGTCTGAAGAGCGTAATAAAAGAGGTGACCAACTCAGACGGTCGCATCATTCTTTTCATCGACGAGATTCACACGCTTGTTGGTGCGGGCGGTGGCGAAGGCGCAATGGACGCTGCCAACATCCTCAAGCCGGCACTTGCGCGCGGCGAGCTGCGCAGCATCGGTGCCACTACGCTCAACGAGTACCAGAAATACTTCGAGAAGGACAAGGCTCTGGAGCGTCGTTTCCAGACCGTAATGGTAGACGAGCCTGACGAGCTCTCGGCTATCTCTATCCTCCGCGGACTGAAGGAGCGCTACGAGAACCACCACAAGGTGCGTATACAGGACGACGCCTGCATAGCTGCCGTGAAGCTTTCGGAGCGTTACATCTCCGACCGATTCCTGCCCGACAAGGCCATCGACCTTATGGACGAGGCGGCTGCAAAGCTGCGCATGGAGCGCGACTCTGTGCCCGAGGAGCTCGACGAGATTACGCGCCGACTGAAGCAGCTCGAGATTGAGCGCGAGGCTATCAAGCGCGAGAACGACACCGAGAAGATAAAGCAGCTCGACAAGGACATCGCCGAACTGCGCGACCAGGAGAAGGCGTTCCGTGCTAAATGGGAGAGCGAGAAGGGCTTGGTGAACAAGATTCAGCAAGACAAGCAGCAGATGGAGCAGCTGAAGTTCGAGGCTGAGCGCGCCGAGCGCGAGGGCAACTACGAGCGTGTGGCTGAGATACGCTACGGCAGGCTGAAGGCTCTCGAAGAGGACATCCGACAGATACAGAACCAGCTGAAGTCGACGCAGGGCGGCAACGCCATGATACGCGAGGAGGTGACAGCCGACGACATCGCCGAGGTTGTGAGCCGCTGGACGGGCATACCCGTAACGCGTATGATGCAGAGCGAACGCGAGAAGCTGCTGCACCTTGAGGAGGAGCTTCACCGCCGCGTAATCGGACAGGACGAGGCTATCAGAGCCGTGAGCGACGCCGTAAGACGTTCGCGTGCCGGACTGCAGGATCCGAAGCGTCCTATCGCTTCGTTCATCTTCCTCGGCACGACGGGTGTCGGCAAGACCGAGCTGGCGAAGGCTCTCGCCGAGTATCTGTTCAACGATGAGACGATGATGACGCGTATCGACATGAGCGAGTACCAGGAGAAGTTCAGCGTGTCTCGTCTCATCGGTGCGCCTCCAGGATACGTAGGCTACGACGAGGGCGGTCAGCTCACCGAGGCTGTGCGCCGCAAACCCTACTCCGTAGTGCTCTTCGACGAGATTGAGAAGGCTCACCCCGACGTCTTCAACATCCTCTTGCAGGTGCTCGACGACGGACGCCTCACCGACAACAAGGGCCGCACCGTCAACTTCAAGAACACCATCATCATCATGACTTCCAACCTCGGCAGCCAGTACATACAGGCTCAGTTCGCAGGCATCACGCCCGAGAATCGCGACCATGTCATAGGCGACACCAAGGAGAAGGTGATGGAGATGCTGAAGAAGACCATCCGCCCGGAGTTCCTCAACCGTATCGACGAGACCATCATGTTCCTGCCGCTCACGAAGGAGGAGATTGCCCAGGTCGTTACGCTGCAGATGAACGCCGTGAAGAAGATGCTGGAGCCGCAGGGCTTCACGCTCAACGTCACGCCGGCAGCCATCGGCTACGTCGCCGACGAGGGCTTCGACCCGGAGTTCGGCGCACGTCCAGTAAAGCGCGCCATACAGCGCTGCGTGCTCAACGACCTTTCGAAGAAGATTCTTTCGGACGAAGTGTCGCGTGAGAAGCCGATTACGATCGACGCCGACAGCAACGGATTGGTTTTCCGCAACTAAATCTTTAGCTTTCCGCAGCATTTGGCTGCGGAAAGCGTAAACAAGATTTTGCTTGCACTTAAGACAACGCTTGTTACCGACACCTGGTAAGCATATTACCAAGGCGCGGTAACGATATTACAGAAGTGAGGTAACAGTATTTTCGCTACGCGGTAATGCTGTTACCTCACTTTGTTTTATACCTAATAGCATAATTAATTTGTGTGTTTCGCTAAAAAACTATACCTTTGTTCGTGAAATATATTCAACATGCAAAAATGGAAAACGGAACTATTTGGCTCAAACCTAAACCAACACATATAGACGAATACTTCGAGGACTTTCTCAACTACCTCAAGTCGTCGGGCAATGCCTACGATACGCTGTACACCGAATCGCTGCGACTGCTGAAGGAGCGTGTAGCCCTTCTTGTCGAAGCACGAACTGGTGCGCCCATGTACAGACAGGACAAGGCGCAGGAGGTGCTCACATTCAACACAAGACTCTGCGGCGCATGGCTGCTGGCAGTGAAGGACGCCACAATGCAGGAACGCAAGCTGGTGCTACTCACGATGATCAACAACCTGGTGTGCCTCTGCATGCAGAACACCACCACGGCTCTTAACCGCAGCACCTTCGCCTATAGAAGTGTGCCCGAGCTTATCGGCATGGCTATGCGACTGATGACGCACGACATGCCCAACATGCTCACTTTCTCGTGGAACGACATCATAGGTTTCTCGCTCGACATGTTCGTTGTCAACTTCATCAAGATGAAGTTCGCTACCAAGTCGGAGGCTTGCTGCGAGGGCAAGGGGCTGATAGCCGTGAAGAATGCGGAGATAATGCTTGCCACCTACAACAAGGACGTGCACGAGAAGAAGTACATGCCGAAATCGACTACCCATCTGCTGCCCGAGTACGGCTTCGATGTGAGTTCTACGCAAGACCTGCAGCTGAAGGAGTCGAAGAAAGATGACGTGGAGGCTATAGAGGAGTTCGTAGACGACATTCTGCAGGCTATGAAAAGCTGCAAGAAGGAGGTCAGCGCAAAGCGACTTCTGAATTATACCGAGGGCGAACTCGTGCCCGTAGAGGTGACGGAGGTGACGCCGCTGCGCATTGCGGTGAAGACCATCGACCCGAGCTACACACAGATTGAGGGGCAGCTGGTGTTCGAGCAGAATCTGAAGATTTTCTCTAAGATATACCGCCCCGAGGTGTGGGCGAAGGTGCTGAATGTGGGCGACCGCTTCAACGCAAATGTCAACCCGGCGAACAGCACGTTCAGCCTTACCGACCTGTTTGTTGAATATCTGAACGAGAACGCACAGCCCGGTTACGACTTCGACGCTCATAACCACAAGGCGGTGAGCGGCGAACTGAGATTACGTGAGTTCTGGACCGACGAGGGCTTCATGGTGTATGTCAATCTCACTGAAGAGGATGACGAGAAGCTTGACGCCCACGGTCGCAATGCCGGCGTCAAGATTAAAGAGGTTTGCACCACCGGCACTTTCAAAGGCTGTCTTTATGGTTTCATCTGCGACTATGATGTAGAGAAAACAGACATCTCGCGAGACGACGTATGCCCGAGAATGCTCAGACGCTTCATCGACTCGCTCTCTCATATATCTATAACCGAAAAGAAGGAGGAGCAGGAGGCGATTCAGCCGGAGTTCGTAAAGGAATACCTCAACACGCTGAACGTATTGCAGAGTCATGAAACCAACCCTATGCTGCGCTACCGCATACTCAGCGTAATACGCATACTGTGCACACTGATTGAGAGCGAGAAGGACGAGAAATACTGCAACTACATAGCCAAGTATATCAAGACGCTCATACTCTTCGCCAAGGCTGACAGCGACGAGTGGAACACCATCGCCGTGATCGACACGCCCGAAGACCTGAAGGACGAGGAGACCGTCACCAACGGTGCCGACATCCTGAATATTCTCTCGTGCTTTGCCAAGGGATACGACGCCACAAGCGACATTCTCGACCCGTACATCGAGAGCGAAAACGAGACGCTGAGCAAGACTGCCTCGCTCGTGCAGTCGTACAACCGCCTGTGCGGCATTCTGGAGAACAAGACGCTCAGAGGCATAAAGAAACAGATACTCAACCAGCTGTCGGTTGTGACGGACGGCGACTCTACGCTCGAACTCTCTAACGAGCTGGAGGGCATCTTCGGCGAGGAAGACGATATGAAGGAGTTCAAGACTTCGTTCTTCGAAGCGCCAACAAACGCCAAGGTGCAGCTGCAGTCGTACAACATCTTCCGCGGCATCTGCGCCATGATGAACAATCGCGGCGGCGTGCTCTATCTGGGCGTTGACGACAAGGGCATACCTGTCGGCTTGAAGAACGACCTCGACACACTTGCACGTAAATTCGGCATGAGCCCCACTCTCGATGCCTATATGATACAAATCAACCGACAGGGCGAGGAGTGGTTCGGCGAAACGTACTGGAAGTATGTAACGCTGAAACCTATCAACGAGCACAACGTGGTGAGCATCGTCGTGGAGCCGTATCCGTACGACGTGGTCTATCTGAAAGACGGAACAACATATCTCAGAAAGAACAACTCGTCGGCGCAGATAACAGACGAGTCGACAATCGAGGACATACGCCGACGCCGACAGGAGGCTCTGCGCAAGACCGACGACAAGATAATAATCCTGAAGGACGCTATACAGAAGAAGCGCAGAGTGCGGTTTATGGGATACAAGTCGATAAACAGCGGCACTATCAAGAACCGCATCGTAGAACCGTTCCATATCGACGACAACGAGTATGTTCATTGCTACGAAGCTGAACAGGACAAGGTGAAGATATTCCGCATCTCGCGCGCCGAAAAGATAGTGATGACCGACGAACCGTGGAAGTTCAAGGAGAAGCACAAGCTACTTAGCATCGACCCGTTCCACATGTCGGGCGAGAAGAAGATTGACGTCAGACTACGCCTGAAACTGCAGGCTGTGACTGCTCTTAAGGAGTATTATCCAGGAATATCGCGCTACATCAGACAAGACGGCAGCGATACGTGGATGTTGGAGACTTTCACATACAACCTCTACCCGCTCATGGTGTTCTATCTGAGCCACGCCCAATACGTGGAGATTGTAGACGTGAAGGGACTGAAGGAAGCTGTTGCCGATTACGTAAAACAGTATCTGCACATTTGATTGGTGACACTTCACATTGATTGGTGACACTTCACATTGATTGATAATATAAACAAAAGGGGATATGGCGTTTTGCCATATCCCCTTAATTGTTTTTACGTATAATGATGTTTCACTTGCTGTGCGTCGCTTCGCACATACAGTTACTTTACATATTTCTTGCCGTTCTGGATGTAGATGCCTCTGCCTAGAGCGTTGAAGCTGTTGCCTACGTAGCGTCCGTCTACGGTGTAGATGCGTCCGTCGTTGGTCTGCACGCCTACCTTCACGTCCTCGATGCCTGTCTCGCCAGCCACGCACACCTTCACCTCGTCGAGGAAGAAGCGCTGTCCGCCGTTGAAGTAGATGCGGTCGTAGCCGTTGCCCTCAAACTCTACGCTGAAGTCGTTCCACTTGCCCTCCTCCATGAAGAAGCGCTCGAGCATCTTGTTGCCGAAGTAAACATCAACGGTGTTGTCGTCGCCCTGGTACGGAGCAGCCTTGAAGGTGAGGCGCACCTTGCACGGCACGTTGAACGTAGGAGTAGAAGCCTCGCCCGGCACAGCCTTTGAGCCGAAGCGTGCGCACTTGTTGGCGGCATAGCCCTTGTTGTAAACCCAGCCCGAAACCTCGGTCTTCAATGCGCTGGTAGAAGTAGCTGTCCAGACGTCGTCGTTGCCGCCCTTGCCAGTGTTGCTGTCGAAGCTCTCATAGAAGAGTTCGGCACCCGGAGTGATGTCGATGTTCATGCCCGGCAGACCGCGGAAGCGGAAAGCCACAGTCTTGTCGTCGTTCTGCTTGATGTCGAGCAGCGCCTTGCCCATGAGCTTCGATCCGTCGATGTTGGCGTTGAAGAGCGTAGCGGCAGGCTTCGAAGTGTCGGTAAGACTGTCGTTCTTCAAAACACCGTTGTCTACGAACGGATATGTGTCGTAAGACGCGTTGCGGTATGTCATGAAGTTGTCTGCGTGAACCACCGTCATGCGCTGGTGCAGAGGGTCGTCGTTCACGTTGTTGTTGTCCCAAGCCGACTTCAGATAGTCTACGTGTGTTACGAGCAAGCCCTGACCCGGCAGCGATGCGTCCCACTTTGTCTTCTGGCGGTTGTCGATGATATAATACTCGTCGCGATAGTTCTCGTTGTACATGATGTATGTCTCGCCACCCTCGCTGAGCGGTTTCATGGCAGACACGATCTTGTCCTTCGTAAGCTCGATAGGCTTAATCCAGCCTGCCACCCACTTCTCGTAGCCGGTGAAGCCAGCCGGACAGAAGCCGTTGCCGTTGTAGCAGCCAGAGTGGAGCAGATCCCAGTCGTCCATGCCGTAGCCGCCAGAGTAGGTGGTGTCGTACATGTCGGCAAAGCCGAGACAGTGAGAGAACTCGTGGCATACTGTGCCTATACCGTCGCAGCCCTTGTCGGGGTTAAGTTCGCAGCTGCAGGCGTAAGTGTTCACGTATACGCCCTGACCGGTGTCGAACACCTTGCCGTAGTCGCTGTGCTGGAGGTAGAACATGTGGGGCCAGATGTTTGTAGAGGCTGCTCCCTCATAGTTCTCGCCGCGACCAGCGTAGAGAAGGAATACCTGGTCTACGTATCCGTCCTTGTCCCAGTCGTACTGGGTGAAGTCCACCTTGCCCTTGCACTGCTCGAGCGCCCATGCAACGAGCTCGCCAACGTGCTTGTCTGAGCCACCGCCAGGATAGTTCTCGCCGTAATATGTCGACTCCTTCGGAGCTGTGAGCGGACCAATAACGTCGAACGTAAGCTCGAACTGTCCGCCGCTCTGTGCGTGGTAGTAGTCGCGTACGGAGCCCTTGAAAGAGCCATCGGTATAGTTCTCTTTATTAGCGAAATTCTCGTAGAAATTCTTGTCGTGTGCGCTTTGGAACGAGCGGTCGGGGAACTGCACGAGCATGATAAGACCTTTCTTCTGTCCGAAGTAGCCCTTCTTCTCGCCAGCCTTCATCATGCGCTGACGCTTTACGCCCATGTTCTTGTTAATCTGAGCACGCTTCATGCGCGCATTCTCGCGAGCCGCAGGCACGTCTATAAGTTCATAAAGCCCGTCTGCGTTCTGTTTGTAGCACTTGCCGTCCTCGGCGAGATAATAGTGCAGGAACTCGTCGCCCTGAAGCGAAGCCTTCAGTTCGGTTCCATTGACCAGCTTGATGAGCGTCGAACCCTTTCTTGCCGGAGCTGCAAACACAGAGAGCGAAGCCATAGCTATGCACAACGATAGTAAAGTCTTTCTCATATAAGATTTGGATGTAATAAAATAAAAATGCAATTTAGATTTAAATCGGTTGCAAATTTACTGATTTAATTTTCATTTTTCAGTGTTTTTCAAATAATTATGTACATGGCGATGTGTTTTTCACCAATTTTATCTAAATTTGTAGGGTTAATATCAACTAACCTCAACACCTCACCTCAACAACATCTCACCACCTCACCACCCCACCACCTCACCATCTCAACATCTCAACACCTCAACACCTCAACACCTCAACATCTCAACATGACAACATAACTTAAAACTCAACAATATGGAAAACAACGAAAAAGACCAGATTCAGTTGCCCGACAACGCCTTCACCGAGTTGAAGCCGGGCGAAGAGTACAAGCCCGTGATGGAACCGGGCAGGAGTTATCCCGAAGTAAACCTATGGTCGGTGACCTGGGGTATCATCATGGCAATGCTCTTCTCAGCCGCAGCAGCCTATCTCGGACTGAAGGTGGGCCAGGTGTTCGAAGCAGCCATCCCTATCGCCATCATCGCCGTAGGCGCATCTACACTCGCCAAGCGCAAGAACCCGCTGGGCGAGAACGTAATCATCCAGAGCATCGGTGCCTGTTCGGGCACCATCGTAGCCGGAGCCATCTTCACGTTGCCCGCCATCTATATCCTGCAGGCAAAGTATCCGGAGATGAGCGTCTCGTTCGTCAAGGTGTTCATGTCGTCGCTGCTCGGCGGCATCCTCGGCATCCTGTTCATGATTCCGTTCCGCAAATACTTCGTGAAGGACATGCACGGCAAGTATCCCTTCCCCGAAGCCACAGCTACCACGCAGGTGCTCGTGAGCGGAGCCAAGGGCGGCTCGCAAGCTAAGCCGCTGCTCATCGCCGGCCTCATCGGCGGTCTGTACGACTTCATCGTGGCTACCGTCTACTGGTGGAACGAGTGCTTCACATCCCGCGTCGTAGAATGGGGCGCCGTGGCTGCCGACAAGGCGAAGCTCGTGTTCAAGGTGAACACCGGCGCTGCCGTGTTAGGCTTGGGCTACATCATCGGCTTGAAATACGCCTTCATCATCTGTCTCGGCTCGTTCGCCGTGTGGTGGCTCATCGTGCCGGGCATGTCCATGCTCTTCCACGACCAGGTGCTCAACATCTGGAACCCCGAGATTACGCAGACCGTAGGCGCAATGTCGGCTGAACAGATCTTCAAATACTACGGCAAGAGCATCGGCATCGGCGGCATCGCCATGGCTGGCATCATCGGCATCATCAAGTCGTGGGGCATCATCAAGGGCGCCGTATCGCTCGCCGCAAACGAGATGAAGGGCGGCGCACAGGCGTCTGCCGACACCGTACGCACACAGCGCGACCTGCCGTTCAAGTTCATCGCCATCGCCTCTATCGCTACGCTCCTCATCACCTTCATCTTCTTCTGGTTCGGCGTGATGGAGGGCAACCTGCTCTTCGCTGTCGTAGGCATTCTGCTCGTCACCGTGATAGCGTTCCTCTTCACCACCGTAGCCGGCAACGCTATCGCCATTGTAGGTTCCAACCCCGTATCGGGCATGACGCTCATGACACTTATTCTCGCGTCGGTAGTGCTCGTGGCTGTAGGTCTGAAGGGCACTGGCGGTATGGTCGCAGCTCTCATCATGGGCGGCGTAGTCTGCACCGCACTCTCTATGGCAGGCGGCTTCATCACCGACCTCAAGATTGGCTACTGGCTCGGCACAACGCCGAAGAAGCAGGAGACTTGGAAATTCCTCGGCACACTCGTGTCGGCTGCTACCGTGGGCGGCGTTATGATTCTGCTCAACCAGACTTATGGCTTCGCAAGCGGACAGCTCGCTGCTCCTCAGGCTAACGCGATGGCGGCTGTGATCGACCCGCTCATGAACGGCGTAGGTGCTCCGTGGGCACTGTACGCTATCGGCGCTGTCATCGCCGTAGTGCTCACCTACTTCAACATTCCGGCTATCGCCTTCGCACTCGGCATGTTCATCCCATTGGAGCTGAACACTCCGCTCCTCGTTGGCGGCATCGTCAACTGGTACGTCACCTCACGTTCAAAGAACGAAGAAGTGAACCGTGAGCGCGGCGAGAAGGGCACACTGCTCGCCAGCGGCTTCATCGCAGGTGGCGCTCTCATGGGTGTTCTCTCTGCCCTCCTCCGCTTCTGCGACGTTCACATCGCATCAGACGCTTTCAAGGAGGCATGGTTTGCCAACCCGCTCTCTGAAGTGGCTTCGCTCGCAGCCTACTGCTGCCTCATCGGCTACTTCGTAGTGGCTACAAAGGGAAAGAAATAATGATTTTTCTACAAAAATATGAGGGTGTATTAAACCCAATTAATGCGAGCTTCCCCTATGGTAGATGGCTGGTAGATAAAACGCCATCTACCAGCCTTTAACTTACTACCCAACAACACGTTACACGCCCACTGGGAGATATGGTAGATTTTTCGCATTAATTGAGTTTTAATACACCCTCATATTCACTATTAGTTTTTTTCTCAAACTGATAACGGGTTTTAGGCTTATCAGCAAAGGCAGTCATCAGTTCTTCGTATGCTTGATGCTGACTGTGGGTAATAGGAATTATGTCATGAGATATTTCATGTTGCCATCTGCGCAGAGAACATTCGTATTCACCAGATGCAGAAAAAGGCCAGTGTCCATTCTGTTCTACAAAATTCTTCAACTTACCAATAGCTTCTTCAAAAGAAGTACACTGCAATGAATGTACTGGGATTCCACTCTCATCATACTCTATTCGCACAGGTATATCTATCCATTTAAAATCAGGCGACACCGTAACCTTATATACTTCTACAATGATTTCTGCGAAACGCTTTACGACAGCATCGCGAGCATTCACGTCTTCATCTACATAACGCGACATTGGATATCTACTTTCTTTCCAAAGATTATAATAAACATCCTTACCAAAAAGTTCAATAGTCTTACGCCATTTTATACACTTAATCAATTCCACTCCGATATGATATTTTGTACCATTCAAAGTAATGAAGTCTTTGGGAATCTTAGGAGTCTTTTTAGGTGTGGTTGATTCTCCCGTTTCTCTTTCTAATAACGGTTCCAAACTATTCCAACTTTCAGCCTCATCTATAGAAAGCCCCTTGTATTGGCGTATTGTCTTTATAAATACAGTGCCAAGAGTTTCCTGTTTATGAGTTCCAACACCAGATACATTTCCAAAAGCAGTGCGTGTTTCCGGCTGAATTGAAGCAAGCATGTGCAAGGTGCTATCTCCAAATATGACATAAGGCGGAACACCTGCCTCATTAGCCAACTGAGCACGGAGCACACGGAGCTTCTCAAACAAAGACACATCTTCTACTAAGTTGTCCTACATGTTGGTTGCTTCCGATTGCTGTCGCTGTTTCTGCTTCCGACCTTTCACCGTGAAATCCTCACGAACTATAACTGCCAACAAAGCCGACTTGCGTCCATACAGAACATCTTCACCCAAAGACGTAACCTTTAAATGCGAATTGTCCTTATAGTCCAATTCTATATACCCCATATGAAGCATCTGCAAGAGATAGTCCTGCCAGTCTTTAAACGCAACATCCCTACCACATCCATACGTTTTGATTTGCTGGTATCCTCTCTGACAAATCTCATAACTAGCAGTTCCACGCAGAATTTCAATCAACAATCGAAAACCTATCTGCTGCTGAGTACGCAAAATGGCAGAAAGAGCTTTCTGTACCAATATCGTACCGTCGAAACGCTGCGGAGGATTCTTGCAAACATCACAGTTGTCACAATCATGATCCATCGTTTCGCCGAAATAATTAAGCAAAATTCGACGGCGACATATCTGACTCTCGGCATACCGCTGGCAGAATATCCCCTACGCACATCAAGCGAAAGATTTGGGCGATCGAATGAAGAAACAAACACCTTTGATTCTCCTTTCTCATCTTTAGCCAGACGTAACTGTTGAACGATATCTTCCTTTGTTATCTTGTCTGCTGTAGCAGTAAACGCCGCAACAGGCACCCCAGGAAACAATTCCTTTATTCTGCCTAGTTGGGTATATTCAGGGCGAAAGTCGTGCCCCCATTGTGATATACAATGCGCTTCGTCTATAGCAAACATACTTACTTTGAGTTTTCCTGAAGGATTCTCACCAGTAGACTGGCGCAATACGCCATGCTCAAGTTCGGAAAGCAAACGCTCCGGCGAAACATAAAGCAATTTGTATTCACCTTGATAAGCACGCTCTGCTATTTCACGATTTTCCAAATCCGAAGCATTGCTGTTCAAAGCTGCTGCTTTAATGCCGTTTGCACGCAAGCCTTCTACCTGGTCTTTCATGAGCGAGATAAGCGGCGAAACCACAACAGCAGTCCCTTCCATCATCAATGCAGGAATCTGATAACATATACTTTTGCCTCCACCCGTTGGCATCAATACGAGGCAATCCTTCTTGCTTAGTATATGTCGTATTATATCCTCCTGCAATGGGCGGAACTGATTATATCCGAAGTATTTTTTAAGTGTAGACTGCATAATAGTTATTTTTGAGTATTAGTAGTTTTCTTCAATTCCAAATCGAGCAACAACACCGCATGTTCCTTCTCGTCTTTAGGTGCATCTTTTGGTTTCCATGCAACGACAAAGCGTATTGTAGCTGAGGACACGAGGTATCCTTTTAATGCCCATTGTGCCAGTTCAGCCTGCATCTTCTGCGACAATTGCGCAACAGGCTGCTGGTTGTTGGGAACATAAAGCAGATTGTTCGCAAAACATAGCTTCTCGCCAGAACGTAAAGAAAGAATCTCCTTTTTACGAGACTTGAAGAAACCGAGATTCACATCCTTATGCGAGAGCTGTAGCATCACTTCGTCGGGAAAAACATATGGTGTTTGGTCTACTTGATGGATATCGGCAGGAAGACGGTCGAATAACGTACTGTTGGTATATATAAACAGACGTTTACGAGCACGTGTCATACCAACATAATAGCGGCGCATCTCAGAGTCGGTGACGTGCTGCGGCTGACTGACGAGCATATATACATCGTCAAACTCACATCCTTTAGACTTGTGAATGGTTGACACCACTACATCTGCGTCGGACGTGTCGCAGAAATCCTCAGTTGTAGACTCGAACACCAACTCCTTGAAGTCGGTAAGATACTTTGCCTTGTTGATTTTCTCGAAGAGCTCTATGCAACGCTTCAAGTAAGGTAGACTTGACGATGTGGCATAGGCCTGAAAAGTCTTCCGCTTCGCCTCATTCCACACTTCGTCAGTAACAATCGGCGTATGGGTGTCGCGCTCAATGTATTTAAGAAAAAGGCGTACTTCTGCCATGTTCCAAAAACGGAAGCCGTCCATACTTTGGATAAGTTTGCTTCTCAATCCATGCTTGCGAAGAAGTGCCACAAGAATTACAGCCTCCTCATTAGTGTGGGTCAGCACACTAATCGTTCCGCTATTGCGCTGCCTCAACAAGTCGGACACAACGCGCTGAAACATAATGTGAGAGGCATGATGCGTAACGACGACCGTACCTTCGTCCTTGCTCATAGACAGAATAGGAGTCTGCTTCATACGATTGTGTATGCCTTTGACGAAAGCATTTGCAAACGCCACTACATGCTGCGTGCTGCGATAGTTCTCGGTCATCTCTACAAATGTGCTTTTATCGTCAGCAAGCAACTGGCGCATATAGTTGGAATCGGAACCGCGAAACTCATAGATATTCTGGTCGTCATCTCCTACAGCTATCACACGCATCTCCTCATTTACAGACATGAGCGCACGCACCAATGCAAATTCCTCCGAACTCATATCCTGCGCCTCATCAACGACAAGAACCGTCTTGCCGATGCGGTTAGGCTCCACTTCGCCCTCGCTAATCATCCTTGCAGCGCGTTCCACCACATCCTTTGCATCCTCCAGGTTGCCTATTCTACCGAGCAAGTCGAACGCATACGAATGGAAGGTCTTTATTTCTACGAAGTGGGCAGCGTTGCCTATAAGTCCCATAAGGCGTTGCTTGAACTCGGTTGCTGCTGCACGCGAGAAGGTAAGCATGAGCAGTTGCTCGTGCTTCACGTCTTCAAGTAAAAGTAACGATGCCAGCTTATGAACCAGAACACGTGTCTTGCCGCTTCCCGGACCTGCAGCCACTACAATAACACGCGATTCCTTGTCGGAGATTATCTGCATCTGCTTTTTAGAGAGCTGATTGAAAAGCTGCTCATACTTCTTGCTTGTTATATTGCGCTCTATCTGCTCTGCACGTTCGCCCTTGAAATATTTCTGCACAAAGGCTTTGTAATCCATTTGGAAATAATCGTGTACATATTGCAACGCCGCATCATAGTCGCGCACCATAAGGTTGGCATACTCGCCTACGATATGCACCTGCTGTATCTTCTGTCGGTAGAACTCGTTGAGCATTCGATAATCTTCCTGCTTGTAACGCAGTTTGTTGTCCTTCAGACGACGGATGTTCATGGCGTTGTAAAGCACAAGGAAGCCGCCTTCAAGCTTCAAAGCGCCAATCTTTGAGAGATAGAGCAACGACTCCTCAACATCTTCAAGCTGCAGGTCTTCAAGCGATTCAAAAAAAGTCTGTCCTTGAGCCTTCAAGTCGTTCAACAACTCTACAACGGAGAATTGCACGCCATTTTTCTTCGACTCCTCAAGCGTAGTGTTCTGTGCCTGACGATATAGCCATTCGACGGCAAAGGTGCATATATTCAGGCGCTTTTCAAAGCGCCTGATTGTCGACTGCATGTCTGCCTGTCGAGTCAGTTCAATATTATGTGCAGCATCCTCCTTCTTTCGTGTATATCCTTTAACAGTAAGGAAATAGAGAAGTGTACGTATATCCTTCTCCGTAGCTGTAGTGATTCCGTTTTTCTGAGCGTCATCGTTGAGTTGCTTGCACGAGATGCGCAATGCGCCGTCGGTGATATGGTCAAGTATGTAACGCTCCAGTCGGGTGAAGCGTCTGAGCAGCAGTCTTGAGCGGTTCTCCGACTCACCAGTATCATGCAAGTAAGCCGAAACATCCTTTGTGTCAGCAAGTATTTCCTCCTGACGCATACGTTCTACAGCCGACACCACTTCCGACTTGGTCAGACCGAGAATGTCTGCAAGATAGTCGACACGCGACTCAGCCTCAGCATCCTGTGCCTTTGCGATATGCTTCTGCGAGATAAGCGACTTGATGATGCGCACGGCTTTCTCCACTTCTTCGTTGTGAAAGAGCAGCGACGAGGTGATGCGCTTGCGTGCTTCATCCATACTCTTCACGGTGATGCCTGTGGCATAGACATGCGGCACATTGTTGCCGCGCTCCAGATAGCCTGCTTGTTCGAGTGCGGCGATGGCTGTACGCACACGTGTCTCAATGTCGGTTACGGAGTCGTCCCAACCCGCCTTGCGCGCAATCTCGAGCGCCGAGCAGCAGGTCTGCATGCGCTGTCGGGTCATATCTTTCACGGCCTTCCACACCTGCTGTATCTCGCTGATGCTCAACTTTGTCTGGTTGAGCAGAATGAAATGTTTGTCGAGATCGTTGTCGTTATAGAGCACGAAACATTTGGCTTGAAGATGCGGATTGCGCCCTGCACGTCCAGCCTCCTGCACATAGTTTTCGAGCGAGTCGGATATATCGTAATGCACCACCAGTCCGACATCACTCTTGTCTACACCCATTCCAAAGGCAGAAGTGGCAACGATAATGCGCACATTATCGCTCATGAACGCCTCTTGATTGGCTATCTTCTCGTCAGAATCCATGCGTCCGTTGAAGGGCAGAGCCTTGTAGCCGTCGCGTGTGAGTTTCTCTGCCAACATCTTCGTGCGCTTCGTGCGCGATACATATACTATTGTGGGGCAATCGGACTCGGCTATCAGCGAGCGTAGCTTCATGTATTTGTCCTCGTCGGTTTCTGCATGAATCACCGAATAGCGCAGATTGGTGCGCGATGCGGAGGAAGCGAACAGCTGCAGGTCGAGATTGAGTGTCTGCTTGAAGTAGTCGCAAATGTCCTGCACCACCTTCTGCTTTGCTGTAGCCGTGAAGCACGAAACTGGTATCGGACGCTGTAGCTGCTTGCGCTTCTGATACTCGCTGATAAACTTGCCGATATACAGATAGTCTACTCGGAAGTCCTGCCCCCAAGACGAGAAGCAATGTGCCTCATCAACAACGAAGCGCACCACATGGCGTGCCATGAGTATCTTCTCTATAGTTTTAGAGCGAAGCATTTCGGGGGCTATATATAGCAGCGAGGCGTCGCCGCTCTGCACACGCTCGATAGCCAACGAACGACTGATGGGGTCGAGTAGTCCGTTGATGGTAACAGCGTCGGTGATGCCTCGTTCGGCGAGATTGTCCACCTGGTCTTTCATCAGCGATTGCAGAGGCGATATGACCACCGTGATACCATGAACCGAGCGTGCCTCCATCAGAGCCGGCAACTGGAACGTGAGCGACTTGCCGCCTCCTGTGGGGAAGATGGCAAGCAGCGACTTGCTGTCGACTGCAGCCTTTACGGCGTTCTCCTGCAGCGGTTCGCCTTCGTATGTACGGAACTGGTCGTAGCCGAAGAAATATTTCAGATTGTAGTGCGCATCAAGGTATGTGCGGCAGTAGTCGCATCCTTCGACGCAGCGTGTGTGTCTGAGACGATGCACAACATTCTCCACATTAGGATAGTTGTGCAGCACCCAAGGCGGCGTAATGGAGTTACGCTCGGTTGTGCTGATGAGAGCAAGAGCGAAAGCCAGCTCTACGGGTTGCTGTTCTATAATTGCGGCAAGGTCGGCATGCCGGCATATGCGTCCGTCATAAGCCGTATGGATGTGTTCTACAAGCGTGGTTTCGTCACACACTTCGGCATCAACCATGGCGAGAAAGCCCGCAAACTCCGGTACGTCACGCAGCAATGTGGCGTATATGAACCTATGCGCATCGGGCAACGCCTTCCATTTCGCAATTTCGTCCATCAGCAGATCGCACGCCTTTTCGCAATCGTTCACAGGATTGTTCATCTGCTCGTTCATAAGTTTGTCGTCCTTCAGCAGATGATGGTAAGGACGTTCGGGGAAGAGCAGAGGCGACACGTAGAGCGTGTCGACAAGCTGCCAGCGCTGGACTTCATCGCCCAACAGATATTTCATATCATGATGTATGACGTTGTGACCACATACGAAATCGACATCCTCAAGGAAAGATATAGCAGCCCTTTTGTCAGCCGAATGATACTTTGCTCCGTCCCATCGCAATATTCCGATGTCGTGGATGCGCTTATCCTTCAACCCCACTTCCACATCAACAAAGGCATAGCGAGAGGCGTCGTTCGACACTTCTTCCTGTGAATGGTTTTCGCCACCTATCGTTTCTATGAATTTACTCCAAAAAGACATACTGCATATTAGGTTTAAAATCACAAGCAACACACAAAGAAAAGCAGCTTTATCGACAAATCGAAAAGCTGCTTCTCTTTATATCAGTAACAATAGTATCGTTGCTTTACAGCTGGATAACGAGGTACGGAGATGCGTTCCAGAACTTGGCTGGGTCTACGATGGTGAGTGTAGATGTACCGTCGGCGTTCTGCTCGATGGTGTAACTGCCCTCAGGGTTGCCCGAAACCACCTTCGCCTTCTTCGAGTCGAGCTTCAGAGTCTTGAAGTGGCGCATGTCTACGCTCTTGAAGAGGCCCTTGTCGAGAGCAGCGTTGTTTACCTTCTTCTTCTTGAGGAAACCGCCCTTGAGCAGGCCCTTCTCGCTGAGTTCCTTCTTCGAAGCTGCTACATAGTAGCGTGTGTTGAGCTCCTTGTCCTGCTGTGCGTTCTGCTCCTTGAGGCCTTCCTTCTCGGTTGTCACGGTGCTGAGGTTGAGGTTCAGCTCGTTTATCTTCACGTCCTTTGTCTCTACGAGTTTCTCGAGTTCTTCTATTCTTGCGCTCTTCTCGGCGAGCTGTGCGTTGAGATAGTCTACCATCTTGTTGAGGCTGGCGATGGTCTTCTTCGACTTCTTGTTCTGTGCCTCGCTCTTGGCTGTGAGGTCGGCTATCTGCTGCTGCTTGCGTGCGAGCAGGTCCTTGAATGCGCGCAGCTGTGCGAGCATGTGTTGCTTGTCTGTTGTACCTTCAGGGTTGTTGAAGATCATGTTCTCCTGCACCTGGATAGAGTCGAGGCAGAGCGAAACGGAGTTGATAAGCGACGACATCTCCTCTACTTCCTTGTCCTCGAGCGCCTCGGCTACTGCCTTTGCGTCGTTGGGCTGTGCGTTCTTGTTGTTACCACATGATACGAATGATGCGAAACCAATGGCTACCATCAGGATAAGCATTGCTGATTTGATTTTCTTCATACTGCTAAAAAATTAAAGGTTATAACTTGCTTGAATTAATAAAAAAGGTTACAACATACCGACAATATGTGTCTGATTACAGAAACAATGTGTTCGAATAGGTGGTTGCAAAGTTATACATTTTATTAATATGAGCAAAAATTAATGTCGTTTTTTTTCTTCCGTGCAAAAAAAGGTAGACAAACTTGCGGTGTCTTCTTTTTTTTCTCTAAATTTGCAGCGTCTAAGAATAAATACCGAAAAGATGGTTTTTAAATACGACTTTCTGATTATTGGTGCCGGAGTTGCCGGCATGAGCTACGCTTTGAAGGTAGCTCGCGCACACAAGGGAAAGGTGTGCATGATTTGCAAGACTTCGCTTGACGAGGCAAACACTTCGTTTGCCCAGGGAGGCGTTGCCTCAGTGACTAATCTTGCAGTCGACAATTTCGACAAGCATATAGAAGACACGATGATAGCGGGCGACTTCATCAGCGACCGTCGTGCCGTAGAGCAAGTGGTGCGCAATGCGCCGGAGCAGATTGCCGAGCTCGTGAAGTGGGGCGTCAACTTCGACCGCAAGGAGAACGGCGAGTTCGACCTGCATCGCGAGGGCGGACACTCCGAGTTCCGCATCCTGCACCACGCCGACGACACGGGCGCCGAGATACAGCGCGGCCTTATGGCTGCGGTGCGTGCGTGCCCCGACATCGACGTTAAGGAGAACCACTTCGCCGTGGAGATAATCACGCAGCACCACCTCGGCGCGCGCGTCACACGTCGCACACCTTATATTAATTGCTACGGTGCGTACGTGCTCAACCCGGAGACGCAGAAGGTGGACACGTATCTGAGCAAGGTGACGCTGATGTGTACGGGTGGCTGCGGCGCCGTATACCAGACCACTACCAACCCCATCATCGCTACTGGCGACGGCGAGGCAATGGTTTATCGTGCTAAGGGCACGGTGAAGGACATGGAGTTCGTACAGTTCCACCCGACGGCGCTCTACCACCCGGGCGAGACTCACCCTGCGTTCCTCATCACCGAGGCGATGCGCGGCTACGGCGGCATACTGCGCCTGCCGAACGGCGAGTCGTTCATGGAGAAGTACGACGAGCGCCTCTCTTTAGCTCCACGCGACATCGTGGCGCGTGCCATCGACAAGGAGATGAAGATACACGGCATCGACCACGTGTGCCTCGACGTTACGCATAAAGACCCGGCTGAGACAAAGAAGCACTTCCCGAACATCTACCTCAAGTGCAAGTCGATAGGCATCGACATCACCACCGACTATATCCCCGTTCGCCCGGCTGCCCACTACATGTGTGGCGGCATAAAGGTAGACCTCAACGGACAGTCATCGATAGAGCGCCTGTACGCCATCGGCGAGTGCTCTTGCACGGGTCTGCACGGTGGCAACCGACTGGCGAGCAACTCGCTCATCGAGGCTGTGGTGTACGCCGACGCTGCTGCCAAGCACTCGCTGGAGCACGTAGACGAGTACGACTTCAACGAGAAGGTGCCGGAGTGGAACGACGAGGGCACGATGACCAACGAGGAGAAGGTGCTCATCACGCAGAGCGTGAAGGAGGTGGGCGAGATAATGTCCAACTACGTGGGCATCGTGCGCTCCGACCTGCGCCTGAAGCGTGCGTGGGACCGCCTCGACTTGCTCTACGAGGAGACCGAGGAGCTCTTCAAGCGCGTAAAGGCGAGCCGCGACATCTGCGAGCTGCGCAACATGATTAACGTGGGCTACCTCATCACACGACAGGCTATCGAGCGCAAGGAGTGCCGCGGACTGCACTACACCACCGACTATCCGCTGCACGCGTACGACAAGAAATAATTCGAATTGAGAGCTGTTAAAGTTGAGAGTTGAAAATTGAGAATTGAGAGTTATGATATGTCCTGTGATTAATGTCTACTTGTACGATACTAAAAGGTAATCATAACTCTCAACTCTCAATTCTCTATCTTCAAAGCTAATCATAACTCTCAATTCTCAACTTTCAACTCTCAACTAAAAAAAACTCTCAACTTATTATAATAAATTATGAAGCAAAGAACCTTAATCATCGCTCTCTGCTCCTTCCTCCTTATGAGCTTCTGCGTCAGCAAGAACGCCATAAAGTACGAGAAGGGCGCCGCCGTAGTCAACACCACGTCGATAGTGAAGGCGCGCGGTTTCCGGGGCAAGACGCCGGTGAAGATATACATCCGCAACGGCAAGGTGCAGAAGATAGTGGCGCTGCCCAACCAGGACACGCCCTCGGTGTTCGCACAGGCGGAGACGCTGCTGAAGAAGTTCGTGGGCAAGAGTGTCGACGAGGCTGAGCAGATGAAGGTGGACGGCGTGAGCGGTGCCACCTACTCGTCGAAGGCCCTCATACAGAACGTGAAGGGCGGACTGAAATACTACCGAGAGAACAAGAAGTAGAGTTTCTTACATAGCAATAAGAATATAGAAAGCTGGTGCTTTCGCTGCAAGAGGCAGCGGAGCGCCAGCTTTTTTTTAGGCTTTTCCATCGGACGGCGAACGGAATCCAATCGGACGGCGGACGGAATCCGATCGGACGGCG
>ERZ791902.416-NODE-416-length-32477-cov-409.168312_pt1 | contig 32477 bp, 43 predicted proteins | sample MGYA00510149_ERZ791902 | MGnify/ENA primary metagenome ERZ791902 (study PRJEB30046, sample SAMN00792060) | human gut metagenome | study: EMG produced TPA metagenomics assembly of the A metagenome-wide association study of gut microbiota in type 2...
ACACTTGATTACGTTGTCTATAACTCGCCATAGTTCTTTCTCCTTGTCATTCATAAATAAAATGTTTTAATCGTTTCCCAACATCGAATCTATCATGCCGTCAATGGCTTCATCGGTCATGCCGTTCTTAATAGTAGGGTCTGCGCCAATTGACTTCATCATCATAGCTACCCAGGGGTTGTCACTCTCCAGCGTGGATTGTATCTGTTCCTTGTATGCTTCGTGAAGTTCGCCCGATTCCTTGTATTCCAAAAGAACCGTGCGCAAGGCTTTCACCGCGTAGTTATCCATCAGCAAGGGATTGTCCCTTGCCGATGATAATTTAGTAAGAAGCACAGCCAGTGCTTCATGTAATTGCTTCTTATTCTTCTTCATATATCTATTTTTTAAGTTTCTAAAGTCAGCGACTTAGAGTTCAAGTTTACCACCACAAGCATATCTTCTTGAGGTCTTAGTAACTCCTGCTTTAGGAGTTACCGGTTTTGCTCTACCAGTACTTTTTCTCATAATAGTGTATTTTAAAATTTTAAAATTATTTTAGTTTTACTTGTTTTGAACAAACTCTGCAACAACAAGTTTATCATCATCCATCTTAATTAAGCGTGCATAGGTATTGTAATCCGTTTTCAAAAAGCCAATATTAGCAATATCTGGACCATGTGATGTTCCTTGCATTTGATACATGTAACTAATATTGCCGTTATTGCAATAAGTGTAACTTCCAATCACTTCTCCTGCAAAGACTACCTCCAGGATGCCTCCTTTTGATGCCTTTTGAAACCAATCATATACGTTGATATTACCTGAGCGATTAACATTAACAATTTGATGATTTGTAACAAATGGAATGTTTGAATTTTGAGAACTCTCAACAATAGCTGTACCAAAACTTGCTTTTATTTTCGTCCAAAGATGGTTTAGTCCATTTTTATCTAAGAAATTCATATAAACCCCCTTTCTAATTTAATGCATCAATTACCGATATTGGGATTGCGCTGTCCGCAGTTGCACCATCAGCTATGTAATCTAATTTATTCTTGTCTCTTATGGACATTAAGCCTGACATATTAGATGCAGCCTCTTCAAGTACTATTTCTACACTTTTAACATTATCACCTAGAGTATTAAACAATATAATCTGCTTTTGTATCGGTCCCTGTGGTGTATTAGCGATAGCCCTTTTGTCTAGTCTAATTGAACTAAAGTCAACTGTCTCCATCTTTTTAGCATAAGGTGACAAGTCATAGGTGGTGTTTGTGTCAGTCCACGGAACATTAACATAAGCCTTACCGCTTCCATCTAGCAGGACGGCATAATTACGACCGCTTGTACCATAACCTATAAGAATACCACCCAACACCGATGCACTGGCAGTAGGCAGGGTGTAATTGTTTGCACCATCCGCAATGCCATCTAGCTTAGCCTTATCGGAGGCTCTCATGAAGCCGTTTTGACCAGGATAAGGTCTTCCCCCAGTAGTTCTGGGTTCAGCAAGAGGTACATCCACTACTTTCTCACTCCCATCACCTAGTGTATATACAAGATTTCGAGATGCAGTGTTTGAAGTTTGAGACCCATCGGATTCTACACCTCTGAAAACCACATTTTTTACCGCTTCCGTCTTTTTGGCGTAAGGCGTTAAATCGACCTTCACGGCGTGAGTACCGATTTTTTCCCACGCACCATTGGTATAGTAATACTCTTGATACACATCGTTGGCATCGCTTCCGTCCTTAACGATGTATATCTTGTTACTCTCGCCCGATGAAGGAAGGCTGGTTACCAACTTGAACAAAGATGTATCGAGGTTGCCAAGTTGTGCGAGCGGGATTCTTCCGTTGGCATCAAGTCCACAAATGCCGTTGGCTGCATTAATAGTCTTGGTAGAGCCATCGGCGATAAGGATCTGCGAAGAAGTTCCGTGTTTTAGGTGTATTTTACTTAATAGCAAATCCCCATATTGAAGACGGGCAACCATATCTGTTTCGTCACCAATAGTATTATAAGAGACGAAGCCTGATGGCGTAAGAGTTGTAGTTGCAGAGCCTATATTCTGGACTGACAGTCCAGAATTATCGTCATCCGTATTAATTACACTTTCTCCTTTAGTGCTGACGAACGAAGCTTTAATCTTCTCCCAGAAATAGGCTAAGCCTATTGCGTCTAAAAATTGCATAATCTATTGTTTTAAATTGTTATTTACTTGTAATGTCTGTTATCTGTTCCTCCGTGATTGCTGGTGGGAAATCCTTCGTCACGATGTCGGTCACTCTGTTTGAAATATCCTTGTAGATGTCCGTGCCGAGTTTTTTTGCTGTCACGCTGCCGTCTCTGATGTTTCCAGTTGATATACAGTCCTCGGTCAGATGGTCGTGTTTGACCGCTCCCGGTTGTAGTTTATCTGAGGTCACACAATTGGATGCTAGGTGTCTGTTCTTTACAGAGCCATCGGCAAGTTTCGCTGCCGTTATCGCCCCATCCGCAATTTGCGCTTCCATTATTGTTATCTTGGCGAGTTCACTCTTGATAATCCTAACGACCGCATCGTTCTCCAGTTTATCGTCCATCATGGCAAGCATCCTGCTTAACTCGACAACGATGTCGTAAATTTCCGTGCCGACACGCACCGCTGTGTTTTCTCCAACCTGCGTTGCATCTCGTATCAGCTCTGCCATACGGAGCATTTTTTGAATATCCTCGTTCATGTCTTATGTGCTTTTAGTTGCCTATTGCGTGAATGTGTGCCCTTGTTCCTCGCTGTGCCTTCACTTCTCCTTTCGAGGTGAATGCCTTGAGATATTCGAGAGCATCTGATAAGTATCTTTCTGCCATATCCATGATGTCGTTGTATTGCTTGTTGTTCGACAAATCTTGAACATGGTCTGAATAATCGTCTCTGTGGCGCATTCCACCTGCTCGGCTTATAATTGTGCCATCGGCACGAAAAAGCCTCGCATACGTGAAATAAGCGAGTGCTTTGCGTATTCCGCTTGTGTACTTCTGCACCTTGGTTTCTTCTTGGCTGCAATCTCCATTCTTCTTGGTGGTGTATTCGCCACCGTCCAGGAAAGTTGCAGGCTGGAAATCGGGCAATACTGAATCGCCCCACTCTCCCTGCTCGGTCGCTGCCTTGAACCGCTCATACCCGATGGCTGGTATGATGTTCGCATCTTCGCATTCCCGAATGTATGCGTTCACATCATCCTCATCTAGGTGTGTGCTGGTCGGTCGTGCCAGTTCTCGGAACTGATCAACCGTGATAAGTTGTTTTCTCTGTTCTCCCATAGGCTCAATCAATCTATCGTGTTGTTCCCTGCCACATCGCTGCTGATATACTTCAACGGCTGTAGCTTGGGGTCTAGGTTCTGAATGGCTGGGTCTTGCCAGTTCTTAAAAATTTTCTTAAAGGCTCGCTCGATGAAACGCTGCTCGGTTGTCACTTCGCCTGCATAGTACTCGTAGGCATCCTGCATCACTTGTCCGCTGAATCCCAGCTTGCCAATACGGATGGAATAAAAGAGTTCTTGATGGAACTGTGCGTAGATGCGCTCGATTACGCTGCTGTCGGTTACGGAAAACTCCTTGTCGAAGTTTTTTGTCGGGAAGGCGACAATCTTCGGTTCGTCTTCCTCGTTCTCAACCTCTACAGCAAGAATCTTCGCTGTGCTCTCGTCCCCTTGGAACTGCAAAAGGTCTTCATCGGAAATCATCTGTCCGCTCTCCACCTCTTCGCCTTCCTCGTTGAACTTAGGAACGCCCTTCTTGGTTACGAGCATACACGATACGAGGAAGTTGTTGCGGACGTTTCTCATCTTGACGTTACCCAGTCCCTCATCGGTCGAAATCTCCGTGATGGCAGAATCGTAGCTGGCTGTAGGATAAATAAACTGTCCGTCTAGGCTCTGCCACAGAACCTGCCCCTTGTAGCTGTCGATGCCTCCTGCGTTTTCAATCTGTTCGAGGACGATGTCGGGGTCTGGGTTGAAGACGTTGATGCGCTCGATAGTCTTCTCGTTCACCATCAACCGCTTTCCGTTCCTCGTTTTCTTCTGCTCCCAGTCAGGATGCAGCAAGACGTGCGCCACGCTCCCCTTGTCGTCCGTCTCTTCCAGTCGGCAATTCTCAAAGGGTACGTGGCTCACGCTCGACACCTGCCCTAGAACGTTGTAGTTAACATGAAGGGAAAAGCCTCCAAAGCGTGCGAGGTCTTGCGCTACGTTCCGGAGCAAATCGTCTGCCGTGTCCCCCTGCTGGTTCATCGCCAACGCTGCTAGAATGTCGCTATCAAAGCCGTAGCCCTCAATGAATCGGGCATATCGGTTAAGGCACAGCATTGCCGTTCCGCTGGCTTCCGTGATGCGTGCGAGGTTCTGCGGATAAAGATTATCATATCCGTATGCCTGCATCTTGAATCGGCTGACGTAGCCAATATCAACCCTTCGCTTTGGCTTTTTAACTGTTTTAACGTTCATACTGCTTGTGTCGTTTTACTTGTTGTTTTGTTACTCTTCCTTGCCTGCTTTCTCGGCTTGGTCGAGGTCTTTTTTCTTGTCGCTGCCTGCTGCTTTTTCGGCAGGATCTTTCCCGGTGGTATCATCTGCACCGCTGTCGCTGCCTGCTGGCGGCTGCTTGTTCTCGATGAGTTCATCGCTGGGTATCTTCTGAAAGTAACTCTCCATGTGTGGGTACTTCGTCAGATATTCGTGCGCTACCTTGTCGGTCAGGTTCTCATTCGTGAAAATCTTACCATGGTAGAAATCCGGGCAGGAAATGATAAAACCTGCCTTCATTGCGTAATTACATGTTTTTGGCATTGCTTTTTCTTTTTTGAGTTTTAGATATATTTCTATCAGAGCATCGTGGTAACACTGCTGGCAGGTTGTCGGTACAAACCGCTTTCGTGTTACCGCGAAATATAGAGTTTCGATAACTGCCTTGTCGGTTGCATCAAAGGGACTGTCGAAACGTGCCTTCAACTCCTCGACCTTGGCTGTTGCTTCCTTGTATGTCATAGGCTATGCTGCTGCTTCCGTCAGAAGGCTCTTATACTTGGCTGCTGTGGTCTCGCTGTCTGTGTCGAAGAAGAAATAAGCTGCCTTTGGTACGCTCTCCTCTTCCAGCGTGATAAGCCAGCCACCCTCGGTGTCGTCTGAGTACTTGTCGTTCTCGCCTGAACTTGCCTTCAGTGCCTGCGCATATCCGAACACCTGATACTCTGCATTTCCGTCCGCTCCCTTTGAGAGGTTGCGCAGGATGATAACGAACTTTCCGTTCGCCAGTCCGTCAATGATATTTGCGCAAACGTCAGGTGTGTTTGCCAATACCACGACTGCTACGGTATTCTTCCAGCTGTTGCGATACGTGCCAACGGTCAGCTCGGTCTTGGTTCCAGTGAATGGCTTGCTGCCTTCCTGCCGGATAGCGTATGCTTTCTTGCCAGTCTTCAAAACTAATGTTTTAATTATATTGCCCGCTACAACGGACTTGGTGAAGTCGATGTCGTCTCGGTTGATGATAAGTCCATCGCCCTCCAGTCCCTTTGTTACTTGGTCTTCGCAAGGGACGATGATGTCCTGGGCGATAAGGCTCTCGCAAGTTGTTGTCATATTAATTCGTTTTAAAATTGTTATATCCCCAACACCGTTTTGTGGGTGTTGAGGATTGTCAAATAACTTAATACTAAACTGAAAATTTGGTGCGGTTAGTAAGCTGCATGGATCATATCCTCTTCGAGGAGAGCCGTGCCAATCTTACCGGTAACGTAGAGATAGTTCCTGCGCTCCTTCTTGTCGAGCCAGATGTCGAGGTCGCTAATGAGATTGTCTGCGTCTGTACCAATCATAAGGTGCTTAGGGTTGCAGAATACCGCACGGTGTGGAAGGTTGACTGTCGTTGCGCCCTTCTCGTATGCTTTAATCATTCTGTCCCAAATGCCGACACGTGCAATCTTCACTCCGTTGTAGGTCGCTACTTCGAAGCCATCGAACAACTTCTCCCATGGCATAATGTCGTGGTAGGTCTTCTTGAGGTCGTAGGTCAATGCGTCAGCAAGCGAGCGTGTCATGAGCAATACGGCATCGCTGTCGTCAACGATACGTGTGTCTGCATCCATCAAAATGGTGTCTACAAGTGTAGTAGCCGCACCACTCTTGCGCAATGCAGAAATCTGCAATGCTGCCGTGGTCTCGCTGTTGGCTGCGATGGTGGTATGGTTCTTTGTCGCTGTGGCTGTAAAGATGCGCTTGAACAGACCATCGCAGACGTTGAAATTACTGACATCTAAGCCTGCCGTCAGCTTGCCGCCACCGCCACCTTCTTCACTTGCCAGTGTTGCTTCCTTGTCGCCAAGCCAGCCGAAACGCCAAATCATCTGCTGCATGGCTCGCTGGAGTGCATCTGCATAGATTGTCATGAAGTCGGTGCTGGTGAGGTCGCCAATGGCTGTACCAGTCTTCAATGAATACTCTGCGATGGTTCCCTTCAATGCCTCGTAGCAAATCTTGAGAGGGATTTCCCACTGTCCGAGTTCCCAACGCTTCTGAGAGTTGGCGATACCCTTCTCTTCGTAGGTAGGGTCGCAACCGCCACCCTTCTTACCGACCATTTCCATCTCTCCGAGAAGAGCGATAGGGTCTTTCTCTTTGACCTTCTGAATGTTCACGAATGAAGAGAAGTCTTCATCGTTGTAGAAGGTTTCCTGCACGGCATCCTTGATGCTTGCGAGGTTTTCTGGCTCGAGTTTAAGGTTCTCGAGTTGCTGTTTTGTAAATCCTGCCATTATTTTCTTTTGATTTAATGGGTTAATACTTGGTTACTTCTTGCCCTTTTTGTGGAGCTTGGCAAGTCTCTCCTTGATGGCGTTCTTACCTTCCTCGACTGGGTTCACGTTGTCGCCTGCGCCCTTGCCGCTTGGCTGTCGCTGTGCTGGCTGGTAGTGGCTGCTGTAGCCTGCCAACACCTTCTCAGCACCGCCTGCCATCTTCACGGCATTCAGGATGCGCATGTCTTCCTTGCTCTTTGCGAGTTTCTGTGCGCCTGCAAGCTGTGCCTTGGTGTCGTTCAACTGCTGTTTGAGTGCTGCTACCTGCTGCTTCAACTTGGCTACGGTTTCGTTGTCGGTGCTTGATGCGCTGCCGCCTTCACCGCCTTCATTGCCTTCACCGCCTTCATTGCCTGCGGTCTGAATGTCGGTAATTACACCGTCCTCGACAACAATTGTCTTGCCATCGGGCATCTCAAACGTTCCGTCAGGACTTGCCTTGTCGCCAACTTGTGGATCTCCCTCTTCACGCTCAACGGTCAGTGTCTGTCCGTCTGCTGTGTTGAGTTCCATCGCCTTTGGCTCTGCCTTGGCTTGTGGCTCTGCCAACGCCTGCTCTGCTTCCTCCAGTGTCTTCACGCCAAAATTAGCGAGAATCTTGTCGAGGAGAGAAGCCTTTACTTCTGTTTTCTTCTCCATTGCTTTTGGATTTTGTTGTTTTGAATTAATAAAATTTTCTATGTTGCGTTTTGATGCGCTTGCGCTGAGTGGTACAATGGTGCTGCTGATAAGACCTAGGCGCAAAGCCTCGCTGGTGTTGATGAAGATGTCCTTGTCCATCAGGGCTTGAATCTCTTCCCTATCGCACTCGCACCGCTCTACGTATGCGTCCACCATCATATCCTGCCACATCTGCAATTCCTCGCTCTGGTTTTTCAAGTCCTTTGCGTTCAGCTGGTCGCCTAAAAGAAAGCCAGGAACATATGGGTTGTGCAGGAGGAAGGCAGCGTTCTCGTATGCCTTGCGGTTCTCCTTTGGTGCTGCGAGCATGATGATTGTTGCCATGGATGCTGCCTTGCCCTCCACGGTGCAGGAAATCTTCTTGCCGCTCTGTCGCAGTCGGTCGTAGATTGCCCAGCCTTCAATCACAGAGCCGCCATTGCAGAAGATGCGCATATCGATTGAATCATCGTCTTTCGGTATGCTTGCCGCAAAAGCATCTATATCTTGAAAACATACGCAATCGCCTCCCCACCATTGATACCAGAACTTGTTGTCTTGGCTGTCGATGTCGTTGTATATTCTGAGTTTTGCCATTGAATATTGATTTTTTAAGTTTTAAAACGCTGCAAAGATACGATATTTTTCAATATGTTTATCTCGTAAGCAGTTAATTTTTCTAAACAAGCCGAAATTTTGCGTTCTAAGCGGCTTTTATTGCCTTGGGTGTGTAACTTTACCACCTTTAAGCAAAAACCGCTCAGAACGCAAATCTTAAAGAAATAACTACACTTTAAATCCTGCCGATATTCTCTATCGTCTGCACTCTCCGCTGGGTTCGGTTTATCTCCTCAACGCTCACTACTGGCTGAGGAGCCATCTGATACCCTCTTGCTACAGCTGCCGCCAGCATATCCATGCCGATATTGCTGCCTCCGTTATTTACTACGATAGGTACGCCACCGCCTAGCTGGTTGAATGCGGATAATATCGGACTGAACATCGATGTCGCCTTGGCGGTCATTACGCTCTCGCCATTGGAGAGCCTTGCCGGGATGCTGTCGCTCGTTCCGGTGCCTGCTCCCTGCACATATCCACCAGTGGAGAATCCCTTGACGAGTGCTTTTGCTCCTGAAAAGGCTGCTTTGATAAGTACCATCAACGCAGCTGCACTCGCAACACCTCCCCACGACTTGCTCGCAATCTCCTTGGCGAGGATCTGTGCATAGTAAGCGTTAACTGCTATTTCGATTGCGTCAAGTATTGATGTCAGCATCGATTTGAGGAATGAGTGCAGCGATTTATCCTCGCTCTCGAAGAACTCGGACAGACCGTCTCCCATGGTCTGTATCATGTCGCTCATCATTTTCAGTTGCTCCTCCTGCAAAGCTGCCTTTTTCTTGTTGGCTTCCTCTTGCTCCTTGACTTCGGAATCGCTCAAATCCTTCTGCAGCTGCTCCTGCACGGCTGCATAGTCCTTGTAGGCGTCCATCTTGCTCTGAAGGAAAGCCTTGTATCTCTCCAGCTTGGCTGCATCGTCTTCCTCTCCAGTGCCACCGTTCATGATGTCCGCATCCTTGCGTGCCTTTTCCGCTTCCTCGAACTCCTTGTTGAGTTCGTCCACAATCTCCTTGGCTTGATTCTTCAAGTCCGCTTTCGCCTTAATCATTATGTCGAGAAGTTTTGCCTGCATTTCCTGCGCCTTTTCCGCTCCTATCTCACCAGCCGCCACGTATGCGTCAATGCTCCTCGCTACCATGTTCTTCTCCAGCTGTTCGAGGTCGTTGTCGTAGTCTCGGTCGTTGTCGTACATGCCTGCGAGGTATCGCTTCTTTGCGTCCATTACTTGCTCGTTGTACTGATACTGGATAAGCGCAATCGCTTCCTGCAATTCTTTTTCCTGCTTCTTTTTGCGCTCTGCCTCTGCCTTTGCTTCCGCTTCTTCCTTGGCTCTCTGTGCCTTGGTCTTGGCAGTGCTGCCCTTGGCTGCTGCTGGTGTCGTTCCCTTGTTTCCGCTCACTGGCTCGCTGCTGGTCGCTCCACCGTTCACGCTGGCTAGCTTTATGTGCTCGAGCCTTCCGTTCACGGTGTTCTCGAATCCGTCTGCGAATGAGTTTCCTATCTCGATACCAGCGTTCTTGATGTCGTGCCATGCTTCCTTGATTGTGCCGGATATATCGAATATCTCCTTGAATCCCTTCTGTGCCTTGGATAGGTCGAAGGTCACGATACCTTCGAGAATATCAAGCATGCCCTTGGCTGCAAAGCCCATCCTCTTGAATGCGTCTATTCCAAGATTGCATACAAGCTTGATTGCGTTCCACATCAAGCGGAAACTTGTGCCGAGCGCATTGATGATACCTCGAAGGAGAAGGCTGTTATTATACCAATCGATGAAGTAGTTTATCGCCTTCACCACTCCCTTGATAACTGCCGTAAGTGATTTCTTCGCAATCGTTGACAACTGAGCCTTCATCTTCTCGAATCCACCCCCGGTATAATCAAACAAAGAAGCCATTGCGTCCTGCAATTCCTTGGTTGCATTCAATTCGTCTTCTTGTGCCTTGGCAATATCCCCGGACTTTGCCTTCACTTTGTCCATATCAAGTTCGATATTTCCGAGCATCTCAATATAAGCAAGTCCGGCATCCTCTCCAGGACCACCGAAGATGTTTGCAATTGCGCTACCTACAGCGGCACTTGATTGTGGGAGTTCCTTTAGCTTATTAGCCACCTCTTGCATAACCTGAAATGTGGTCTTGCTTCCGTCCTGCAAGTCCTTCTGAACTTGCTTGGAAGAAATACCTATTCCGTCAAGTGCAGCAGCCGTAGCGGTTGTCATTTCTCGAAGTCGTAGATTTCCTTCCTTGATTGTATCAACACCCTTGTCGCTGAAGATGCCTTCCTTGGTCGCTTGCGTTGATATTGCCACCATTTCTTCTGCATTCAGTCCGGCTTCCTTGAAGTATCTCGGGTATTCTTTAATCGTGTCGAGAAACTCACCGTTAGCGTTTGCTCCGCTCACCAGTCCGTCTTGCATAATCTTCAAACTCTCAGAAACGGAAATGCCGAAAGCCTTGCTCACCGTATTGGCAGACTGCATCGTCTCCGTGAATTCCAAACCGAATGCATTGGATACCGCAAGAGCCTCGTTGCGCACGGATTTCATTTCGTCCCCGGTCAATCCGGTGAACTGCTGCGTCAGTCGTGTGGCTTCCATCAATCCCTTGTTGTAGTCATACCACCATTTGAATGCCATTCCTGCGCCTGCCACACCTGCCATAGCGAGGAAATAAGGGTTGGTCAATAAGGAAAGAGCCGTATTTTTCAACGCACCAAACTTTACCTTTAGGTCTTCCACGGACTTTCCCATTTCCATAACCTTTCCGATTCCAGTATCATCAACAACATCAAAACCGAAAAACTCGGTGTTCTGCAGGTCGTCAGCCGCCTTCATCATGGAATCGTAATAGCTGCCGACACTGCGCTGGAATCTTCCAGTAGCCTCCTCAGCCTCTTTCAGCTCCTCTATCAAGTCTTGGATATGCTCCTGCATCTCCTGACCCTTGGAACTATCACGCTCGGCACGGCTCATCTCATCGTAAGCCTTGGTGGCATTTGAAAGCTGGGCACGCAGCTGTTTCAAGCTGCCCTCCTGCTCGTTCTCTGTGCGCACGTTGTTCTGGATCTCCTTCCGCAAGGTGCGCACGTTGTACTGGTACTCCTTGATGGTTGCGTTGATGGCTTCCGTCTGCACCTTCATTTCGTTGGTCGTGATGGTCTTGTCTTTTTCCTGCTGCTGCAAGTCCTTGATGGATTGCTTTAACTGGTCTATCTTCTCCTTGTATCTGATGATGCCATAGATTGCATCCTCGTACTTGACCTTAATGTCAAGAATCTGCTGTTTGTCTTCACTTACCATAGTTCGTTCTTTTTAGTTGTTCAACTCTATCATTGTAACCTCGCAATATCCACTGCTTGTGGTCTTGATTTCTAAAACAGCAAAATACGCTCCGTACTGGGCAAGGTACACTGGCTTCGTTTCGTCAAAGTCCAGAATCTCCAAATCGGAAAGGTTGAAACGCTCCGTTATCTGGTGTGGGTTCGCCACCGTCTTTCTCAACTTTTCCAGTTTGTTGTCGAAGATGTCCTGAAGGTCGATGTTGAAAGCCAATTCCGCATAGCCGGCATCGTTCTTCGTCAGGTTCACGATGCGGTCTTTACATGCCTTGTATTTGGTGGCTTTTCTTTTTTTGATGGTGGTGTCTCCTACGATAACGTTCACGTCCTCCCACTCGTAGATTGGTATGCGGTTTCCGTTCGTGGCTGCAAAAGGCAAAGTGATTACATCCTGAGTATACTCCAGCGTCTCGTTGCCTATGGTCATATCCGCATCGTGCTGCTGATATACGGTGTCGTCTTCCTTCCACTTGTAGATATTGTGCTGGCAGTAGTCCTCTACACTGAAATCGGTCTGCCTTGGATGATTGCTGGCTTCGCTCGGGATGAGCTTCTTCGTCCAGTCCACCGCTTGCGCCTTGTCTTCCCAAAGGTTCACGATGTCGGCAAACGTAAGTGTTCCACCAATAAACCGCTGGCTTGGAAACGTTGATGTCAGAATGCAGATACACTTCAAGAAGTCAGTTACCTTGATGTCGGGAAGGTTCTTACCGATAGGGAAATTACCTCCGTAGGGTACTTCATCGCTCTGCTTGATGCTGGCAGTCAACCGTCCGTTGTAAAGTTGCAAATCGAAAAGTCGGTTTCCTCTTAAATTCTTAGCCGTGAAGGTCACAATGTCGCCTTCCGCAAGTTCAATCTCCCCTCGCCCTGCAATTAAATGAATGAAACGTCCGTCCACCATATCTCGTTTGCTATTCTTTACCCACATATTTCCATCGTCATCTGGCTGCACACCTACGATGTAGGATTTGGTGTATTCACTTTCCTCTTGGTCGCTGGTATGGACGGAAACGACCTTGATTTCAATGTAACAAGGTGGATACTTGAAGCCGTATTCCGTTGATACGTAGCCGATTTCCTCAATAAGATAAACAGCCGCTTTAAGGTCTGAAGCATTCCACGTCCAATTCATCTGAACATCAAAAACCATTGTGCAGGCAATCTTCACTTCAAGCTGGCTATACCAATCGGTTGTACTGGAATTAGCGAAAGCCTCCGACACCTTACTGAGTTGAAATTGCAGAGGAGGGTCGCCAACACGGGTTCTATTCTGAAACCGCCCTTCAAGTGACCCGACAACACTCTGCTCACCAGCTTTCCTCGTAACAAGCGGAACGGCAAGCCCCTTGATGATTTCCTTTGCTTGCTCACTCCAGCCAAAGGAGACTTTGGTCTGTACCGCGATAAGGTCTAGGATATATTGCACCGTGACACTTGGCTGCACCGTTCCATGGTCTGATGAGCTGAGAATATTTTCATCATCGGAATAGGTCTGCATTCCGTTGGCTCTTGCGCTGCGTTCAGTATTGTTCGTAACGGTTACGGTATCGCCAGTGCTGTATTCTTGCATGGCATTAATGATGAGCCACGCTGCCGTGGCTGGTGCTTGCAGGTCTACATCTATTGGTTCGCTCTCGCTGGTGTACTTCACGCTGTACTCTCCGCTTGCCTGCACTTGTGATAACTTACCGTCCGAGAGATAATAAGCCGCCACAGACGTGTTTATCGACATACTTATCATCTTATCTACCGAAGGTTTAATGTATACGAGGAGACCGGAAGGCTTGCTCTTTACCACATTAATCTCTGCTTCTCCGGCAGCACTTATCTCATACGTTCCCCATGGTGTTGTCTCTCCGGTCTCCTTGTTCAGTGCTCCGTATTCGACAGAGCCAGCCTTCTCTGCCCGAACCCTGATGGATATTGTCTCCATGGCAACGCTCGTTTCGAGATTGGCGATGCACGCTCCTGCACTCACGAACATTCCGAGCATAGGATCTGGAGCAAACAACACCGGACGGGTCTCTAACTCAGTCTTCCCGGCATCATCGGCAAGGCTCATAACGTTCTTGTTGCTGTCGAGTATTGCCCATGTTCGGTAGTTGCCCTTTCCTAAAACTCTGTCGATGGTCGCCCTCATGCCTGCCGTGAAGGGTATAATGGTGCACTTGTAGGCTTCATCTAGCACTCTGTCACCAGACACATATTTTCCAGTCTCTGTGCCAGTAAGAATCTTTCCGACACCCAGCTTGTAGTAATTATCGCTGTTTCTGCCTAGGTTACGGTCGTAGCCCTGCCATTCCTCCGAGTAGTCTTCCACCCTAGCCGTTTCGTATCTTCCATAGAATACTCCATCCGATATTGCCTTCTCGTAGGTGTCGTAGCTGTTGTTTTTGGTGAACCGCAGATACTTCGTGCAATTCAACTCGTTCAGCTTTAGGTCAGACGATTGCAGCGTTACCAATGCCTGGAACAATCCCCAATATATCGAAATTTCGATGGTTTCCTTGACGCTCAGAACGCTTGCCCTTCCGCTGTGGATAATCTCCAGTCCATTACGGAAATAACGTGCTGTGTGGAAAATATAGGGGTATTTGCTGCTGGTGCTCGGTTTCCCTGCAAACTCCAGCACCGCCATATTGTGCGCTGTCTTGGGCAGGTTGATGGTGTATGTCGTGTTGGCGGTCATTTTCGTGATGTCACGAAAAAGATTGCTCTTGATGTCGAGCGTGATTGCCGATTCCTCGCTCATATCCATCAAGATGCCATCGATGTATAGTTGCTGGTCTGTCATAACTGCTGAATCTGTGTATTGTTAATAACTAGGTTGCAGACGAAATCCTGCAACTCTGCTGTTGTCTTGGTGTAGGTTCCTGCCTTGATTGTCACACTCTGCCACTTGTCGCCACCGAGGTACATATCCACGACCGGGCTGCTGGCTAGGTCTTGCAGGAAATCGAACGTCTCGCTGTCTACAAGCGGGGCACAAAGTGGTATGGTGTCCTCTCTGCCGTAACCCTGCCTTCTGCCGTTTGCTCCGAGATATCCGAATATCGTATCGTCATACTCTCCGAGGTTGTTACGTACAAAGCTGGTGTCGCTGCTTATCGCCCTGCTCTCATCGCCTTGCGTGAATAGCCAGTAGCGATAGAAGCCGTGACGGTCAACCCAACGCAGGTAGATACCCTTCTCTGTGTCGTTCCTTTCTATCCTTGCAAGGAGAGACTGCTTGCCACCGCTCGCCATCGCAAAGGTAAGGTCGAAAACGTCCGTGAACGTTCCCAGCTCTATCTTGCCATCGTAGTCGTAGATGTTCCAGTACCTCGCCTTGTTTGGCAGAACGCTGGTGTTAATGTCCACGATGCCAGCGATGCCGGGCTTAACCATTCTGTTCGGTGCTCCCTCATAGCCGACAAGAATCTGGGAAGCCTCATTGGTATAAAGACCAAAGGAGAATGGGAAATGCGTGAACCAAGTGAGCCTCTTGAATCCGTTCCAAGTCTCGCCTGCCCTCATCGCTCCCCAAACGTAAAAGGTCGTATAGCTGAATGCCGCAAGGTCGCTCCCCTCGCTGTTCTTGACCTTCACGGAAATATTGAACTCTGCCCCGAGGTTGCTCTTCTGGCTCTCCCTGCTGTAGTCGATGTTTCCGAAGCTGATGCCATCGAAGAGTGCCTGCACATATTCCCGGTAGTCCATGATGCAATTATCTGCAAACGCTTCCACGCTGTACGTGTACGTCTTGGTCTCCCTGCTGATGGTTGCCTCGATGCTCGCAACGCCCGAGCCGCTCGCCTTGATGATGCAAGGCAAGAATGCGAAGCCTACAGCGTCCGGGTATTGAATCGTGATATTGTTTGTTGTTGTCTGTCTCATACCGTCTCATTGTTTAGTTTGATACTTCCCACCGACTGGTGGATTAAGAAAATAAGCCGCTGCCCGAGCCGCTTCATCGTGTCGGGCACAACATTGCTGTATACGTCAGCCCTGCCGCCAGTCCGGTGCAGCTTAGAACCTTTGGTGGCGATGGTGTGGGCGATTGCCCCTGCCATGCTCATGTCGCCACGCTCTTGTGGTGTATACTTGTGCGGTCGCTGGGTCTTGTAGGGGATAGGTCTGCCGTGCAGTCCCTTGTCTTTCATCCATTGCCGGATGATGCTACGGAAGCCGTATGGTATCTTTCCTGCCCTTCGTCCGGTCTCCAGCACCCCGAATGGCTTGTGTCCCCAAAGGATGGTTTCTTCCTCGCTGGGCTGCTCCACCTTTAGGCTAGCTATCGTTCGCCCTGATGCGTTCTGTCCGTTGATACGAATGCGGTTGATGATAAGTTGCCGTACTCTTTCAACCTCCTCACGCATGATGAGCGATGCCGCCTTGGGGTCGAATTGAATGCCTCCCTTGCTCATACCTCACACCCTCCTATGCTCTGTGTCAGCTGAAGGGAGTACATTACGCCCGACACGATCGTGCTCAAACGCTCGATGATGGTCTCGTAGTACTGCTGCCCTTCCAATGGTTCGAACTGGTGCGACTGGTTGATGGCTCGTATCATCCTCGCCCCTGCCACCTTCATTCGGTCGATGCACTCTCCGTTGTCTTCTCCTTCCGCTGCCCTCGGTACGGTGTCGAGATAAGCCAGGGCAACGTTCACGGTGTCGTATACCCTGCCGTTGCGTATCTCTGTCGTTCCGCTGGCTGGGATGATGCAGACGATTGCCGGATAGTTCAGTTTCTCCAGCTTGGTGTCCGCTGTGTCCCAGTCCTCGAATAGGTAGGTATAGTCTGGTAGCGTGTCTGCTGCCAGCTGCTTTAATGTTTCTCTGATTGTTGCCATAATTATCTAGATTTACGTTTCATTTCTTCCGCTTGCAACTTCTGCAGGTTTCGCTCGTACACGCTTCTCTTGTTGTCCATTTCCATGCACTTGTAGATGCGAAGCCATGGCGTTTTTAATACTTGGTCGTGGTCGCTGATGCCCATCCTTACCGCATACCAGTCCAGCATGCCGAATAGTCCGAACCGCAGGGTATCGATGCCTGCCTCCTTCTCCAGTCTCGTTGGCTTCGCTGTGTCTGTGCTCTCGAAGAGCTTGTTGATGCGCTCGACCTCTGCTGTTACCCAGCCGATGAGCATAACGACATCAACCGCCCTAGCCTGCTCCACTTCCTTGTGGCTCAGACCGAGGACGGTTGTCACTATCTGATACAGACTTTCTTCGCTGTCTGATAGCTGGGAAAGGTCAATCAACTGCCCGATGGATAGCTGGTTGAGATTGTCGGGCACTTGTTTCCCTCCGACAAACGCTGGTCGTGGCTGCTTGCCGATTTTGTAGCTGGTGTGTCTAGCAACTGCCAGCCAGTACTTGAATGTAGTGTTATTATCCATACGCTTTATATTTTTGTCGTTATCTTTGCCTTAATACGTGCGCCCTAGCCGTTCCATGGCTCGCTACGGATAACTTCTTCAAGGCTACGTATCGTATTGCGTCTATGCCGTGGTTAAATGCGTCTATAGGCTGGTTCGTTGTCTCTCCATCCCTTGACTTCTTCCACTTGTATTGCTGCATGTTCCCGATGATGCCGTGGCTGCGTCTTGTTATGTTGATGCGAAAACGCTTCAAGATGTCGATGCCGTTGTTGATACTGTCCGCTCCCTTGGTGCTGCCGATTATCCACAGCCCCCGGTTGTGTATCTCCTGAATGCTCTTAGGCTCTGCCGAATCCGCAATGATAAGGTCTCGTTTTGTCAGTCCGTTTTCCCTGCATCGGTCTGCGATGTCATCGTTCGTCAGCCCCGGCTGGTAGATTTCTTCGTCCACCCACAACTCTCCGTGCGCCAATACAAGGTGCTCCACTGCTGTCGGGTCGTTGGTGAATCCGAAGTCCAAGCCTCTGCATTCCATCTTCCATTCGTCATTCGGTGGCAGCTTGTCAACGATGCCCCAGTTGGTGAATACAAGTCCGGTTATCTTTCCGGTCAATCCTCTTGCATAAACTCGCCACAGTTCGGGGTCGTCAATCTCTTCAATTTTCTTGTGCTCCTGCTCCGTAAGGAATCGGTTGTTTCGGTGGTCGCTCAGGATCAGTCGGCAGTCATCCCTTCCGATGATGTTGTTGTGTACCCAAAACCTTGCACTTGGGTTGTAGTCGATGAATACCTGCTTACGTGTTCGGATGGCAAGCTGCCAGAACACTTCGTAGGGCACACCGTTCGCCTCGTTAATAAACAGATAGTCACGCTTACCGTTCTTAGCGTCCTGCGCATCCTGGTAACTCTTGAACTCGATGATTGAGCCGTTCTTTCCTCGGTAGCTGCTGTCGCTCTTATTGTTCTTGAACCAGTCCAGTAACTCTGCCCTTGTGTGCAGGATGGTGTCGAGGTCTCGCATGGCTCCCACCTTTAGGTTCGGAAGGTCTTGACCGCACACCGTGATAATTACCCTTGGATGCTCAAAAGAAAGCACTATAAGACGCTGCATAATGGTGTATGTCTTCCCCGAGGACGTGCCTCCTTGGTTTACTAGGAACCTTGGCTTCACGTCCGCATTCGGATCATACAGTTCACCAATAACGTCAAATAGTGCCATTCTTTCAAACAATAAAAACTTAAAACAAAATTATGGTAAAAAAATTATTCTTCGTTCAATCCCTCACGCTCGATTACTTCCTGCTCGCTTGATGCACACTTGTGTCCCGAGTTGATGTAGCGTACCTCAATGCCGCCTTGGAATCCTGCGTTCAGGTCGAGCACGACCTTATCAAGTCCGAGCAGCTTGCAAATCTGCGTCTCTGCCTTGATGATGATGTCGAGGTAGCGTGGTTCTCCGAATCCTCGCTTCTCGGCATCGTACATTATCGCCTTGACGGTCTCGATTGAAATCTGCTTTCCTCGCTCATCAAATAAAGGCTGTCCATGCTGGGTTGATTTCTGCAAGTGGTAGTCTTCCTTCGACTTCTCCCAGGCTTCCCAGGCTTCACGTATTACCAGCTTCAACCTTGCCACCTCGCTTGTTATCTTTTCGTCCGTGTCGGTCAGTCTCTCTTCCCTCCACTCCTTCAATAACCGCTGAATGTCGCAGTGCGCTTGATTGTATTTCGGTCTGTCGAGCCGTTTCCTCACCTCTGCCGTGATTTCTCGCTCCGTCCATCCCTTGCGGTATAGGGGTGCGATAATCTGCAGGCGGTTCTCGATGTCGATTTTCTGCGCTCGATGTTTGTTGTTATTACCTTGTGGCATACGATTCTGATTTTAAAATTTCGCTCCGTTGTACTTGTATACGATGTTTCCCTCGCTGTCTCGTTCGTCAGCTGGCAACATTGCCCCTTCGAACATCTTGTATGGCGAGTGCGCTGCCTGCGGATTGTTCCAGCACCACTTCATGTAGTCGGCTGCGCTCATCGTGTAATACTTCGAGTACTTCTCTCTTGTTCCCAGGTTCATCGCCTTCTCCAGTCTCGCCCTCAAAAGGTTCTCTGCATCCAGCTTGATGTCGCTCCACCTCACGTATCCCTTGCGCTTGCAAATGTTCAGTGCTTCGCACATCTGCCCCCTGCTGTAGTTCCACGTTGGCGGCAATCCGCAGCAACTTCCGTTGTGGCAAAGTTCCTTGAAGTGTGCGTCCGATACATAAAAGCGCATTCCCAGCTGGTCGCACAGTTCCTTCATGTTCCTGAAGAACGGTTCTTTGACCTTGCGGTTCAGTCTCAGATAGCCGGACTGTACGCTGTACTTCTTGTAGAATGCGAGAATGTCGAAACCTGCCATCTTGCTGATGGTAGGCAACAATTCCCTCAATGTCGGGCTTCTCGTTTCCAGGCAGAAGAATTCGGTGCTCAAAGCTGTAGCCCCTCTGTTGAATGCTTCCTTGATAAGGTCGAGGTACGTTGGCGTGCTCACTCCGATGATGAAGGGTCTCAGTCTCAGCGTTGCACCTCCTGCCCCTGCATTGGCGATGCGCTCGATGGCTTCCAGTCTTGCTTGTGGGCTTTCCACCCCTCGCTCTATTACTCTAGCCTTCTCTGCATCGCTGGTGATGATTGAGAACTTGAAGTTCCAGTTCTTCTGCCCTCTGATCAAGTCCATGTATCGCTCATCCTTGGTGAACCATGCTCCCTTGGTCGAGAAGCAAAGCGGATAGTCTATATCCTTGAAGAAGCGCAAAAGCTCCAGTGTCGTTCCGTACTTACGTTCGAAGTTATCGAACTGGTCGCTCATGCTTCCCCACTGCATAACCTTGCGAGCCTTGATGTATGGCGCAAAGTCTCCACCGTGCTTGTCGGGGTCAATGAACATTCGTTTGATGCGTTCAACGCTCACGTCCTTAACCTCCTTGTTCAGGTATTCCTTCTTCTTGCTGCCAATACCTCGCTGGTTCTGAGCAAAGCAATACATACAGCCAAAGCTGCAATTATTGTAAGTGTCAAAAGCCATTGGCATTGAGCAGTCGGGAAACTCGTATGTTATTCTTGGCGTGTTGCCATAATGTTCTGCCATATCCTCATGAATTTATTTTGTTGATGATAAAGTCTGCGATTTGGTCTGCTGTCTGCTTCGTGGTGTCTATCGCTACAACGTCACACCCCGCAGTTTGCCATTTCTTTGCCGAGTGTGCCGATTCTCGCTGTCCCCGGATAATATCCTTGCTCAACGTTCCGTTCGACCGTTCTGCGAGCCTTTTTTGGATTTCTTCCAGTGGTGCGTATAAGAAGATTACAATCTGTCTGTCCGCATTGAACATTGCGTGCGTCAAGTTCGGACCCCAGCATTTAAGTCTCATCCCTTCGCAAATGATGCAGTCGGTGCTCTCCAGTGCCTTCTTCACGATGTCACGAAGTATGGTCGTACCGTTCAGATTGTCAACACCTCCGTACTTAACATCGTATCGCCCTGCAAATGCAACTCCCTGCTGGGTGCTGCTTATTCCGTCCTTGTAGCTCTCAATGCCACCAAAGCATTCTATCAGCTTTCGGGCGACGGTGCTCTTTCCGCTAGCGTTGGTTCCAATGATAAAAACACAAGTCTTTCTCATATTCGAGTTATTTTTGTTAAATTTCGCCTCTGCCGGATTGAATTGTTCAGAGCGGATAGTTTATCCATTTCAAACGTTTCTCCGACTTAAACGCTAAATTTCCGACTATTCGGTTTTTTCTTTGAGTTCGTCAACATCAAAGTTGCGCTTCTCGATTGCGTCAAGTCCCAGCATGTCTGCCACGGCTTGTGCGTCCTCGCTGCGGTAAACGATGATGATGCGCTGCTCTTCGTCCTCTGCTGGCTCGTAGGTCGTGGCTTCCTGCTGGATTTCCCAGGGGTTCAATCCCCATCGCTGCATATCGTCCACATCAAATGCTCCCTTTAGCTTCTCTTCGTCCCAGCTGCCAAAATAGACGTTATCCTTGATGATGAACTCGTCCGTCTCTTCATCGGATAGGCTGTCAGCAATAACGACCTCGACCTTTGGTTCTGCCTTCCACTTCTCCCAGTGGCTGCAAAGCTGCTGCTTCTCTCCATCGGTCAGTTTCACGGCAACGGTCTCTATTGCGTTCTTGATAGCTTCGTCTTCCATCTGCTCGATGTTGAGCAGGGCACGGAAGCGCATGTTTCCTCCGAGGATAACTCGGTTCTCATTACAGACGATTGGTCTCATCTGCAACATCTTCGGAAACGTCAGAATACTCTCAACGAGTTTCTGCATCTGCTGTGGCTCAATGCTGCGTGGGTTGTCTTGGTTCTCCACCAGGTCGTGCAGGTTGATGTTCTCGATTTTATTCTTCTCCATTGTCTTCCTCCTTTCCTTCTTGTCTTGGTTTCAGTTCATCAAAGTTCCAGACGATGCGGTCGATATGATCAACTCCCAGCAACTTGGCAAGGAATGGCTCATCGGCTGGCTTGTAGTGAATGATTACGTTCTCACGTGGCAAAACGCCATCGCCCATTATCGTTGGCAAATCGTCAGGAGTTAAGTCTTGCCCTTCGATTTCAGGAGGTAGTTCCCCTGCGAATGGGTCGCCCTCTTGGTCGCCCTTGTCTTTCTTCTTGCACTTGCTGGTGCCGCTTGCTTCCACTGGTGCTGGGTTCCAGACTGGCATACCCCAGTTCTGAAGCTGTGCGCTGTCCCATCGGTTCGCAAGGTCGTTGAAGTCCCAGTTGCCGAAGGATAGGTTGTCTTTAATCATGAACTCCTGCTTTTGTGCTTCTGTCAAGTCTGATGCGCTCACCACGGTAACTGTTGGCTGTTGCTGCCATCCCTGCCAGTACTCCATCAATGCGGATTGCTCATCATCGGAAAGACGCTGCTCTGCATCCAGCTTCACTTGAATGCCTGCTTCGTCCATCGTGACAATGTGCTGCAAGGCTTTCAGTCTCATGTTGCCACCCAATGCATGGAAGGTCTCATCAATAACAATCGGGCGCAGGGTCAACATTCGTGGGAACACGATGATGCTCTGCACAAGCTTCTGAAAGTTCGCTTGGCTTATCTCTCTTGGGTTCGCTTCGTTCTCGCTGACCCTCGATAGTGCGATTTCTTCTGTTTTCATTTTCTTCTTGTTTTAAGTTCGAAATACTGCTTATTTGATAAACACTGGCGCAAAGATACTACTTTTTTGCTTTAGTTGTTCGCTCTTTGCCCACTTTTAACTTTTTCCAACACTTCGTTTTATTTTATCCATCAAAGGCTCTGATGGTCTTCTGCAGGGTTGTCTGCGGTTTCTTCGGCATCACTCTGACCGGGTATCCTGCACAGACCCATGCGAGGAGAAGTGCGTCTCTCTGGTCTTGGTTCATTCTCGGCAACTTTTGTCCTGCGCTTACAAAATAAGCAATTTCGTCCTGCGTGATTTTTCCGTCCTTCCCCTTCCAGCACTTCTTCAGTGGCTTGACGATTTCGCAGGGGATATTGTAGTGTTTGCAGCACTCGACAATCAAGATTCCGGTCTGATGGTTCATTCCGGTAGAGCGTCCGATTGCTGCTGCCTTGACTGCTGTCATGAAACGATTAAGCACATGCCAGTTGCTCTTGTTGAGCCAGCCGCCTTCAATAACGACCTTAACCTTTTTGCAACTCTCGTTCATTGCTCTGAGGTAATCTATCAAAGCTGGGAAGTTCATTTTATAGGCGAGAAACTTCTTGTCGTCAAAGACTGCTCCAACTCCGCTTTCCTGATTGTCGGGGTCGATTCCAATTATAACTGTTCCTTTTTCCATTTTTTCTTTAAAGTAATTATTTTGTTTAAATTTCACGCATAAGCGTTTATTTTGTTTTGCTGGTGTAGTTTATTACCCAACACCCTTTACGTGCGCATATACGTGCACACATGCGTTATTATCCCTATCTTTCCCCTACCCCTTTCTTTCCCTTCTTTTCGGTTGCGATAGAGAAAGCTGGCAGGGATTCCGGAAGTTGTGCCTGCGGGTGCAAAATAAATGAATAACAAAATGAATATGTTGCAGGGTTCTTCCTTCTTCCACCGCCAGCCGAATGAATAAAAGCATAATTTTCTAACGATTTCTTTTTCTTACTTCTTCATGTACCACCTCGCTTTCTTTGTTTGTTGTCAGACTTCGGGAGATGCGTTTCCGGCTCTCATATCGTAATTTCAAGATGTTATAAGTTTATTTGTTTTGATATTAGAGCCTATCTCCTTCTGTCCTCGCTGGTTAAAAACTCTATTATTGAACTCACGACCGATTATTCTTTTTGTTCTCGAGCAGCCATGCCAGATGCGCTGCCTGCTGCGGATTCTTGAACATGGATAGAGCCTTCTCTACGTCCGGCTTCTTCCTCTCATGCATCGCTCTGTCGGCTACCCGGTTCTTGGTACCGTAGTTCCGGTAGTGCTTACTCCAGTACTCCTTTTGGTACGCCCGGTACTTTTCCCGGTTTCTCTTTCGCCATTCCTTCGTGGCTCTGAGGATCTGTTCCCGGTGTTCCTGGTAGTACGTTCTGTTCTTCTCCCTTGTTACGAAGTCGCTCATTGCATTCAAGTATTACCTGATGTTCTACATATTGCTTGCGTGCCGGGCAATAGATGCCATTTATGCAGTTTCGCCCGGCATCGCAAGCATTGCATAATTCACTCGCCATACGTCAGAATGGCAGGTTCTCAATATCGTAGTCGGTGAAGGCAATATTCTCGTGCCCCTCGAATGGGATGCAGTGAGTGAAGTCTGCTCCTTTTCCGCTGTGGATAGGTAAGACGTTGTATCTAGCCGCAAAATCCTCTCCACGGTCACGAACAAAGAACGCTGGAAGCCATTTGAATTTTTCCCCGCACCGTACCAGCACCTTGTCAAAAGGCTTGAAGGCTGGCTGCTCCCTCTCTTCCTTCTCTTTCTTCCAGATGGCGTAATGTTTGTTGAACAGTTCGACTTCGTTCTCTGTCGCTTCTCGAAGTTCCTTGTTAACGCTGATACGCAGGTCGAAGGTTTGGTCGGTCACAAACTTCTCGTTCTCGATTTCGTACTGGTTGCCGAATGTCAGCGTATCTTCGCTTTCGTTCTTGGCAATGAGCTCTCCGATGATTGTCAACTCTCCGTCCTCATCGTCCTCGTTGAAAACGTAGAGTTTTCCGATTTCGAACGCTGGCTTCTCAATCTCCAGGGTCTCACGGTTCAGCTTTCCGCCTAATCGCTTCTCGATGAATCCGATGTAGGTCTTGGCTGCATCCTCGGTTTCTAGAGTGAATACTTCTGTAATGGCATTACTGCATACTCTTTCGTAATAAGGTGCTATGCCGCTCTTGGCATAGTAATGCTTACCAGCAAAAATGGTGTATGTATCATCCGTAAACTTCTCGAAGATAATATGAACACTTCCATCTTCGGAAACCAGAACGTCTCCCTTCTTCCAGGCAAACTTGCTCCAGTCTCTCATTTTATCGGATGGAAAGAGCAGAATTTCTCCTTCTTTATAGATTTTTCCGTTCTTGTCGAAAAAGTGTTCTCTTCCGGCTTCGTCCTCAGTCCAGATTGCTTTCGCACTGTCCTTGTCGTTTGCCATTCCACTGTGCCACACCCTTCCGCATTTAGGTGTGTACAACTCTGTACCGTACTCTTCATTTTTGAGAATCTCAAAAATATCAATATCTTTCTGTTCCATTGTCTGAATGTTTTTTATTGTTTATAACTTCACTCGTCCGAGTTTAAAATAAAGTTCCAGCAGTTCCTTGGTATCGAGCCAGAAATCGGTGTTGCCGATGTATACGTGATGTCGGTGTTCGTCTGTGATGATTTCTATCTTTTTCATATTTTTCGTTATTAAAAAAGTTCCTGCTGTGGATGGATGATGTCTGCCCTCTTCTTCTTAGCCGCCCAGAGAAGGAGGTTGATGTTCTTGGTTCCAGCATTGCCCTCGAGGTATCTGATGATGTAGGTCAAAGCGTCTTGAACAGCTTCTTTCTCATTACCGTAGAAGATGCTGAGAGCGTCATATCTACTCGGGTAGCCTGCCGGGCTGTCGTACCAATGCTTCCCTTTTTGAATGCTGTAGCCCCATATCCAGCCGAACTGTGTATTGGCGGTCATTACCTTCCATCCCCAGTTGTCTGAACCCTCTACGGCATACTCGATTACGTGCGGATTGATGCAAACATCCTTGATGTTGTATTTGAAGCCTTCATGCTCTGCGACCGGCTTCTTGATGTCGTAGCTGTTTTCGGTCAGCCATTTGCACCAATCGTTCGATGTCTTGAATACGAGCCCCGCGGCTCTGCATTCGTGAAAAAATAATTCATTCATGGCTTTAAATCTTTACGAAGTGTACGTCCTTGCGGTCTTCTCTTTCACTATTCAGACAAGCAAGATTCCTGCACATAATGCCTTCTCTCTTACCGTTCAAGATGCACTCGTAGCAGTTATATTCAGATAGACCTATATCCTCAACCACCTTGCAATTTACACCTTCAATGCTAATTGTCGCCCCTACTGGGTAATCTGTATTAAAGCATTCGTTGTTTACAATACATACTTCTTTTGCCATAATTCTTTTGTTTTAAGTGTTTAAAATCTGTTTGCCTTATAATTTACCGCCCGAAGCGTGAAAACGTCCCAGAGCGGCTATTTTTGCCCTAATTCGTTATTTTTCGGGCTTCCAGTCAATGCCAAGCCGCTGTAGAACTCCCTTCTCGTAGTATCTTGTCAGCGAATCCTTAGCTGGTTTATTATTCGGGTTCTTCTTCAAGTCTTCGAGGTTCTGCTGGATTACCCATCTGAACTTGCTGTCTTGGCTCTGCTGGCTCGCTGGCTGCTGATGCTTGGCTTGCTCGTAGAGTTCCCCGATGCTCGGTCTTGTCGTTGCCGCAGGATCCTGCGCCTTGACTGCTGCCGATTGCGGCTGCTGGCTTGTGGCTGGCTTGGTGTTGTCGTAGTTGCCCTCCAGCACCTTCGGGAAATACTTCCTTGTCATTACCCAGTCGTACGATGCCCAGGAATGCCCTGCGTTCAGATAGTCGCTAGCCATAGCCTTGTCGATGGCTAGGTAAATCTTGGAAATATCTCCCTTGCAGTCCTTGAGCCTTCCTCTGATTGCCTCCTTGCGGTTTTCCGTCATCAGCGTCAGCCTTCGCATTGCGCTGTTGGTCTTGTCGTGCTGCTCGTTCCAGTAGTCCTTGATGGCTGCGTAGTCGATTTCGCCTTTCTTGGATTTCTTCTTCTCAGAACTTTTTTGCGGTTCTTCTGCAGCGCAAACGTTTTTCTCGGAAAAACTTTGCATAGAAGCTTCTTTAGAAGGTTCTAATATATTTGTTTCTTTAGAAACATCATTATCATCTACATTATCATAAACATTATCATTTACATATACATTATCATTATCATATAAGGTTTTTGAAAAAACCTCTTGGTTTTGTTTGGTTATTTCTGAAACCTCTTGGTTTTTATCTAAACCAATTGGTTTTTGTTTATCCTCTTGGTTTTTTCTTGGTCTGCCACCCTTTTTGCCATTGGCTCGCCATCGTTCTACCTTCTCTTCGTACTTGGCTTTATTCCGTTTCATATCGTCAACGATAAAACCGAAAGCCATACGCACGACTGGTTCGAGACTTATAGTCTTCCCATCCCTTGCGTAGAGAAATATCGCTCTCGTCAGTTGCCCGAGTTGTTCATCGGTCAGCCCCTCGATAAGAGCGTAGTATGATGTGTATAAGATGAATGAATCGTTCATGATGCTTTATTCTGATAATGATAATTTCTTTTCCAGCTTCCGTTTTAACACTGTAGCCATCCGGATTTTGTTCCGCTGGCTTGTGTCGGTCGGTGCTGTCACTTTCCCACCTAGGGAAATATAATTCTCCAGTTGGGAAATTATATTCCTTAGGTCGGTTTTTGATATAGAAACAGCCATAAGCCCTGCCTTTACTTAATGAGCAATCTCCGTGCTCCCTGCACTTGCTTGATGTAGGCAGCGCATTCCTCGGGATGGTCTGTCTGAAAAGCCTTGGCATCGAACTTCTCGCTTGCCTTCGGTGCTTTCCACGTTGCCAGCGTCCGTCCGTTTCCGTCCACGATGCTCTCAGCGTCACCAAAGAAAAGTTTCAAGTTGTCCTCAATCTCCTTCTGTCGGTTCTCGAGTGTCTTGCTCTTCTCCTTGATTTCCTTCAACTCGATGAGCATGTCCCCGATTTCGGCTGTGGCTTCAATCTCCTTTCCTGCCTTGTGCAGTGGAGACTTCAGGAGAACGTCTTGTGCGCTGTATGCTGGCGGCTCTTGGTTGCCCACGATGTAGTCAAGCCAGAACTTGGTTATCTCGTCCCTCATCCATCCGAAGAATTCGGGGTCGAAATCGATGTCACGGTAGCCGAACTCCCTGCCTGCTGTCAGCCAGGCAAGTGCTCCATCCTTGTATTCGCCCACTCCGAGGTTCATCTGAAGCTGGCAGAACCAATGCTTCGGGAGGTCGTCTGCATCTATCTGCATCTGCGTTGTCTTGCACTCGAGGATGCTCTTGCTCGCTTCGTTGTGCGTTGCCCCGGTTCTCCAGAAGGTGCGGTCAGGAGACACACGAAGATACGGAGTATCGGTGTTCGTGATGGTGTAGTCGTCAGTCGATGCCTTGATGATGTGGCAGTGGCTCTCTCGCTTGAAGAACTGCGCCACGGCATCCTCCAGCAGGTGTCCTGCAACCATCGCAAAGTTCTCAACCTTTGGTGGGTCGATACCCTTCTTGCGTCTCCACAACTGGTATGGTGTTTCCCATGGGTTCAGTCCCAGTACTGTGCCTGCCTCTGATGCACCTATTCCCTTCGAGCGGTTCTGCAACCACTCCTCTCTGCTTTTGTATTTTATTATCTGTTTCATTGTCTGAATGTTTTATTTATCAAAAAAGAATTTTCTAGCTGCTGTAATAACGATCGTGCGAATGAATTTATCCCTTTGCATTGCTTGAGCAATTCCATCTGCGAGGTAAGCGGTTTTACCGTGGTAAGCAATATGAAAATCGAATCCTTGGTTTCCGTCTTCATCTGCATCTCCAGTCGGCTCTATTGCAGCCTGCAGATAGCATCTTTCTTCTTCGGCTTCTTCTGCCCATGCATTGAAACCATCTGCGGTTCTGCTAAAGTACTTGTCGATGGTGCTCTTGTGTCTCTGATTGTTTTCTTTTTCTGCCATAATTTTACTGTATGTTTAATAGTTGCCACGGCTTCCCTTGGTAGGTTATGATGGGAGCCCACCCCATAGGTTGTGCCGTGGCGGTTCGGGCAAACGTTATAACTTTATAAACTACTTTTTCGCTGCTGTGCCAGTCTTGCCTTGACTGCGGCTCATTGCCTTCTCTGCCTTCTTCTGTGCGCTCTCGGCTGCTGCCTGCGCCTGCTGTGCGATGGCTTCCTGCTGCTTTGGCTTCTTGAAGGTCTCCTCCACTGTTGTCGTACCTTCCTTGATAGCGTTGTATACACCAGCCAACTTCTGAATATCCTCTGCCGTGACTTCCTCGGCTGATTTCTTGCCCAGGTATTCCAGCAGCATAAGGTCTGTTACCTGGTACACTTGGAAGCAGGCTACGCAGCTCTTCCACTGGCTCTGTACGCCAGTTTGCTTGATGTGCTCCAGTGCCTTCGCCTGCACTTCCTTCACCACGCTTGCAATCAATACCTGCGGTACGACCTTGCAGATTGCGTTACGCTGGGCAATCGCCACAGCTGCATTGCCGACTACCACCTGCATATCCTGCGAGAAGGTGTAGCCCTTCGATGTCAGAATGCTGCGCTTCACTTCTACAGAGTAAGCCACGTTGCTCTCGAGGTCGTGGCAGACGCCTTGTGCCGTGATGGTCTTTCCATCGTTTGCGATGATGCGACCCGCGATGCGCAGGTTCTTCCAGCATGCGGAAATGATTTCCGTGAACCTAACACTAGGACCCTCAATAACCGATACTTGACCATCCTTGCCCTTGCGCTCTAGGTGATAGAAGCAGTTGTATGCTACATCATCGTCCATAGCTGCCAATGCTACCATATTCTGCTTGCATTGCATGATGTCTCTCGGGAACTTGTGCGCTGTTGCAATCTGTCCGTCAATCTCCGAGCGGTTGATGGCTTCCAGCATTTCGCCACCGCTTACTTGAATAATTTCATTTTCCATAATTCGTTCTTTTTATTGTTCAACTTATTGTTCATTAACTCTAGTGGAAGGCTGGGGATTCGAACCCCAGTTGACTGCCAAAACTTACCCCCCCCTTGCCAGCTGCCGAGGGATGCCCTTCCGTTGCAGGGCGCACGCTGTCGTTTCCGCATATTGCATGGTAAAAACAACTAATTTTAGATAACCTTGAAAAATGAGTTTTGCGTGCGCCCTTTGCCCTGCCGCTGCAGGGAACCATATAATAATTGTTTAACATTTTGTGGTCAAACCAGTTGAGCCATAAGGCTGTCGAGCCTGCTTTCCTCGAAGGCGTCCATCGGGTCTTGGTCTGCGTATTGGCTGTTCTCCTCCAGCCAGTCGTCCATCACGTCCTGATAGTTGACGCAGCCCTCGATGGCTTCCTCCAGCCGCTCGCTGTCGTTGTTGTTATTCTTGTGCGTCACGACCGCTATGTTCCCGGTTCTGTCGCACCATACGCAGATATTGCCTGCCTTGGTCTTGATGTCTACCCTTGCAACCGCTGGTCGCTGTGGATCACGGTCTAACTCCATCCAGATGGCATCGTACATTGCCTCTTCGCATTGTTTGATAATTCTTGGTTCCATACGCTCTTACCGTCTGCTTAAATAGTTAAAGAATGTCAGACGTGCGTCCGCAAGCGTCTGCTTGTTAAACTCGCTCATCGGGAGCACCGGTATTCCGTCCAGTGAAAGACAAAGCATGTTGTCGAACTCCCTTACCTGAATGCGTCTTTCAGCTTCCTTCATGGTTGCCAGTCGCTTGCTGTCCTTTCGCTCCTGCTCCCACTTCGCTGTTAGCTGCTTCGCTTTCTTGTATGCCTGCATCATAGGGCAACCCTCCACGCTCTCTTGATTTCTGCACCCTCGATAACCTTGCGGTTGTCGATTCTGCGGAATTTGACCTTCATCTTACCAGCCTGCAACCATCTGCGAAGGGTGTTGCGATGGATGCCCAGTACCTTGCAGGTCTCTGTCATGGTATATCTGCCTGCATCCGCTACCTTTGGTTCTACGTTTGTCATATCATGCCCTCCAAAAGATTAAAGTTACTAACATGGTGGCAATTACCAGGGATAATACTTCGTCACTTGTGATAATCTCGATAAACTTCTTCATACGCTCTGAATGTTTAAATGGTTCTACTTGATTATTTGCGCACGGCTGCACGTCTCTTCTTTGGTGTTATCAATCCAGCCTTGATGAGGATAACACGCACGTTCTGTTGGGTGCAACCAACACGCTGTGATACTGCGAGCATTATTCTGCTGTCTGAGGTCTCGGCAGGTGCTTTTGCTCGGAAATCTGCAAACATCGCTATGATGTTCTTCTTTCGTTCGTCCTGCTGCTTCTGCAACGGTGTCCGAAAATCATAATTAAAATTTTCTCCCATTTTATTTGTATTTTAAATTATTTTCTTTATCTTTGCAAATGAGTTTTTAAACTCGTTTCTGAAATCGTTTGCAAATATAAAACAAATATTTTAGATTACAAAACATTTGATAGTGATTTTAATTATAATTTAATTTTATTTAATTTTGTTTTAATATGAACGGAGAAGAACTGAAACAATATATCAAGCGGTCGGGAATGTCCGTTGCTGCTGTTGCGGAGGAGTTAGGAACTAGTCCGCAGAACTTGAATGCTAAATTTAATCGTAAGTCTATAAAGATAGATTTCTTTCAAAAGATAAAGGAGATAATCGACAAGTGTGCCCCTCCCCTCCCTGCTGAGATGGAAGAAGCAGTTTTCGGTTCAAATATAAATGGTTCGAACAGTTCAAACGTTTCTCAGTCAATAGGTAGTGATGCAGCCTTGGCTGCTGAGAATAAACTGCTGCGAGAACAGAATGAGTTCCTGCAAAGTCAAGTAAAAACGCTGCTTGCCATTGTGGGACAGAAATAATTTAGTAACTTTGCAAAATGAAAAAGAATGGTCAGTAAGTTAATTAAAGAGCACGACCGTAGGACGCTGCTTGCAACGTATCTGTATGGCGTCTCCAATCTGTTTATAAGCGGAACGGGTATCGGTGGTTTCTCTCCATTGATTACTGGCGATGATATAGGATTGTATAATGTCCTTTTCATCGTCTTCGGGGTCATGGCATCGTGCGCCTTCGCTTATTTTGCTAATAACGTAATGAAGTATAACAATTTAAATGTTTAGAATATGGAACTAGCAACTTTATTTATGTTCATCGGTGCGGTTATCGGCACCAGTCTCGTAATTTGGTCTAAGACTAAATCGGGGCAGAAGTGGTTGCGTGAACTTTAGTTCTCGCTCCAGGTACAATATCAACTAAAATTCTAAGTAACGATGAAAGATGAGGATTTCATAGAGCGGAAGGAGAAGGTTCTTCTTGCCGCTCTCGGTAAAAGCTGGCTATGGAAAGCCAGCAGGTTGATAATAGGCATCATCCCTCCAGTGGGTGCGTTTGTGATGCTGGTGCACTGCACCCTGCTCTCGTTCGGCATTCGGGTAAAACTCACGGAGTGGATATTCGACTGCTCGCTCTTCGGCTTCATCGCCTGGATCATCGTCAGTCTAGCCTATGGGTTCTGCTGGGTGCATCGAGCGTTCTCTACCTACAGAGTGCTGATTTCGTTCTGCATCGACTTCCAGCGTTCCTTCGGGTTCGGTGTCTTGAGCCTTCCTATGCACCTGCTGATGGTCGCCCTAGGGCTGCTTCTCTTCTTCATCTTCATCAAGAAAAAGGCTTGGAATGAGTTCTACGAAAGAAATATTAATCATTTAAATAAATAGCGTATGGGAAGTTTCATTAATGGACTGGCAAAGGGTTTCGTTCGCTCTGCTGTCAATCAGGTAGGAAGGGATGCTGGTCGTGTTGTCAGCAATAACATCTATGGCGATGCTCACTCTATACCGCACCGGAATGTTTCTGCTGGTTGTGCTGGTCGTGTTTCCAGCGTTGGAAAGGTAGAGAATGAAGGAATCCAGCCGATAGTCCCTTCTGTTGGTGCTGCTTGGTTTTGGGGTTTCGTTGGTTTCATGTTTAGTATCATCGGTGGAGTTGTCCTGCTGATTGTTGGCTACAGAAAGCTGAAAAATAAACATACCGCCTATGGCTGGCAGTATACATCGCAGGCGGTCTATGTCGCTGATGGTCGCTACAAGAGAGGGGAACGATACGATGGGCATCAATTGACTAGGCGCAAGGTTGAGGTTGAAGCTGATGATTACATAATAGCAAGAAACGAGAAGATAGCAAAGATTTATCTATACTTTGGCTTTGCTGCTGTTCTCGGATATATCCTTGTAATGTTAGTTATGCCGAATGTGCCGAATTGATTACCTTCTCGCCTACGAGGAATACCTGCCAGTGCTCACCCCTTCCGAGGTGGATGGGCTGCTGGCTTCTCGACCATCACTGGCTCAGTTGCAGGACTGGTCGCAAAGATTGAATAATCATCGGGCAAGGCTGG
>ERZ791902.419-NODE-419-length-32285-cov-5.366770_pt1 | contig 32285 bp, 18 predicted proteins | sample MGYA00510149_ERZ791902 | MGnify/ENA primary metagenome ERZ791902 (study PRJEB30046, sample SAMN00792060) | human gut metagenome | study: EMG produced TPA metagenomics assembly of the A metagenome-wide association study of gut microbiota in type 2...
TGTTTACGACGTTTCTGTTATGCAAGGAATATGTACAATAAAATGAATTTTTGTTATTTTACAAGCAAAATCCCACGAAACCCAATAGGTTGCGGATTTGAGGTTTACATCATCAGAATGGTATGCGAGAAGCATAAGAATCGGATTATGGAAGCATAAGAATCGGATTCGAGATGCGCAAATATCGTATTCTGAAAGTGCGAAAGAGGCTTTCTGAAGGCTTCACTTGGGCTTTTCTGTAAATTAGTTCCAACATTCTGTAATTTAGTTTACGCCTTTTTCGGGGAAAAACTGTAATTTTGCAACCGAAAATAAACAAATAAAGTTCATACAACTATGTTATTGGAGAAAATTCAGTCACCTAAGGATGTAAAGGTGCTTTCCATGCCACAGCTCCATGAGCTGGCTCAGGAGATTCGTGATGGTATCTTGAATCGTGATAGCAACATCGGCGGTCACGTAGGTCCTAACCTCGGTATCGTGGAGACCACCATCGCCATGCACTATGTGTTCAACTGCCCTGAGGATAAGTTCGTCTTCGACGTATCTCACCAGAGTTATCCACACAAGATGTTGACAGGTCGTGCATTCGGTTACTACGACAACAACCGATTCCAGGAGATTTCTGGCTATAGCAGTCCTGCTGAGTCACCAGAGTACGACCAGTTTGAATTAGGTCATACCTCCACATCCATCTCCCTTGCCAGCGGTCTTCAGAAGGCTCGTGACATCAAGGGAACCAAGGAGAACATCGTGGTATTGATTGGTGATGGTTCTCTGAGCGGTGGCGAGGCACTCGAAGGTCTTGATGAGGTAGGCGAACTGGGCACAGGCATCATCATCATCGTGAACGACAATGAGATGAGCATCGCCGAGAACCATGGTGGTCTTTACAAGAACCTCGCCCTCTTGCGTGAAACCAACGGCAAGGCTGAATGCAACCTCTTCCGTGCCATGGGCTTGGACTATGAGTATGTAGCCGATGGCAATGACGTGGAGACATTGATCAAGACATTCCAGGAAGTAAAGGACATCGACCATCCTATCGTGGTTCATATCCATACAGAGAAAGGCAAGGGCTATGCACCTGCCGAACAAAACAAGGAACCTTGGCACTGGAGTATGCCTTTCGACATCGAGACAGGCAAGCCTAAGGTTGAAGGCGGTGGCGAGGACTATGGCAACATGACCGCCGAGTACCTCCTCGAAGAGATGAAGAAGGACAAGCACTTGGTGGCAGTTACCTCCGGCACTCCTACCGTGGCTGGTTTCTTCAAGAATCGCCGTGAGGAAGCTGGTGCACAGCATGTGGATGTGGGCATCGCCGAGGAGCAAGCAGTTGCTATGATTTCGGGTATGGCGAAGGGCGGTATCCGTCCGGTATATAATGTATATAGCACTTTCATCCAGCGCACTTACGACCAAATTGCACAGGATCTCTGCATCAATGGCAATCCTGCGGTCATCAATGTCTTCTGCGCTTCCCTCTATGGCATGAACGACATTACCCACATCGGTTTCTACGACATTCCGATGTTGAGCAATATCCCTAACCTCGTTTATCTCGCCCCTACTTGTTGGGAGGAGTACAAGGCGATGATGGCTTGGGGCATCCAGCAGACAGCCCATCCAGTGGCAATCCGTGTACCAGGCGGTGCGGTGACCCACAGCGACGAGCTGTTTGACGAGGATTACTCAGAGTTGAACCGCTTCAAGATGACCCACAAGGGCAGCAAGGTAGCCATCGTGGCGCTCGGTGCCTTCTATGGCTTGGGCAAGCAGGTGGCTGCCCTATTGAAGGAGCAGAAAGGCATCGATGCTACACTCATCAACCCTCGTTACATCACGGGTCTTGACGAGGAGATGCTCGAAAGCCTGAAGGCTGACCACGAGAAGGTGATTACCCTGGAGGATGGCGCGCTCGAAGGTGGATTCGGCGAGAAGATCGCTCGCTTCTATGGCGACAGCGACATGAAGACGCTCTGCTTCGGTATCAAGAAGGGGCTTTACGACAGATACGACTATCAGCAGTTGGCAAAGGACAACGAACTGACTCCTGAGCAGATCGTGGCAAGAGTGTAAAGCAAACTATTCAAGTTTCGCATTTGCGAAAATTCAATAAAAATACTTCATATTTCCATATAGCAAGCGGCGCTTCCCTGTAATAGAGAAACGCCGCTTCTTTTATTTCGCCTTGATGACAAACTTGAACTCTCTGTCACCATAGTGCATACGATACTTTTCCATAGGCTTCGACATCCAACTGTCGATACAGCCCAAGCCATACTGGCGCTGCTGGATATGCAACTGCACCAAGCCCTTGTCAACCAAGTCGCCACTATGCTGCCCCCAGTCGTGCTCTTTCTCCAAACCAGCATCCAAGTCCTCTACGAGATAAGGGATGGCGCTGCATTCCATCGGTGCATAACCCTCAAAGGTGATGCCCTTGCCTGTGGTAGGATTGAAGATGGAGAAGGAACGGATGTCGGTATGATTGCCACTCTCCTGAGGACGAACGTATGGATAATACTCATCCTTCACGTTTGACTCATACTTGCCGATAAAGGCAGAAGAATGACGGTCGATATAGTTCTCCTCCGGACCTCTGCCATAATACTTCAACTTGGAGAAAGCGGCAGGCATCTGCAACTGCATTCCATAACGGAACAAGTCGGCAACCTTGGCTTCTTTGTCAGTGGTCATCTTCTCAGTCACAGCCACCTCGCCTGCGGCATTGATGCGATAACGGAGCTGAAGCTGTGCCTTTACCTCTGGCATATCGAAGAGGGCGGTCAGCACCACACTGTCCTTCAACACCTGCTTGTCAAACGACTTCAAGTTGATGGCAGGATTCTTCCACACCTGCATCTCCTTCTGCAAGGATGCACCATAGTCGTTGTCGGTAGGAGCACGCCAGAACTCAGGTTTGATGCTCTTGCGGAACTTCAATACGGGTTCCTTGTCGATGTCGAGATAATCGATCATACCCGTCTTCTTGCCGATGGTAACGGTCATTCTATCAGCCGTCACCTTCACATAGCTGTTGGTTTCCTCCACATCGATGTTGCCGCTCTTAGGGGTATCCACCTTATCAAACTTGTAATTGCTTACCACAAACTGCTGGCGAGCCATCACCTGTCCCTTGTCCACCAAAGGTTCCTTGCCATCACTGGCAAAGGCAAAGTTGACGGCGATTTCCTCGCCTGCATGTTGCTGCTCAGCCTCAGCGATGGCTTTCTTCAGAGCCTCGCTTTTCACGTTCTGTGTAGCTTGTGGGGCAATGCCCTTGGTATCAGCAATCGCTACCGTAGAAAGCAAAACACCATTGGCATACACGGATGCCGTCAAGCTCAAGTCGTCGATGTTCTTGAAGAAGTTCTCATTATATATCTTAAATGCTCCGGTAGAAGCATCGAAGTCCTTGATCCATACATTCTGATGATAATACTGAATCTCATAGGCATGAGGATTCAAACGGCGGTCTGGGGCTATGATACCATTGCAGTTGAAGTTGTAGTCGCTGGCAGGATAACGACCATAGTCGCCACCATAGGTGAAGATTTCCTTGCCCGTGATAGGACTCTTGTCACGAAGACCTTGGTCCACGAAGTCCCAGATATATCCACCCTGATACTTAGGATACTTGCGAATCAAGTCCCAATACTCCTTGAATCCACCCTCAGAGTTACCCATCGCATGGGCATACTCACACTGGATGTAAGGTTTGGTGCCATCACTCTGACAATACTTCTCGCTCTCCTCATAGTCGATATACATCGGACAGTAGATGTCGGTCTTGCTGTCATAACCACCACGCTCATACTGCACCGGACGAGTCTTGTCGTAAGCCTTCACCCAGTCGTATGTCTTCTCGAAGTTGATGCCATAGCCCGCCTCATTGCCCAAACTCCACACGATGATAGAAGGATGGTTCACAAAGGTCTTCACATTGCCCTCGTTGCGCTCGATATGGGTCTGAAGATACTCAGGGAACTTCGCCAGCGACTTCTCGCCATAGCCCATACCATGGGACTCCAAGTTAGCCTCAGCGGTGATATACAAACCATATTCATCGCAAAGGTCGTACCAGCGAGGATCGTCAGGATAGTGACAAGTGCGCACGGCATTGATATTCAACTGCTTCATGATCTTGATGTCTTGAATCATGCGCTCCACACTGACGATATAACCGCCGTCTGGATCTATCTCGTGTCGGTCGGCACCCTTGATCAAGACAGGCTTGCCATTGACCAAGAGCTGTGCGTTCTTGATTTCCACGTTGCGGAATCCCACTCTCTGTGGAATCACCTCCGATACTCCTTGCTTGCCACTGACAGTGATATACACTTGATAGAGATTCGGTGTCTCGGCTGTCCAAGCCTTCACCTGTGGCACCTTGATGGTTCCCTTCGCACCAGAGGCAGAAGCCACTTGCTTACCATCCTTGTCGCACAAGGAAACAGTGACGTTGGAATGGGCGCCCGTCAGCGAAACCTGGTAGTCCAGCACACCATCTTGATAATTGTTCTCCAATCCTGCATTGAGTCGAACATCGGCAACATGTGCCTTCGGACGGGCATAGAGATACACCTCACGGGCGATACCGGTCAGACGCCAGAAGTCCTGGTCCTCGAAGTAAGAACCATCGCACCATCTCATCACCTGCATGGCAATCAAGTTCTTGCCCGGTTTGAGATACTTGGAGATATTAAACTCGGCAGCTACCTTGCTATCCTCGCTATATCCCACATATTTGCCATTCACCCAAAGCGAAAGGTTGCTAGTGGCAGAACCTACGTGGAAATACACATCCTTACCCTTCCAATCCTTAGGAAGATCAAAAGTGCGGCGATAAGAACCCGTATAGTTATTGATCTCACTGATATATGGAGGATTAGGGTCAAACTGAGTAGCCCAGGCGTACCCGACGTTCTTATAGGTAGGGTCGCCATAGCCATTCAGTTCAAACAATCCCGGTACAGGGAAGTCCTTCCAGTTGCTATCATCGAAATTCGCCTTGAAGAAGTTCAAAGGTCGCTTGTTGTGATCCTTCACAAAGTTAAACTTCCACGTTCCCTCCATGGAGAGATAGTTGGCAGACTGTTTCTTGTCAAAGCCTTGCGCCTTGCTCAAATCCTCGAAAGCAAAGAAAGCTGCACGCCGAGGCTCTCGGTTCTGCTGGTTGACATCCACATTGTGCCAACGAGTCTCGTTTTGAGCCGTCGCCGTCACAGGACTTGTCAAACTCAGAGCAGCCAAGAGTGAGATGGATAAAATGGATTGTTTATTCTTCATCATATTATAAAACATAATAGATTTTATACAAATATTAGTGGCAATACTGCTCACTTGACACTTTCGAGAATTTCGTGGCAGTGTCCTTTCTCATTTCTACAGAGAGGTCACTCCACCAGCCAGGCCATCCACCGATGATATTCGATAGGAACACCATCTTAACTGGGTGAAAACCTTTTGCCAATGCCAAGGAGGTATCACGAGAAGATACCGCCTTCACCTCACCCTCGTTGCTTATCACCAACTGGTTGTCTATCCAGAGTTGGTCAAGGCGAGAGGAGAGATAATATACGCCATCCTCAGGAACATAGATGTATCCCTCGGCAATAGCGGCATAGTTGTTGGCTCCTCTTAGGGTAGCTGCATCCTCTTCCTGCTTGATTTTCATCTCGTTAGGTTGAGCGATTACGCTTTCCTGCCATACGGAGTCGGTCCAGTTGAGTTCATCTACACGAAGATAGTTGCCCTTCACTCTGCGCACCTTCAAACCTTGTTTTGGCTCTGCCACAGTAGCGGCAGGGGCATAGTCTTGCTTCTCCACCACTACCGTTCTCACCCTACTCATCTTTCCTGAAGGCAAGACGGTAGCTATCTTGATAATGGCATTGCCACTGACAGGGATTGGTTGCTGATAGACAGCTGAGGTCGGCTGAGGCGTCGTACCGTCCAAGGTATATACCATCTTCATCGGACGAGAGGTGGTAAAGGTCACGGTCGTATCACGAGTGATGACCACTTTGTCGCAAGAGCCATTGGGTTGTTCTGGCAATGGGATATGATAGCGAGCATGGTGCTCATCCAAGCGAACACAGTTGGCATCCAAGCGACGACAGAAGTCCTTGAAGTTCTTCCGGTTGAGTGGCGACCAAGCGATCTCAGCGAGCGCCAAGGCACGAGGATACATCTGGTACTCTCGCTTGGCATTGGAGTACATATATTCCGACCAGTTGTTGCACTGCACACCCAAGATGTGCTGACTCAAGCCCAAGGTCTTCAAGGTATCAGGCACCGGATTGTAGTTGTAGGTCTGGGAGAGATAAACTGGTGAACTCTGGATAGTTACCGGCTCCACCTTTCTATCTCCCTGATAGTAATCGAGATACAAGCCACCACCCCATGCAGGAGTCATGATGACATCGTGCTTTTGGAGTGCCGCATCAATACCACCCTGTGTGCCTCGCCAAGACATCACCGTGGCATCCGGACTCAATCCACCTTCCAATATCTCATCCCAGCCGATGATTTTCTTGCCATATTGCGCCAAGAGTTTCTCCATTCTTCTGATGACATAGCTCTGGAGCCTTTCCTCGGCGGAATGCTTGCCATCAGCCTGCAAGTCCTCATTCTGGATGCGCTTCTGACAAGCAGGACAATTCTTCCAACTCACCTTCGGGCACTCATCACCACCGATATGGAAGTATTTGCCTGGGAAGAGAGGCACCATCTCACGGAACACATCCTCCAAGAAACGGAACATATCCTCCTTGCCAGGGCATAGTACGATATCCTCTACGCCCCATACGATTCTAGGAGAACCAGGCTTCCCCTTGCAGGAAAGTTCTGGATAAGCCGCAATAGCAGCCATCATGTGTCCAGGAATATCCACCTCAGGAATCACCGTGATATATCGCTTGGCAGCATAATCCACGATGTCCTTGATTTGCTCCTGTGTATAGTAACCACCATAAATGGAACCGTTCCCCTCCTTTCGGTATGCACCAATGGAAGTCAACTTAGGATATTTCTTGATCTCGATGCGCCAACCTTGGTCTTCCGTCAAGTGGAAGTGCATGGTGTTGACCTTGAACATAGACATGATGTCGATTTCTTTCTTCACATTCTCCACGGTCATGAAATGGCGACAAGGATCCACATGAAAACCACGATAACCGAAACGAGGAGCATCCTCTATGTCACAGCACTGAGCCACCCATTTCACACCCGACACTTTGGTTGGGCTTTCTATCTGGGCAGGCAACAGCTGCATAAAACTCTGCATGCCATAAAAAGCACCCTTTCCCGTCTTTGCCTTAATAGTCACACCCTTGGAAGAAACTCTCAAGCTATAACCTTCCTCAGCCATCTTCATAGAAGGAGAGATTTGGATGGTGATGTTCGCCTTCTTTGCCCCCACGTTCACCTCATAACCAGTAGAGGCATTCAACTTATCGGCAAGATACTGAGCAATAGCCTTTCCCTCAGCAGTGTTATAGGAAATAGCCACCTTTTGTGGCAAGATAAACTCACCTGACAGTCTCTGTGTCTTCACTGGCACAGGGATAATATTGATGTCGGCAGCGACTGCAGATGTTGGCATACCGCCCAACATCGCAGTCAGCGTGAACAACGACAGTACTTGTCTGATTTTCTTCATTTTAATATTTAATCTAAGTTAGAAATCTATGTATTGAATAGTATAACAATGATTACAACAGCGTGTTTTCTGATTATAATGGTTTGTATTCCACAAAAGCTTCCATGGCCTCATAGCAAGCCAAGCCCAAGCCATCATAAAGTTGAGCGGTACCTCGGTTGCGGTCTTCGGCACGTTGCCAGAACAATCGTTCGTCATTACCCAAGAAAGGTGCGCTCTCCATTTGTGACTGATGCTTGAGGATGGAGTTTCTCTTGGCTCTCAACTCCTCCGGGCTCAATGGCACGCACATCTCGATGTTCTCAATCTCCCACTCTGCCCAAGCGCCACGATACATCCAGATGCGGCAATCCTTGAGCCACTCTGCGCCAGCTTCCTTCTCCAAGTCGATGGCAGCCAAGACGGCATCTGTACATTTCTTGTGGGTGCCATGAGGGTCGGCAAGGTCGCCTGCCACATAGATCTGATGAGGTTTCACCTCTTGCAAGAGATGGCGAACAATCTCCACATCCTTCTCTGTCATAGGCAATTTCTCGATTTTTCCACTCTCATAGAAAGGCAAGTCGAGGAAGTGTACATGATCCAAAGGTATCTGATTGTAGGTACAAGCGGTACGAGCCTCGCCACGACGTATCAAACCCTTGATGGTCAGGATGTCCTTGGTATCGAAGTCGCCCTCCTTCTTCTGTGCGAAGAATTGCTTGATTTCCTTATACTTATTAGAGATGACACTATCCTTGGAATCGGCGAAAATCTGGTTGAAGCCATTGATGAAGTGCATGAATCTTGTTACCTCCTCATCTCCCACGGCGATATTGCCAGATGTCTCGTAGGCGATATGCAAGTCGTGCTTCTGCTGTACCAAACGACGGATGGTACCACCCATGGAGATGACATCATCATCTGGGTGTGGCGAGAAGACGATGACACGCTTTGGATATGGCTTGGCACGCTCTGGGCGATAAGTATCGTCGGCATCAGGCTTGCCACCAGGCCATCCCGTGATGGTATGCTGCAAGTCGTTGAATATCTTGATGTTGGCATTGTAGGCAGAGCCATAGAGAGCCAAAAGTTCACTCAATCCATTCTCGTTGTAATCCTTGTTGGTCAACTTCAGGATAGGCTTGTGTATCTTCTGGCAGAGCCATACCAAGGCAGAGCGCACCAACTTGTCGGTCCACTGGCAGGAAGTAACAAGCCATGGATGCTCGATGCGAGTGAGATGGGCAGCAGCACTCAAGTCGAGTACCACGTGAGCATTCGGATGCGTCTGGAGGAAAGAAGCAGGCAAGGTATCGGTGATACCATTCTCCACTACCTTCTGCATAATCTCAGACTTCTCCTCGCCCCAGGCAGTCAGGTAGATAGCCTTGGCTGAGAGCAAGGTGGCGATACCCATAGTCAAGGAACATGGAGGCACCGACTCCTTGGTCTTTCCACTGTTCTCCATCTCCTCACGAGAGGTGTTGCCTATCAAGATGAGACGAGTCACAGACTGAATACCAGAACCCGGTTCGTTGGCAGCGATATTACCCATACGACCGATACCCAAGAGTGCCACATCCAAGCCACCGAAGGTCTTGATGCGCTGCTCATAGAGACGGCAGCAATCCTGCACGGCGTTCTGTGCCACGAAACCATCCAAAGAGAAGATGTTTTGCTCAGAAATATCCACGTGGTCGAGGAAACGCTCCTTCAACTGGTTGATGCAGCGGATAGAACTTTCCTTCTGCAATGGGTAGTACTCATACGAATTGAAGACCACCACATTACGGAAGCTCAGCTTCTTCTCCTCGTATCGGCGAATCAATTCCTCATAGACCGGAGTCAAGGAAGAACCGGTTCCCAATGCCATCACATAGAACTTACCCTCATGCTGGGCTGCCTTGATGCCTGCCTCGATGCCATCAGCCACATGAGCAGCCCCCTCGTTCATGGAAGCGAAGATGTCGGTATGAATCTTCTCCATTCTGGAGATTTCTGAGTATTCTACGGTCGTCTTAGGCTTATAGAACTCAACGGGTACCTTATTCAGTACGATTTGTGAACTTAAATTGAGTCTCATCTGATTATAAATTTTAAAGATTGTCTTTTTCTATATCCTTGAAATAGCGATATGTACCTACCTTCAACTCATCAGTTGCCAACTCGTCGCAAACGATGATACCATGCTTATGGAGCTGCAAGGCACTGATGGTCCAAGCCTGTGTAACAGGACCTTCGATGGCAGCCTGCAAAGCACGAGCCTTGTTGTGGCCATTGCAGAGAATCATCACCTCCTTGGCATCCATGACGGTGCCCACACCTACGGTCAATGCCAAGCTTGGCACCTTCTCAGGGTCGTTGTCGAAGAAACGAGAGTTGGCAATCTTGGTATCGGTGGTGAGTGTCTTCACACGGGTACGTGAAGTAAGAGAAGAGAAAGGCTCATTGAAAGCGATATGTCCATCAGGACCGATACCGCCAATGAAGAGGTCGATGCCACCAGCATCCTCTATCATCTGCTCATAATGACGGCACTCTTCCTCCAAGTTCTCGGCATTGCCATTCAGGATGTGGATGTTCTCCTTTGGACAATTGATGTGATTGAACAAGTTGGTGGCCATGAATGAGTGATAGCTCTCTGGGTGTGACTCAGGAAGACCTACGTACTCATCCATATTGAAGGTGATAACGTGCTTGAAGGAAACCTTGCCTTCCTTCACTGCTTTTACCAAATTGGCATACATACCCATAGGTGAAGAACCTGTAGGCAAACCTAACACAAAAGGACGCTCAGCGGATGGCTGAAACTTGTTGATGGTCTCAATTACATGATCAGCTGCCCACTTAGAAAGCTGGTCATAATCTTTCTCAATGATTACACGCATAACTACTTATTAATATCTTTTAGTTTATACTTATGAATTACTAAAATATTTTATTTTGCAAAGATAGAGTTTTTATCCATTAGTTGGTGCGATTTTTAGGTTAATAATTCTAAAACGCCCGCATTTTCTCGTTTTTGGCTATCCTGTGTCTCTTAGTATTTGTCATTTTACACTATATCAAATACTTATGGATAATCTATAGTGGCAGTGCTAAAAGTGTAACTCCCTTATATAAATAAGGTATAGGTAGATTTCAAGGCTATAAAAGAAGGAATAATTGAAGAAAATTGCTCGTTTTAATCTTTATTAACTAAGAAAATTAGCAACCAATTCATAAAAAGACTATCTTTGCAACTAAAAAATATTAGTTATGCGATTAGACTTAATAAAATATATTAATAAGATAAATCGAAAGGCAATGGTTCCTAAGCGACTCCTAGACCTTTTCATAGCACAAGGCTCCTCGACAATTCCCGAATTGTCAAAGGCTGCTGGGGTAAGCTTACCTACTGCCACAAGCGCCCTCAACGAGTTGATGTCTATGGGACTGGCCAGGGAAATCGGAAAGAAAGACAACGCTACGGGCCGCATCCCAATGGTCTATGACTTAGTCCCTACTGCAGGCTATTTCATCGGCGCCAATCCTGAGATGGATTGCTTGGCACTGGCGGCAAGCGACTTCTGCGGCAACCTCATCGTCGAGAAGACAAGAGTTCCCTACCGATATGAGAACACCCCAGAAAACCTGGAGCAACTGGGAAGCATCATCAATGACTTCATCGACACGCTGCCCATCAAGAGGGACGACATCCTGAATGTCTGTGTCAACGTAGCGGAACGTGTAAATCCATTCGAAGGCAGAGCCTACAATATGTTCACCTTCACGGATATACCACTGACCCAAAAGATTTCAGAGATGATACAACTCCCTGTTTGCATCGAGAACGACACTAGGAGCATGACCTACGCCGAACTCATCAAGGGATGCTGCAAAGGACTCAAGGATGTGGTCTTCGTCAACGTATGTTGGGGCATCGGAATCGGTATCATCATCGACGGCAAACTCTACTACGGCAAGTCGGGATATTCCGGGGAATTTGGTCACATGCCAGGCTACAACAACGACATCATCTGCCACTGCGGAAAAATAGGATGCGTGGAGACGGAAGTGTCGGGAAGAGCACTCAAGAGAAAGTTGACAGAACAACTCCTGGCAGGCAAACAATCCATTCTCTCCGACAAGGTGGTCAACCGAAAGGAAGAGCTGACCTTGCAAGACATTCTCGATGCCATCGCCAAAGAAGACGTACTCAGCCTCGCCACCCTACAGAAGGTGGCAGACGAACTGGGCAAGCAACTGGCAGGAGTCATCAATATCTTCAATCCAGAGATGCTCGTTATCGGAGGCGAGATGTCGGCAACAGGCGACTATATCACACTACCGGTCAACATGGGAATCAAGAAATTCTCTCTCAATATCATGAATGAAGATTCTAAGATCGTCACTTCCACCCTGAAAGGCAAAGCCGGCGTACTCGGCGCTTGCTTGATGGCAAGACACAGGCTCATGACCATCCAGCCCTAAAGGAAGAAGTACCAACATTATGTACGAGAAAAAAATTAAGAACAAAACCTAAACGACATGAAGAAAAGCCTTCTCACTGGCATCATGCTATGCTTAGCGATGATGCCGGCAACAGCACAAAGAAAATCCCAACAAGTGGAACCTGTGCTCCCTACTCCTACTGCCAAACAAGTGGAATGGCAAAAGATGGAGACCTACGCTTTCATTCACTTCGGACTGAATACGTTCAACGACAAGGAATGGGGCTACGGCAACAGCGATGTGAAGACCTTCAATCCTAAGAAACTGGATTGCGAGCAATGGGCAAAGACCCTCGCCGCCGCTGGCATGAAAGGTGTCATCATCACCGCCAAGCACCACGATGGCTTCTGCCTCTGGCCTACCCACACCACCGACTATTGCATCCGCAATACTCCCTATAAGAACGGTGAGGGCGACATCGTAGGAGAACTCTCCAAGGCTTGCAAGAAATACGGTCTCAAGTTCGGCGTCTATCTCTCGCCTTGGGACAGAAACCAAACCAGTTATGGCTCTGAATATTACGTAGGTTACTACCAGAGACAACTCAAAGAATTGCTCAGCAACTATGGCGATGTATTCGAGGTTTGGTTTGACGGAGCCAACGGCGGTGACGGTTGGTATGGCGGCGCACAAGAGAAGCGCACCATCGACAGAAGAAATTACTACCAGTTCCCTAAACTCTACCAGATTGTGGATAGCCTACAACCTCAAGCAACCATCTTCGGCGACGGAGGACCAGGTTGCAGATGGGTGGGCAACGAAAGCGGATTTGCAGGCGAGACCTGTTGGTCGATGATACCTTCCAACACCGTTTATCCAGGTTACCCTAACTACAAGCAACTGCAATACGGTTGGGAAGACGGCGACCAGTGGACACCAGCCGAATGCGATGTCTCCATCCGTCCGGGATGGTTCTATCACGAGAGTGAAGACAGCAAGGTAAAGACCGTGGATGAACTTTGCGACCTCTATTATAGAAGTGTAGGTCACAACGCCACCTTCCTCCTCAACTTCCCAGTGGATAAAGACGGACTGATACACCCTATCGACTCAGCCAACGCAGTCAACTTCCACAAGAAGATTCAGCAAGAGCTGGCAGTCAACGTGCTCAAGGGCATCACACCAAAGGTAGATACCAGTCAGGGTAAGCATACAGGCAAGTACATCACCGACAATCAGTATGATACCTATTGGGCATCCAACAAGAGAAAGGGTGCGAGCATCGAGTTCCGCTTGCCGAAGGCAAAAGAAATCTCACGCTTGATGCTTCAAGAATACATCCCATTGGGACAGCGAGTGAAAGCCTTTTCAGTATATTACCTCCAAGGCAAGAACTGGGTGAAGCTCCAACAGAAGGAAGAGACGACCACCATCGGCTACAAGCGAATCCTTCGCTTCGACAAGATCAAGACCAATGGCTTGAGAATCGTCTTCGACGACGCAAGAGGCTGTCCTTGTATTAATAATGTGGCAGCATTTGAGGCACAAAAAGAAGTCAACAATGAAAAGATCATATTCCTAGACGACTTCAACACCACAGCCTCCATCCCAAATCCTAAAGTTTGGAAACTCTGCGATTTCAACAAGGTGGCATGGGCTCAACACTTCGAGTACGTCAAAGGATATGAGAACGTGAGAGTGGAAGACGGTTATCTCAAGCTAAAAGCGAGCAAAACCGACGGACACTATAAAAATGGCGGCATTCACACCATCCAAGGATTCGATAAGAATACGCGCGTTGAGGTAAGAGCCAAGTTGACGAAAAGAGCACGTGGACTCTTCCCTGCCATCTGGCAGATGCCTATCAACGGAAAACCTTGGCCTAAGAGTGGAGAAGTCGATATCATGGAATGGGTGCAGAATACTCCCATGGAATTCTACCAGACGGTACATACCTATTACATTAATGGAGAGACAGGTTCTGCAGGTGTTACCAACCCTAACAGAGACCCTAACTTCGATGTCACCCAATTCCATGTCTATGCTGCCGAAAGAAATGAAGATGCAGTTATCTTCTACGTAGATGGAAAGGAAACTTTCAGATACAACAACCAAAACTTGGTAAAAGAGAAGATGCAGTTTCCATTTTGCGATTTGAAGTTTGACATCATCCTCAACTGTTCTCTTGGCGGGACGCTCAATGGGCAACCTACTTGGCCAGGAGAAATACATGACGAAGATCTCCCTGCAGAAATGTGGGTAGATTGGGTAAAAGTAATCAAATGCAAATAAAAGCGATTCCCCAAAAACAGAATCGCATCACCTTGCAAAGAAATAATTAACTAATAACTAACAATAAACAATTTAGACCTATGAACAAAAGAGCGAATTTGTATTTTGCGGCTCTTCTTGGTGCCATGTCACCATCTTGTGCCGTCTCTGCATTAGCAGCTCAAAGCAATTCTGCAATTGCAACTGCTACTCAGCAGCAGAATTCCTGTACAGGTAATGTAAAGGACTCTAACGGAGACCCTATCATTGGTGCTACCATCAGAATAGATGGTCAAAGTGGGGGGGCAGTTACGGATTTAGATGGTAACTTCACCATCAGAGACGTAAAGAAAGGAGCCAAACTTACTATTACTTCTATTGGCTACAAGTCACAAACCATTGTTTGGACAGGTAGCCCTATCAATGTCACCATGAAGGATGACTCCAACATGCTCGAAGAGACTGTTGTTGTAGGTTATGGTGTACAAAAGAAAGCTAACCTTACCGGTTCCGTAGCTGCTATCACTTCCAAGGATATAGAAGGCGTTCCAGTTGCCAATACCGCCACCTTGCTGCAAGGTCGTATGACCGGTGTCAACATCACTCAGAGTGGTGCCCAAGCAGGTGACGATAACCCTGAGATTCGCATTCGTGGTGTCGGAACTTTCGGCAACAGCAACCCTATGGTCTTGATTGATGGCGTAGAGGGTACATTGAGCCAAATCAGCGATATTGCACCTTCCGACATTGAGAACGTGTCTGTTTTGAAGGATGCTGCCTCAGCAGCCATCTATGGTGTACGTGCTGCCAATGGTGTCATCTTGATTACTACCAAGAAGGGTAGCGCAGGTGCTGTCAAGGTAAATTATGGCGGAAGCTATTCTATCCAAAGCGCTACTGTATTGCCAAACTTCGTTGATAGCTACAATTGGGCTGTCATGCGTAATGAAATCAACCCAGGAACCTATAATGCAGAGGCTCTCGAAAAATTGAGAACAGGCTCAGATCCAGACTATTATGCTAATACCGACTGGCTCGATGCCATCATGAGAACAGGTCACATGCAGCAGCATCACGTTTCTGTATCGGGTGGTACAGATAAGACTCACTTTATGACATCCGTCAACTTCTCTGACCAGGATGGTATCATGCTGCGTACAGGTGTTCGCAAGGTGGGCTTCCGTTCTAATGTGGATTCCAAGTACAAGCGCTTCACTTTCGGTTTGAACGTATCTGGTAATTTCAATGATGTTACTTCTCCTGGCACTAAAGTAGGTGGAGAGGGCGGTATCATGCGCTATATCGCATGGTTTGCTCGTCCTACTGTTCCTACTCGCTATTCTACTAACAACCACTATGGTTATGTAGATGGTTCTATCACAAACGCAGAGAACTTCAAGAACCCATTGGAGGCTATTTACAAGGGCTATAACAAGAACAATGCTTGGCGCTTCAACGGAAAGGCAACCATCGGTCTTGATATCTATGATGGCTTGAAGTTCCAAACCAGCTATGCTTATACCTATTATAATCAGGTAACCAAGGGCTATTCTCCAAGTGGTGAAGACGCTCGTTACGATGCCGAGGGCAAAATGTTGAAGACAGCTACCGTCAACAACCAGCTCACCGATTATACTTATCGTGAGACCATGTGGACCAATGAGAACCTCTTGACTTACAACAAGCGTTTCGGTCTCCACACAGTTAGTGCATTGCTCGGTCACTCTATCATCGGTTACGACACAGAGAAACTCACTGCATCTAAGCAGGGATTCCCTACCAACAATATCTACGAGCAGGATGGCGGTACCAAGAACCCTAATACAGCTGGTAACGCCGGAGCATATCGCTTGCAGTCATTCTTCGGTCGCTTGCAATATGACTACGACAACAAGTACCTCTTCGAGTTCAATATCCGTCGAGATGGTTCTTCTCGTATGCCAAAGGCTCATCGCTATGCTACCTTCCCATCAGTATCTTTGGGTTGGGTCTTCACAAGTGAGAAGTTTATGGAGCAGCAGAGCAAGTGGATGTTCGGTAAGTTGCGCTTCTCTTGGGGTAAGTTAGGTAACCAGGAAATAGGTAACTACCCATACTCAGCTACATACGCAGCCAACGGTAACTATTACTTCGACCAAAATGGCAATCCACAAGCTGGTCTTGTTCAGAAGTCAGTTCCTAATGAGGACATCAAGTGGGAGACAACTCGCAACGTCAACGTAGGTCTTGACCTCGGTTTCTTGAACAACAAGATTACAACCTCTTTCGAGTGGTTCGACCGCAAGACATCCGACATTTTGATGCAGCTCTCTATGCCAGGTATGTTCCTCGGTTCTTTGGATGCTCCTTACCAGAACGTTGGTGAGGTTCGCAACCGTGGTTGGGAATGGAGCGTCAACTACAATGATCGCAAGGGTGACTTCACTTGGAACGCTGGATTCAACATCACAAACGTAAAGAATGAGGTTCTTTATATGGGTGGCTTGGAGGAGCGCATCAGCGGTTCTACCATCAATAGAATCGGTGAGCCTATCGGTTCATATTATGCTTACAAGGCTATCGGTATCTATCGTACAGAGGCAGATTTGAATCGTACCAACGCTAAGGGCGAAAAGATTCTTCAGAACGGTAAGGAGCCAAAACTTGGCGACATCATGTATCAAGATACAAATAATGATGGTGACATCACTCCAGACGACCGCGTCATTATTGGTAACCCATTCCCTAAGTATTCCTTCGGTATCAATATGGGCGGTACATGGAAGAACCTCGACCTCTCTATGCTTTGGCAGGGTGTAACAGGCATCTATCGTTACAACTGGGAATCTACTAATGACTGGCAGGGTAACCGCACCGACCGTTGGTTGGACCGTTGGTCAGAAACAAACCCTAATGGCTCTATGCCACGCTTGGGTAACGCCTTCAACAACGAATACTCATCATTCTGGCTCTCCAAGGCAGACTACTTGCGCTTGAAGAACTTGGAGTTGGGCTACACATTCGACCAGTTGGCAAAATGGGGTGTATCAAAGATTCGTGTTTACTTCGCAGCAACCAACCTGCTCACCATCACATCTCTTGACAACTACGATCCTGAGAAGACCAGCGGTGACTCACGTAACGATATCCACCCTAACATGAAGAGTTTCTCTTTCGGTGTTAATATTAACTTCTAAATCATGGAGGACTATACAATGAAAAAGAATAATATATTCAATTATATGAAGAGCTTGTCGCTTTGCGGTATCTTGGCGTTATCTGCCACTTCTTGCTCTGACGACTTCTTCAATATCAACAACCCAAACGAGATTTCCAGTGGTAACTTCTGGAAGACAGAGAGTGATGCATTGATGGCATTGACAGGATGCTATGATGCACTACAGTCTAAAAACTTATACAATGATGATATTGATGGTTGGAAGTTTGGCTTCCTCGCTCGTGAGACTTGTACCGACAATGGTGACCATACATGGGGAGAATGGATGTTGGGATCTACCATTGCAAAAGGTACATCTACTGCCAATGACGAGTGCTTCACTATGTATTGGAACGCCAACTACGAGTTGATCAAACGTTGTAATGCCTTGATAGAGAAGGTGGATGGTATGGAAATGACCGATGCTCAAAAGGGTGCTTACAAGGGCGAGGCTATCGCACTCCGTGCCTTGGGTTATTGCAACCTCGTATCTGTCTTCCGTGACGTTCCTTACTTGGATAAGCCTTTGACATTGGCAGAGTGCCAACCTGAGCGCAACACCAAGGAAGAGATTGCTACCAAGGTATTGGCAGACCTCAAGGCATGCATTCCTAACATTCCTGTAAAAGGTAAAGCTGCCAAAGGTCGCCTTACACAAGAAGGTGCATACGCTATTATGGGTCGCTTGGCTCTCTTCACCAAGCACTATGACGATGCAATTGAGGCTTACAACCATGTGATTGGTAAATATAGATTGTTCAAATCTGGTGATGGTACAGATGGTTACAAGAACTATTCAGAGTTGTTTACAGAAGCCAATGAGGAATGTGATGAAATTATCTTAGGTATCCACTATGCAGGTCCAGGTCTCAACGAGGGTCAGACATTCGGATATAGCTGGCAAACTCCTATGAATGCCATTGAGGCTACTCGCAACCTTTGTGACGATTACTATTGCACAGATGGTCTTCCTATCGACAAATCACCTTTGTTCAAAGGAAAGACGGGTAAGGCTGCATACGACAAGGAGCATCCTGATTTCGCTCGCTATGAGAACCGTGACCCACGCTTGAAGGGAACATTGTTTGTCCCAGGTATGAAATGGCTCAATGATACTTATGACTATGACGCAACAACAAATCCTAATGGAAAGCAAGTTCCTTCTCACTCACAAGTAGCTATCATGAAGTGGTATATTCCTGAGAACTACGCAAATGAGTATGATGGAAGTCTTGACTACTACGTGATTCGTTATGCAGAGGTACTCCTTTCTCTCTCTGAGGCAATGATTGAGAAGGGTGGTTATAGTCAAGACCAAATCACCAAGTACATCGACGAGGTTCGTCAGCGCGTCAACATGCCAAAGGTAGAAGACGTAGAAGGAACTGGACTCTCACAGGAACAACTTCGCCAGATTGTTCGCCACGAGCGTCGTGTAGAGTTGGCTTTCGAAGACTTGCGCTTTGCAGACCTCTATCGTTGGGGTGAATGGAAAAACTCTATTGAACGCATAAATAAAGAGTTTGAAACTTACGGAGCTGCCGGTAACTATGTTAGATCTTATCGTGGTGACCGAGATGACGTTTGGCCAATCCCACAAAACGAGATTGATACAGATAAGAACTTGAAGCAACACAAAGAGTGGGGCGGTGAGTAAAAATTATGAGAAGGTGTGCCAGATTGGCACACCTTCTTTAGTCAAAATTAAATACGACCTCTTATGCACAAACATTTTATAAAATTCAAAACAACTAAGAGTAAACAAGAAAATAATATTCACTAGTGAGACAAATATGTTTCTTCATAAAAACCAATCAAGATATGAAACAACTATTCTTATTATTTTTATTGGCAATTTCTACAAATTGCCTTGGTCAATATGTTTTTAAGTACAACACGCAATCTATCGGGATTGAAAGTATCAACGAATCTTCAACAACTAGAGGTGGAGGTTATAAGACTAAAACTTATAAAAATAACTTAGGCGACACTTTAACCGTAGAACCAATCATTGCTTTAACTCTAAAAGAAAATTCTAATATAAATAGCATTATCAACCCATATTCAAACAAGCTATCTTTCAAAGAGCAACTAGGCAATGTATATTATCTTAGTTGCAATGCTACAAATTCAGACGAGGTTTTGGACTTGGTTACACAATTATGTAAAAATGACGACATAACAGAATGCGATGCTGTTCATCGCTCTAATTTCAAATACCACAATACTCTTTATCAAAAGCAATACTATTTACGAACAGGTATAAATTTGGGTATCAATGCAGAAGCCGCTTGGAACTTAGTACCTAAACTAGGCGACAAAATTGTGGTCGCAGTTATTGATGAAGGAGTTGACCACAACCATGAGGATTTACCTAATGTATTAGACGGATATACTGTAGGTATTACCAATGGTAAGGGTAATCCTACAAGTTCTACAAAAGCCCACGGAATAGCATGTGCAGGAATAATAGGAGCCGCAAATAACAATATCGGAATAAGAGGAATTGCTTCAAATGTAAGAATTTTACCTGTTAACATTTCACCTGGTAATGAATTTTCCAATGATTTAGAAATAGCAAAAGCCATAAGATGGGCAAGTGAAAGAGCAGATATACTCAGCTGTTCTTGGGGTGGAAATGGTAGTGAAAGCGTCTCTATTTCTGAAGCGATAAAAGATGCAGTAGCCAAAGGGAGAAATGGCAAAGGATGCATTATTATATTTTCTGCAGGAAATTACGCTCAATACTTTCCTAATACCATAGAATTTCCTGCTAAAATGAAGGAAGTTATTAGCGTTGGTGCCATAGATAAAAACGGAAAATTATGGAATTATAGTCAATATGGTGAAGGATTATGTTTAGTTGCACCATCAGGAGACGGAAACTCCTCTAGCGATATTGTAACAACTGACAGAATGGGGTCTTTGGGATATAACAACAGTAACTATACAGAACATTTTTCGGGAACATCAGCTGCATGTCCTCAAGTTGCAGGTGTTGCCGCTTTAATTCTGTCTGCTCGACCAGACTTAAATGCATCAGAAGTAAAAAATGCGTTATTATCTACGGCAACAGACCTAGGTACCAAAGGTTATGACACAAAGTATGGTTACGGACTTGTTGATGCCTACAAAGCTATATCAAAGATTGCTCTTGCAATAGAAGAAACAAATAAAAATACTTATTCTATACATAATCTTCCACTTAATGCTAATGTAACATGGGAAATTTCACCACAAAAAATAAACGATATCAAAATTTCAACAAGAGGACAGGGGAATAGCATTTGTGCTTTAGAATTAAATACAGACAAGACTCAACAAACAACGTTATATGCCAAAGTTATAATAAATACAGATACTATAAATATATCAAAAGAAATAACTCTTCTTGGAAGATTCTGGGGTACTTATAGTATACCCGCAATTTCTATAGATGGTAATATATTACCTGCTATAAATAACAAAGAATTCGGTCCAGGATATCCTATATTTGCCTATCCTGCCGCAACAATTACTGCTACATCATACGATTTTCCGTTCTATACAGCAGAATTGTCAGGAAATGACATTAATTATTGGCAATATGACGGCTATAATACTATTAAATTCAGTTTTCCATACACAGCCCCAATAAAACCAGCGTTTCTAGATTTCACAAACATACTAGATGGTACAAAAGTTAGAGTCTTAGCTGTACCATTAAGAGAAAATAATCGCATGCAATTATCCCAAATTGGCTCCACCTTAAATATTGTATTTCCTTTAGATAACACCTTCTACAATGAGAAGAAATCACATTCTTCAAATAACAGCTGGAGGCTTTAAATCATAAACCTTATAACAGGAGCTAAACAGGAGCATGTAAACATAACATCAAATTCATATCAAACGGACGTTACTAACTGGAAAAAAGGATTATATTTGATTAGAGCGATTTATAAACATCAATATTTTACAAATAAAATATACATTAATTAAGGTCACACAACTTGCAACCTTAGAAATAAAATCAGGCAAATGGTAAGATAACGAACGCTCCACCTAAAGATTTATGTTCCATCTAACAATGAAAGAATGTTTAAGGTCACAAATTGCAACCTTAAACGAAGGGTGTGAGCAGAACCTACAAGTGGATGAATGATTTGACTATCATAAAAGTGGTTGTTCGGAAATTCCGAATAACCACTCATTTTCCAAAGTTCGGTAGGAAAAATGTTGATTTTACCCGAAAGTTCGGTAGGAAAAATGTTGAAAATGTTTGGAAGTTCGGTAGGAAAAGTGTAACTTTGCAGCCAAAGTATTCATTTAAAGACATTTAGAAATGCAAAGAAACATCATAGAACAATTAAGGAGATGGAAAGACAAGAAAAATCGCAAACCATTGGTTTTAGCTGGAGCTAGACAGGTAGGGAAAACCTACATCTTAAAAGAGTTCGGCAAAACAGAATTCTCCAATGTCGCATACATCAACTGCGATGACAACGAACTCGCCAAAGACTTGTTCGTGAAAGACTACGATATCCAACGCATCATCCTGGCTATAGGTGCCATCACCCAACAGACAATCACTGCAGGAAAGACCCTCATTATTCTTGATGAAATACAAGAAGTAAAAAGAGGAATGTCCGCATTGAAGTATTTTTGCGAGAATGCTCCAGAATACCACGTGGCAGTGGCAGGTTCATTGCTTGGCATAGCTATGCACCAAGGTGAGTCGTTTCCTGTAGGAAAGGTTGACATCCTCCATATCTACCCGATGACATACGATGAGTTTTTATTGGCCAAAGGTTATGAACAGATGGTAGATTTGCTTAAAAAGAAAGATTGGGAAACTATCAAACTCCTAAAATCCCAATATATTAAGGTACTCAGAGAATACTACTTTGTAGGTGGAATGCCAGAGGCTGTCAAGTGTTTCATCGAGACCAACGACTCTAATCAGGTAAGAGAAATTCAAAACAACATATTGTTCTCTTATCAGAAGGATATATCTAAACATATACCCACATCTGAGTCCAACCGAATCAATATGGTATGGCAGTCCATGCCGTCACAACTTGTAAAAGAGAACAAGAAATTTATCTATGGCGTGGCTAAGCCTGGTGGTAGAGCCAAGGATTTCGAGGTCGCTATACAATGGTTGATGGATGCAGGATTGGTATATAAAGCAGAAAGAGTCAAGGAACCCAAGAAACCTTTGAAATTCTATGTAGATATAGCTAGTTTCAAACTCTTTCTTCTCGACTGTGGATTATTGGGAGCCATGAATGAGACCGAAGCCAAAGACTTGTTGGTCGCAGAAAATGGCATGGAAGAATCGAAAGGTGCCTTCACTGAGAATTTCGTTATGTCACAGCTCGTTGCAACGAGAGACACATCAGTTTTCTACTACAGCAATGATGCAAAGTTGGAAATAGACTTCCTTATCCAACAAGATTCACAAATAGTCCCCATAGAAGCCAAAGCTGAGGAGAATTTACGTTCAAAATCTCTCTCCTCTTTTGTATCGTCTCACCCTGAAACTCATGGCATCAGATTCTCTATGTCAGACTATAGGGAGCAAGATTGGTTGACGAATGTGCCACTATATGCCGTTTCGACTTATTTTAATAACAACAATAACTGACATTTTAACAACTCTGAAACATGATGAACATCAAACGAATGATATGTTGCGCCTTTTTGGCGGCAATGTGTGCTGGTAGCTTTGCACAAGGAAAAGAGGAATGGAAATTGGTTTGGAGCGATGAATTTAATATCAATGGTCGCCCCGACTCTACTGTATGGAATTACGAGATTGGGTTCCAGCGCAATCATGAAGACCAGTGGTATCAGCCTGCCAATGCCTATTGCAAGGGGGGATGCCTCGTCATAGAGGCAAAGAAGGAGAAGAAGGAAAGAAAGAATCCCGGCTATGACAAGAATAGCCAGCGATGGCCACAAAATGTGGAAAACATCCGCTATACTTCTGCTCTTCTCAATACAGCACAAAAGAAAGAGTTTCTCTATGGAAGAGTGGAAGTGAGAGCAAAAATCCCTACCGCATCGGGAGCCTGGCCTGCCATTTGGCTCCTGGGAAGAGGGATGGAATGGCCTTCAAATGGTGAAATTGACATCATGGAGTTTTATCGCAAGCAAGGCGTTCCCCATATCCTTGCAAATGCTTGTTGGGGAACGGAGCAGCCATACGTGGCTCGCTGGAATAGCAAAGCCATCCCTTTCAGTCATTTCACCGACCGAGACAGCAAATGGGCTAAGAAATTCCATATCTGGAGAATGGATTGGGACGAAGAGTCCATCCGCATCTATCTAGACGATGAACTGCTCAATGAAATCAAGCAGAGTGAAGCTGTGAATGGCAAACTGGGCAAGGAAGCCCAGCCTTTCAAAAAACCACAATACATTCTCCTCAACCTAGCGATTGGTGGTGACAACGGTGGCACCATTGACGACAAAGCCTTCCCTATGAAGTACTATATCGACTACGTAAGAGTATATCAGAAAAAGTATTAAATATTTCTTAAAGCCTAGGAAATATGTAAAAATCGCATTCTGATAACTTAAACACACCTTCTATTAAAATTATGCAAATTGCATTATGCGATTTGCATAATTCAAAATAAATAATTATCTTTGCAGCCGAATATCAAATAGTTACAGCATGGAGAACCCTTTTATTATCACAGGCTATATCAAGCCAGAATATTTCTGCGACAGAAAAATGGAAGCAGAGAGAATCATCACCAAGGTAACAAATGGTGAGAATATTGTACTGATGGCTGCAAGACGTGTGGGCAAAAGTAAATTGATTGACTTTTGCTTGGAATCTCCCACCATCAAGGAAAACTTCATCACCATCTCCATAGACATCCTTCGCACATCAAGCATCCATGAGTTTACCTTTGAGCTAGGGAAAGCAGTCTTTGAACAAGCTGCTCATAGAGGAGCTAAAATGTTGAAAATGGTAGTCAATACCCTAAAATCCATCAACGGCTGTTTCGGCTATGACCCAGTTTCCAACACACCGACCTTCAATCTGTCACTCGGTGACATCTCCAACCCTCTCTATACACTAGATGAGATTTTCTCATGTTTGGAACAAGCTGAAAAGAAATGTATCATCGCCATCGATGAATTTCAGCAAATCTGTTACTATCCAGAGAAGAACATGGAAGCTATTCTCAGAACACATATTCAAAAATGCAGCAATGCCAACTTCATATTCTCCGGAAGCGAACGACATCTCATTACCAAGATGTTTTCTGAGAAAGCACACCCCTTCTACAACAGTGCTGACATCATGAACCTCGATGTGATTCCTCTCGACAAATATACGGAGTTTGCCACGAATCTATTCCATAAGTTTGGCAAGGAGATAGAAACAGAATCTATCTCCTTGGCATACAGTACTTTTGATGGTAATACCTACTATGTGCAGAAGGTAATACATGAGGCTTTCAATCAAACAGACCTAGGGCAGGAGGCTGTTCCCTCCATGATAGAAAGCATTATCCACTCCATGATATTGGACAACGACCACAAATTTAGCGAGATGCTTTCTCGCCTCTCTCTCCCACAAAAGGAACTGCTCTACGCCATCGCCAAAGAAGGGAGAACACAACAGATTACCTCCATGGCGTTTATCAAAAGGCACAACTTGCGGTCTGCCAGCAGCATTCAGAGTGCCATCAAGAAACTGATGGAATATCATTTGGTTTCCACCTCTCTCTCCGTTTATTATATAGATGACCAACTGATGCGACTATGGCTGAAGCTATAGCCTGATGAGATGGAGGACTATCTCAGCCCTCCACCAGTATATCTTGCATCACATACTCATCGAAGCCGATGCTAATATCCGCCCCATTGCGCTCGAAAACCTTCAAGAGGGCGGATTGCATATTGGGGTCGATGAGGAGGGCTCCTCGCTTGGCACGACAATAAGAGGACTCACTGAGGTAAGGCGTACGAGTCCAAAAATAATGGGTATTACAAACTGGCATCGTACGGAACATCCTACGGAAACCTTTCGCCCAACGCTGCTTCTCCCACACCAAGAAATGAGAGCAACCCTTGTCTGCATCATAAGATATGCGGTCAAAATTGAGCACCTGGTAACTATCTTCCTCATTTTTAGCCTTGAGGTAATTGGCATAACGAACGCATTGAGCGTTTCTCGTACAGGATGCCATTGGGCATACTGCACAAAAATTGATTTCATTTGACATATTCTTATTCTTTTATCATTAACTATGAATGGTATTGCTATTAAAAAAAGATAGCAGTACTTTTAAAATACGACTGCTTATCCCGACTAGACTGTCTGCCTAGGACAGTCAGACTGCACAGGTAGAACAGCCAGGCTGTTCAGGGAGGACAGTCATGCGCCATCCTAGAGGGCAAAACGCCCTACAGATATATAGCTTCGTTTTTCTATCTCACACCTCACTCCGCAAGACCTATCTTTCTGTATATCTGACATTTATATGGTGTGTGGTGTAAGCGCTGACACCTCACTCACACCACACGACACCACACTTCTTCGATTAGGCAGCATACTTCGAGATGAGCAGATAGGCTTGACCACGATTGGTTCGCTTGGTATCACACCCCAAGAATCGCATAGCCTGACCTATACGAATCTTGGTACGATGGTCGGATATGAGCATCGGATACAATCGGTGCAAGCTATCAAAGATTTCTGACACAAGCATCCATTTTCCACCATCACCCTGAGGTGCCTGAAAACAAGCCTTCAGCATCACCTCCATATCATCGGTCTTGAAATAAGGATAATTGCACTCCTGTATGCGAGTCACCATATCATTAGTAAACCAGTACGGAACGGATTGCTCCTTCAACTCATATATCACTTGCGCATAGAGTTGAGCATAATCTATCGGGGAGGCATTGTCGATATAAGCACCTGCAGGTATGCGAATGCAGATGAATCGGCGGCTTCCCGTAGGGTCGCAAAGCGGATGCTCATCGTTGGTGGTAGCCAAGAACGAAGCATAACGAGGACGGTCGGCTTGGCTTCTACCAAAGATAGGGCGACCATTCACCTTCACCTTGGAGAGTGTTTGCTTCAACTTGCCCTGCTGAGAAGGTCCCATGTTAGCCAACTCATCTATGTTGACAAAGAGATTATGGGTGAGTGCCATCTCTGAGTCAAACTTATTGCCAAAATTGATATGGTCGAGGAAGTAGCATCTCAACTCCTCTGGCAAGAGGCGATTGGCAAAGGTACTCTTGCCACAACCCTGTTGACCTATGAGAATAGGTGTCACCTCATTGCCATGGAGCGTATCGAGATGAAGCCAATGAGCCACGGCCGAACGAAGCCAAGTGGCGCACCATCCCAGTTGTTCGCTCGTGATGCCGGGGATTCTACTAAACAATGCCGCCACATGATTCTTACCATCCCACCCTGGCAAATGGTCGAGATAATACTCTATCGGATCATAGTCGAGCACCGCCTTGGAACCTATGTACTCCTCTATATCTTGGCGAGGGGAACCATTGCCGCCAAGTCCAAGTTTCTTGGCATTTCTCACGATGGTGTTCAAGTCTTCCTTGGTGAAGACATTCCATGTCAGAGCTTGGTCATCGTCTTCAGCGACAACGGCAAACTCTGTTTTTCCACTGAGGAGATTACGTCTGAACTGAAAGTTCTCCTCCAAAAAGGCTTCTACTAGGTAGATGTCTGATTGATTACTTGTCATCTCAGAGGATGACTGATTTGAATTTGATAGTTTTTTGATCATAATGATATTATTTAATGTGTTTAACATGTGGGTCGATGGATGCTCAACTATAGCCGAACTCATAGGAGTGTGGTGGAGTGAGGTAGTCGTGAGGTGTCAATCGGCACACCACACAGCATATATCATCCTATATATCAAGCATTTGCGACCTATCTGGTGAGATGTGAGGTAGATTTTAGAGTTTTATCTCCTCCATCTCATATCGACAATGCAAAGATGATGCAAACGAGAGGAATGAAAGCTTGCTTTCTGATTCCCGAGTGCAGCTTATCTGTTTGCAAAAGTACAAAAGGAAATCCGCATTTTCCTTGTTTTCCCCGCTCCTTGGCGGCGTTTCGGGGAAAAACAGGGAAAAAATCGGGGGCAACAGGGAAAAAAACAGGGAAAAATAAGAAATAAAGTAAAACGAAGATTGTTTTTTCAAAAATATTTGTACCTTTGCAATACTTTAGATAGCATACTATGCTACAAAAACTTTAAACATTTTGTCAATTATGGAAAGTTATAAAGACATAATAAATAAAATCTGCAACTCAATTCATACAGGTCTTATAGATTTCTCAGAACCACGGAGTAAAGCATCCATGCCAACCCAAGCCTCTTCAGAATTCATTACCAATAAGCAACAAGGAGATTGGGCGGAAGATGTTATTTTTAGAGCCATCAATGATAACTCTAATAATATCGTTGCCATCAAATATGGAAAATCTGATAATTTAGTTGCTGGAGATATAGGCTTTGAAACATTTTTTGAAAACTATCAAAAAGAACTAGATACAATCGGGAAAAGACCAGATATACTTCTTTTTAAGAAAGAAGATTTCAACACACAATTTGGATACGACATTAGTTCATCAAAAAATGATGACATTTGCCAATATGTATCCAAAGCTATAGCAGGAATAGAAGTGCGTTCTAGTGCCTTTCTTATCAATAAGTATATGGAAGAGGCTAACCGCATCATTTGTGAGAATTCTCAAAATGTCTTTTCTTTAAGAAATATTATTTTGAAGGATTACTACGATTTGTTGGAACAAAAACGACCAGAATTATTAGACTTACTCCAACGACTTGATGATGTATCAATCCGAACCATCAATTATCATGTACCTTCTTGGCGTTCATCTCAACGACTTCAGGAATTATCTTCTATGCTTTCTGAAATAAAGAAGAGCCTAAAGATAATCCAAAAGAGAAATTCACTATCCATAACGCCAAAGGTTGAAGACTTAAAGGTTGTTCATAAATGGATCAACACATACAATGTTCCACATTTTTATGTACAAGTTTTCTTTGATAGAGTCTATGGAATCTCATTGCAACACATCTTAGAATTGATTTCTAATCCAGACTTAGAAGGTGAACAATACTTTATAGAACAAGATACAAAGAACCAGAACAAAACAACCATAAAAATTCCATCCCAAGATGGCATTTGTTTAGCCCAAAAAGTAAAGGAACCTACTCACTATAGCGTGAGAAAGGAACTTAACAAGGGAAGATTACTATTTTATGTAAAATTTGACGGAGGAGAAGCTGCTCTTGACAAAGAACACTTTGACACATTGTTTCATTGTAAATTATGATTACAGAACAGGATTATACCAAAAAGACAAGTCTTGCCCATCGCAAAAAATTTGCTCAATTTTTCACACCAGAGCAAATTGCAACATTTATGACCAATTGGCTATTAAATGGGAAAATGGGTACTTTAAATATTCTTGAGCCAGCTATAGGATTAGGAATATTTACGAGAACTATGCTCAAAACCAATCCACTTATCAACGTCATTGGTTACGACATAGATGAAACTATTTTTAAATGTGCGCAATCAAATTTTAATCAGAACCGAAACAACGTATGCCTTTGCAATGAAAATTATCTAACCTCATCATGGTCAGATAAATACGATGGCATCATTTGCAATCCACCCTACTTAAAGTTCCATGATTATGATAACACATCATTAGTTCCACTTGTCAATGAGAAACTAGGAATTCATCTTACAGGCTTTACAAATATTTATTCTCTCTTTCTTTTAAAATCAATATTTCAACTTAAAGAAGGGGGAAAGTTAGCCTACATCATCCCATCAGAGTTTTTAAATTCTGATTATGGAGTTGAAGTAAAAAGAGTTTTAGTTCAAAGTGGTGTCTTAAGACATATTATTGTTGTCGATTTCACGCAATGCGCATTTGATGATGCGCTTACAACAGCTTGCATTCTATTTTGCGAGAAAACATCCCCATCAGATAATATTTGTTTTTCACGAATAGACACCATATCAGAGTTAGCTTCTTCCTTTAATGACTATGTGGCTATCAACAGAAAAGAACTTAACCCTGAAATAAAATGGCGACAATACTACGAAGCTGGCAATTCCTCTAAATATAAAAGTCTTGTACCATTTTCTACTTTTGCTAGGGTTTCTCGTGGCATCGCAACTGGAGCTAACAACTATTTTACATTCAACGAATCTAAAAAGGATGCTTACAACATCCCTAAAGATTGTTTTCTTCCTTGCATTTGCCATTCTATTGATGTACAAGACATAATATTTACATCAGAAGATTTTGAAAAACTATCTGCTTTAGATAAAAATTTATATTTATTCAATGGCAGTGCTAATGACACAAATGAATATGTAAAAAACTATTTAGAATTAGGAATAGAAAACGGAATAAATAAAAGACATCTGACAGCAAATCGCTCTCCTTGGTATGCCTTGGAGAATCGAAAACCTGCACCTATATGGGTTTCTGTTTTTAATAGAAACGGATTACGCTTTGTCAGAAATTTGGCAAATGCTTATAATTTAACAACATTTCATTGTATATATAATATCAGCAAAGATATAGAGACTGACATATTGTTTGCATATCTTATTACAGATATGGCAAAAGAAATTTTCTATGAAAATTCACGACAATATGGTAATGGATTGATAAAATTCGAACCTAATGATCTTAACAAAGGACAGGTAGTAGATTTTAGATGTCTGTCAGAAAACGAAATGCAATTTATACGTAATGCATATCAAAATCTACATTATTATGGCACTATTAGTAATCAAATTATCTCATTATTAGATTCTTTTTTTAGACAAAAATATAGTAAAAGGAATACAGTCTCACTAACCGTGTTTATCGATGCACTAAGAGATATAAATGCAAATAATACTCTTCCAAAGTATAAAAAAAACAAAACAACAAGAGTAAAACAACTTAACTTTTTAAGCCTTTTTTCCCAATATGGAAATTCTCCCATTTTTGAGGCAAAAACTGTTCGTGAGGATGTGAATAAAAGAAAGTATCTAGACGGCAACGATACTCCAATTAAAGATTGCCTAATCGGTTTGGTAAAAGCAGATAACATTGAGAAATATATTAGTCAAAACGCAAAGTTTTACTACACAGGAAAAAAATTTCCAGCCTCTTTCTGCCTTAAAGAACTACAATATTTTATACCTTACATAAAAGGTAAAGGCATTCGTGATATTTATACTATAAAAATTATCAGATTAGGGCATAGAAAAGAAGGACAAAAAACGGAGGATACTCAAGATATACGCTTAGTTTTTGAAATACAATTTGAACGACAGCTATTCAATGATTATAAACCTGCAAAATTAGATGTCTGGCGAACTTTTAGTAATATTCAATTAAATGATATTCAATTAATACGCCCATGACAGATACAGATGAACCATCTTCATTCAGCTATGAAGTCTTCGACCGACAGTTGAATACCTATTACATCATGTGCCGAGTGCTCATCAACGGATGGGAAGATTACTCCACGCAAGAGATGAACTTCGACATCCGATCGCTATACACCAAGGCATCACGACTCTGCTACATGGCAGACCAAGACCTTGCCTTGCAGCACAACGACCTGACCCACCAGCGCAAACTCGCCAACCAAGAGCACCAGGAAGCCATCAACCAGGTGGTCCTAGGCGAACTGTGCCCTTTCATGAGGGACATCGTGGAGAAATACAGGGAAACCAATATCATGGAAGGACATAAATCACCTATGTTCTCAGGACAACTGAGCTTCCTCTTCCCCAAGTTAAAAGACCTTCTGATACAGGACGGTATGACGGAAAATAACCTCGATGAACTCTTGACAAACATCATCTTCATAGAAAAAGAAATGCCTAAGAGAATCAAACCTACTCATTTTCCAGGCATGAAAACAACGGAGAGATTCTGGAATTTCTTCCAGGTCTTCTGTTTCTCGCTTTATCTCGTACTGCATTTCCGTCGTGTCAACCATGTTTGCGGACAGTACATATCGGATGAGGAGGCAGGACGCCTCACCGAACTTGCGCTCCTACACTATCCATCCGACCCTAGGGGACAGAAGGACATCGACCTCTACTTCTCGACCTTGAAATACAACAATAACCGAAATACGCTTGACATCGAACAAATGCTAGCCAATTACTCGCACGAGGCATTTGCCCGACAGATGATGAGCCCCGAATGGTTTGGCGACATCGTCAGCGATTACCAGCGTTTCTCAGGCGATACCTTGCGAGAATACAAGCGATATTTCTCCGATTACGACTACACCCAATGGGACAATGATGCCTTTCTGGAGCAGAAGCAACTCTTCGACATGACCAAGTGGTCGAACTCCCTCTGCCTGAAATTCAAGAAGCAATGCGAAGAGATGGAACATGCCATACGTGGCTGGAGATTTCTGTAGAAAATGGTGAAATATAAAGCTATAGAAAGGGCGGATAGAAATAAGAAAATGCCCTATTAGGCACAATCTCACAAAAAATCATATTTTTATTTTGCAGTGTCCACTAAATATTGTAATTTTGCACCTTGAATGGGCATACACCTTATTATATTAAAGGAAATGCCCAGTCGGAAAACAGGAAGAAACAAAATAATTAAGATAAAACAATGGAATACAACTTCAGAGAAATCGAGAAGAAATGGCACCAGAA
>ERZ791902.423-NODE-423-length-32054-cov-5.871152_pt1 | contig 32054 bp, 19 predicted proteins | sample MGYA00510149_ERZ791902 | MGnify/ENA primary metagenome ERZ791902 (study PRJEB30046, sample SAMN00792060) | human gut metagenome | study: EMG produced TPA metagenomics assembly of the A metagenome-wide association study of gut microbiota in type 2...
AATTCAGGCTTAGCTTGGTTTCATGCCAACCAACAAGTAAACAAACAAACCTAAAAAATAAACAATGAACAAGAAAAAGACTTTGCTTTCGGCGTTGCTCGCTACCGCTATGGCAGCAAACGCCCAAGTGACCATCAATGTGGATGCTGGCAATCCGGGCATCCAGGTATCTCCTAACTTATATGGTATCTTCTTCGAAGACATCAACCATGCCGCTGACGGAGGACTCTATGCAGAACTCATCAGCAACCGCTCTTTCGAAGACGATGACAAAACTACTCCTACTTGGAAGACAACCCACGCTGCTGGTGCAAAAATCAGCACACAACTCATCAATAAAGGTTTACTCAACTCCGCACAGGGCAAGGCTCTCCAGTTGACTATCGCCGCCACTCCTCAGGCTACAGCCTCTCTCATCAATGAGGGTTTCTGGGGCATCAATGCCGTACAAGGCAGAACCTACAAACTCTCTTTCTGGGCAAAGGGTAGCTACAAGGGCAACCTCAAGGCACAGCTCATCAATGAGAAGGGCGACAAGGTGTATACCGAGGCTACCGTAAGCGGCAAGATAGGCAAGAAGTGGACCAAATATACCGCCGAGTTGACTGCCAACGCCAACGATGCTAAGGCTCAGTTTGCCCTCGTGGCAGATGGCAAGGGCACTATCCAGCTCGATGTAGTAAGCCTCTTCCCTCCTACTTTCAAGAATCGTGAGAATGGTTTGCGACCAGACTTGGCTCAATTACTCTACAATATCCACCCTAAGTTCGTTCGCTTCCCTGGCGGTTGCTACGTAGAAGGTCAGGAATCTCCTGAGAATGCCTTCCACTGGGAGAAGACCATCGGTCCTATCGAAGAACGTCCGGGACACAAGAACGTCAACTGGCGTTATCGCACTAGCGATGGCATGGGATTTGATGAGTATCTACAGCTCGCCGAGGACTTGAATGCCAAGCCTCTCTATGTAGTGAACGTAGGTTTGTGGCACGGCGGTTTGACTCCTGTGGATAGCATCCAGCCTTGGATAGACGAGTGTTTGAATGCCTTGGAGTATGCCAACGGTCCTGTCACCTCTAAGTATGGTGCTTTGCGTGCCAAGAATGGTCATCCTGAGCCATACAACATCGAGTACTTGGAGATAGGAAACGAGAACAATCAGCCCGACCCAGCAGCACAGAGCGACCATTACTACGAGCGCTTCAAGAAGTTCAAGGATGCCGTCTTGGCAAAATATCCTAAGATGCATCTCATTGGCAACGTAGTGGCTTGGGGCGATGACAATCCGAAGTGGGGAAGCCAGGAGAGCGTAGAGTTGCTCGATGAGCACTACTATCGCAACCCAGCTTGGTTTGCCGAGAACTTCAACAAGTATGACACTTACGACCGCAAGGGCAGTGAGATTTATGTAGGCGAATATGCCGTCACACAGGGCTTCGGCAATATGGGTTCGCTCGACGCAGCCCTTGGAGAGGCTGTGTATATGATGGGCATCGAAAACAACTCCGATATCGTGACGATGGCATCATACGCTCCTATCTTCGCCAATCTCAACAACCGCATGTGGGCACCGGATATGATACAATATACCTCCGACAAGGTATTCGGCACACCATCTTACTATGTACAGAATGTGATGGCGAACAACGTGGGAACTCGTGTCTTGCCAGTAAAGCAAGAGAATCCATATACATACGACAACGTGAAGGTAAAGCCAGGAGTTTGCCAAGTAGGTATAGGTACATGGAACACCCAGGTATCCTTCAAGGACCAAGGCTACACCGATGAGAAGGGCAACGCACTCCCAGCTACTCTCGAACTCAACCCAACCGACATCCATGGCGCATGGAAGGTAGAGGGCGATGAGATCAAGCAGACCAGCAACGATGAGTCTTGCATCCGTCTAAATCCAGGCACCATCACTAGTGATGGCTATATATATAAGGTACGTGCGAAGAAGAATGCCGGCAATGAGGGCTTCCTCGTTATCTTCAACTATGTGGACGAGAGAAACTATTGCTGGTTGAATCTCGGTGGATGGAACAACACCCAGCACGGCATCGAGCAGATTGTGAATGGTGCAAAGGGACAGGTTGCTACTTGTTCTGGCAGTGTAGAGACAGGCAAATGGTATGACATCGAGCTGAAGGTAGTAGGCGACAGCATCTTCGCCAAGATGGACGGCAAGGAAATCTTCGCCACCAAGCTCAAGGGCAACACCCATCCTGGCATCTTCTCTACCGCTACGCTCGATGAGAAGACTGGTGAGGTCATTGTCAAGATTGCCAACACCAGCACAGAGCATACCACTGCCAAGGTGAACTTGAATGGCAAGACAATCTCTGATGGCAAGTTGATTCGTCTCTCTGCCAAGAATGGTTTGGAGGAGAATACCATCGACAATCCTACCAATGTCTATCCAGTGGAGAGTTTCATCACCACCAAGAAGGACGGTGTGGAGATGGAAATCCCTGCCAATTCGCTCAATATCTTGAGATTGAAATAAAGAAGAAACGATATGAAGATGGAAATATGAATCGTCAATCTTGAAATAAGAACAATGCAATATATGACGATAAGTAAAAGATGATAGAAGAATAATAATTCATTATTAGTTAGAACAAATGCGGCAACCTGCGTGATGCAGTTTGCCGCATTTGTTATGTTATTCCAGTGTCAGCCAGCCATCCTCTGTCCAATGGATTCTCTTCTGAACCAAGACGCTGGCTCCATTCTTCGCCACACTATAACCATGGCAGAAGAAGACATCGCCATCTGAAAACGAATAGGCGGAGCAATGACCAAGCGCCTCATATTCCTTCTTATCACCTTCCAACAGCAAGGTACCGCCACCTTCGAGCATCGGCTTGCCATCTCTGTCAAGATAAGGACCAGACACATTCTTGCTTCTGCCCACGGCTACACGATAATTGCTCTTGATGCCACGACAACAGTAATCCCAACTCACGAAGAGATAATAATACCCACCATGTCGCATGATGAAAGGAGCCTCGATGGCATTGGTACCAGCAAACTTGGAGGTAGGATTAGGCTCCGCCGAAGCATCCCCAACAGCGTGACGGCGAGCGATGGTTTGAGGCTTAGCTCCCTTCTTCGGGTGCATCGTCTTGTCGAGCGGTATCAGTTGAATACCATCCCAAAAGGAGCCCCACGTCATCCAAGGTTTCCCCTTCTCGTCGATGATGAAGTTGGGATCGATAGCATTCCAGTTGTCCCGATTGCCACGAGAAACCACGATGCAACCCTCATCCTTCCATCCATCTTTATCAGAGAGACGCTTGTTGCTGAGCAGTCCGATGGCAGAAGTATTCTTGCCAAAGGTAGAGCAAGAATAGCCCATGTACCACTTGCCCCGATACTTCACCACATCGGGTGCCCAGATATGAGTCTCAAAGCCAGGCACGCTATCGTGCGTCCAAGCCGGAATCTTCCCATTGGGCAATACTCCCTCACGGCTCAACGCCCAATGCTGTCGGTCGGTGGAAGTCATCTGAGTGATGCCGTGCCCCGTGCAATAGAGGTAATAGACGCCATTCTCATAAGCCATCACTGGGTCGTGGACGAAAGGAGTATCCACCACGACAGGAGCTTGTCTTGTAGGCGCGTATATATCAGCCTCATCCATTGCCAGAGCACAGAAACTCCTATTTACAAAAGGAGCAGCAACTATCATTGCTGCTCCTAATAACATACTTAGTTTATTCATCCTAACTTATACCTATTTATGTGATAAGACTTGGAGTCGATATTACTTTTTCTTGCCCCAATAGCTCTTTGTACCATTCAAGCCAGAATATACGATGGTGACCTTGCGAGGAGATGCCTCCCAATCCACCTCACGCTGTACCTTCAGCTCTACGCCGTTGCAAGTAAGTGTATTGGTTTGGGCATTGAAACTCCAAGCTGCACCCTTCCAAGCACCCGAAGTAATCTTGTGATCGTCGCCGAGCACCATCTCAGAAGCTGTACGCTGGTTGCCATAGCTATAAGAGAGGTCGATATGCTCCCAAGCACCTACCAACTCCGACTCACTGATCGAAGCCTGTGGCACTGCGCCATAACGCTCAGGCATCACAGTAGGCCAACCATTGCTTTCCCACTGGATAGAGCGAACTCCACCCATCATGATGGCATTGCTATAAGCGTTGCCACCCACATTGGCAGGGAAACGCTGCTGTGAAGCATAGTACCAGTTGCCATTGCCATCATCGAAGACAGCGCAGTGGCTGATACCTACCCATCCATAGCCCTCACTGAACTTGTAAGGATGAGTGAGCACTGTAGGATTGTTGTTGGCTCCCTTAGAGGCATCGGTGACTGCACCATTGAGCGTCTCATAAGGACCATCCACCTTGGTAGAGCGGAGCACACGGGTATTGTAAGGAATATCCAAGCCATCGTAAGCCAAGAAGAGATAATAATAACCATCGTGGTAAACAATCTCTGGAGCCTCGGCACCTTGCCAACGACCACCATTGGTACGAGTGAAAATCAACTTGCCGTATGGTGCAATCTCAGCAGCTGTACCGTATGACTTAGGAAGTTCTGCCAAAGTCTTACCGGTCTCAGGGTTCAACTGCACGGCAGCGATACCGCTATGCCAAGAACCATAGATGAGCCAGTGCTCGCCCTCTGGAGTGATGATGAAAGAAGGGTCGATGGCATTGAACTTGAAGTAAGCATTCCAATCACTCGCGGAAGCACGGTTCCAATTGGTTCCCTTATCAGAAGAAGAACAGATAACAAAGCCCTTGTCCTCCCAATTATTGGATGCAGGGTCGCTAGTCTCCATCACACCGATGAAAGCACGCTCCGTCCAAGAGCCATCATAGGTAAGACCACCCGTCTTGATATAGTTGTTGACGACGATACAATAATACATACGATAGAGGTGGTCGTTCACCTTGCGAGCACATGGTGCCCAATAGCCATACGAAGGATTCTCGATTGGGTCAAGACCTTGCTCGGCACGTATCTCGTTCAACTTGGTCTTCACCCAAGCTGGTGCCTCTTGCATGGTAGCACCCAAGTACTCCCAGTTGACGAGGTCCTTGCTTCGACGAGCATGGAAGTGTCCGTGTCCATCGTGGGCATTGCCATAGCTGGCATCTGTCTGATACATATAATAATAGCCATCGGCTGCCTTCATCACAGATGGGTCGTGTACATTGGCAAGATTCCAGTTGGCACGCTGATCCCAACCCGCCATGCTCACATAGTCATCCACGTAGGCTGGACAGATGTATTCAGACAATTGGTCCTCCAAGGTCTTGGAAGGAGTCGTAAACTGCTTCTGCTCTGTATAGACCAAGTTGTCACCGATCAGTGCATACGCCTTCACATAGTAGGTGGTGTTAGGCTGCAAGTCACGGAGGGTGGCAGAGAAGTCACCAGTCATCTCGCAGAGCGTCGCATTGTCTATCGTTGGCTCAGCGGAAGTACTGTAGCAGAAACCCTTCTTGATGAAGTTCTGCATACTAGCCGCAGACAACTCAGCCGACAGGCTTGCCGAAGTAGAAGTCACCTCACCTATCGTGAGATTGCTGACAGAGGCAGTGTTGTCTATCTTGTCATCGTCGCTGCAGCCTACGATGAATAGGCTGCAAACGAACATCATTATGATACTGAGATATTTCATTGTCACTTAACTTTTTTAAGGTTTATTCCTGTGTATCTGAGTTATTGTCGCCAGAGGCATCTCCCGTGCCCTCATCACCAGCGGCATCATCCTTCTTGTTGTCACCTGCGATATCCCATCCAGGGTTCTGTCCCAACATAGGAGCACGCTTCACCTCATTGGCTGGTATAGGGAAGTAGTTGTTCTTAGGTGTATTGAAGACGATGCGGTTGTTGGTCTCTGCCTTGCCGTATGTGAACACAGGTGCATTCACTACGTCATCACCCGTCACCTTGACACCATAGAGGTTGTAAATCTGCTCGTAGCGTGGCTTGCTCACCTCGTTGGTAGCAGTGGCATTGTAGTACAACTTCCAACGGCGGACATCGAAGAAGCGATGATCCTCAAACGACAACTCGATGCGGCGCTCATTGCGGATGCGCTCACGCAACTCACTCTGTGTCATGCCACTGTAGTCAGGCATACCAGCACGGCTACGTATCTGGTTGATGTACTGATAAGCAGCATCAGGACCTTGTGCCTCATTGAGAGCCTCAGCGGCATTCAAGAGAATCTCCGTATAACGGAAGATAGGCCATGCGTGCAAGAAGGTAGTAGGATTCTTGCAAGAGATATTGTTGACAAACTTCTTCAGATAGTAGCCTGTATAAGTACCACCCATGGAAGAACTGTAGTCGATACCAGCCGCACCCACATTGGAAGAGATATCAATGTTGCGCTGCTCGCCATCCGTAGCGACACCCCAAACAGAGTTCTGGTGGAACACAATCTGGTCGAGACGTGGGTCACGATCCTTGTAAGGATGTTGCTCATCATAGCCACTACCCTCCTCGTCGATGTGCTTACCATTCTTCATCTCGAAGCAATCCACGAAGTTCTGGGTAGGGTTGGTACGACCATTACCGCTGAAGTTACCTGTGAAGCCAACAGGCAAGAGCACCTTCTCTATCTGGTTGCTACCTGTCAGACCACCCCAAAGAGAACGAGACAAGATGAACTCTGGGTTCTGGGTAGGGTTGGTGGCATTGGAGAAGATATTATAATAGTCATGCTCGGCATCACCTGTGCTCAAGAGATGATACTTGTTGACTTGCTGCTCATTCTTATGGATGAAGTCGGTGGCAGCTGTAGCAGCATTCTGCCACAAGGTCTTGTCACCACTCTCATTGTAGAGGGCAGAAGCACGATAGAGCAAGGCACGGCTCTTGAGAGCATAAGCCGCAGCGCCATTCACACGCCCCCAGTTGGAACCTTCATCGGCGTAACGGAAAGGAAGCACGTCCTTCACCTTGTCACACTCGCTAGCCACCCACTCCAGAGCCTCAGCGGCAGGAGTACGTTTCATGTTCATCGCTCCAGCATCACCCATATCGAAGATGATAGGATTGCCATCGGCATCCTCTGCGATGATAGGGCAATCGCCAAACCAACAGATGAGGTCGAAGTGGAAGATGGCACGCAACAAGCGAGCCTCTGCCATATTACGGTCGTACAAGCAGTTGTCGTCGCCTTCCTTGGCATTGTTGCCGATGACGTCCTTGCGTGCCTGCTTCATAAACTGGTTGCACTTGCGGATACCATAGAGGTCGGTATTCCAGAAGCCCAACAATGGATGGTCGGCGGCTGTATAGGTATCGGTAGCCACCTTAGGATAATAATGCAAGCCCCAAGAAGTGGTGGCATTGTCTGTCATACAGTCGCGGGAAGCACCGGTGAACTGGTCATCGGCGTAAGGGGCGAAGCCGTCTGGCAGGTTGGTATATATATTGGCAAGGAAACCACGTGTCTGCGCCTCATCCGAGAACACCTTGTCGCTGGAGAGGGAGGCATCATACTCCTTGTCCAGGAAGTCACCACATGATGTAGTGATGCTTCCTGCTAACATCAGCATGGCTGCTGACAGAATGATATTGATCTTTTTCATTTTCGTCTCAGTTTTAGGAATCGTTAGAATTCTACGTTTACACCAAAGGAGAAGGAACGTGTCTTAGGATATGCCCAGATGTAGTTGGTTGGGTTCTCTGGGTCGAATCCCTTGCCCATGTGACTCCAGTTGCAAAGGTTGTAACCGCTGAAATAGACACGGCACTTGGTCATGTAGAGCTTGGAAATCAATGCCTTTGGCAATGAGTAACCTACCTCCACGTTGCGCAGAGAGAGGAAATCACCACTCTGCAACCAGATGTTGCTGGAGTTGTATGGGTAGTTACGATCCACATTGCTGAAGCTGGTGGAGAGACGTGGGTACTTGGCGTTGATGTTGCGAGGGTCGTTAGGGTCGTCGGTGTAATATCCCCAAGTCTTGGTAATCTCATGGGTAGAGGTACCACCCCAACCAAAGCCATAGTCCATATTCTCACGACACTCGATGGTACGGTTGAGATAAGCCGTCAATACCACACGAGCATCAAAGCCGTATGCCTCAAAACCAACGTTCACTGTTGGCAAGAGCTCAGGTATCTTGGAGTTGCTGTAGCCATTAGCCACCTGGTCGTATGTATCAATCTTACGGTCGCCATTCACATCCTTGAAGACGGCGTTACCCAACTTATAGATGCCGGCTGCACTGTAAGGATACTTCTCTGGGTGAGCGATAGCATCCTCATGACTCGTAGGAATCAAGTTAGGATCGCTTGCCCACTGATCCAAGATAAACATAAACTGCTGACCGATGCGCTTGCCAGTCTTTGCCTGGTAAGCATAATCAGGAGTCAACTCATCCATCTCCGTAATCTTGTTGCGGTTCCAGGTCAACTTACCTTCGATATAATAGTTGAAGTTCTTGCCGATATGGTTGCGATGACCGAGCGATACTTCCCATCCCCAGGTCTCTGCCTTACCATAGGAGTCTTGTGGAGCTGTCAAACCGAAGAGTGTTGGAACAGTGGCACGATCTACCAAGATCTGCGAACGCCACTCCTTGAAGTAATCCACACTACCATAGAGTTTCTTGTGGAAGAGGTCGAAGTCAACACCCATATTAAACATGGCTGACTTCTCCCAGATATTGTTCAAGTTACCAGCAGTTGCCTCGTAAGAACCCTCGATGTAGTTCTGACCCGTACCGAAGTTGTAGCCAGAGCCTTGGGCATAAGTACTCTGATAAGGATAGCGAGCCACACCGGTATTAGCCTGTCCTGCAGTACCATAGCTAGCACGTACCTTCAAGAGGTCGAACACCTTCAAGTTCTTGATGAAACTTTCCTCGGAGGCAAGCCAACCAGCAGACAAGCCATAGAAGGTAGCCCAACGATTGCTTGGTGCATAGTTGTCGCATCCCATGCGAGAGATGCTGGCACTAGCGATGTATCGGTCGTTATAGACATACATACCCTGAGCATTCCAAGAGAGGTAACGGTTGGAAGAGTTCATGCCACGTACCACATTCTTGTAAGTACGCATGAAAGCCTGTGCATCAACGAGATGCTTGCCAAACTTATGGTTATAGGCAAGACCAAAACGGGTGTTGATATTATAGTAATAATCACGAGGAGAAGTCGTAGGGTCTGGCAAAGCCATGAACGTACGCACACGCTGGTACTTGTAGTCATCCACACTCTCCACATTGTCCTGGAAGTTGTAGTAGTAACCATCGATGTCGGCTCGCTGAACCTTCTGGAAGGTCTCGTAAGAGTCGAAGCTGACCACAGCCTGTGCCTTCAATCCTGGTACAAGGGAGTCGAGATGACCCGTGGCTGTCACGGTCGTATAGAGGTTACGACGACGGTTCTGCTCGATACCACGACCTGCTATCTGGGCAGCACCATTCTTGCTGTCGGAAGTCGTTGGGAAGAAGAACTCACCATTAGGACAATAGACAGGATAGATAGGAAGGTTCTCACCTGCACCCCATGTGAAGAGGTTCCATACGTCGATACCTGGCTGCACGATGTTGTCGATACGACCACCGAGGTCGAGACCTACCGACAAGAACTTGTTGACGTTCAAATCGACATTGACACGGAGGTTGTAGCGGTTCAAGGTCTCCTGGCTGTCGTAACTGCCACTGTACTTGGTCCACTTGGTATCAAACAAGCCCTCCTGACGGAGATAAGAGAAGCTCACGTAGTAGCGGGCACGATTGTTACCACCGCTCAACTGAAGGTTGGTGCGATACATCGGCGCTGCGTCACGGAGCATGGTGTCATGCCAGTTGGTATTGAAGTACTTGTACTTATCCATGCCTGTCAACTCCTCGCCATTGCATACCTTGCGATACTGCTCGATGTCGTAATCAGAGAACTCAGGGCTCAAGCCATCGAGATAGCGAGCCTGGTTGCGAGACAAGGCGTAGTTGTAAGAGTTCTGACTCTCAGGGATGCCTGCGATGGTCTGGAAGCCCACCTCCTGGGTGAAGCTCACCTTCATTCTGCCAGCCTCACCACGCTTGGTGGTCACGAGGATGACACCATTGGCACCACGCATGCCGTAGATGGCTGTGGCTGCTGCGTCCTTCAATACCGTGATGTTCTCAATAGGATAAGCATCGAGGAAGGAGAGGTCACGCTCCACGTTATCGACGATGACCAATGGAGAACGAGCATTACCATTCATGGTACGGATACCACGGATATACATATTGGTCTCACTCCATCCTGGCTCCGACTGCGACTCATAGGTCTCCACACCCGTGAGCGTAGAGGTGAAAGCATTCTGGAGCACAGTGACTGGGTGCTTCTCCAACTCTGAGCCAGTCACTACGGAAGTAGCCTCGGTGACAAACTTGCTTGGCTTGGAAGTGAAAGCCACAGGTGCCAGGTGGTCATACTCATTGTCCTCCTGCAAGGTGACGTTCACCTCGTTTTCCTCCATGCCTACCTTGACATGCTCTTCCTTATAACCGAGGTAAGAGATATAGAGGTCATCGCCTGGCTTCACCTTGATGGTAAAATTACCATTCTCATTGGTGAGGGTCTTACGCAACGCCTCATTGATGTTGACGATGGCACCTGTGACAGGCTTGCCGTCGGCATCAACTATTTTACCATGTATGGTTCTACCATCATTGGCTGCGAGGGCGGTTGAGGCAGACATGGTGAGCACAGCTCCCAACAAGATACGTGCTGCGCTTGGTTTGAAATATTTTGCTATGATATGTCTCATAATATAATCCAGTATTTATCAATCTTACATTCTAGAAGATACACTCCTGAGAGAGAGGCTTACTTCCATCCCTCGTTGTTCTCGAAGGTAGATGGGAGTTTCCACATCTCTGCCTCTGGAATTGGATACAGATACATCTTGTCGTCGAAGACACGCTTCTGTGCCACCTTGCGAGTATAGACATCCTTGCCATTCTTCTTGGTTACGTTGACACCATAGATGTCACGACCCAAAGCCTGCTTGGCTACATTCCAACGGCGTACATCCCATGAGCGATGCTCCTCGAATGCCAACTCTATCGTGCGCTCCTTGTGGATGAAGTTGCGCATAGCCTCCTGAGAGTTGAGGTCGGTGCGGTTCTTGACATCTCCCGTGATACCGGCACGATGACGAATCTGGTCGAGCAAGTTGCATACCTCTGTCTTGTTGGCTGAGAAATCCACTTCATTCAATGCCTCGGCATAGTTGAGCAGAATCTCCGCATAACGGCAGATGATCCAGTTGCGATAGCTGGTACCTGCATGGTTGTTGTTGAGGATGACCTCTGGCATATACTTTCTTACGTAATAACCAGTAGGTGTGGCGTTGGCATTGCCCACTGGGTTGTCACGTCCACCAGCTGTTACGTCGATGACATTGGTCTTGGTGGTGGTTGCCTGTCCCCAAGTCACACCATTGTACAAGATACAGGCTGCCAAACGAGGGTCACGGTTGGATACCGGTGTGGTATCATCATAACCACTGGCGGTGTTGACAGTAGGAGCAGCCACGCCATTGACTGTATTATTATAAAGAGGTGCGCCCGTAGCATCATAGCTATTAAAAGGTGCGCTACCATTTGCCATATCATACATATCCACGAGGTTCTGGCTAGGACAAAGACCGCCGTTGCCACCCTCGCCCACAGGAGTATCAGCAGACACTGCGCCCCATCCGAATGTACCATCGTTGCGATAGAAGATCACCTCGTTGTTTTTCTCGGTGAAGCCATTGAGCAAGATGGCATTGGTGTAACGCTGCACTGGTGACAGGTTCTCACCATAATACAAACCATAGTTCTGACCATAATCGTCGATGAAGCTCTTCGCCATGGCGGCTGCGTCTTGCCAGGTGATGCCACTCTCCGCCGACCATCTAGGACTTGCCATATAGAGGTAGATGCGGCTGAGCAATGCTCTGACGATAGGCTTGTTGATACGTCCTTGGTTGCCATCGATGTCGCTGGTAGCCTTGTCCATCACCTGTGCCTCACACGCCTTCAACTCAGGGATGATGAAATCTACCACCATCTCCTTCATCGTAGGGCGCACGCTATAACCAGTGAGCAAGTCGCCATTAGGGTCGAGCACATCCTGGACCACTGGCACAGGACCATACTTCAAGAACAACTCCCAGAGGAAGTAAGCACGGAAGAAACGTGCCTCACCCTTGATCCAAGACTTGTGCTCCTCATATTGCTCCTGGGTATCATCTGTACTCTTAGGCACGTCGTCGATACGCTTCAAGGTGGTGTTACACTTGCGGATGCCACGGTAGCGACTCTCCCAAGGACTGGTCAACTCTGCCGCAGCAGCATCGGCATAATAGTTGCCGATATTGAAGCCCACACGTGCACCACTGGAGGAGATACTGCTCTCTGCCAAGTCGGTAGCTGCATCCAGCCAACTGTTGCCTACCCTGTTGCATCCGTTGAGCAAGAAGTTGTAGGTATCGAAATGGAACTGCTCCATTGTTGTCCAACTGCTGAATGTCTGGTCGCCCGTCAACTCATTGCTAGGCTCCTTGTCGAGGAAACCGCCAAAGGCATCCTCGCAGGAGGTAAGAGCCATACTTGTGGCCAATACCATTGCAGCTGATAATATATATTTCTTCATTGTAGTCATCTTTTAGAATTTGATATTCACACCAAAGTTCACGGTCTTCATGATAGGATACTTGTTGGAGCCAGAGCTTTCTGGGTCAACCAAGTCGTCCAAGTGATCCCAAGTAATCAAGTTGTTGGCATTCACAAACAAGCGGCACTCGCTCATCGCCAAATGCTTGATCCACTGCATAGGCAAAGAATAGCTCAACTCGATGTTCTTCAATCTCAGGAACGCACCGTTCTTCAGGAAGAAGGAGTTCTGCTGATGGTTGTGGTTGCCAAATGAGTCATAGTGCAAGAGTGGATAGGTGGCGTTTGCCAAGTTCCATTCCTCGCTCATGTTAGGATTCCAACGACCCATGTGAAGGCTCTTCACCTTACCGCCGTTGACAAACTCATACATTGCCTCGGCATCATAGTAGCGTGACACGTGGTCAACACCCTGGAACATCACGTTGAATCCCCATCCCTTATAGGTAGCTCCCAAGGTGAGAGAGTATGTGTTCTCTGGGATATCGCTCAATCCGATGAAAGTCTCGTCACGGCTGTCGATGAAACCATCACCATTCATATCGCGGTACTTCAAGTCGCCCACCTTCACGTCGCCATAGGTTGACTTAGGGAAGTTAGGGTCTGCCAAGTCGGTTGATGTGACATAACCATCACATACCAAACCGAAGAACTGGTTGATGGCATGTCCCTCACGCTTGCGGTAACCTGTCTTGCCTGCAGGCTCATCCATGTTGACAATCTTGTTCTTGGCATGGCTGAAACTGAAACCGATATTGTAACGGAAGTCCTTGCCGATGGTATTGGAGTGATGAAGTTCCAACTCAAAACCTTGGTTTTGTGTCTCACCCAAGTTGCCGGCAGCCATCGTGGTACCTACCCACGCAGGACGGCTCTGGTAAGAGGTCAAGATATTGTTGCGCTTCTCATAGAAGTAGTCGAAGCTACCGAAGAGCAAACCATTCAAGAAACTGAAATCGACACCGGCATTATACTTATGTGCCTTCTCCCAAGTTACATTATAGTTAGGATACTGACTCTCATAGATGGTGGTAACGCCCTTGGTACCAAAGCGATAGGCATTGGCATACTGCACCCACTTCTCCTCATAGAGGAAGCGCTGGCGTACACCGTTCACCAAGTACTGGTCGTTACCGACCTCACCATAGCTGGCACGAATCTTCAAGTTGTCGAGCCACTTCTCAGTAGGCTTCATAAACTTCTCGTTGGAGAGTCTCCAACCGAGAGAGAAGGCAGGGAAGAAACCGAAACGCTTGCCCTTACGGAAGTTCTCAGAACCATTGTAACCGAAGTTGACCTCTGCCAAGTAGCGATCATCATAGCCGTAGGTAGCACGACCTACAAGACCTTGGTAACGACGAGCCAACTCAGCCTGATAGCGGTAGTCGTTCTGGTTGTAGAGCAACATACCTGTCACATCATGCTTGCCAAACTTGCGAGCATAGTTCAACTGACCCTCGATGTAGAGCTTGTAAGTGGTGGTTTGGTCATCACCAGCGTAAACCAACTGAGTATCAGAGTTGTACTTGTAATAAGAATCTACAATATTGAAGTTGCTTGCGCCACGATTCAACTCGTAGGTAGCAAAGCTTGCAGTAAACTTGCGATCGTAATAAGCATTGTAGTCGAAGCTGACCATCGCACGTGCAGAAAGACCTGGAGTCAACCAATCCATCTTGTAATTGGCGATGAAGTTGGTCTCATTGATGGTGTTGGTGGCACGATAGAAACCAGCCTTAGCCAAGCGAGCCACAGGGTTGTCCTGATACTGTGATGAACCGGCATAGAGGTTACGTACGGTACCATCATCGTTTCTCAACTGATAAGAAACTGGGAACAACCATCCTGGTGTATGGTTCAAGTTGTAGAATGTCTGAGAGTAAGAGCCATCGAAAGCCTCATTGCTGTTAGGACCCTTGCGCTCCTCGAAACGAGTACCGAAGTTGACAGACACGGTCAAGTCCTTGGTCAAGAGGAAGTCCAAGTTGGCACGGAAACCGATACGGTTGTAACTCTGGTTGGACTTGTTGCCATACTGGTCCTCACTGAAGTTCTTGAACAAACCTTGCTGGTCGTAGTACTCAGCAGATACGAAGTAGCGCATACGCTTAGTACCACCCTGGATATTGACGTTGTAACGCTGTGCTGGTGCAGAATTGCGGAGCACGGCATCATACCAATCTACATTAGGATAGAGGAGAGCGTCATCGCCTGAAAGCTCGCCTGCACAACTCTTGCGGAACATCTCGATGTCGTGCGCATTGTACTGGGATGGCTGACCATCATTAGCCAAAGCCTCCTCCAACAAGCGTACGCTGTCGTATGAATTGAGGTAGGTATCACCACGGGTAGGTGAAGACCACTGCCAGTTGGCTGTCAAGCTCACTACAGGCTTGGCATCCGTACCACGCTTGGTGGTAATCAATACGACACCATTGGCACCACGCACACCATAAACGGCTGTGGCAGAGGCATCCTTCAAAACAGAGATGTTCTCGATGTCATCAGGAGCTATCTGAGAGAACTCACGCTCCACACCATCGACCATGATAAGAGGTTGGTTGTCGCCTGCGAAAGAGGCACGACCACGGATGTAGAGCTTCATGTCGTCGGCACCTGGAGCACCAGAGGTCTGGGTGGTGACAAGACCAGCCACCTTACCAGAGAGTGCCTGAGAAACGTTGGCAGATGGAGACTGGAGCAACTCCTTGTTGCTCACCTGTCCGATGGCACCTACTACACTCTCCTTCTTCTGATGACCGTAACCCACTACCACGACCTCGCCCAGGCTCTTGTTCTCGTCCTTGAGCACCACCTTGACGTTGCGTTGGTTTCCTACACGGATGTTTTGGGCAATCATGCCGATGTATGTAATCTTCAGGGTAGCCTTCTCGTTCTTCACTTGAATCTTGAAGTTACCATCGAAGTCGGTGACCACACCATTGGTGGTCAACGCCTCCATGACGGTGGCACCGATGATAGGCTCACCCGATTCATCGGAAACATTACCCGTGACAGTTATCTTGTCCTGCGCTGATGCTCCCAATGTGAGGAGCACCAGAGTAAGGGTCAAGAATAACTTATGTAATATGTTATTGTTCATTGCTTATTGCTTTTAGTTATTGATTCTCAGACAACAATTTGTAATATGGGAAGTAACCTGCCTTCAATACGTCAAGACTAGCCAACTCCGCTGTCAAGAAGATACCAGCACTTCCTTCTCGCAAGCTATCAAACTTAAACTGATAAGCTGGCATATAGCTACCATCCTCCTTGCGCTGCTTAGCATTCATGGTCAGAGAGTTGCCCGAACGTGTGAATGCCAACTCGCAAGTGGCACCATGCATATCGCTTACGTAGGTAGTCCAATCAAATGATGAAGTCAACTGGAAACTGAGGTTAGCACTATTGTTGTTGGTATCACCACCAGCACCAAACCATCCGAAAGCATCTGAACGAAGGACATAGTTCTCGAAGTAGCCGTCACCGCCCAAAGCTGTTGTTGAGCATACCACAAGCCAGTTGTTCCAATTCTTACCATTGCCAGAGTTATTGTTGACAAACTGGATGACGAATGGACAATCCTCAGAGATGTTTGAGTTCAAAGGATAGAAGTCTGAGAAGGCTGTCCACCATCCGGCAGTGCAGTCAGCAGGACCTACCAACTTGCTGCCCGCTGCATATTCCTCGCCGATGTATGTCTCAGCTGCATCAATCTGGAGATAAGAACCATCACAAGCCAAGAAAGCACGGATGTTGCCATCGGCATCGCATGGCTGATGATACATCTCTTTATATACAGTACCATCTTGGCAAGTAGCAGTAGCTGTGAAATATACTTCTCCACCACGACGTTCGATAGTCATCTCGACCTCAGCACCTTCCATGTTCTTTCTGAAGGTTTCCCAGTCGCCATAGCCCTCATTTGTGATGTTGTCGGCATTATAGTTGCCATTACCCCAGCCATAGAGGTCGCTGCGCAGAACGAAGTACTCTACATAGCCATCGGTTTGACGATCTCTGTCGGTAGCTACAACGATATTCCAGTTGTTCCAGTTGCCTACACCATTGGTATGGTTGATAAACTTGGTGTGGAATGTCTGGTTGGCTGGGATGATGAAGTAATCAGAGAACGTAGTCCACCAACCGGCAGAGCAATCCTCAGCACCGACAGGTACATATACCTTCTTCTCATCACTGCCACCACCATTGCCACCAATGGTCTTGTTCCAGTCACGCTCGTTCATCTGATTGCGAATCAGTGTCACGTTATCCACAGAGAGACTGCCATATTCAGCAGTACCCAACTGGTCGCCCGTCGTACCTATATATAAATAAGGTAGAGCCTGGATGCTGTCGAGCAAGGTCTGATAAGAGAATGTGGTGGCAGCTGCACCTTCTGGCTGATAGCCCGACAGACTCTTCTTGCCATCCACGTAGAGCTGATAACCCTTCTGTCCCAACTGGAGTGCCACGAAGTGCCACTCGTTAGGAGTGAGGATGCCTGTCTTGTAAGTGTCAGGATCGTTCTCATCCAAGTCAAGGCTCTGCAACTGTCCTGGCTTGGTATAGACCAACTGTCCGTTAAGGGTGAAATAGAAGCGTGCGCCCTGTGCTTCATCAGAGCCAAAAGAGAAGATAGGACGCTTCAAGTCCATCTCCTCGCCCTCAGCGCATTCCACCTTCACTGCGAAAGTGATGGCTGCGCCGTTCTGCAACTTCACGTTGTTGAATGGATTGGCAATCTTTGCTGCGCCCGTACCATTCAGATGCAATACGTTACTACCAAGATAGTCATCGTTGACTACCTCGCACACCTCGTTGTGAATCACCATGTCGGAGAACTCAGGCTTGTCGTCTGAATACTCAAAATCGTAGGTGTTCACGACCTGACGCTCTGGATAGACCTGATTGCCTGCGGCAGGATCCTGGTCTCCCCAATCGGTACAAGCGGTGAAACCGAATGTGACCAACATGGCACCAACTAATGAGAATAAAGATTTTCTAATCTTCATAATTAATGCTTTTAGGTTGTTGTTTATACTATAGGTTGTTTGATTCCTTATTCAATTCATCCTTTGACTCTTGGTTTGATTCTTCTTCCGATTCAAATTAGAGAATGATTCGGTGGCAAAAGTACAATTAATAACAAAATAGGAGGTGGACAAATACAAATAATAGGTGGACAAAATGCGTCAAGCCTAGTATTTATGCTGCTTGGCGCACTTTATCCACCTACTGTGCTCCCCCACACACAAGAGAGCGGTCGGCTTGACCTACATCAAGTCGTCTCCCGATAAGAGGAAGGGGAAACCCCATATTGCTTGGTGAAGCAACGGGTGAAATACTTAGGGTCGTTGAAGCCCACCCTATAGGCTATCTCCGTGATGTTGCGGTTGGCGACATTCTCCACGATCATCCTCTTGGCAATGTCAAGACGGTAGTTGCGGATAAACTGCGAGGTAGGGTTGCCCGTCTCCACATTCAGTTTCTTGCTCAGAATGCTTCGGTTCATATGCATCGCCATAGCCAGTTCCTGCACACCAAACTCAGAGTTGGCATAGTTGGCCTCCATCACTTCCATGACAGCCTCCATAAATGGCTTGGTCGTTTTCTCCACCTCTATCTTGTCTGCCTCGATGGTCTTGTCCTGACTTTCCTGGTAGCGTTTCTGCGTCTCCAGGATAGACTGGATGCGAGTTTGCAACTTGCCTGGCTCATCACTCTCCCTCAATGCCAACTCTATCGGTCGATACAAGGCTTCCAGCTCTCGCTCACGCATTTTCTCCAATCTCTTTAGGTAGAAGTATCTCGCCAATGCCGCCATACAGAGGATGACGATGCAGAGGAACCACCAACTCTTCCAGAAATAAGGAGTGACAGTGACGGCGATGGAAATCGTCTGCTCCTTGCTGGAGGCGATGGATGGCACATATTTCACCTCAAACTCATAGTTGCCTGCCGGCAAGGTGGAGTATCTAACGCTATGCTGACCGGGGCGAAGGTTCACCCACTCATCCTCATAGCCTCTCATGCGATAGAGATATACTCCCTGCGTCTCACTGCCATAGTTGAGCGCAGAGAAATGGATGGTAAACGACTTGTCGCCCTCATGCAGGGAGATTTTCTTGGCGATGGAAATATCCTCGTCGAGATAGTCGCTGCCAGCGAAGACCGGTTGATTATCCACCGACAGCTCTGTGAAGCACAGGCGCTCCGTCTCCTTCACCTTGTGATTGACACCGAGCAACCTCATCATGCCTCGCTCCGTGCCTAGGAAGATCTCGCCCGATGCACTGCGGACGGTTCCATTGAAATAGAACTGCGAACAGAGCAAACCATCCTCCTGGAAGAAACTACTGAACACTCCACTCTTCGGATTGAAGGTAGAGAGACCATTCTTGGTGGCTATCCACAGCATCCCATTGTTGTCCTCCACGATGCCCATCACCGCATTGTTGGCAAGTCCATCGGCAGTGGTATAGTTCTTGATATGCTGCTTGCCGTCCTTGTCACGCCAGCGGCAATACATACCATAACCATTGCTGCCCATCCATATCTTGCCATCCTTGGTCTGGCAGAAAGACAATATCTTGTCGAAGACACCACTCTTCGGATTATCGAGTTTATAGGAATGATAGGTGACGGCAAAGTTGCGCCGGGCTCCTCGTCGGGATCGCAAATCGACCTCCACCATGCCCTGGATGCAACCCATCAGCAGTTTGCCATCCCTCGTCACCAGACTGCCGATGCAGCCACGGATGTCGAGGCAATGAGGGAAAGGTTCTTCCAGCTGCCGCTTTTTGATGTCATAGAAGAACAAGCCATCGTTGGTGCCTATCCACATTCCGTCATTGATGGCATCGTAGGCAAAAGCTCCCACGAAGGAGAGCAATTCCTGATACCTATCGCCCACCAGCAGGCGTTGCATCTTGCCCGGTTCGCCGAGCGGCATCACAGCCACTCCGCCCCCCCATGTGCCTATCCACAAGTTGCCATGCCCATCGGCGGCAAGGGTAGATACACTGTTGTGCGGCAAGCCAGAGTTGGCGGTTGTATAATGAGTGAAATCTTTGGAATGAGGGGGCAGGGCGTTCAAACCTCCCTCCACGACACCGACCCAGAGGGTGCCATCGGGAGCAGGAAACATGGCATTGACCGCATTGCGGGCGATACTGCCAGGATTGCGTGGGTCGTTCTGGTAGAACTCCAACTGCAAGAGGCGTGGCGCCAACTTGGTAATGCCTCCCGTCTCCGTGCCCACCCATATCTGTCCGTCCTTGGAATAGAGGCTATTCACGAAGTTGCTGCTCAGTGGTCCGATGGTGCTGGTGCTGTTCCAGTGCTCGATGTCGCCCGTCTTGTCGTCGAGGATATCCACGCCACAGAGCGAACCTATCAGGAGTTTGTCTTCTGGCGACACCGCCAAACTGGTAACCACCTCGTGCTGCAAGGAGTGGTCGGTAGGCGAACAGTGGTACTGCTGCTTGGCGCTATTGTATAAGCCACGGTTGGTAGCGAGCCATATCTTGCCATGGTAGGAGATGACGGCATTGGCATAGCGATTCTCCAGTGGAGCGAACTCCGAGGTGATGTCCCTAGCCACCAGGCGATTGCCCTTGGCATCAAACTCGCTCACCTTGCCATTGTTGCACATCACCACCGTGCCTCGGTGATAGACATCACAAAGTCCGAGGTCGGGAGCATTGGAAGGATAAGAAGTGCTGAGCACGCTATTCACCTCGCCCTTCTCATTGAATCCGATACGGGTGAGGCGATTGAAGGTCACCATCCATAGATTGCCCTTGCTGTCGCAATACATTCTCAAGCACCGCTCCTTGAAAGTCTGCCCCAAGAGATTGCGCACTTGCTCATTCTCGCAAGGAGGCTCCACGGGCTGCAAGGTGGTGAGGTCGAGCACCTGCGGTCCTTCCTCAAACGCTATCCAGAGTCGCTTGAAATGGTCTTCATACACGCTTCGGCAGCTGTTGCTTCTCAATCCGATGCGCTGGGTGCCCAACCCGAAGTTGACAAAGTTATAACCATCGTAGCGCACCAATCCTCCGCCGTGCGTACTGATCCACACGAACCCGAAGGAGTCTTGGAAGATGTCGTCGGCGAAGTTGTTGGGCATGCCCGAAGCCATGTTGAGATAGCTTACGTTATACATACCAGGCATTCCACCTTGAGCCATACTGCCCAAGGCTATCATCCATAAGACAACGAAGGTGAATAACTTTCTAATCATGATTGATGATGAGATTACATACTATAAAGACTCCAATTCATGTCCATTTCAAAACTTTGCTGCAAAAATACAAAGAATAAATGAAACGAAAGAAAAAATTGGCAAATAAATAGATACACAATGGGAGATAAGCGCAAAGAAAAGAATGAAAAGCGCTTAAAAAGAAAAAAGCCACCCATTACAGGGTGGCCTTATGCCAGGTATTCGAGACCTCATCATACTCGATGTAGCCTCTGTGTTTCCATACACGCAAGGTGGACTTGCCATCCCCCCTCCTACCTTGCATCGCCCGTATGCTCACAAACTGATCGTAGGTGAACTCGCTAGGCAAGAGGGCCAGGAGATTCTGCGGTGCAGCACTCACCTGCTCCTCCTCGGCTAGGATTTCCTCCTCCAGCTGCTTGCCGAAGAAGCGCATCTTGCACCATAGGTCCATCTGCTCGCTCCATCTCACGTAGTCGGCGATATCCTTCGACCACTTGCAGCCCCCTGCCACATAGAGCACCATCGCCTTGAGGTAGGCTATCACGTTGGCACGATAAGAGAGGATGCGGTAAGCCTCACTCTCATAGAGCGTGGCACGACGGTCGTTCTCGGCAGTCAACTCCTTGGCTAGCTTCAACGCCTGCGGACACTCGACAAGACCGTTTGTCGCACCCAGACGAAGGAGATAAGGACGAAGCTCTTCGGTGAACTTGTCATCATAAATGCCAAAGACAGGAAGCGTGGGTTCGAGAGGCTTGATGATGGTGGAGAGATAGAGACGGGAGAGCGTTCCATCGTTCACTGCCTTCTGGAAGAATCGATGGGCATTGGGGATGGTGGTCGAGGCATTGAAGTTCCATCGCAATGGGGCTATGCCCGTGATGGCGTCCACGCCCACACGCTCCTGTCCGTGATCAGCATTGTCGAAAGCCTTGCGGATGAGGATGCTCACCTCGTCGATGGTTCCCCTGGAGGTCACCTTCTTCAGTTGCTCCACCTCATCCACTCGGGTATAGACGAATCGCTGTCCGTTCTCATGAGCATCCACCACACGCTGGTTGAATACGGCATCGGTAAGGTTGTCGATGAGTATCTGTATGCAGATGTCGGCAGGCCGGGGGTCCTTCGCCTTGGTCTTGTTGGGTGGATTCTTGCGCTTCCACTCCGCCTCACGCAGTCGGTTGGGCTTGTCGGTCTCCTTGATGTCGGCGAGGATGATGTCGATCGGTTTCTTGATGGCTCCCTTGCCCACGCTCATGGGGGCGATGAGCACATTCATGAAGGTAGGCTCGTGCTCCACGTTGTCCCAGTAGCGGAACTTCACGCCATGCAGGTGGACACCTAGCGCAGGGAACACGCCCTCGCAGACGGCTGGCTTATACATGTCGGGCACCTTGGAGGAGAGCAACTGCAAGAGCTTCGGCAACTTGCGTGGCATCTGGGGCGGCGTGTCAGCAGTTCCCCCCGTGGCAGCCATCTTGGCATCCTGCCGAATAGCGGCGAGCACCTGGCACAAGCGGTAGGGCATTCCCTTGCGAGGTTCACCGAGTGCGCTCTGGATGGTACGTCGCCATTCCGCCTCAGGAAAGTCCTCATAGCGAGGTATCACCGCCTCCAACTTGGCTTGGTCGTAGTCGCAGATGGAGCGCAGGGTGACTGCCAGTTCGAAGGTTTTCACATTGCGGTCGCCCACCGTAGGATGCTTGCCTCCATTATACATCTCGAAATACTTCTCGATGATGTCGGAGTAAGGGATGCCATTGTAGGATAGTTCCTCGCAGGAGCTCTCCATTGCATTCGATGCTTCTGTATTTTCCGCTACTTCTGTCTGTTCTGTTTTCTCATTCTGTGCAACAGGAGGAATACTTTCCAAATGATTCTCAATACTTTCATTTTTCTCTTGTGATGTAGTTTTCTCCTGATGATTCTTCGTAGGAGTCGTAATGATTGTTGTGTGGACGGATGTCGCAGTCCCTTGCTCGAAGAGCGCCTCATCCAGGAAGAGCAAGTCCTCCTCGCTGGCGGTAGTGGTAAAGAATACTCGGGTGATGTCCTTGGCTCCCTTGTCAAACTTCACGCCCAGCAGGTCGCTTGCCCATCTGAGGTTGAGCTCTTGGTTTTCGAGCACCTTGCCCTCGGCGATGCCCTCCAGGGTATGTCGGCGAAAGACGAGGTGGTAGCCCTTGCGTGCGGAGCGTTCGAGGAGGAGCAGTCCCAGTTCATCCTTCTTCGCCAGTACTCGCTGAGGGGCGGTCGCCATCTTCTCGTCGTAGTCGGGAGCGGAAGGGTCGAAATCGACATCCATACCTACCGTCATCGAGGGAGTCTTGCAGCCCTTGAGCTTCATATCGCTAGAAGGTATGCAACTGTAGTTCATCTGCATCAGTCGGTTTTTCAGAGTGGTATCACCCTTGCGAATCGCCTCCACCAAAGCCTTCTGTCGATTGCGATTACGGAGATTTCGGTACTCCGTCGCCGTGAGAACAGGGCGCATTCTCTTCGCCCCATTCTCATAGTATATCACATGACAAGACATTGATAATTTATAATTTAATCACTGCGCCATGCAGTATGCCTCGTTGAGGAGAGCCTCATCCTCGATGATGGCACTCTCCATCTGCGCCATGCTTCTCACGATAGCCACCATCGACTTCTGGTCGGCGAAGCGGAGAGGTGTATCGGGCTTGATGCCAGATGTCTTGCTCACGAAGCGGATGTAAGCCTGGGTGTTGTTGCCGTCGCTGCTCGGTGCCCACCGAGCGATGATCTTGCCGATGGTATTGGCGTGGTGCAGACCGATGTAGTTGCGTATGAGCACGAAGGCGGCACGATAGCCGTACTTGCGAGCGGTGAACTGTACGAAAGCACGGTCGCTCTGACTGGGTGCCATGCCCTGCCACTTGTTGGTGCTGTGGCGGATGTTAAGCGGATTGTTGTTACGGATGCCTCGGGTCTGTACCTGGGCGTTCTTGCGAGTTGCGCCCTTGGCGATAGTAGATGAACTCTTGGCGATAGTCGCCGTTTTCTTTGAAATTGCTGCCATAATCTTTACGTTTTAATGGGTTGATAAAAATGTATTTCTGTAACCTTGTCGATTACGGCTGCAAAAGTAGGGAGAATGCCTTGGGGTGCATTCGGTGGATAGAGCATCCCCACCCTTCCACCAAGGCGATAACAGTGGGAATTCCTCTTGATACAAAAGGAATCAAGAGAAAAATGAAAGACTTTGCTTGGTGGATGAAAAAAGAGGAGCACAAGACAACAGGTAAGAAGAAAGAAAAGGGCAGATATAACTCGAAAGCTATATCCACCCTTATAGTCTTATCATTGACTCCTAGTACCCTAGTAGGACATACAGAGGAGCCTAGTCTTCCTCTATCAGTTCGTTGATGATGGCTTTCACGCCCGATGTGTTGAGCTGTCTTCTGAACCTCACATCGTAGCCATCGGCTTGCAGGGAGTGGAAGAACTGCTCGGCGCAATCTATCTTCCGTTCCTCGTCTTGCGCCATCTGCGTCTCGTTGTCGTAAGCCTTCGTCTCGATTACGATATTCAGTTCCTTCCTGCCATCCGACTTCTTCACCACATACATGAAGTCGGGTGAATAGTTGGAGGAGGCAACGGTAGGGATGCAGATGCTGTGAGAAGGAATCTTGCCATACACGATGACCTCCTCGATGTCCTCTCGGATGTTCTTCAGCTCCAGCCCCGAGTCGTAGGCGTAGGCATCGTATAGGTACTTGGCAGGCGGTGTGCCTGGATCCAGCTTGGTGCCGATGTATGCCTGCACCACCTCGTCCTTAGCCGTGCCGTCGACATGGGTGAGCTTGGTTTCTTTCACCCGGTAGTGGGCTTGTTTGTAGCGTACCTGACCAGCCAACGTTCGACTCTTCCAACTATCCACCGCCATGATGAGCCTCGTCAGCGTGTCCTCGTTCATCATCTCGTCGGTTATCTTCACGCCGTCCTTGGCTACTGCCACGATGGCTTGGTGCAGGGCATGTAATGGTATGTTGGTTTTCTTGGAAGCCTTCTTTAGGAAGTCGCTGTAGCCGTAGTGCCGTCCACGAGCCGTAATTTGGCTCTGTGTCGTTGTTCTGGCGAATGCCATACCTTCCCTTACGAAGGCGGTGTCCTTGTCGGAGATGGTTACCTCTTGTCGCTCTGTGCCCAACACTTGCAGGTTAAACACATGCTCCTGCTTGATAATGCCAGGCAGAGCCGTGGTCAGCATTTCCTCTATGCGATGGTCGAAGTAGAGCACGTACTTGCGGTTGAGGATACTCCACAACTCTCGCAGTTCCTCAAACTGAGCCTTGCGGATATGGACGGTTCCCTTGCGCTTGCTGTTGCGGTTGATGATGCGAGAGCGGTTCACGCCACCCGACATTTCCTGAAACTCAGGATATTCGATAAGCATATCATCATATTTGTCGGGTATGACTTGGTAAACAACATTCACGTAACCTTTGACCAACAATTCGGCGAGGAATATGTTTTCCTCCATTCCTCTCTTCTTAGCCACGTTGAAGATACTTTCCAGGGTGATGGCGAGTGGCTTGGCTTGCTGCACGGAGATGTCGCTGTTGATTTCTGCCACCAGCTTGTTGGCGAAGTCACGTTCCGTGAAGTCAACGATATAGTTGAGCATAAACGACTCGGTGCTGATGCGGTTGCCGGCACTATCCACTGGCAGTCGCAATCCTCTGCCCACCTCCTGTAGCTTGCTGATTTCCGATCCACTGGTGCGCAACTTGCAGATGGTGAAGACGTTGGGGTTGTCCCATCCTTCCTTGAGCGTCCACTTGGAGAAGAGGAAGCGCAGCACGTTGGGCGAGCCATCCTCATGCTCGAAGCTGAGCAACTGTTTCTTGCCGTGCAGTATCACCTTCGCCTCCTGTCCGATGGCATCTGCCGTCTCTGCCGAGGCGTTGTTGTCTTGGGCGAAGTAGCCGGCACAGGTGTCATCGAGGTGGTCGAGCGTGGCTTGTAGATATTCGGCATACTCAGGGGTATTGTCCTTCTGGAGTTCCTTCTCCACTCGTGCCTTCAATATGTCAAGGAATTTCTCCCTGAGCCATCCATCATTCTTGCCTTCCTCACCACGGAAACTCTGGATGTTGTCGATGAAGAAGAGGGCAAGCGTCTTGATAGGCAAGCCGTCACGGCAGAAGTTCTTGCGCTCTGTCTCGAAGTGGCGCATCAGGGCGAGATCGAGCATCGCCTCCTGATAGGAGGCACTGTACTGGTCGGGGAAAAACTCCTCGCCCACATGCTTCTCTTGTCCGTTCGACAGTTCCAACACCGAAGAGGTGATAGCCTCGATGGTGATGCCATCGAAGTCAGCGTCGATGACGCTCAGGCTCTCGCCCTTGCGCAGGGTGTAGGTGGTGGCTTGCTTGCCAGCCTGTAGATATTGCAGGTTGACGCTTTCACCTCGCTTCAGGCTCACCACCTTTACCTTTCGGTCGGCGCTCTTGCCGCCAGGCAGGTCGATGTGCTCCTTTGCCACGCCCTTGATGAGTCCCTTGTTGAACGCCTCGGCGGCATCGAGGTTATATACCAGATTGTAGTAGTCCTTGTTCACCATTTTCATCTTGCCACTGCCCACAATCAACTCAGGGAAGGTGGCACCATATCTCAACACCAACTGTGGGCGGAAGCCATTGATGAGTGCCATGTACGACTTGCTCGGTCGCTCCATGCGGTGAGGCTCGTCGATGATGAGCACAGGGTGGGTGTCGGCGATGGCATCCACGGGGCGGTAGAAGTCGCCCAGCATCTGGTCGTAGTCGTCTCGGGTGAGGATCTTGCCGTTGGTGATGAGTTGCGTGTTGAGCAGCAAGACGTAGATGCGGTTTTTCTGCTGCATGTTGCCCAGGAAGAATTTCCTTACGGCGGTAGGCATGTTCTGTCTTCCCTTCTTCTTCGTCGTCTTCTGCACGTCGAGCAGGCATAGTTCTATCTGGGCATCGTAGCCACATACGTCGCTAAAGTGGCGCATCACCTCGGTGTCGTCGAGGAAGGCGGCGGTGCCAGCCTTGATAGGCAGGGTAGGCACGGCGATGATAAACTTGTTCATGCCTGTGCGCTTGTGCAACTCATAGATGGTGCGTGTATATACGTAGGTCTTGCCCGTACCTGTCTCCATCTTCACGTCCATCAGGTCGTGGTGAGGCAGTTCCCTCACCTTGTTGGGCAGGTTGCCGGGGTTCAGTTGCTTGCGTGGGAAACCGCCGTCGAGCAGATTGTTCTCACGTTGCACCTTGCGGAGAACCTGCTGGTTGAGGTACTGCCTCATCCCTGGGTTTTGGTGGCTGAGCCTTGGCTTCTCGGGGGCGATGGAAGCCTCCACCACCTCAGCCACGCCCATGATGGGCTTGAACTGGTGCTCCAGGTTGCTTTCTAGTTTTATTTCCATAGCCTTAATATCTTACGTCGATGTTGATGCTGAGCGACTTGTTGCCTTCCTTCAGCGTGCGGAGGTTCTTTTGCAGTTCCTCTCGTGTGGCGAAGCCGAAGCTATAGCCGAAGATGACGATGTTCTTGGGCGAGAACGCCTCGCCGTTGTACTTGTCCATCAGTGCCACGAGACTGTCAGCATCGAAGTCGTTGTCGGGGTTGATGAGGTAGAGATGGTTCTTCATCCAGTAAGCCTTGTAGCGTTCGAGCATCAGCTCCTCGGCGTTGGCGGTGAGTCCGTAGCCGTCACGCACGAGCCACGTGCGGAGGATGGTATCGACACCGAAGTCGTCGATGCTGAGGGTGCTCGTCAAGTCTTGCGTAGGGTCGAATCGCTCGATGGTGGTGAGCACGTCTTGCTTCGGCTCCTCCTGGGTGTAGTGCTTGAAGCCGAGGTCGCCTGCGAAGAGGGGATTCTCTGATTTTATCTTCTTGGCGGCACGGCGAATGCGCTCCATGCCGATCTGGTCGATGGTGCCCCATTTATTATGTGAATCTTCTTGGATTTGTACCATGATGTATTGGCGTGTGCCATCATTTGCCATGGCATTGTATTGCATCACGGCATCGGCAGTGGATGCTGCGCCTGAGAAGAAGTCGAGCACGATGTCGCCATCATCTGTTGCTATCTGAATGATACGCTTGATCAATCTTGTTGGTTTAGGAGTATCGAATGGTATCTCTCCATCGAAGAGAGCCTTCAACTCTTTCTTTGCTTCATCGGTATGACCTACTCCCGTGTAAGGCCAAAGGTTGGTCACCATCTTGCCCTCCACATTGTCGAGATAGGTCTTACGACGAATACCGCCCATACCTTTCTTGGTGAAATAGAATCGTGGCCATTGACCTCTTTCCAAGATAGCTTGCGCCTGCGCCATCGACTGCTCTAAGCTATTTTTCAAGACGATTGCCTTGATGCCTTTTCTTACGTCATTCGCATCTACACCACATATCTTGGCACGCTCGGTTTCATCACCCAAGTCTTTCAGTTCGTATTCACACCAACCATTCATGTACTCCAACATCGCGGCTTGGTCATATCTCCAACAGGAGGATGTGGCAGGATATAACATCTCTCCAGTGAATGGATGCTGAATGGCATAAACCATACCTTGGTGTGTCTTCGCTCCTGGCGCACATGGGTCAGAACTTGTCCAAGGCATTGCATCATTGTCGGGATTGCTGTATTTGGCATCCATCTTCTCCGTTCTTGGCAGTTTCTTCGGAGTCCATCCTGGCTCCCTGCCATACACCAACACATACTCCACCTCGGTTGGTATTCCTTGTGAGTCATTGCGAGGAGAATACGTCTTTTGCCAAGATATGTTTGCCACGAAGCAATCTTCCCCGAATATCTCATCGCAGAGCACCTTGAGGTTCGCCTGCTCGTTGTCATCAATGGATATGAAGATGACACCGCCTTTGGCGAGAAGGTCACGGGCGAAGGTGAGGCGAGGGAGCATGAAGGTGAGCCAGGCGGCATGGCTGGAGCTGCCACGGCTCGTCATAGAGAGGATGCGAGTGGCACGCTCCTCGGTGATGTCGAGCTTCTCTGCCAGCTGCTCAGGGGTGAAGCAGAACTTGTCGTTATACACGAAGCCATCGCTGCCCGTGTTGTAAGGAGGGTCGATGTAGATGAGCTTCACCTGCCCATAGTACGACTTCACGAGATGCTGGAGGGCATCAAGGTTGTCGCCGCTGATATACACGTTCTGGCTGTCCTTATTTTCGGGCAGTGTATTGTGCTCGGTGTCGGGGCGAATGATGGTGGTGGTGTCCATGTTGGTGAGCATTCGGGCGTAGTTCTTGCCCAGGAAGGTGAATCCCGATGTCTCGTCGGTGATGTCGGTTTCCTGCGGAAGAGCCGCCTTGAATGCCTCTATGTCGAACTTGCCGTCGGAGGTGAAGCACTGAGGGAAGTACTCCCTGAGAGCCTCCATCTGCTTCATGCCAGCCTCAGCGTTCTCATTGTGGGTGATGATGTCCTTGATCATTGTCTGGTATGTTGTTTAATTTCGGCAAAATTACAAAAAAAATCCCATACCTCCAAAAGAATCGTTGCTTTAGTTAAAAATTGTTCCTTTAGCATAAGTTTTGCTACCAAAATGGTAGCCATTGGAAAATAATTACTATTTTTGCACCAATAACATTAAAAGAGAAAATTATGACTATCGTTAGCGCAAGAGATTTTAGAGCCAACCAAGGAAAATATTTTTCTATGGTGAATTCAGGTGAGCATGTGATATTGAAGTCGCGTGAAGGCAACTTTCGCTTAGTTCCAGTCTCTTCTACAGATAGCATTTCTGAGGGAACTCAAAATGTAGAGGTAGAATTGAGAGGAGCCCTTCGAGAACTCAAGGAGTTCATCGCAGGAAAAAAACAACTCAACACACTAGATGATTTGATCAATGAATTATAATATCAGAACATCGAGTTATTTCGATGTGGCAGCCAAGAAATTGACCAAAAAGTACCCTTCCTTCAAGGAGAACTTGAAAGACTTTTGCAAAACACTTCTTGAGAATCCTTTGCTAGGGACAGAATTATCTCCTGGCATTCGTAAAATTAGAATGGCTATCAAGTCGAAAGGTAAAGGAAAATCAGGTGGAGCAAGAATCATCACGTATAATTTCGTAACAGCAGAAATGAATGGTGAGCTCGTACTCCTCCTGATTTACGGCAAAGAAAATGCCTCCACTGTGAGAGTGAATGTACTCAAACAAATCATAAAGGAAGAAGGCTTTCCGCTTCAATAGCAAATTGTCTCCCTAAGCCTTCCTCACGAAGTCTTCCACGTCGGTGAGAGTCTCTATCGAATATTTCTTGCCATTCACCCATTTCTTGATCTTGTTGGCATACGACTGCTGGGTAGTCTCCGAAGCGATGCCGCAGTCGTCGTGCAGAAATCGCCATGCAGCCCTGCCCGAGAAGTCCTTGGCTATCCATCCGTTCCTGCACCACACCACGAGGAAGCTTGCCACGATGCTGTTGAGCGTATCGCCCTGCTGGGTGGTGAGAGAGCGGCTACCCATCTTGTGGAGGCTCAGATAGCGGAGGAGGCGGTCTCGCTCACGGCGGCGCACAGGCTCGTTCTCCCGATAGGGATTGCGCCTCTTGCCCTGCTCCTTCCATGAGGAATCGCCCTCGACGAAGAGATAGTGCTGGCGAGAAGCCTTGGAATCGTTGCCATGGGCTTCGCCATGGTCGGCAACTGCACCATCGGAAGCAGCTCCATCGGGATGCTCATCTCCCACCTTGTCCGTCTGTTTCCCATTCACCACCTGAATGCCGATGCCGCCCTGCTCCACGTTGTTCACCTCATACTCCACCTTCTTCTCCATCACGAAGTCGCCCTGCACGGTGATGCCGCCCTGGGCGAGTTGTTTCATCAGTTGTTCTATTTCCATTGTATTCCTGGTTTTTCAGTTATTCTTATTTTAGTTATCATAAAATAACAACTTCTCAGGTTGAGTCTGCCATGTTGCCATCGCCCATCTTCCCATCGCCCATTTTCCTGATGATGGTGTCCGAGCAGTTTTCTCCTCCTATGATGATGCCTGTACCTCCCTTTGCCACTCCATTCACCTCATTCTCCACCTTTTTGTTCATCACTAAGTCGCCGTTCACCTGAGGGTTCACTATCTTCAGATTCTTCAAGCCCAGCTCCTCCACCAGATGGTTGATTTCGCCAGTGAAGACAAAGTGATACTGCGCATTGGTCAGCAGGAGCGGAATGAGGGCACGCTCCATGGTATCAGAAGTGAGTTTCTTACAGTTGTCGGCGTAAGCAGCCAAGAACTTCCTGACTTCCGGATAGGACTCCGACTTGCCATCACCAGCCGCAGGATGAGGAGGTTCCGTTTCGTTTTCGACAGTGGGAGGCTCCACCTTGGATTGGCGAGACCGCTTCTTGAAGGTGATCTTGCCCTGGTCTCGCAGCTGATGCTCCTTGAGGATGAACTCGCCCAATAGCGCCCGAAGTCCCTCGTACTCCCGACAAAAAGCAAGCAGCAGTTTGGAGAGAGGGCGGGCATGAGGGTTGGTATGGCGAAGAGCATGCAACTTGACCAACGAGAGAATCAACAAGAGATGGTAGTCGATGTCAGCCTCTTCTGGTGTGCCCCGATACTCTCCTTCGACAAACTTGTCGTTCCAGACATACCCCACCTCGTCCTCCATCATCAGATGGTCGGCTGGCTGATACAGGAGAATATCCTGAGTGAACTCCTCGGAGAAGACGAACAGCTCCACGATGTCGAGCGAGCACAAGAGAGGTCGCAACGCCTCGTGGCATACCAAGAACACGGGTTCCTGGTAAAGTTGGCGGCGTTTGAGTCGAAACTTTTCTTTAGTTAGTATTTGCGTCATGACCCCTCCTTTTTGTTTAAAATGCCACGAGCCAAGACGTGGCGAGTTGATAAATCTTTAAAAAGTAGTTGCCATGACACCTCTCGCCCCTAATGGGTCCGGAGACGCTTTTGGAAGCTAGACCTTGACAGTCTATGCAGTGTTACAAAATGCAACATCTGTCATACCAAATGCAAAGATACAACGTTTTTCCTTTACTTTATGGAAATTAAGACTCTTTAACCTCAAAAAGATTTCTAGAGACGTAGATGACAAGGTCGCAAGCGTTACACCGTTACAGCGTTACAGTGATTTTTGCGACCCTCCTATATGCGAAAAATTACTTTTATATTTATATA
>ERZ791902.440-NODE-440-length-31219-cov-5.784784_pt1 | contig 31219 bp, 26 predicted proteins | sample MGYA00510149_ERZ791902 | MGnify/ENA primary metagenome ERZ791902 (study PRJEB30046, sample SAMN00792060) | human gut metagenome | study: EMG produced TPA metagenomics assembly of the A metagenome-wide association study of gut microbiota in type 2...
AGCGCACGTCGTTCGGGACGATGAGGTCGCTGGTTCGAGTCCAGTAATCCCGACTATTTTCTCTTTAAACGGCTGACTATCAAAAATATTGCCCTTGTCGGGGGTATTTTGGTCGGTACGAATTCGGAAAAGTTTTTTAGTTAAATTGTCTCAATAGGCCGTATCTGAAAGAAATTAAAGGTATGGTTAAAAAAAATTATCCCCTTAGTTCAAACGAGGCCGCTTTTGACAGCATCATCAGTTGGCGACCTCCAGTTTTTCACCAGAAGTCAGAGTGCTATGTCTCTTTCTATGCCTTCGATCCAAGCCGTGGTTGCCTTCGAAAAAAGAAGATCATGCTTGCTCACTTCAAAGGCAAGAGAGCGCAGCGTGCCTACGCCGAGGGACTGATGCGCCGTCTCACAGACCAACTTATGAATGGTTGGAACCCCTGGATCGAGAAAGACCGCCCATTGGAGTACACACCATGGAGCGATGTCATTCTCCAATACAAGGAGTACTTGACCAAGCTATGCAACGAGCACAACTTGCGAGAGGATAGCTATATTGATTATTCCAGCAGATTGCGTATCTTGGAGAAATGGCGTGAGAGCAAGCACATCGAGCTCAACTTCTCTTATCAATGGGACAAACTTGCGGTCAGCAAGTTCATTGACTATGTCTTCGTGGAGAGAAACACCAACGTATGCACCCGAAACAACTACCTCACGTGGCTCAGAACCTTCTCAGGCTATCTCCTCCAAAGAGGTTTCATCAGCACAGACCCGACTGCAGGCATTGCGAGAATCAAGAACAAAGGGAAGAAGAACCGTGATGTCATCCCCGATGATGTCATGGAGCAAATCAGAGACTACTTGCTGGAGCACAACAAGCACTACTTGCTTGCGTGCGAGATGCTGCACTACCTCTTCATTCGTCCAACGGAGCTTTCCTACTTGAAGATAGGTGACTTCAAAATCAAGTCGAAGACGGTGACCCTGCATGGCGAGCACACGAAAAACCGAAATGACGCTGTCGTCACCCTGCCCTCCCATGTCATCAAGTTGATGCTGGAGTTGAACATATTCTCTTATCCGAGCCAGTACTTTCTGTTCTCAAATGATTTCTGTCCTGGGGAGATGAGAAGAAGCGAGAAATGCTTCAGAGACTATTGGCATCTCCATCTGCGCAAAGACATAGGCTTTGACCATCGCTATAAGTTTTACAGTCTGAAGGACACTGGCATCACCAATATGCTGCGTGCCAACACGGACGTGGTATCTGTCAGAGACCAGGCACGCCACTCCTCCATCCTCATCACGGACATATACACTCCGAAGGACATACAGAAGGCAAACGAACTCATCTTGAACTACAAGGGCATCTTGTAAAAAACTGGGGCGGCAAGAAATTGTCGCCCCTTATATATATAATAATGTGTCAAGACATCATATAGAAATATCCTGTCTTGATTGGCTCAATGCCACCATCCTTGATTTCCACCTCAATCTTGGAGCAAACGAAACGTTTGCCATGGAAGACAAAAATCTTAGACGGATCAGGGATATCACCTGCGTGGAACTTGATTTCCATGCAGTCATTGCTGTCAATCACAGCCTTGCCATGGAAGTCATGGATGCCATCGTTGGCATGCTGCACAAGGCTCAGGCTCCAGCCCTTGGTCTCCCCAAAGGTTTGTGCCAGATGCACATCGTCTGTAATGGGTATTGGCCAAGCCATGCAATTATCTCCCACGGCATTGTCACAGAGGCAACCAGACGGCAATGCCGTGGGCAGGTCAGAAGGCAAAGGCGGCACAGGGTTGTGCAGCTTGTCTCCCAAGAAGTAGATGGGGAGGCATTGGTTTTCGTCCTCCTCGTCATCAAGGTTGGAATCATCCTCCATGGCATCCTCCACCGTCACATAGCTATAGCCATCTTCATCGGTTGCCAAGTCCTTGCTCTCAGCCTCCTTGTCATTGTTGGCTGACAGCATATAGCGTGGTCTGACATCCTTGTTTCCTCCGAGTATTCCAAGGACCCAGTTTGAGAGTATGGTGAAATCCACGTCCATGACTGACACGGACGCTGGCGAGATGTTCAACGTGATGCTGTCATCGGAGTCCTGGTTGTGAATCAATGGCGAAAACTCGCCACAGGCCGCCCAGCTGCCCTTGGTGTCGTCACTCTCGTCTGCCTTCCATATATAGTAATCTTGCAAGGAACCATCTGAGTACCGCCGTCTGACGATGGTGGTGCGTTTCTTCTTCAAGTCCCATTTCTGTATCTGTGGGTCGAGGTTAGGCTGCACACCATCCAACTCATAGACATCAAAGTATGAGAGGATTTTCTGCGGTATCACCTCAAAGCTATCACGTGCAGCCGTATCGTCAAGGTTATACTCCACGTTGGAGGTATCGAGGACGTTGAGAGATCCGTCCTCGTCATAATCGACACTAAACTCATCCAAAGCCTCATACTCCACCACGTCATTGTCCAAGAACTCGGACGTACCTATGATGCAGACTGTCTTCCTCGCCTCGTCAAACTTGATCTTTGCATTGAAGAGCTTGCGGAACTCCTCCAGGAATGTGTATGCCGTCCAATGCGGCAGCGCATGACGGAACTCAGTCGATTTGTATGCGGATGCGATATACAGGCAATTCCAAGGAGTCTTGTTAAAGTCATTTCTTTCCACCTTATAACCGAGCTCCCAAAGAATCAAGTGGAGGATATATATCAAGTTGGGTTGTACCGCCAAGTTGAAAATGTATCTATTGCCTTTCTTGCCAAACAGCATATTGGCTGTGATGTCGTTTGTCTCGTCATGGATAGGCGTATAAACGTATTGTCCCTCCACTCCTATCACAGGTCCAAAAGATAAAGTCTGGTAGAAATTGTATGTCGTCAACTTGGCGAAGATGCCAGCAATGGCAGCTTCATCCTCCACTTTCAACAGCATGTCGGTACCCAACCCGAAACCATGCACAGCAGCGCCCAAATCCATCTCATCGATGAACAGCTTGTCGAACCTGGAGTTATACTTGATCCTGGACTTGCCACCCAAGAGCTGCAGTTTGACCTCGTTTTGGTTGATGGAGAGCACCGTGCCGACACCGCTCATGATGAGCAGCCCATTGCAATATAACTTGCAATCGTCATACTTGGCAAGACTTTTCTTGACCTCGAAACGAGATACATTCTTGAAAATTTCACGGTTTTCAAGAATGCTCATAGAAAATGTGATATCATAGGTATATTCGCCATCATCGGTGACATACTGATTGGCGTATGTCACCTTGATGGACGATGTGGACGTAGGATAGGCCTTGTGGCCATTGATGATGCATGTAATCATATTACTTGTTGCTTAGAATCTTGTCATAATCTTTGAGCTTTTTGTGCAAGCCGTTACGTCCGGCAATAGGCAGCTCTATCTCGATGCCATCGTCTAACGTTTGGTTGAGACGGTTGACAGCCTCGTTGACACCATCGAGGGACTGTCTGACATCAGAATTATCATTGCTGACATTGACAATAGGCGTGACCACTGCGCTGCCACCTTGACCAAGTGCACGGCTGATGTCATCAGCGGTGAGCGAGCCAACGGTGTTGGAACGCTGCGCACGGTCTATGAGGTCGAAGGCAGGACGGATGGATGAGTTGTTGACCGCCTGGTGGTTGGCTACAAACTCACCCTCATGGACTACACCAGCCTCACGGCGATAGCGATTTCCACCAGTGTAACCACCCTCGTAATATCCAGCCGCCTCGGCTTGGTGCTGCTTCTTGATGGTTGCTATCTGGAGCATACCTGCAGCCGTGGCGAGACCTGCGGCGATAGGAGCCATGATCCAACCTGTGACAGGTATGGATGCAGCGGATGAATAGGCATTGATGGCTGCCATCGCCGTGGATGCGATAGCCTGTGCTATCTCAATCTTCATCGCCTTCTTGTTGGCCTTGGACTTGGCTTCCGCCAATTCCTTGTCACGTTTCGCCTCCAACTTTTTCTTTTTCTTGGAGTTGTTGCCAGCCGCCTCAATCTGTTTCTCGTAGTTCTTGCTAATGCGTGCCTGTTCCAAGTCGGAGCAAGCCTGAGCGTATGAGGACGCAGCGGAGAGGATGTTGTTGATGCCATTGTAGGCGACAGATGTCTGCTGCACCATATTGTTGAGGAAGTCCGCCGTGACTTGCGCCTTGGCTTGCATGTAGGCGGCATGGTTCTGCTCATCGTTGCCATACAACTCCTTAAGCTTCGCCATGGTGTTGGTGTAGTTCTGTATCTGAGAGGTGAAGTAGCTGCCGATGCCACCACCCATTTGCTGTGCATCGCCAGCAGCAGCCCTTGCACCGTTGACCATCTCAGATGTCTTGGCATCAATCTTGACTTGCGTGGAGCCTGCGCCGTGGTCTTGCGCCTCCAACTGGTTGCGCTGCGCCACAAACTGACGAGTCAGTTGCAAGCGCATCTGGTCATACTCCTCCTGCTTGATGAGACTTTTCTTGTAGATGGCCTCCAAGCCATTGAGGTACATCTTTTCCTCTGCGTCAATGTCTTGCTTGCCAAACTGCTGACGGAGTGATTTCACCATGTCAAGATAAGTCTCTTGCTGCTGAAGCCGATGGTCAAGCGCAGCTTGCTCCATCTCAGCCTTGAGGTCAAGCCACTCCTCGCTTCCCTCATTGTAGAGTTTGAGGCGTTTGTCCATGGCACTGACCTCGTTTTGGTACAGAGCCTCGTCAAGGGCGATGTCATTCTGGTAAATCGCCGAGTTTTTATCGTAATATTGAGCCTTGATGTTAGCTTCTGTGAGAAGTCTTTCACGCTCAATATCCTTTTCTTTCATCTTGATGATGGCTTCGTCGTGCTGTTGGACAGCGTTGACTTGATTGTCAAGCAGCTGCTTGTATTCATTGCTGTCTTCGCCATACAAAGATTTTAGCTTAGCGAATCCCTGCACTTGTATTTTTTCCTTATCATCGATGAACTGCTGATAAGATTTCTTTCCGTCAGCATAGGCCTTGGCATTGATGGCCAACTCACTGTTTGTCTCAGCCTTGATGCTATCGCTTTTCTGTTTCAAGGCTTTCTTGGCGGCAGCCTCTTGCTTCCTAGCAGTAGCAGCTGCAGCTTTCTCTGCTTTGATACGAGCCTTGCGCTCCTTTTCTGTCTCTTGGTGTGTCGTGCTGGTGGAAGTTTTTGGGGCTACCTTGCCGTCATTGGCTTTGCCATTGATGCCATTGTTACGCCAAGGCTCTGGATCATCCAACTCAAAATGCTGTGACTCCAACTCGTTGATTTTATCTAAAAGTCTTTTTTGATATTCTTTGGATTTTTCTATGCTTTTCTCAAGATCACTCTTGTGGTCGGCGGCATAATTAAGCTTTTGTGTGTCAGAAGATGCAAATGGGTTCAATCTATCCCAAAATCTTTTCCAATAGCCACGATTATCATTGTTAGCCTCCCCCAGCAAATTTTCATCCTCTGCAGACTTTGCTATGGACTCAGCCAACTTTTTCTGAAGACCGTCGATAACGATCTTCTTTTTCATCATATCGATATAATCTTGTATCTTCTTCGTAGCCTGCCCCGTGCGGATGGCTTCCTCCGTCAAATTTCCAAGATGTTGACTCATCAACTTTCCATTCAGCTCCTCCAAAGCAGCCTTGCGGTCACTCTCTGCAATGGTGTTAGACTGGATGGCAGAAACCAAACTTAAAACGGCAGCTTCCTCATCGGCTGCTTGTCTGTTAGCTTCAGACAACGCCTCATTGAAATCTTTCTGCGCTTGCTCGGCTGCGGTTGTCTTTTTAGACAAGCTCACAAAAGCTGCAGTCAAGCCAACCACGACTGCAATCACAGCAGTCATTGGATTGGCCAACAAGACCTTGTTCCATAACATTTGGGCGGCAGTGGTCAACTTTATTTGCTTGGTAAGTGCCATTTGGCAAATGGTCATGGCCTGCATAGCGGACTTTTTGAGTGCCATCAGGGCAAGATGTGCTTTCTCTCGAAGTATCATTATGTTCAGCCAGAACATCTGCAATTTATCCCAGATGATCTTGGCCTTGACCATTGCGGTGTAGGTCACTACCGCTGTGGTCAGCACAACCAATGATTTCCAGTAGTTGATGACAAAATCAGCCAAAACAGACAACAGCCTAACACCCAAGCTTGCAGCAGACAGACAATATCTGGCTGCAGGATACAGTTTTTGACCAAGTTCTATGGAAAGGTCCAAGAATTTCTTTGCCGCCTTGTCAAGTTGTGCCTGCACGCTCTCATTCTGCGTGTTGAACTCATTGATGACAGAAGTGCCGTCAGCATAGGCTTGTGTCGCCAAGTCCTGTGCGGTCTTGATGTCATCGAGCTTGTCAGCCAAGACGGTGAGCACGCCAGTGGCACGTGAGCCATCCATCTTCATTTCCTCGAACATCGGGGCAAGGTCTGCGAAGCCTCCCTTGGAGCGCATTGCCTGGAGGAACTGGAGCAACGCAGTGTTGGCATCGGTCTTCAATGTCTTGGCGAACTCCTTGACGTTGAGACCGGCGATCTTGGCGAACTTGGCAGAGTCCTGGAACATCTTGGCCAACAAGTTCTGCACAGCGGTGGCAGCGGTCTCGTCCTGCTGCATGTTCTGGTCAAGCACAGATGCAAGACCCATGATCTGGGCTTGTGTGAAGCCAGCCTGCTTGCCCACACCAGCCACACGTGCCGTGAAGTCAACAAGATAACCAGCGGACGCGGAGGAGTTCTGCGCCAACTCGTTGACAGCGGAACCCGTGGCAAGCATTGCACCACGCAATCCCTTGGTTTTGTCCTCACCGAACATCTGGGCGAGCTTTCCGATTTGCGATACCGCATTTTCGCCCAAGTCATCGCCCAAGGCGACATTGATCTTGTCGGCACCATCGACAAACTCCTCCACGGCTGCCGTCGATGTGATGCCCAAGCGTCCAGCATCCTCTGCAAGTTGGTTGAGCTTTTGACGAGGCGTGCGTGTGTCTATGCGCTTGAAGTCCTCATTCATGCGCTCCACCTCGTCTGCAGCCTGACCTGTATATTTGCGGACGTTGGTCATCTCGTCATCCATCTTGGCATACTCCTCCACGCATTTCTTGACGGTGAAGGTGACGCCGGATATGGCGGCGACAAAGCCCAGGATGATGCCCTGCATCTTGTTGAACCAGTCGGCGGTGCGACCTATCCAAGACTGCTGCGCCTGTCCCTCGGCACGCACTGCCTCCAACTCCATACGGAGTTTCTTGGCTTGTGCCTGCATCTGCTTGAAGGCATCGGAGCCTCTGTCCATGCCACGCATCTCCTGATTAAGAATCTTTAGGGAATATTCGAGGTCACGGACTGAGGAAGTCTTCAGACTGCCCAAGGTGGCGTTGACCAAGTCCATCTGTCGCTTGGTCTCGTGGATGTCCTTGTTGGCTTCGTCAATCTCCCTGTCATATTGTGACATGAGGGTGACCACCCTCTGCTCTGACTGTCGGATGCGCTCCAACTCAACCTCCACCAACTTCAACTGTGCGGCACGGCTGGCGTACATGGTGGAGGAAGGGTCGAAGGTGTTCATCTGCGAGCGAAGCGTGCTCGCAGCGAAGTTGAGGTCATTGAAGGAGGCATGCTTTAGGTTGGACACGGTGGCGGTGAGGCGTGAAGCCTCACGCTCAGTGTTGCGTGTCGAGTCCTTCAGTAAGTCCATCTGCGCCTTGACCTGCTCCAACTGAGATCCCAGCTTGCGCAGCTCCATGGCGTCGGTGGTCGCCTTCATCTGTCCCTTCAGATGTCGGACCGCCTTCTCCAACTGACCGATGGAAGCGGAGGAAAGGTTGTTGAGCGTCTCCTTCACGCTCATAGTAGAGTTCTTGAATTGCTTCATCTCTCGCTCCGCAGCCTTTAGATCCTTGGCGAGGGATGCGCCTAAACGAGAATCGCCCGCCGAGAAGGCATCTTGCTTAGCCTTCTTGAGACGAGCGACTTTGTCCTCAAGCTCCTTGAGGCGGTTTTTTGCCTCCTCTGAGTTGAGCTTGACGATGGTGGTATATACCTCTTGACGAGCCATTATTGGTTGACTTGTATATAGCTATTATATAATAATGTGGAGTGTGGGTTGAAGTTGATGACCTTGATGTCATAACTCTTGGTGCCCCACCTCCACCACAGGAACTTGTGCTTGTATTGTCTCGCCACCAGGCATTGGAGGCTGTCCCTGGCCTTGTAGGTCAGCATGGAGTCAGCCGTGTCGAGCCTTAGCGAGAGCCATTCATCATTATATGCGAAAACTGAATTTCGTCGGGTCGCCTTTACCGTGTCAGCGGTGACCATCGACATGCGATGGTCTGCGGCGACCTGGCTGAGCCTGAGGCTCAGGTCCTGGAGTAACTTCCTGTCAGCAGCCACGAGCTTGTATTCACTGCGATCCATCTGCATGACCTGCTGCGTGAGGACGATGACGGAGTCACGGATGGTGTCACGCTTCGCTGGCGAGTACTTCAGCTGCAGCTCATGCAACAGAAGCTTCATTGCCTCACTCTCCTCACGCTGTCTTCGATCGAAGATGAAAGTGGCAATGCCGATGATGAGCAGCACCAGCAACAGGGGTGCTGCACCCTTGACCTTAGATATCCAACCCATAAGCCCCTACTTGATGTCAGCGTATTCGGTTATGGCATCGAAGCAAGGACACTCCTTGATGCGCTCCCATGGATCGACCACGCCGTTGTGGTTCTTGTCTGGCGAGATGTCACGATGTCCAAGTATCTTGGCATCTGGATATCGGTGCTTCAGTTCGGTGAGCAACTCACGGAGGGACTGCTTCTGTGCGTCCGTGCGGTTGTCTATGGCCTTGCCTGTGTTGCTGATGCCACCCATCCACGCCACGTTGATGGCGTATCCGTTGTAGCCCTTGACACCATTTGACGGCTGCTCCTCTGTCATGAGCTGTGTCTTCTTGCCGTCCTCGGTGATGGCCCAGTGATAACCAGGGAAATGCCATCCCTTGCGTGTGAACTCCTTGAGCAGGGCATCGATGGTCCAAGACCGTCTGCTTGCCGTGCAATGAACAAAAATGTACTTAATCTTTCTCATTATCTTTGTGGTTTAGAAATTTGTTTTTGATATTCTCGAACTTGGCATCTATGGCGATGGCCACACCGAAGATGGAGCCAGCGTACATGAGAGACTGCGCAAAGTACCAGAGGACGTTGTCCGTGACATCGCCCCTCTGCGAGGTGAAGTAGCTGATGTAAACCAGCACGATAGCGAATGACAGCACGACAATGGCCGAGCCGTATTGAATCCATTCCTTAGTATTCTTCTGCATCTTATCTTTTTTGATGCAAAGATAAGATAACAAACGGGGATATAAAAATACGGCTTGACCCGTCAAAAGACCGATCAAGCCGCATGAATTGGCATATATTGTGGCAAAAAATGCTATTGGTATAGACTCCAGTCGATGGCATCCTTCTTAGCCCATCCCTCCTGTATGGCGGTGTCGATGTGCCTCTGGATGGACAGATAAAACGCCTTGAAGTCCTGGAGCGAGGAGAACTCCCTATAGGATGGCTCGTCCTCGGAACCGAGTTTGACCTTGTATGGCAGGTTCTCTCCCTGCGTCTGCACGGCCAGGTCATAAGCCGCCTTGTAGTTGGCCTGGTTCTCTGCTGAGAGCCACACCATCTGGTTTTGGTATGTGAGTCCGGACAGAATTTTCTGGTCTGTCTGCTCATTGATATACTCCGTGATGATGGCCTTGACCTGCTGGAGGGTAGGCTTTGCGTAAAGCTGGTGCTCCATGTAGTCAGCCGTGCCGTCATCCTTGGTCTGCACATCGAATCTGATGCGCCAGTAGTCTCTGACGGGATTTGTGCACTCCAGGAGCTTCACGTCAGGGCTACCATTGACTTTTTCCATTATGTGAAAACATATTTTGTTTTACCATTGCCGAATGCGACCGCCTTGATAGTGGTCTCAAACGGCAGCCCATCGTCGATTTCGGCGATCTGGGCAAGCACATTCTTCATTTCTGCGGAATTGGTGATGAATTTCTTCATTTGCCCCCCCATCTCGATTGATACGACACATCGTCCCTCTCCCTCCTTGGTCTTGACATCCAGCTGGAAGTCGTGGACGATGATGTTGAGGTTGACCAGCTCACGTATGGAGATGGTGTCACCGGGAAAGTACTTCTGACCATTCTCCGGCTTGTAAGTTACATTGAGTTCCTTGAAAGATTTCATATTCTTTTCTCCTATTAGCTTATTGTTAAGATGATTGCAATCAGCGTGCTTGGTCATCGCCCAGAAGGAAGCCATCAGCTCATGCCTTCTCTTGCGTGACTTGACCTCCTTGATCTTGGCTGCGAACTTCTTCTTGATGCGCTTGCGCAGTCTCACGTGGTCGGGGTAGATGACATATCCCACGAAGTCGATGCCCTCGGTGACCGGATAGATGCGCTCATTGCGCTTGACCTGGAAGCCTATGTCCTCCAGCATCTCGTGGATGGCATCACGGATGACCCAAAGCTCTGCCTTGGTCTCGGCGAGCACCAATCCATCGTCACAATAGCGGAAGAAATGCCTCACGCCCATGCCGTCCTTCAGAGGATGGTCGAGGTGTATGGACAATATCAAGTTGCCGGTGGCTTGCGATGGGCGAAGCCCGAAGCTGATGCCATGTGGCAGCAGATCTATGAGGTTGCCCAGAATGTGGAGCAAGGTCTTGTCCTTGAAGATGTGTGCGTATGCGTCCTTGGCAAGCTGGTGGTCCACGTTGTCGTAGAAGTGGACGATGTCGAACTGATAGGCGTATCTCAGATGCGGATTGTCGTGGAGGGCTTCACGGACTTGGCTCATCAAGTCGTGCGTGCCCCTGCCCACGATGCTTGCGCCCGTGGTGCGTATGAAGCGTCTGTGCAAGTGCCTGTCAACGACACGCATGATGGCGTGGCACCCGATGCGCCTCTCCATGGGGACGATCTGCAGGATGCGGTGCTTGCCGTACTCATAGATCTCTCGCTCCCGGTACTCTGTGACCTTGAACGAGCCATCGGCTATCTCACGCTGGAGGTTTGCTATGACCTCCTCACGTCGAGCCAGCAGCTCACGCCCCTCACGGCACGTCTTGCGGACTGTGCCACGTAGGACCTGGTCGAACGACTCGGACATATTGCCGTAGTCGATGATCTCTGGTATGATGTTGCCGTCTCTCTTCATAGCCTTCCTTGATGGGGTCTGACTTCTTCGAGTCCGATGGGACCTACCAAACTCTACCCACTCCTTGATTTTTCACTCCATGAGTGCGGCGCATCTCCCTCGGTCACTGCGATGCCGACACGTCGGCGGTGCCGTAGAACCGATGCAACAGTAGTCCAGACGCGACCCGAGGTTCGCATTCGAATTCGATGCGTCGTTATTCGCATTCGTGTACGAAACACCGCCATTCGGATTCGCATTGTTGTTGCCCCGATACAGCACACGGTCTTGGGAGACTCTGCCTTGATGCTGCAAAGATAGTTTATTTTTTCCAAATATATGCGAAAAACAAAAAAAATCGACCGCCAAAGGCGGTATTTGTGCATACTCGCCATCGGCAGGTCGATTTCGATTTCATCGCTTTACGCTTTTACGCCACCTCGACTGTCGCCTTGTATCTCGCTACGCTCGACGCTTTGACGATCTTGCCGCGGAAGGCCAGACGCGACCCGAGGTACGCACTCGAACTCGATGCGTCGTAAAACGCATTCGTGAACGAAACACCGCCATACGGATGCGCATAGTAGTAGCCCCGATACAGCACACGGTTGGCACTGCCATATATCCAGTGATAGTCGCCGTAATAGGTCGTAGCGGAGCCACCGCCCGAACCTGTGGCGATGACATCACCAAACCTGCCGTGATATACGGCTGTCACCCAAATGCCATTGTAGCCAGAGACCTTGATGTACCTGTAGGTGTTCTCGTCAGAGAAGATGCGCAGCATATACTGGTGTGCGCTGTCGTTAGGCATGTCGCAATTGTCCACGCACTCCGACTTATGACCATAGATATCCTCATAACCGAGGCAGCATGTGCAGTTGACTTGCTTGACCGTGGCGTTGCCGCTCTCCTCGTCACCATCCACATACCAGGCATACTGATGGACACCACCATCGACCATGCTGTTGGTGACTGATGCGTTGATGGCCTTGGCGGCGACATAGCCGACGGTATCGGTCATACCTCGGCTCATGGTCTCGCCCGTGGTGCGCACATTGGAGTGCGAGCCTGCGCCACACTGCTCCTGGCTGTTGAGACGACCATACTTCATGTAGAAGAGATTGGCAATCTCGCTGTGCATGCCGAAGTCTATCTGCTGCATGCCCCTCAGCACGGAATAATAGTGGAAGTCACCCCACGGCATATTGGCGGTGGAAGAGCCGCCCGTGACACAAGCACGCAGCTTGTCGTCCACGACGGTGCTCTTGACAGCGGCGCAGAGGTATTCGTCCACCTCCACCCAGTCAGGCTCCATGTCCTCGATCTTGTCGGAGTTGCTGAGCACCACCTTGTCACCCGGTGTCTTCGACCACGTGGTGGCACAGAGACTGACGGCTCCATCCGGTACGTCGGCGATGATGTACTGTCCCTTCTCAAACGTGAGGTTGATGGTCGGCACGAGCACGTTGCTGATGATGCTGCCGTCCTCTGCGAGGAAGACGGAGCAGAGCATGTTGGTGCCTGGGGCGGCAGGGAAGCGCACTCGCTTGTATCCAGCCACGTCAAACTTGATGACCGCATAGCTGGTATCCGCCACATAGGACTCACTGAGGGATGGCTTGTTGGCGATGAGCTTGAAGCCGTCGCGCCATCCACCCTTGGTGAGCTTGATGTCATCGATGGACATCTGCACCGTGTCCTTTGACACGCTCGGCGTGGTGGCGTTGGTGCTGAAGCAATAATAGTGCTTGCGGTTGAGATAGTCGTTGATGCCCTTGAAGAAATGGTGCGGCTCCAGCATCATGATGTCACCCTCGGTGCTGTCGAGCTTGGCGGCAGAACAGTCACGCAGCTGCTTGGCATCCGCATAGTAGTTGGAGTTCTCATCGTGGAGCGGATAGTATGTCATCTCACCGTCCTGCTTATTCATCACGGTATCGATGCCCGCCATCTTGACATTGACCTGCGTGGCCTTCTTGGTAACCTTGGCAAGCACACGGTGACGCTTGGCGAGGTATGCCTTGATGTGACCGGATGGCTGGTAAGCGTTGCCATACTTGTAGCCTGTCTCATTGTCGAGGTTGCTGACGTGCGCATCGTCAGGCACGGAGTCGTCGAACTCTATCATCGTGTATGGGGGCTGCATGATGTTGAGCTCAGGATAGTGCGCCTGGTATCTGGCGAACTCCTCGTCATCGATGTAGGACGTGAGCTGATAGGAACCCACGAGGCGGCAGGTGTCCACGTTGCCACCGCCCTCATCGACGCCACCCATCTCCATGTACTGACGGAGCAGCGAGCCATCTCCCTCCTCCTCGATGCCAGTGACACGGAGGTGCTTGACGTTAGGGCAGCGTGCCATCAGCTGTGTCCAGTCTATGCCCGGGCAGTTGTCCACCACGAGGCGTGTGACGTTGTCCGTGCCCTCCAGGGTGAGACCGCCCATCTGCAACCTTGGCAGGTATTCCAGGTCGAGTGTCTGCAACGATGCAGGCAGCACCGCCTTGGAGAGCAGCGCACCCTTGGCGAAGGTGACACCCGTCAATGCGGTGTCGGAGGCAAGTAACGACTCCAGTTTGGTATTCTTTGAGAGGTCCATGCTCGTGAGCTGCGGACTCTGGAGACCGCCCATGTTGATGGAGCGGAGGTTCTTGCACCCATCGACGATGATATTGTTGAGCGTGGTCTGTGTGCCAGCGCAGCTGATGTCGAGCGTGCGGAGTGCCGTGAGGTTATTGAGATTGAGCGTCTGCAGGATGGCATGGCTGACATCCGTGAGGTCAAGCCCCATGATGCGTGACGCACCATATATGTATTGTGGGTCGTTGACGATGAGGTCGGTGTCGAGGGTGAGCTGCACCTGTGCTCCCTTGTCTGCTGCGAGCACCGCACTCTGGTGCGGCGTGCCACTGGTGTAGCCATAGCCGAAGTAGTAACGCTCAGATGAGGTTATCTTGATCTTGCGGTTGTCAGAACCGAACTTGTAGCCGAAGTAACATCCGAAGCTGTCCTTGCGGTAGGTACCGCAGACATACTGGCTGTCGAGGAGGGCGAAGCGGTTCTGTATGGTGAAGCAACGGTGGGCGTATCGACTGCCCTGCAGGGCATAGAGATAGTCGTAGGTCGTCGTGCCCTGCGATGTCTTGATGCCATCGACAAGCGGCGTGACATACTTGAAGATGCCATCCTTGTTGTAGATGCGCTCGCACCAGTTGCCCATCTGCTCCTCGTTGAACACCTGAAGGACGTATTCGAGCGACATGTTGCTGCGGATTTTGTCAGCCACCTCACGCAACTTGTCCGGGCATGCACGCACCAGCTCCCAGAGCACGCTGTCGTGACCGGCGAAGGCATAGCTGCCGATGGAGTCGTCAAAGGTCTCGTGCGTGATGGTGTAGTCATACTTCAGCACGGAGTCATTGCGCACGCCGAAGAGGGTATCCATGTCATAGGGGATGAACATCCAGTGCAGACCGTCCCACGTGACGAGCATCATGTTCTTGGCACGGCTATCAACGCCCATGAAGTAGTCCGTGATGAGATACCATGCGAAGGGTGCGTCATTGAGGAAGTACTGGTCGTACTCCTGGAGGAACTTGGAAGGGTTGCCCTTGCATGAGTATATCCACTGCCAGAGTCGCAGCACAGCGGCCTTGTCATCGGCATCTGCCGTGTCCCAAGTCTGATCCGCCTTGAAGCGGAACTCCAAGGCATCATCGAAGCGTGTGAGGTCGCCCGTGCCGAAGAGGCAGATAGGCTCGGAGTTGTTGAGGAACTCCAGGCAGACGCACTTGTTGCGCTCGCCGTTCAGCGTGGCTGCATCATTGAAGCCCTCTATGCCCTCGAAGCCATAGACGATGGCTGAGCCGGACTTCTCGTTGTTGAAGTTGTACTTGCCGAGGTATGCGTTGGTACCGTCCCCATTCTGGTCATAGAAGCAGTCGATAGGGAAGCCATCGACACCTATGCGCACGTCATACTCGCCCTTGTATGCCTGCTGTGGTGGCGTGAGCCAGCCACACTTCTTGAACACGTCGCCAACGATGCGCACCGCACCCGTGTTGTGGGTGGAGGACGAGTCGGAGAAGTCCGCCTTGAGACAGAAGATGTCGATAGGCCTAGCCCCCGGCTTGAAGGAGTAGAGGAAGCCATCCTGCAGCACTCCGTCCACGAAGAGCTGCGTGCCATACTTCTCGCTTCGGCTCATATATATGCGATAGTTCTTGCGTGGGTAGGTCGTGGAGGACGTACCCTGGATGCGGAGACCGCACTGCTTGATGACAAAGTCGTACTTCTTGCCGTATGGCGAGTAGAAGTAGATGTCAACAGGTATCTCGAACTTCTTGTTGTTGGTCTGGTTGAGGAGGTCGATGTCTCCCACGATGCGCATCACGCCCTTGCCCTTGGCACGGAGCTTGTCGATGTCCACGTCCGTGCCCTCGTCGTTCATCACGGCGTTGTTGGAGAAGAGCACCACCATCTCGTCAGATGTCTTGCGGTCAACGATGTAGTTGGCCAGCTCCTCGTCATCGCTGACGGCACGGTTATAGACACGGATGTTGCGAAGCTCCACGTCGGCATCATCGGAGAGGACACGGATGTCCACTGGCTCCGACTGCACCATGGAGTCGGACTGTGCGTATCGCACGGCACCGGACAGGATGCCGTTGACGTACAGCTCCAGGAGTCTGTTGCCAGCCTTGGCTGACACGACGAACGCTATCTTGAGGTTCATGCCCGAAGCAAACTTGGTGCTGACCTCCGTGCCCGATGCCGTGCGGATGCGAGCCTCCTGCGTGGTCATCTGAAATCCCACGCCGTCCTGCAGGCAGTCGAGGATGATGCCGTCACGATCCGTGACGTTGTCGCACATCAGCTCCATCTCGAAGGTCGCCCCCGTGGCGGTCGCATCCGTGGCGAACGGCTTGAAGCCTATGTCTATGGACGCACCGTTGGTGAGGCGCAGCGCATCGCCCGTCCATCCGTTGGAGGACCAGTCGAAGCCCTTGAAGGCGGTGGTCACATTGCCTTGCTCCCAGACGGCTGGATTCGCCTCGCTGCTGGAACGTCCAGAGGCAGACAGCTTCAGGAGCAATCCCGCCGTGGTCTCGGCGATATCGACTCCGCTCTTCTCCACCTCCACGAAGAAACGATAGGTTGTCGTCCCACACTGGAAGGTCATCTCTACCGTGCCCTCGTCGAGGAATCGGTTGGTGTATGTCTGCATGGTGCGTGGCACGCTCACCGTCTGTGTCTTGATGCCGTCACGGGAGACGGTCACCGTGGCAGGTGTCGTCGTAGGGTCATAGACCACGAAATTGAAGGACATCTGCTCATATTGGCCAGCCTTGACGGTTGGCGTGAGGTGGGTATCGGTGAAGATGGTGCCATCATCGGAAATGATCTTGGAGCCGATGTATGGCGCATCCGTGCCACCGCAAAGGATATCGAGGAAAATGCTCTCGGAGCGGAGCGTGGGCGTTGGGCTCGCCTCCATCTCCGCCACCATCTGCAGCGTGTGCCTACCCTCGTCGAGACCAGTCATCGAGAGGCTGAAGCTGCCGTTGGTGGTGCCTGAGCGTGTCACGGTCTGTGCGTTGCGCTGCTTGCCGTCCACATAGAGGGTGACCACCTTGCTGCCCGATCCACTGACGGCGAACGGTATGGATATGGTGTCGTTGGAGCCATAGCCGCCCTCGGCGATGCAGTCGGCGATATTGAAGGACGAGGACAGGGAGAGCGACACCGCCTTGACGGAGGTGTATGCCTGCTTGGTCTGCCGCTTGCCCGTGGTCGGGTCTGTGGTGGAGGCTATGACGTAGATGTCGGTCGTGCCTATCTGCAGGTACTTGGTGAGGTCGAGTTGGTAGGAACCTGCGCTGACATCCTCGATGGTCTCGCTGTAGATGGTGGTCGCACCGAGCTTCATCAGTATCTGTATGGTCGCCTTCTGTCCGGTCGATTGCCCCTTCTCGTCACCACCGCTGTATTGGTGGTCGTAGGTGTAGGTGAGCATGGCGCTGCCGCCCTTTTTGATGATGGCGTTGTCAACGATGGCGGATATGAGCACCTTGGTGGTCGTGGTCTCGCCACCCCCGCCACCCGAACCCATCGGAAGGTCGAGCGTGGTGATCTCTCCGCCGTTCTTGTTGCGGAGCGAGACATGGACGGACGTGCCGTCATCGCTGACCTCCACGTCACTCGATGCGAGGGTGTTGCCCTCTATCTCGTTGAACTTTGAGGCGATGGCCTTGTTTTGCACGGCATTGGTGCTCTCCTGGTCAAGCGTCTCGTCCACCTCCACGGTAGGGATGGTGATGTCTATGTTGCCCGATGCGTCGGGTGTCTTACGCTCTCCGTTGACGGTGACCTGCTTGACCGTGCCAGCACCCCCGAAGTCCTCCCACGATGCCGCAGACTCCCATGATGTGATGTCCGTGCCGACGAACTGCTTGGTGAGCCACTTGCCCACGGCGGTCTCAAACGTGATGCAGAGACCCTTGGAGCGGTTCTTCTCCGGCACTGCGGCTATGGCGGCGTCGAGGGTGTAGAAGCCAGACTCCAGCGGCACCTGGTCTGTGACGTTGAAGGTGTTGCCGCCCTTGCCACCAGCCGATGACTTGAGGGACTCCTTCAGGTCGTCGCTCAGCATGTCCTCGGATATGCCGCCCTGCTCCAATGCGTTGAAATGCTCGGTGGTCTTCTGGGCGAGTGCGCTGATGTTGTCGGCGAGTGCCTTGTTGGTGCCCGTCTGCGATGAGATATGCTGCGAGAAGGTCTCATCGTTGGCACGCATCTCGACCAAGTCCTCCGCGAGGGTCTTCTTGGTCTCTGGGTCGAGCACCGCATTGGTGGAGGTGGCAGGGAGGAAGACCTCGCCCTTGTTTTGCAGCATGCGCACCTTGGTGGCCACGAGCTGCGTGATCTCGGTGATGGGGTCTGACGGCGAGACGTATGCTGTCACGTCGATGGTACCGCCGACATTCCACTTCTCGGATGTCTTGGTCCAGGTGCCAGCGGTGGTACACTTATAGACCAGGGCGTTGGCAAGGTCGCCGACAAAGGCATAGTCGCCCTTGTCGGGGTTGGGATAGGTCGCCTTCAGCTCCGCCTCATTGGTGAAGAGGTACTTGCGCTTGTTGGTCTGCTCCAGCTCCGTGATGGCCGTGAGTATCAACCCGAAATTCTCGTTGACGGCATCGACCACCTTTCCGAAGGTCGTGCCAGAAGAGGGGACTTTGTTCAAATTATCCATATCTTAATCATTATCATTTGTTATTTCCAATTCAAGTCTGTCTCACCAGTCCAGAACACACCTTTGCCAATAAGGTTGGATGGAGGTTCTGGGTTAAGGAAGGATGGGGATATGTATATGCAATTCACACTTGCGCCACCCTTTAGTTCATGCCAGCCTCCGATGTCGCAAAAATGTATGGTCTGATTGTCGTTTCCGTTAATCACTCGCCACTCCTTGCCATTTCCCATACCCTCGAATGAATAATAGTAGTCTGACGTATTGTTGAAAAGTATTACGTCTATCGGCATACCTGAGGTATCGTCTTTGTTACCAGGCGAATAGAGCGGTATTTTATAATAAGTGTTGCCGCTTGCATTCGTTTCCTGCTCCAGCACGCACAGGACTGGGTCCTTATCCGTGCCCCTTGTAAAAACTTGCATTAAATCCTCTTGGATCATTGCCATCGTCCTGGATCTATGCCCAAGCATTCCTCTGCACCACACGTCTGATGTGTAAAATCTGTTACTGCGGTCTTCCTTGTTATTGTAGCCCTGGCTATACATATCACCATCAAACCACATCTTCCCATCGCTTCCAAATGCAATGCTTCCCACGATATTGCCTTTTTCATCGACACAATTGAGCCTCTTGAAGCTTCCGCTCACGCCAGCCATCTTGCCACCGAACTCACTATCACCCTTAAACTTGGCGTTGCCATACTCGTCGATGATGAAATTGCCGTTGGGTGAGCGGACGGACTGCAAGACACCGCCCTTGGCGTAGATGTAGCCATGGAGGATGATGTCGTTGAGGATGGCACGTCCACCATGGGTGATGACGAAGGAGCACATCTCCCTCAGCTCCTCGTCAGTCGCTTGGTAGCTTGGATCATTGATGTACTTGCCGATGGTGTGGAATGCCTGCGAGAGGCTGCCACCTCCCCAGATGAACGGAGAGTTCTTGGTGGCTGCATAGCCGCTCATGCCACCGGTCTCCCTGACCATCTTGCCGTCACGGTATTGTCCGACACGGATGTCCTGTGTCATCACAAGCCCACCGTTGATGGTGGTCTTCGCCTGGGTGATGGCTGTGAAGAGGTATCGGAACGCCTCGAAGTCAGCCAGCGACTTGTCATTGTCATCATAGGCAGCCGTCCACTGGATGGGCAAGTTGCCTTGGTTGAGCGTGATCTCCATCACGGTCGCCTGGGTGTCAAATATGCGAAAACGAAGGTCATCTGCATCGGTGCAGGTGAAGATGACCGAATATCTCTTGATTTCATCGGTCAGCTCGATGGTCTCGCTGTAGCCTCCCACGGTGAAGTGGAGGGTGCTGCCCTTTGCCTTGAAGGCGAGGGTGTATTTCTCGCCCGATATGAGGGAGGAGAGCTGCTGCGCAATGCCGCCATCCGTGAGGGTGACGGCATGCCCCGACTCACTCTCCGTGGTCTCGATGAATTCGGCGTTTTCTGCCTCCCATCCCTTGGCTGACTCGCTGAAAATGGCGGTTTCATCGGTGATGTCCATGTCGGCTTGCATCTGTCTGGAAGTGTAGTCTCCCGTGAAGCCAGAGTTATGGAGTAGGTTTCCGCTCTTGATGCCAAGGTCCTGCAGCTGCTCGATGGGCGTGCCATCGGGGAGCGTGGTGCCTGGCTCAAAGATGGCCTTGCCCTTGAAGGTGGCTGTCTTGGTGAGCGGATCGTAGGAGATGAAGTTGGTCTGCTCCCGGTCACCCACATAGTAGGTGCCATAGATGCGAGAGTGGAACTGGCCGCCCTCGAAGCCCTCGTCCTTGACCTCGCAGTCGGAGAGGGAGAAGGAGGTGATGCCGGAGTAGTACTTGGTCGATGGTGCGTCCTCGGCGGTGGCTGAGAGGATGATGGCTGAGGTGCGCACTGGGTTGCCCACCTCCTGGCATCCGAGCTGCACGATGTTGTCGCCAGCCTCCGGGATGCCCAAGCCATCGAACTTGCCATCCTGGTTGGAGAGGATGATGTAGTCATCGCCCACTCCTGTCACCAGTCGCCAATAATACTTGGTCGATTGGTAGGAAGAGGAGCCTGGGGAGATGCGGAAGGTCTGGCATCGTGCCTGGTCCCCCACGATGAACTCCTGGTATGTGCTGCGCTTGCCATCGGTCTTCTCGAAGTAGCACTTGTAAAAGGTGGGCGTGCCAGCGGTGATGACACGCCCACGGCTGTTGAGCCACTCCACCTTGGAGCATACCATGGCGGCTGCCGTCAGCGCCATCTCGCCACCCACGTGCCGAAGTTCCTTGATGGTAATCTCACGGAAGTAGGCGGCACGGCGTATGGTGATGAAGTCGAACTCCGCGGTCGATGTGCCGTCACTTGACACGGAGACCGCCGCCCCCGAAGCCTCGGGCTTGTAGCTGCCGAAGGTGGTCTTGGAGCCATTCTCGCCCAGCTGCGAGTCACCCGACACGAAGAGGGATGCGAGCTTGGCGAGCGCCGATGAAACCAGTCCTTTTGCGAAGGTGATGATACCATGGGCGGTGTCATCGTGCTCCCGTGAGAGGTATCGGGTGTCCTCCACCTCGGTGTTGAAATGAAGCAGGGAGAGGAAGGCGTTGCCTATGCGCTCGGCGGTGTTCGTCGCCTTGCGCCGCTCGTCACGTATCTGTTCGAAGTCCTGCTCCAGCTTTTGCTTGGTCATTTGGTCTGCCATATTTTTTTGTGCAAAAATAATGATCGAAAAAAATGCGAGAAATACGCCTATAGGTTTCGGGCTGCGCCAACACCGCTGAATATCTCATCGAGTGCCGTGGCCATCAAGCCGTTGTATGTCTCGCCATAAAAGTCCGCCTCACGCTCATTGAGACGCATGACGGAGGAATAGTATTTCTGGGAGAACCAGTCACGGCGCCCCTTGGGCTTGCCACCTGCCATACGACCGCCCCATGCCGGACCCACCTTCCGTGGCTCGTCCAAGCCCTGCTCCTTGCGGTACTCTTCGCCTAGGAAGTTGAGGTCGCCGCCATTGATGCGGTGTATCTTGACACCGCCCTGCGTCTTTGTCCACTTGAACCACTCGTGGGCAGGACCCACGCCAGCGGCGACATAGATGCCGTACTGGAGGAAGTTGTGCTCGATGGTGGTGACGCTGCCTTCCTCGATGCGTGCCTTGATGGACGAATAGAGCGCACCAGTGTCGATGGTGCGCAACTTCTCCATGCGCTCACGCCAGAACACGCCCATGGCATCCGCCCACCCCTTGTGGTACGTGCGGAGCTCGTCTATTGCTTCTGCCATAGGCTCTCGTCATATTGGAGGTCAACAGGCTCGTCGGAGGTGACCATGAAATAAAGTCCGGTCACGCCGTTCATGCTCCATCTGCCCAGCTCGGTGGAATAGACGTGCGTGAGGTCGAGGAACTCCATCTGGTCATCGTAGATCCCCAGCTCCTTGTCGTGGAGGAGACGGCTGAGGAACTGTCTGAAGATATATCTGCAGACGTTCAGCTTCTGCTCACGGTCAGCCATGTCGTCCTGCTTGTATGCTGCGAGGATCCACACGGTGAAGACGTTGCGGTCGAAGAATCCGTCTCCCACGGAATGGGTGTTGGAATCGACCGTGTCGGACACCATGACGAAGTTGGCGGTGCGGCGGAACTGCTGCATCACGCCCTGCACGGTGTCGGGACCGCTGCATGTCGTTGCGACAAAATTATAAAGTCGGCAAGTGACGTTCTCCTCGGTCAGTTGCTTGAAATATGCGATTGCATCAAATTGTTTCTCTGTCATGTTCTCTAATGATTTTTAGTCTTCTGCTTGAATTCCTCTGCCTCCCTCGCCTTCTCGTCCAGCTCCGTGAGCGCAGCCCAGCAGTCGGTCTCGAAGACAGCCTGCTGCTTGGTGATGTCACCATCGGTGAGCGCACGGACTTGCGCACGAATGCCCAGGGATATGTCCTGCACTGTAGGTTCACCGCCCTCCTTGGAGGACTTGAAAAAATGTGGAAAGTTGGCGGCGGCGAGAGCCTTGAAGTCCGAATACCATAGGAATGTCGCCAGCAGCTCTTCTGGAGCAAAGGTAACAGTGTCGTCACGTTCGCCACCACTTGTGCGGTACAGAATGTAACCGAGCTGGGCAAGAAACTTGTCTGCTCTGCGCAACAGATAAAGCTGGTAATATTTCTCAGCAAAGAGGTAGTCCTGAAACGATATCTTACGGATGCTATCAACGGCGAAAAGTCTGTCAGAGATTGAATCGAGGGGCTTGAATCCTCCGAATCCATCGAGAAAGTCAAGCTGGTCGAGGAATCCCAAGACTTGCTCGGTGCTGAGGTAGAAGACCCTGCGGCGGACTTTTCCCCCTCCCTTGGAATCACTAACGTCATGGCATCTAACCTGGCATTTCCATCCTGTGCGTGTCCGCTTGATGATGTCAAGCCCTGCGACTCGAACCAGAAAACAGGTCTTGATGACGATGGGTTCGGAATATCTAGTGAGCAGGAAGAGCGCATATCGAAGCTGAGACTGCGTGAGCTTGTCCCAAGAATCAGGGACTGTAAGCGAGAGATTGATTTTTCCATCGTTAAATGAATATGTAGGCAGGGTTTGACTTCTTATTTTCATACGGCTTGAAATGGTTGCGTCGGTACTCGGATGATGCGTGATAGGGAGCGAAGGAGTCCGCATCGGCATCCATCAATGTCTGGAGCCTGTCAAGGAGGCTCTTCATCTCGTTTGGCGTGAAACTGGCGGTGTCGGCATAGCGAACCATATAGGAGCGCATGAGGTTGACCGCCTTATGCATAGGTTCCGTCCAAGACTCTCCGCTGCGGAGGTGAGAGAGCAGCGCATCCATCTGCTCGTCGGAGATGCGGCGGCGCAGTATCTCGTCAGCGGTTTGGATGTGTGTCTGTGCCAGCTGCCAGTCGGACGTGGTCAGCTGCTCCAGCCTCGCCTCCACCTTGTAGTCCTGATATCCCCAAAGCAAGGTTGGCACGCATCTCTCGCCAAAAGAGCTGCACCCCCAATCTGGAAGCGAGCCAAGGAGTGCGAGCACCGCTTGCTCCTTGGCACACTGCCACGCCTGGCGGACTTGCTCCACCAGGCTCTCCACACGTGAGGCGGAAGCTGGCGAGACCTCGCCGTTGCTCACCACGCCGAAGCCTGTGGGGGTGAGAACGAGGTCGAGGTGTCGAACCACGGAGAGGAAGGCCTCAAGGCACACCCATCTCTTCAGCAATGGCTGAAAATCCTCGGTTTCATCGAGGTGCTTAATGCCATCGCCGCCAATAAAGAAACTCTTGATTTTGTCGTATGCCCCGATGAAATGGGGCTTTACGGAGTCATAGACCTCCGAGTGCGACGAGGTGGCGACCAAGATGGCCTGCTCGAACTCGTCCTTGCTAATTTCCATTTCCATTGTCTTCAGTATTGCTAACGGTTGATGTCTGTTGGTCCTTGTTCTTGTCGAGGGTGGTCAGCTCTATCATCGGCACATCGACGGTGATGTCACGGTCTGACCATCCGTTGTAGTGCGCCACGACGTGATAGGGCTTCGCCATGATGTCGTGGCACGCCTTCTCCAGCGACTGCTTGAGGATGAAGAGCTCACGCTTGTCGGATCCTGAGTTGTTCATCTGGCTCTTGCCTGGCGTGGCACCGATGAGGTTGGGATGCACGCCTAGGGCGAAGCAGAGGGCGTTGGAAGCCTCGCTCATGTCATCCGCCCAGTCGCCGCCCTCCTTCTGTCCCGACTCATTGAGGTTGATGATGCGCACCATGCGCTGCTCCTTGCCGTTGGGGTCGAAGTAGTAGCCCGTGATGAGCGCCTTGCCGGCGTTCTCGGGACCGCAGGCGAAGTTGATGATGTTGTCACGCTCCTCCTTGATGCGTTCCATGCGCTCCACTGGGTCGATGATGCCCTCCTCGTTGCAGAGGTTGTCCCAGTACTCACGGTGCACCTCTATCTGTATGCGAGGGGCTGAGGTGTTCTTGATCATGAACCTCTTGCCGATGCCGATGAGACGGTAGATGTCGAACCAGGCATCATCGAAGATGGCGGTGTAGTATGGGATGGGATAGAACTGGAAGCCCGGTGTCGGGATGCGTGAGACGATGGCGAACTTGCAGTCATGGCCATCCCTCGGTGCCTTGCCCGTCACCCCGGTGTATGGGTCGGGAGCCTTGCCCATGCGAGCCATCAGGTCGCCCAGCGGGTCCCAGTAGTCGAGGAGCGGAATCACCTCCGCCTCCAACGGCGACATCGACTTGCGGAAGTCGCCGAAGAAGACGTGGGCGATGCGACCCGTAACCTTGTCGGGTCGTTGGAAGCGGCAGTAGGTCACGTCCTTGTGGCGCATCTGCACGATCTTGGCGTGGTCACGGGAGAGGATGATGACGGTGACATTCCAGAAGAAGAACTTCATGTCGGTCGCCTGCTCCATGAACACCTCGTGTATGCTGTTGCGAAGGCAGAACTCACGGATCTCGGGGTCCGTGGTGTCCTTCATGGTCTCACGGTCCACGAAGCGGATGCCCTGCCCATAGCAGCACTGCACGTTGAACGCCTGCGCACGCATGGCGACCATGTTCATCCTCAGGAGCCTCTGCAGCTCGTATGGTATGGAGTCATCGTCGCCATATCTCACATACTCATAGTCCCTGCCATCCACGGTGATGGGTGAATAGGTGGCGTCGCCCACCTCCCCCGATCCGAGAAAGGAGGTGTCTCCCCCATACTGTGAGGCGATGGTTGCCTCGTTCTTTGTTACCCCATGCACGCCCGATGGCATCAGCATGTATCGCTCCATGTCGCCCTTCTGTGCGACACGAGCCATGGTGTATTTGTTCTTGCTCATAGATATACTGGTAATCCTAAAAAGTTGAAGATGAAGACATCGGGAAGCGTGTGCACCTCCCCTGTCTGTGGGTGCGTGAGGCGGTGGAATCCCCCTCGCCAGCTGCCGCCCGAGACGAGCCATCCGTCATAGTCGATGGCCCTGCCGTCGGTGGTCCACGCCCGAAGCTTGACAGTGGCGTGGTCACGGTGCGCCTGGTCCATGATGCGCAGCACCTCGTTGATGTGATATGCGGTCTTTTTCATCAATTGAAAGTATGGTCAAACGTATTGTCGAAGATGCGACCCGCACGCCTCATGTCGAGCACATTGTGCTGTCTCTGTGCGTAGGAGTAGCTGAAGGTGAAGCGTGGGATGGTGTCGAGGAGGTTGTCATTGTCGCTCTTGGAGTCGGAGATGGTGACCCTCTTGCCCACCACAGCATCGCCATCGTAGATGTTGACCAGATAGACCTCGTCCGAGCGGAAGAGGTCGTCAGCCCATCCAGCCATCGCCACCGTGAGCGGTCCCGTGTCAGCCTTGAAGGTGCGCTTCTCCGTGATGCGGTAGTTGAGGGTCTTGCCCCCGATGGATGCGCTGTCACGTGTGTATTCGGGCGACACCTCGTGCTTGCCCGTGCAGTATATCAGCTCCTGGCACCCGAATGAGTTGGTGAAGAGGAGTATCGGGGCGCAGTCGGGCTGCCGCTGGTCAACGATGAGCGTCTGCTTGCGGCTGCCTGCCTTGACATCGAGGTAAGAGAGGGGCTTTCCCTTGACGGCGAAGTTGGACGGCGAGACGTCGATGGTGGTATATTTGGCGTTGCCGCCCACCACCTGCGGCGTGAAGAGCTGCTTGGTGCCATCGGTATAGTATGCCGTGACGGAGGCTGAGTCCGTGCCGAGGTAGTGGAGATACTCAAGGCGACCCAGCGAGGTCGTCTTGGCATCCTGCAAGATGGTGAGGAAATGGGTGTCGGTGAAGTCCTGGCAGTCGATGTCGGGGATGTCAACGGTGGCGTAGAGCACACGGAGCTTGCATGTCTTCTGGTCGCTCTGCGTGGCACCGCCCTCATCGTCCACCTTTTGCTCGGTGGCGGTGATGACGGCATCGATGACGAGCTGCTGCCTTGCGTATGGCTGGAAAATGTCAGCCAGGTCGGCAAGGACTATCTCGCCATCGGCGGGATAGAGAAACTCGCTATAGACGGTGTTGTCGCCTATGGCTATGGTGACGAGCACACGGCTCATGGAGGTAAGGATGTCGAGGTCACGTATGTTGTAGAGGAAGCACGTGCCCGACGGTGCTGATTTGATGGTCATCTTGTCTTTTTTGATGCAAAGATAAGATGACGGGTGCGGATATAAAAATACGGAGAGCTACGCTCACGCGCCACCCTCCGTGAAATCTTTCAATTTAATCAGCCACAAAGGTAGTGATTTTCTTTGAAAGCAACAAATTTTATGGGAAAATTACTTGATAGGCAACACTCTCTCCCAAATCGCCCAGGCGATGGAGCCGTCAGGCAAGGTCGCCAGCTGGTAGTCGCCATTCATGAGGTAGCTCACGATGGTCTCGGGGTCGATGGCTGCCATGGTAGATAGATCCGAGGCGATGTCCTCGGTGGTCTTGAAAGACTTCTTGTAGTCCAGTCCGCTCTCCTCGTCCTTTTTCGGTAGGTTGGAGCGGAAGTGGAAGTAGGCATCGAGCATCTGTCGCTCGATGGCTGACTTGGTCATATCTTTTGGCATGGTCAAACAAAATTAATGGGTTGAACTTCTGTTTTCACTTCCTCGTATGCTCTCTCGCATGTCTTGCGGAGCTGCATGCGCTCGTATGCCGCATCGAAGAGGATGTTCCAATAGGTGATGCGAGCCGCCCAGAGGAAGTACTTCTCACGGAGTCGGCACACACGCTTGTCCGTGGCCACAAGGTGGTCGATGTTGTCTGTAAGGGCGCAGTAGGTGCGGTTGGTTCGGCAGAACTGTCTGTTGAACCTCGCACGCTCTGTCTGCTGCCATAGCTCGGTGTGCTCCTTGTCGAGTTGCCAGGCTCGCTCCACGAGTCGGCTCTGGACTCGCTGCCTCTTGCAGTCGAGCTCCATGATGTCCTTAGGCTTCTTCTTCATCACTCACTCCTTTCTTCTTTGGTCTGCTCCATCCTGGGTGAAGTAAGCCGCTCGCATCGTCGAGAAATTGCCCCCCCCGAATCTCTGAAACGCTCGAAGAGGTTGTGTCGCTCGGACTGGAGGCGGTTGTTGTTGAGACACCATCCGTTCTTCTCCCTTGCCTTTGCCAGGTTGTACTTATGCCCAGCCTCGTTGCGTGCCTTGGCAAACTTTCGCGTCAAGGCATCGTAAGTGTCCTTGGCACGCTCAAACTCCTCACGAGCCTTGCGGAAGTCGGCTAATGCGGACTTCTCTGCCTGTATGATGAAGTCGATGGTCTCGTTGTACTCACCCTGCACGGCAGCCAAGGCTACCTGGTAGTCAGAGCGTGCGTTGTTGGCTTGTTGGGTGTTCTCCTCCAAAAGCTTGTGGAACTCCTCCGTGGTCATCTCCACTGCTGTGTTTGTGCTGTTGTCCTTCATCACATCACCTCCCCTCCGAAAAAGTAACCACTCACCGCCACCACGCCGAGGACGGCCACGAAGCCCACCATGGTCTTCACCACGTCGCCGTAGGTGACGGTCTCCTCGCAGAGGTAGCTCATCGTCTCGCTCTTGGTCTTCAAGAGCTTCTTGGTCTCACACTTGAGGGTAGCCACTCCCTCCTCCAGGCTGATGCCCACAGGTCTCACCTGCACTGCATCCAAATTCAATGTACTTTGCATATTGCATCGTCTTATAAGCGTTAGCAGCCGATTGTATAAAAGGGTGGCGGCTGCATTCCCCGTTGCTTATAAGACGATGACTATCCGGTGGACAATTCAAATCTTACGGTTCATGCAGCCGCCATATAGAAATGCACCCATCCCATGAAACCATGGGTACAGAATACTTTTCAGGCATAAAAAAAGCCTGCGGCAAAGAAGCCATAGGCGATAACGGACGCCCGGCCGGATAGATACACTATCGTCTTATAAGCGGTGGCAAAGGTAAGAAGAAAAAATGAAACCGCCAAATAAAAAAGGAAGAATTTTCGTATTTGGTGGAAAATTGTTATCTTTGCGGTGAATTTAGTAATGTATAATAAGGTATGGAAGAAAAAGACACCTCTCTGGACATCGCCATCATGGTAGTGAACATCATTTGCGCCATCGTCTCGCTGGTGGCTATGGCATCAGCCTTGCTGCATTCAATATAGTGAGGATGATGGTGACAAACATCGAGACTATTGTAATTGCAGTACAAACGATATTGATATATAGTTTGTACTCTTTCAGCTTGTCTATAAGTTCAAGGTGCTTCAAGTATTTGTCAAGCCCCATTTTTGCCGCCTTGCAGCCTTGACTGGTAAGCTGCACCCTCCAGTCATAATTGCCTGTATAGGTTATAAGTCCATCCTCCTCCAGCATAGAGACCACATCATTAGCCAACATTCTGTCATCCTCCGACAATTCATCAACAAAAGCTAACATCTCATTTTTCACCATAGCTGACTCGTTAGCCAGTAATTTCTTTATGGTAGCATCAGCAATTTTTAATTGTCTTTCAGAATAAATCATACTAAAAAAAAACGGCTCGCGCCTTGGGAGTGCAGTCCCTCGGCACGAGCCATAACAGCTGTATATCCTTAATTAGCCTTACACGAGACCTGCACGAATCGTGTGAAGACATCATCTATATTCAAATATGGTGCAAAGATAGCATAAATATTCGAACTTACAAAATATATTTGCCATTTTAACAAAATGCCCCCGATGCTCACGCACCAGGGGCTTCAAGCGATCTTTAATTTTTTAATGAAGTACAACCAAATTGTACATGGTTGCCATTCTTTAAACATACTGTAGAACTGGCTTATCTATCAAGAGACCAGTGTCTATATCTCCTTTGATTTTGGCAATGCCTTGCCTTATCTTTTCCAAGCTCTTAGCCTGTGGCACCTTAATACCTGCGGCGTACTGTCTGAGCAGTGAAGCGTTCATGCCAATATATTTAGCAAATGCAGAAATACTGAGGGGATAGTAATTGAAGAAAGCTCCGACATCAAAAACGAACCTAAACTCCAAGTCAGGGAATTCCCTGCCTTCCTCCTCAAAGAACTTTTTCTCCTCGTCCCTACAAACATAGAAGTCGTCCATGGCAGCCTGCACCGTCTTACCATCGCCAATGATGCCAAAATTGAGGTCATCGGAATCCTTGCTCATAAAGCAGCTAAAGCCTCCCTTGCCCGACTCCACCACTACTGTAACTATTCTTGCCATACTATCTGATAATAATGTGTAAACCAATCAAAAGTGTTCTTCTCGCACACCAAGCTTTGATGGAAGAGAGACCTGGGCTAAAGCCCAAGTCTCTGATAGATAGATTTGAGAGTTCCTTTCGGAACCTCCTCAGTTCCATGCCGAGGAACGGCTGAGCATCGTCCATTAGCTAGATTTTGCCAAATGTCGTGTCGGCATCCATGACGAAGCGGAAGGCATCCCGCCTTTCTCAACTTCTTGTAAAGTTCATTGTACTTCATCACTCAGTATGTTTAAAGAACACTTTGTCCTTGTTGGACGATGCAAAGGTAACAATAAAGTTACGGATATACAAATATTTCGGTAACTATTTTGTTACTTTAACTAAACTTTAACATTTGGGCAGAAAAAGCCCCCGACTTGGCTCAAAGTCGGGGGCGGTGTCAAAGAAATAATCAACATAAACCATTTAATCCAGCTTTATGCTGGCAAGCCTCTGGCTTATATCTTGCAAGGCACGATTAAACGTGTCCTTCTGCTGCTCTGAAAGCGTATAAACCTGCCCACGAACCTCGTAGCCGTTTAAGCGCTGAAGAAGCCAAGCAGCACTTTTCCCAAAATATTCCTTGGCGATGTAAGAGACTGGCAACAACTTGTAGTCCGCCTCTCCAATCTGTGCTCGCAAGCACTCCACTTCCACCTTGAGCTTTGCAACCCTCTTGGAGATGAAGTCGCCCACGTATTTTTTCTCATCCTCAGTGGCATTTTGCTCCACGTAAGCAAGAATCTCTCGCATTCTCGCCTGACTGGCATCATCCTCCTTGCCTGCCAAGCGTGCATACTCTGACATTAAATCCTTGATATTCTCCATATTCTTTATTGTTTTTAATAGCCTCCCCTCTGTGAGGGGAGGTTTTAATTGTTACTTACTTTCTCTTTTTGTAGAGCTTTGAAAGGTCTTCGAGTCTCAAATCAATTTGTTTCTCAATGTTGTTGACCAACTTTGCGAACTTCATCAAATCCTTGATTTCTTGTTCCTTTCTTTTGATTTCTTTTTCTAAATCATTCATTTTGAAATTTTAAATGGTTAAACATGTTAATTATCTCTATTGACACTGCAAAGATACATAATAATTTTGATATGTGCAAATTTTACATAATAAATTTATTACGTTTAATAAAGATTTAACATTTGGACACAAAAAAGCCCCCGACTTGGTGAAAAGTCGGGGGCTTTTTCTATTTTTTTTATTGATTTGCGTCTAATTTTTCTTTTGGATAAATGGATGGAATTTTATTAAGGACGAACACAACAGCAAGGCTGACCACAGTGGTGACACCGATGGCAATGGCTGCGGTGTCGTGCCCGTGCATAGCCAAGTCGTATGCGATGTAACCGAAGAAAAGAATAAGAATGGCACCAATGATTTGCCCCAATGTGCTTTGGTTGAATTTCTTCTTGACGATGGTCTTCTCCACATCAATGCGATGGTCCACTTGTTTCTCTGCCATTACCAAGATGCGGTCAGGAGCACCAGGCAGAGTCTTCTCATACGCATCAAGATATTCAGGAGGTGGCAACGGTCCACTGAAGCTGCGTTCTTCCTCAAATGCCATCATCGTGGTGAGAATCGCAT
>ERZ791902.441-NODE-441-length-31212-cov-343.297878_pt1 | contig 31212 bp, 39 predicted proteins | sample MGYA00510149_ERZ791902 | MGnify/ENA primary metagenome ERZ791902 (study PRJEB30046, sample SAMN00792060) | human gut metagenome | study: EMG produced TPA metagenomics assembly of the A metagenome-wide association study of gut microbiota in type 2...
CTGTAAAAGAAGGGGAAGCTATTGACAAATTGGCAAGATTAAGAGAGGCAATTTGTATCTTTACCGACCTTACCAAGAAAGAAACAAGCAATGGAGAACAGCGAAGCAAGCTCTTGTTTGATACGGTTAAGCAGTTGAAGCAAGAGCAAGATGCTGCGACAAAAGACATACAAGAGCGTCTTGCCAACATAAGCAATGTACCTCAGAAGAAGATTGTCACCCACCGCTTTGAACCTACCTCCAAGTATGTTCTTCTTTTCATCGGTGGTTTGGCTCTATCTCTCGTTATCTCTCTTTGGGGCAACCTCACCCAATGGCTAGAACATCAAGATTGGAAGGAGGCAGATTTAAAGTATCGGGCATTGCGAATGGTGCTGCCAACAGACGACCCGAACATTCGTTACATAGAAAAGCATTTCTCTGTACAGCGTGATGAAGATGTTATTGACAACTTGAAAAATCGTGTCGCTGTTTATGAGGATTCCGTCCGCCGACACCATGAAATGCTTGAAATGGCAGCTTATAAAGATAGCATAGCTTGTAAACTCCTAAAAGAATCTCAAGAAATTAAAAGTAACTTAAAATGACAAGTTGTAATAGAAATAGATTGTACAAAAGAAATCTCATGATAATATTTGTCTAACTAACTCTAAGTTGGACATTTATTACATATTAAGAAATGGGTGAGTGGACAATAGGTGACAATATAGAAACGAGCAGAAGTCTGCTCGTTTCTATATTGTGCAATTTACAAAGAACCAAACATTTATTCTCTGAGCAAAAATATGGCTTTACAAAATGGTCATAGGATACCGCTTTGGGAAAATCACTCATTACATTCTCTCTTTATCCTCTTCATTAGAATACGCCTTATCATGTCGGCTCGCGCGTTTTGCTCCTGCCGAGAAACTAAACGTTGCGCTGACAAAGAACTTCCGTGAAAGAAAGTCAAACTCTGAATGGTGCTCAAAATCACCATTTCTGAATATTTGCTTGTTCTTTCCTCTACTGTTAAACAAATCCTTTACACCAAAGTTGACATTCAGCCTGTCCTTAAAGCAACTGTAATCGCCCTCAACGTCCACACCGATGTAGTCTGTCTTTTGAATAAGATAGAGTTGCTTGTAATGTCTGATGTAGCGTATGTTAGCCATCGCTGTAAGTTGTTTTGACACCTTGAAGCGGTTGAAACTTGACAGGACAACTCCAAAGTCGTTGACACGCTTGGTGCTGTTCTCATACAGGCTCTGGCTTAACTCCACATTGTTTCTGCAATTCCACAAGCCCCACGTGAATGGTATGCCCATGTATAGCGTCAATCTCTTTGTTGTTCCGTCGTTCTTCAACGTATAGCGTGTTTGTTTCTCTCCGACCTGCTCGTATATCTCATTGATTTTCCTGTCAATGAAGAGAGCAGACAGAGAGAAAACGTATCTTGACTTCAGAACGAATTGTAGTGCCGCGTTGTATAGCAGCTCACCTTTTAAATTGGGATTGCCTTCCTTGTAAGACGTTTCAGACAGATGGAAAACGAACGGATTTACCATTTGGTACGACGGACGATTTATCGATTGCGTATAGCTCAACGACAAAGCATTGCCCCCTTCCATATCTCTCTTCACAAAGAATGACGGAAAGAGGTTGTTTCCGTTTCGGCTATTACGTAGTTTGTCTTTCACCCATTGTCGGGTATTCCACTCCGTATATTCATCACGCACTCCCGCATGAATCTCCCATGGTGCGAAGTTGTACCTGTACATTCCGTATATCGCAAGCCGTCGCTCAGAGTATTTGAAATCGTCTCGTTGGTCAATGTCTTCATACAACATTCCTGCCAAGGTAGTGTTTCCGAGATACAATCTGCTGTTGTAATTAATGTCTGCATAAACGTACTTGGCACCAACAGTAAATTGATGATGTTTTAAAATCTTTGCAAAATCAATCTGCGCACTATAAATGTCTATGCACTCGTATGAGGGTTGTGACTTGGATATTATGCTGTCCGAGCCTATGCCTAACGTATATTGGTTCTCGTATTCGTACAAATCACGCTCTCTTTTCCCTGCATAATCAGCGATAACGTTCAGTTTGCTGCCGAGTGTGTCTGTCGTCCATTCATAATTTAAGGTAACATTATTGTTGTTGTCCCTTAATGTATATGGTGCAAAACTTTTGATGCCTGTCGGGTGTTGGCTGTTGTCGGCAATAGAAGAATTAACCAGACAGTCGTTGGAATAGTCTTTCGAGTAACTGCCTAACCATTCCACACCTAAATATTGCTTGGGAGAAATGTAAAGGTCGAAGCCCAATTTAGGCATATAATAATGACCTTTATCAGTACTTTCCGAACGACTGTCAACAGTTACATCATGTCCATAGTCATTTTCGTCAATTTTACTTCTGCTTTCCGACTGACCGAAAGCCATATTGGCATAAAGGGCAAATTTACCCCATGAATATGTCAATCCAGTAAATTCGGAGAGTGAATTTCTGCTTTTTCGTTCGTATTCGCTGCCTGTATAACCGGAAAGTCCATACTCGTGCTTCTTCTGGCGATTGACGACAAGAATGGCAGTACCGCCTTCCGCATCGTATTCGGCTGTTGCTTGAGGAAGTATCTCCAAGTTCTTGATGTCATTACCACGCAAAGAGGACAGGTATCTTTTAAGTTGTGCGCCACTCTGATTCACAACTCTTCCGTTTTCATATATCTTGACACCATTGCCCCTAATGCTGATACCGCCTTCGCCATCATAATCAACATCAGGAATCAAACTCAAAATGTTGGAAAGAGAGCGTGACTTCAGCAATTTGCTATGCTCAACATTGACAATCATTCTGTCTGCCTTACGCTGAACCAATGGTCTTTCTGCTAAGACTATTACATCAGAAATTTTTATGGTGTCTTGTATTGAGGTTTGCTTGGTTTGAGCAAACCCCATTATTATGAATTGCATAAAGCAAAGTACACACAGATATTTTTTCATAGGCATTTTGGACAATTGACATCTGGATAATCCCAGTGCTTTACACCATATTTTCTTACAATATCCCTATAACATACTTGTTTCGGAATTCTACATACCTCATAATCTTTACAAGTCTTACATGGACTTTCATCAGAAATATTAGATTGCTTTAGATAATAAAGATTCAAAGCAGTTTTTGAATTCCAAATTTCATTAAGCGATTGTTCTAAAATATTACCCACAATAAATTTTGGATGCCAGTATAATTCCTCACAAATAGTAACATTACCATCTGGCAAAACAAATAATTGAAGATAATTGCCAGCGCAGACGCTTCTTTCATTAAACTTAGCCCAATTTTTAGTGGAGGAGCCGACCTCTTTTTCTTCAAGACCTGAAGATATTATTGGAAAGCTTGCATTTTTCTGTAATTTTTTGCATAATACAGAGATAGATGTCTGAGCCTTTTTCGTGGGTGCGATTGTACCATGAATGTTGGTATTTACATAAATTGACTCTGCACCTACATCTGGCTTCCAATAAAGAATATTGGAAAGATTTTTTATAAAGTCAAAGATGGATTTAAAATCCTCTTCAGTGGAATTCTTTTGTGTTAAAATTGAATGTATTGCAACTTTAATACCATATTTATCTAAAAGTTTTAGGGTATGTTTTACATTTTCAACATACCGATTATTTACTCCTAGCATCCGATTTAACGTTTCAGGAATTAGAGAGTCAAGCGAAAATTGCAACTGAGTACATTTATTTTTAGAAAGAAATTGAATATCTGATTCTTTTAAACATGTCTTTGTGCTTAATAGAGGATAATAATTATGCTCTATTAAGAAACTATATAGTTGTTTCCAATGATGATATAAAAAGAATTCACCTCCAATCACATCAATTGTAACAACACCATTTGTTTTTGCTTCTTCAATTATCTGTTTATAACGTTCAAGTGAAATTTTATTTTCTACCTTTTTCCGTTTATCAGCATAACAGTAATAACAATTTGTTGAACAAATATTATTAACCATTAATGTAAGTTTTGATACAGAAATAGGTCTTGATACCGCTAAATCCACGTCATTCAACAAAAAATCAGTAGGATTATATACTACATCTCTAGTCCTATCAGAAATAATGATAAGATGAGACGGAAATACTATGCTATGATTCTTGTATTTAATAACTTTGGCATATTCGTTGTCTAACAAACTTGTGATAAAATGAGAAAGTTCTTTAGCATCCATAGGGATAAACTTTCTTATATTCTCAATAGTTTCATCAATTTCCTTACCATTCAAAAAAGACAAAATAATAGCATGAAGAGGATGGATTGCTCCACAGAATCCCTCATCATGTTGGTCCTCGGCGCTAACAATCCCTCCTCTATGAAAGATTAAAACCTTTCCCTTATCAACTTTTAGCCGATATATTGGATTAAAGAGTACTTTCATTAACTTGCTCTTTGTTTTGAACATCCAGCACTACAACTTACACTACAGCCTGATGAACATGAATTTTGGCATAGTTTATCTTGAACTGTGTCGTCAAAGCTATCGCCACCCACCAACGTTACCATTTCGGATTTTAAAAGGACTTCAGATTCATCTAAGAAACTCTTTTTAATTAAATCATTCATAATAACAACTAATTAATATGCCTACTCTTTACTATTAGCTTTTCGGCAACCGCTTATATTTACCAGTATGGCTTGTAACTGATTTTACGACTTGATTATTACATACCCACACTGAAGAATAAATATCTCCTTTGAATCCCGAACTATAATTCGAAGATTACATTTTGGACTTCTATTCTAATCTTTCGGCTTAATAAAATATGCTGAATGAAATATGATAAAGTACAATACCAAATCCATAGGCATATATAATTTGTCTTTCTGTTTGCAAAGATAGTCTTTTTGTCCTTAATACTGCAAGATTATTAGGAAAAAAAATCAATTAACTCACATTTTTAACAATTAAGCAGCATAAAAATGCGCACTAATTGATTTTTGTGCATATAATTATTTGTTCGTTTATGAGTTTTGATAGAATATCATTGATTCTTGTTTGTGAAATTAATATACTGTACTTGCTTTATGTGGTTTGTTTTTTGCAAATCGAATAATTTTTCTGTGGTTTAAGATTCGCCACTTACGTGCGTAAAAAACACCTTTATTTTTGATTGTAAAAAAACATAATTGATTATATACCATATAATTAACAACGAGAATTACGAGGATTTTAGATTTAATGAGAAAAATCACATAATCAAACAGCAAGTGTTCGGACACAGCTCATCCGAACACCTGCTGATATAATGTTTTGCTGCTGACGATGATTCTAATATCAACTTTCATATACTTTTGCAACCTTAATGTGCATTCACCTTGTGAACTTATAGTGGCTATAGTTTCAAAATAGTTATCATCCTCCCTATGTATGAGTCTAGTACTGTGGTTTATTATCTTGCATTGATAGGTAATTTCTTCATTACCTTCAAAAGATATGTTTGCTGTATGTGGTTCATTGAACAAGTACAAGTATTTGTACGGAACGAATACTTGTACTGTACTATCGCTAACAACCTCCCCATTTGCCGCAATAGATATAGGATAAGGTATTTTATAGAAAGCCACTCCAAGGGCAATGACAATGATGGTGATGATAATCGTCCCCAAGCTAACAAGGCGAGGAGGAACTTTGCCAATTACGTTCCTCACTTTCTCGCTTCTCAATTCAATATTATTAAATTCTTTCTGTTCCATATTCAAGAGATTATTAGTTTCCCAATTCCAATTGGTTCTTTACCAGATTATAGTATGCCCCTCGCTTGGCTGTCAGTGATTCGTGATTGCCAACCTCAACCACCTTTCCTTGGTCAATAACTATGATTTGGTCAGCATTCTTCACTGTACTCAGTCGATGAGCTACAATCACAACTGTCTTGCCCTTGTAGAACTTATCCAAGTTTTCAACGATGCTTCTCTCATTGTTGGCATCGAGCGAATTGGTAGCCTCGTCAAGGAAGATATAGTCAGGATTCTTATAAACCGCCCTTGCAATTAGGATGCGCTGTTTCTGTCCTTGGCTCAGTCCCACGCCATCACGCCCAATCTTGGTGTTGAACTTCAAAGGCAAAGCCATCACGTAATCCTTGATGCAAGCTATCTCGGCAGCTTTCAACAACCTTTCTTTATCTATATCGCCATCATCAACAGCAATATTTCTTGCGATACTCTCCGAGAAGATAACACCATCCTGCATGACAACACCACATTGTCTGCGCCACCACTTTTTGTTGAGTTTGTTGATATCAGTATTTCCAATGTTGATTTTTCCCTCCAAGACAGGATAATAACCAAGCATCAAACGGATGAGGGTGGTCTTTCCACTGCCAGATGCGCCAACGATGGCTGTTACCTTACCTTGCGGAATGTGAATGCTCACATCGTCTATGGTTTTGCGCAAAGCATGTGGGTCGTACTTGAACATGATGTTCTTGATGTCAATGCCCTCATTCTTATCTTCAATAGAAGTTAGCAAGCCTTCCTTTCCGTTCTCATCATCCATCTTGTGAATCTCGTTGATTCGCTCCAAGCTAATCTTCACATCTTGCAGAGAATAGAAGAAGTTCATCAGTAGCTCCACAGGTGAGTTGAGCTGTCCGATTATGTATTGCACGGCAAGCATCATACCAAGTGTCATTTGCCCATGTATCACGGCGGTTGCAGCCACTACCGTGATGATGATGTTCTTCACCTCGTTGATAAAGATACTTCCTGCCTCCTGCGTCTGTTGGAGTTTGAGTGATTTCATCTGTACACCGAAAAGGTCTGCTTGCGTGTCCTCCCATTCCCATCTTCTACGTTGCTCACAATCCTGCAACTTGATTTCCTGCATGGAGGTGATAAACTCATAAGTCTTGTTGTTGTTGATGGCTTGCTGCTCAAACAGTTCATAATCAAGCACCTTCCTCCGCTTCAAGAACAAGGTCATCCATGCACCATAGAGGATACTTCCCAACAAGAAGATGGTAAACACCAATTTATTGTAGAAGAACAGCACCACCGAGAATACCACGAAAGTAAGCATGGCAAAGGTGATGTTGAGCGACTGCTGCGTTAGGAAGTTGTTCACACGGCTATGGTCGTTCATTCTCTGCATCAAGTCGCCCATGAGTTTCGTATCAAAGAAAGACATCGGCAGCTTCAAGAGCTTGATGAAAAAGTCGCTTACCAACGAGATGTTGATACGCAAAGATATGTGAAGCAACAACCATCTGCGTATAAAGTCGATTGCCGTTCTGCTGATGGTAAGCATCAACTGTCCCAAGAGTATAAGCCAAACAAATCCGATGTCCTTGTTCTTGATGCCGACATCCACGATGGATTGAGTAAGGAAGGGCAGGATAAGTTGCAAGAGACTTCCGATGATCAAGCCCAAGATGACTTGTCCGAAATACTTGCGATATTTCTTCACATACCCAAAAAGAAATCTGAAAGACCTCTTCTCTTTGATGTTCTCTTCGTCCTCCATCTTATAAGTAAAGAAAGCAGGAGTAGTTTCCAAGAACATGGCTATACCTTTGTCTTCGCCATTAGATTTTGTGCTTATCCAATGCAACTTGAACTCTTCAAGGCTATATGTTACCAACCCCTTTCCTGGATCAGCCATATAGAATTTCTTGCCTTTCTTTACTTTATATAGAACAACAAAATGTTTTTGGTTCCAATGAAGAATACATGGTAGCGGGACATCACTTAGCATCGTAGTTGTTGCTTTCGCACATACTGTATGTAATCCAAGAATGTTAGCAGCTTCATTAATGCCTAAAAGAGAAATACCTTCCGTTGTTGCAGAACACAATTTAGACAGAGAATCTAAAGTATATTCCCTGCCGAAATATTTACATACCATTTGCAAACAGGCTATGCCACATTGCATGGAATCATGTTGTCTATATATCTGAAAGCTCATCAGTCCAAAAATAATAGAATAAAAAATAGCATTTACTTCTGTTTTATTGTAGTATTTGTTATCGCTAAAAAGCAGTATGCTAAAACTGCTCTATAGAACACTTTTTTGATTACAAATATAATCATTTCTTTTGATTTGCCAAGTCTCTTAGGTGTTAAAAATTAATAATTGAGTCTATTTTTAATGATTTTGTGAAAAATCAAAACCACAAATTACTTATATTCAATTCTTAAGAATTTATAAAATTAGAAACAAAAAATAACATTCTCAGAGTTTTTATTTATCTTTGCAACTGTAATCAAAGTGTTCTTTATATATTGCAAAGTTGTGAAAGAAAAAGAATATAGCTCGTTTCTAAATCGTTAGCAGTTATATTCTTTGAAATACTTAATTCGTTGATATTCAATCAATAAAAGATTTTGTTGTGACTTAAGCAGTGGAAGGTGATGTGTTTCTCGATGCCGGAAGCCTTTATCCACGGTTTGAGATACAATGCCACTGTACTGTTCGTGAGATTCTTGAACACCTGTCCAGTGCTTCGCTCGCCACAGAGCTGCAAAGCCTCTTCGCTGATAGGCAGGATTGCAGCGGTGGAAGTCTTCTTTGTGATAATGTCCATTCCCCAGCCGCCATCAGCCAACTTGACGATATTCTCCCACTGGAGTCTGATGCAGTCAGAAAGGCGAAGACCTGTAAGGCAGGAGAAGAGACCTGCACGGCGAAGGACATCACTCTTGCAAGGAGTCTGAGACAACTGCAACAACTCTTCCTTGGTGAGGAACTGCCGCTTGTTGCCATGAGCCTTGGCACGCACAAGTTTCTTGGCGATATTCTCTTTGAGCAGTCCGTCCTCGTATGCGATGGCAAGGATGCACTTCAACTTGGTAAGGTTGTTGTTGGCTGTTGTTCCCATCATGCGCTTGCCGTTGTGCATACAGGCATCCGACAACAGGTAGTCGAGGAATCCCTGGCAGTACGGAACGGTAAGGTCGCAGAAGCGGCACTCGCCATGCGTGTAATTGTGGAAGTGCATGTAGGCGGTTGCCCAGTTCTGGCTGCTGCCACGCTCAATCATGAGGTTCTTGAAATATTCCAAGAAGCTCTCCTTGCCCTTGTTGCGGTCGAGGAAGCCATACTCCTCATTGATGATGGACTCAGTCCTGCGGCACTTGATGATTTCCGCTTTCTGAATCATACTTTTGTTGTACTCCTGCTGAAAGCGTTCAACAGGGTTGGTGTAGATGTAAAGACCAAGGTACTCCCTGCGTGAGAGCTTGCCTGTCTTCGGGTTGCGGATTGGAGGATAGAAATCCAGATAGAGGGAAGTCTGTCCGTTCTTGATAGGTCGTTTCCGCACGGTGACCTTTGTACAAATGTTCGTCATATTGTTATTCTTTTATTATTCTTACCGATGTGTATCTGTGGATGCGAATAGCCATGGTCGCAACGCTTTAACTCTCAAATCCGATGCAAAGTTAGATTGCCGTGAAAAGAGAAAAGCAAAGATGGCTTCAAATACAGCCAGAATTTAACCTGAATTTGCTTTTGAGTATGATTTTACGCTCAAAATCAGACTAAAAGCAGGTATTGGATGCGTTTTTTGTCTTATATCCGTTACTCTGCGTTGTGGGTTTGTTTCGACCGACATGGATGGGTGCTGCATAGCAATTGCAACGGCATGGGTCGTATATGAGTTTGTTTGAACCATCTCTTGACTTGTGTCTCACTTCCGTTTTGCCTTGGTCGTAGTACTGCTTTTCTCTGCCTTCTTGCGTGCAGCCTCCCAGTCTGCTTTCAGATAGTAGTTGGCTCTTCCGCCTTTGAACTTTCGGATTCTCACTCCATGGGTCTCCGCAAATCTGCGTACCTGTGTCTTGCCTAATCCGTAGAGTTTCATGATGTCGAAGCAGGTGTACCAGTCATCGGAAATGTTCTTACCCTGTTCTTCATTATAAAGCCCGATAACCCTTTCCACGTCTTCTTTCTTGAAGCAGGTCGTTCCCCATGCGTGAACTGACTGGAGTTGGTAACGATTGCGGACTTCATAGAATCTTCCATACTTGATATTAAAGGTGCTCAACACCTCTGCCATTGTGTAATGGGTGTCGTGGGTTACTCCATCAGGTGCTCTTTCACCAGCCCTGGGAGTCTTGCGACACTTTGCCAACTTGTTGACTGAGCCAGTCTCGGCATCTTTTAGCCTCTGTGCTTTCTTGGACGTTGCTCCTTCTAACGATAGGGAAGAAGGGAGAACCACCTGATAACCTTGTCCCTTGGCTATTTCAAGAAGGTCTTGCAAATAGATCCTGGTCATGCGTGTACCGAAATTTACGGCTCTTAGCCTGCCTTGACGAATAAGACTGCGTACTGTCTTGACGCTGATGCTTACTGCCTGCGCTGTTTCCTCTACGGACATCAGCACGATTGGAATGCGAGTTGTAGTATTCATTTTTACCGTTATTTTTGAATTTTGCAGTGACTCATGGGGGATGGTCCTTGACGGAAACTTTTAAGAGGAAACAAGGGGAAATAAGAGGAAATAAGAACCCTCATTAAGAACCGTGTGTCCCTCTGCCCATGGTACAACCGTGGTACAAAATTACTATAAACGGATGAAACTCGCAATAGGCGGTTGGAGCGTTATGTTAATGAATATGTATTGAAAATGAGCTATTTATGACGTTTCTCTAAGTTTTGTTTGGAGTTCTTTTCGATGCGTTTTAGTCCATATGACATGCATGTGGATATGATCTGATGTGCTTTGAATGCACGATGAAAGAAATCATGTTTAAAGGGATTCTCGGTCAACTCTAGAACGTGACATATATGAACACATTACTTGATATTGTCATTCGCATTACAGACAAATCGATGGGTGATGCCACCGACATGCTGACTTTCTTTTTCTCATTTGCCCTGGTTGTTGGTCTCATCCTGGCAATTTGGTTCAATACGAAGTCTGGCCAGAGGTGGATAGACAGCCTTTAACGTAGTTAAATATGAGTGGACAGATATCATGATTCCGTGATATTTCATTCACTAAACCATGATAATATAGATAGTGTAACACATTCAAAAGCGCATAGATATAAATGCAGATTGAATGTGTTACATAATCAGTTTATTATTTGTATCTTTGCCAAAAGAATTTTTAAAGAAAGGATATAATATGGCATTAAAAATAAAAAATCGTGAAGAAGCAATAGCTGTACTTCGTGATATGGTTCAGAGAAAAAAGGAAATGGAGAAACAAGTTCAAGAAGAATTTGCCAAAATACGTAAAGAAGCAAAAAAATCATAGCCTTACTAAAAGAAGTGGTAGATGAAGCTGCCGATAATGAAGGTTGGGCACAGCTTAGCGGTCTTTCCAACAGGATTCTTAACAAACAGCCAAATTTTGATGTAAAAGACTATGGCTACAGCAAGTTTATCAAGCTTATTGAGGCGTGTGAGAGTTCGTTCCTCATCGATAAGGAGCATCTTATCAAGAAGAAAACGAAGACGATTAAGAGAATGTGCTTAAAGAACAAATGAACTGGTGATATTTCATTCATTAAAACATGTTGAACTACCCACAAGCTAAAGACTTGTGGGATTCCGACTTCATCAAGGAATGCTTGCAAGCAAGTCTTACGCCCTCTCCATCGGTGTAATCGACAGTTCCTGCCGATATATTTCTTAAACCTTCATCAAGTATATTTTTTGCTGCATTCAGGTCGCGGTCTATCAACTCACCGCAATTTGGGCAAGTATAGTAGCGGTCTGACAAAGACAGATCCTCCTTGACATGGCCACAATAATGGCATGTCTTCGAGGATGGATAGAACCGGTCTATCTTAACCAGAGTTTTGCCGTACCACTTTGCCTTGTACTCCAACATGGTAACGAATGTACTCCAGCTAGCATCAGAAACAGACTTGGCAAGATGACGGTTTCTTACCATTCCCTTGATATTCAGGTCCTCGCAGCACACCACATCGTATCTGCGAATGAGGTTAATGGAAATCTTATGCAGCTTGTCCTTGCGGCAAGACATGATTTTTTCCTGCGACCTGGCCACCTTGATACGTTGTCTGTTCCATGAGCCGCTTCCCTTCTTCTTACGTGAAAGATGCTTTTGCATCGTTGCCAGCTTCTTTGAATACTTCTTGATGAACTTATTTGATGAGTATCTGTCACCATTGGAGGTAATCACGAAATCCTTCAAGCCCAAGTCGATGCCGACACTCAGATTGGTTTTCTCCAAGTCTCCGACCTCAACCTGCGCCATGATGCAAACGTAATACTTTCCGCCCGGTGTTACAGATACTGTCATATTTCTTAACTCGCCCAGAACATCCTGACTCTTGGCGAACCTGATACCCCCTTTGAATTTCGGGATGAATATTCTGTTGCCTTCAACCTTAAAATGCTGGGGAACAGCAAAGCTGCCCCCATGTTTCTTTGAGTGAAAGCGTGGGAACCTGGTTCTCCCCTTGAAGAAGTTCACATAGGCGGTCTCCAAATGGCGCAAGGCATGCTGCAAAGTCTGACTGTTGATTTCCTTCAACCAGGAGAAGGCCTCGGTCTTTTTCATTGCCGTCAGCTCCTTTGCCTGCTCATAGTAGTTGGAACTCTTCCTGGTCTGCTCATACTGTTCCTTGCGCTTGGCGAGAAAATGATTGTAGACAAAGCGGACACTACCAAAATAATTCGCAAGCATTTTCTCTTGCTCCTTATTCGGGTAAAGCCTAAACTTATATGTCTTCTGTATCATCTTCATAGTGTACAAAGATACGGATTTTTCTCGAAATACAAAGGAAAAATGCAATTATTTGCTAAAAATTACACTATTTCAATATATGTGATGCAATTCAGAAAGTACATTGAGAAACAAGGCTAAATCTTGTGTCAATTCATCCCAAAGGCTAAAGACCTTTTGGTTTTCTTGGCAACATTATATAAAGAGGTGGAGAACATTCTCCAGTCAGGAACCTCTACCATAGCCAGGAGGTGGCGGCTCTGGTTGCGTATATACACCATACACTTATGAAGCAAGCTAGCTTGTCTGGCCAGCTTCTCGTTTTTATGCTTAACAGCCTCCAATTGCATCGCCTTATCCTTTTTTTCAGTTCCTTCTTTGCCTTTTTCAACTCTGCTTCTTGAGTAGTTTAAATTCTGTCTGCAGCAGCACGTATGCGGTTTGAAACCTCGCATAGTGCTTCACGGAGCATAATCTTCTCTTCTTCGGTGAAACCTCCCACTCCACCATTTCTATCGATGCCATCGAGTTTGTGATAAAGCCATGATGCTGACTTGCCGAAATATGTATGTGCTATCTCTCGCCACGAAATTAGCATCTGAATATCCTGGATGCGCTGCTTTACTGCGCTATCCTTGTTCTGTTTAACTGTTGCTACTGCTATTTCCATAATCTTATATTTCTATATACTTTTATCTATGTTTTTACACTGCAAAGATACTACAAATTTTCGTATTACTCGAACCCTTACTACGAAAAAGCGTATTGCCAGGTAAGATTTAACATTTGGGTGCAAAAAAGCCCCCGATGCGTCACGCACCAGGGGCTTAAAGAGTTCATTTTAATTACTTTATGAAAACACAACCATCAAAAGACGGCTGCTTGTAAATCTGCTTTAATATTGCCCATACAGGCGTTGAGCCGTTGGTATGTTTTCTCTCCAGCGGTCTTGACTCCACTTACATACTGGCGCATGAGTGATGGGTTGATGCCTGCACGTCTGGCAATCTCGGTAGCGTTGAGAAAGGAGAACTCCTTGAAGAAAGCTTGCACGTCGTACTTATATGTAAACGTCAAGTCTTGCAAGTCCTTGTTGTTAGGGTCATCTTCCCTACATTCCTGAAGAGCCTTCATGAAGTCGGCCTTGGCTTCCTCAGCGGTCGCACCATCGCCATCTATGACACCATAATTACCCAATGGCTCATCATTGTAACAAGAGTATCCGCCATCACCATATTCTAAAATCAGCACTACATTCTTTGCCATATATCTTATTTGTTTAAATTCCCTACAAAAAGAGTTCTCCACACGTCTATCACCACAACACGCTCAATTGCAAGGTTAAGGGCAGTTGCCCGGACTATTGTCCGAGCAACGTCTTTTTAATGCGTCTAAGCAACCCTGTCTTAACCTCATGGCTACCATGTCTTGGAATTCTGATTTTCATCCCATTCTTGGGATTGAACCATTCATCGTGCTCGGCACCATGTCGAGTGATAAAGCATCCCGCTTTAGTCAACTCATTGTACAATTGATTGTGTTTCATTGTTGTAATTAAACATGTAAAAGAACTCTTTGTCTGAATGACACTGCAAAGGTAGCTAAAAAGCTATAAAATACCAAATATTTAGGTAGCTTTTCCGCTACGTTAACTAAACTTTAACATTTGGGAACAAAAAACATCTATTCTTCACGCACGGATGGCTCCAAACTAAAAAAACTTATACAAAAGGGGTAGAGAATTATCCCTACCCCTACCCTCTTGTTTGGCGATTTTTCAAGAAGTTTGACGAACATAGAATAAGTTCTGTGAACGCCTGCGTTTACTTGGCTGCAAAGATACTCATTTCTGATGAAGATCCCAAGCCATTTCTTCATATTTCTCCAAAGTTTCCCTCATTTGCAATTCCAGTTTTTCCAACTCCGGAATAAAATTCTCTTCCAACAACGTCCACGTTCTGTTACGTACATACTGTAGAGTTCTGTGAAGTTGATTAACTTGCTTGGACAGTATTTTGTTTTTCTTCTTCAAATCTGTCATTTGCTTCTGAAGAACTTTCTCATCGAATGTTGGTTTCTTTTTCAGAGCCTTTTCCGCCTCCTCTTCCTTTTTAATTTCATTTTTCAAATCAACTTTCGCATCACGCAGTTGAACTCCCTGCTTTTCCAGGGCTGCAGATAGTTCTTCCACTTCCTTGCGAAGTTCCATATTTTCCTCAACCTTGCGGTCGTAATCTCGGATGATGAACATCATCTGATGCTCGAAAGGTATATCTTGATTCATTTTTTCCATACCATGCACATCATTTAGAGCCAAACATTTTCGAATAACGATATACCCAAACACAAAAATCTACACCGACAAGCAGTATTCCGACAATGGCTAGCCACGCATAAGCATCACCAAATATTTTAATCAGTGCAGTTAGCGTTATACACATACATGCCATAGCAATAATGAGTGTTCTCCAGAACATACCTTTATACGACTTTCTAACCTCATCTACGACTTCTAAAGCAGCATCATTTAAGTCTCTCTTGAAACTAACAAGAAACTCTTTCTTGTATGTCTCTAGCTCATCTATATGTTTCTTACGTTCATCAGCATAAGCTTCCTGTACGCCCTTCTGCACGCCTTCCTTGATGTTGTCACGTGCTTCTTCAGAAATTGTAACAGTTATGTTTGCCAAAGCATTCTTAGCGCTGTCAATATAAGAAGAAATATTTGAATACATGCTTTTGCATTGCTCCAGAATATTTTTTAGCCCCTGCAACCGATCTCTTTCATCTCCAATTGCAGTTTCATACATCGCATTTATTTCATTATATTTCTCATTTATGCTTCTAGCAAGTTCTTCAACTTCATTTAAAAGTGCAAGATTGCTTTCCAAGCGTTTGCGCTCATAGCTATTGTCAACATTGCTATTATCTTTATTCTCTACAGAAGACGCAACCTTCTCCTGAGGTGATTGAACATCTTCAGCTACATCTTCCATCCCGAAATTATAATCATTTCTAGCCATCTTTATTAATTTTATTATAATTATACTATCAAATGTAGTTGTGCTTAAAGGCATAATACCTTAATTCTAAAAGCACAACTACATTTATACTTCTATCTCTATTATCTTCCCCATCCTTTCGAAGTACTTCTTTTGGACAGGTGAGAGAGGCATCTTTTTTTAGCTTTACCTACAGCATTCCTTGCCATATTTTCAAAGTCTTCAGCCGTCTTTCCATCCCAGCGAAGATCATTATCGCTGGAGCCTCCGCCACCGCCCCCTGACATTACAGGAACGTCAGCAGCAGTACAGAACTCGAACACTGCAACCGCCAACATTTGTATTTGCTCTGGAATCTCAGAGTTTGGATTGCGATAATCAAATTTATCGATTGGCTCCACCAACTTATTGATGATATCAAAAGCTGCATCAGGAATACGAGCATTCAGTATCTCTTCATCGTTCCAGTTTTGCTTAGCTGCACGAGCAGAGCACTTCCACTGAGGCATCTTAGGAAGCTCTTCTCTTTTTGCAGGGTTATTCTCTACATTATTATATGTAGGCATAGAGGAACCTCTACCTGCAGATGATACATTATCACCCCTCTGGATTTGCGGACGATGCAATCTGTTCCAGGTTCCTTGAAGTTTCGATACCATCAAGTCACGACCAAAGCCCAACTTAGAAGACTGCACAAGAATCGTACTAGACAAACTCCCATCAACCTTGAATAGGCGTTCTCCAATAGAATAGCCTCTACAAATGCCCCTTCCATCGTACTTTGCATCGATGATCCAACCACGAGAGCGCATGCCTTCAAAGTATCTCTCCAGATTAAACTTATTCATACATGCCAATACATCTATTGCATCTTTATGTATTCTGTTCTTTCGTTCTGCCCCATCACGCTCACCAACACTCTCTGCCTTTGTCCACCCTCGCTCAACAGCAAGTCTATTCGCAGCTTGCTTTGCTCTATCTTTATATTGAGTATCATCAAGAACTTTATTATCCTCAGTGATACGATTTAATATCAGATGAATATGAGGCTTGTCGGTATCTGTATGAAGACACGCAACCCATTGTGAGTTCTTTATATCCCACCCTTTTATCTTTCCTCTTCTTTTAGAAACAAAAGGAGTGCTTAGATTTCTAATAGAATCGTCTATAAGCTTTATCCAATCAGACTTCGTAAAGCCGGCACTTTCTTCCTTTGATGGGCAAAGCTCAATGTGAAAAAACGGATCTTCAATTTTCCTTCCACAGTTTTTCTGTCTCATCTTCATATAGTCCCATACGGCACGAGGCTCTATCGAGTCACCAAAAATATTATCCCATGGCATATTACCAGAAGAGATAAATTCAGGTTTCCGACCATCATCCGCTTTTTTGTTCATAGCATAGTTGATGGCATTGTGCCCATGACTACTATCTGCCGTTTGTATTTTAATAACCATATCACTTACATTTATCAATGAGACGATCCAAACACTTTAACCCTTTCTGTATATATGTTCTCCAAAAGGCAAAGCTTTCTCCGGCGACTATATAGTTTGGTCTTTCGCTGTTTGGGACACCACGAAGAACCTTAAAGTATGCTCCAGCAAACTTCATTACATCAGTTCGATATTGTACAATATTTTTCATTACTTCCATTTCGTCAGGAGTCAGTGCCACCGTAGGAGTTTTGCCTTGCAGCAACGTTCTACAATAGTCTGAAAAAGACATATTGCACTTAGCAGCATTCGCTGTAAGCTCATCAGCAAGTTCTGCAGTCATTCTTATTCCCTTGATTACGGTTGCCGCATTTTTCTTCACAACAAGGGAACCACCAGAAGCTTTCAAGAGAAGATTTATTCTTCGCTTGTCTCCTTTGTACTGCTGAAACTTCTGATACTCATCTGCTGTTATTTCATACTTCAATCCCTGATAAGCATTCTTCGTTTTTTTGCAAATGAAAGCATGTATGTAGAACCGTTCTGGACCTCCACTAATATGAACGTCCAATACCAATATAGGCATAAATACCTTCTTGGATTTACCAGAAGCAACATCTTCTGTTACCAGGTAAAACGCCTTACCAGGCGAAGCTTTCTGTAAAGCCTCGTCACCGTTGAAGCGATATATTGTTTCTTTCTTTTCTTCCATTATTCATACATTTTATTGCGAGCTTGCGAGTAATCAAGTTCTGTATTTTAAACCAATGCTCGCAGAGAATTGTTTAACAATACCCCAACTTGCAATAGTACATTACTTTTGCTCTATAAAAACTTTACTACAAAGATAAAAAAAATCTCTGTATCAGCAAAGAAAACTCTCTAAGTAAAGCGAACATTTAAGCATCATTAAAGATAGCAAGCTTCGTTTTAAGACTTGTTGTTACTTCTTCGTTAGAACTTGTCAGAAAGACCAGAAGAGATAGATAGAAAGAAACAGGAAGAGCTTGAAAAACTTGAAATGCCAAAATAACATTTCAAGTTGAAGCGGAAACAGAAGACCTCGTCTTTTTGAGAAAAATAACATAAGAAAATTGGCAATACAAAAAAATCTTTGTACCTTTGTATTTTCTTGGTATAACACAATACAAAGAAATCCTTTGGATTAATTTATAATAAAACGATTATGATAGCAGTAATATACGCAAGAGTGTCAACGTCAGCTGGAAAGCAGGACACGGAACGTCAAGTTAAGGAACTGACAGAATTTGCAAAGGAATATAACATCGAAATTGCAAAAGTCTTTCAGGACTATCAGTCTGGAGCAACCCCAAACTCAGAAAGACGATTCTTGCAGGAATGTTTGAGATACTGCACAGTTGTAAATAAAAACGTAAACTGTGTTTTAATGTCGGAAGTGTCAAGATTGGGACGTGATGTCTGGGAAATGACCGAGCTGGCCAAGTTCTTTCATGACCACCACTTGAACGTTTACTTCTTGCGAGAAAACCTAAGTATGTTTAACAAAGATAGCAGCGAGAATACTCTTTTCACTATGCTCTTTGCTATGTTCAGCAAGTTTGCCGAGAATGAACGAACAGCCATCAAGGAGAGACTGCAGAGCGGCTACAAGAACTTCCGGGACAAGGGAGGGAAGGTTGGTCGAAAAGAAGGAAGCGTCAAGACCAAGGAGCAACTTGAACAGGAATACAAGCATGTCATCAAAGAACTAAAAGCAGGGTTGAGCATAGTCAAAGTTGCAAAGCTTTGTGATGTGGCACCAGGAACAGTTGCAAAGATTAAAAGAATCTTTTCAATCAACTACACACCAAAGAAATAGCGCAAGAAGGGTGACGGACTCTATACCACCACCCTTCTTGCTTTTTCTACACTTCATAAAAATACAAAACCATCCATATTTGCATTATATGGCACATTTTACCTCTTTTTTAAAAATGATAAAGTAAAAAATCTTGACGGCGCCAAAAATGCCTACTACAGATGCTTCCTGTTCGTTGCCACAAACTCAAGCAACGAGCATCCACCCTGAAGCCAATTTCAAGCAAGGATGAGGACGAGGGGCTTTATGCCCCGACCCCTAAATGTTTTAAATCTTATCTTCCTCTAAAACAAAAACTTCTCACACACACACCTAGCGGTCGAACACCTATGTGTGTGAGTATTCCTTTTTTATTCTTAATAATAGTTATTTTGTGGAGGTATCTTTGTTTTTCTCTTTGTATTCTTCTTTGGATATTTCTTAGGACGTTGATAAAACCATATATTTATAATTTACATAAAATCAGTATGTTATACCAATTAATGTTGGTAGAAAACATGTTAATAAAAGGAAACTAATGAGAGGTGATTTGTTGATGTGATGATAGAATTTGCCACCAAAAATCTGTTATTAAGGGCAAAAAATGTCAGCAAATATACGAGTAACTGGGAAGACGCGCGCGTAATAATAGCTTGCTATTATTTTGAGGCAAAAAGAAATGTGTAAAGAAAAAAGAAAAAATAGAGAATATTGCAGAAAAAAGAAAGATTTTCCTTAAAAAATTTGGTGGATTTAGAAAATCTTTGTAATTTTGCAACCGAAAGAAGGCGATAATATCGCTTTTAAGCACCACGCCTTCTGTTCATTTAAAATTTTCATTTAAATTAATCGAAGGCGTGAGGATTGGAACCCCCCACGCTTTTTTTTGTCCAAAAGCGAACTTTTTAGGGCAAAAATTTGGTCAGTTCAAAAAAAAGATATATCTTTGCCGCCGATAATGCCAATGACGAAGGTTCCAAATATAATCGTCAGCGGTTATTTATGATTTAAATAGAAAATGTTATATGAACGCAATAGCAGCAAGGATTCATTTCCTACAGGTATATCCAGTCTTGGATTGTGTTACGGCTCAAAAGGACGTAATCGCCTCTCTGTGTTTGCAGCAGAGAGGAGGTTACTATGGAGAAGCGTAATCAAAATAATCAGCAGTCTCAAAAGGACTTAAAGTACATCAATGTACCTCTCTCCATCGTCAAGAAGCGATGGTTCAAGGGGGAGAATGCCGTGCGTGCGTGGTTCTTCTACGCATGGAATGCCCTTATGTCCCGTTATGATGCCGATGTTATGGTCAAGGGACAGACGTTTCACCTTACAGAGGGGGAGACTATATGCACACGAAGCTATCTTTCAGAGTCTTTGGGCATCAAAGATTCTATGGCAAAAAGTAGCACAGACAGTCTCAAACGTACAGGAGCTATCGCTGTTAAGCAAGAGGTTATATCTAAGGATATAAATAATGCGAAGAACTGTGTGAGCCGTGTGGCGGTCAATGGCATACCTACCCCAAACGAGCCATACGTCAAGATGTATTTCCCTGTTGACGTTGCTGATTTCTGGTCAACTCCTTATCTTGCTCAGCTCTATACATATATGGTATGCAATGCTTGGCATGAGAATACTTGGATTGTGGGTACTGGTTGCCATGCCCAGCAAATTACTCCTGGAGATTTCCTGTTCTCGTATGAGAAAGTAGCAAAGGCGTTGAAATGCAATCAATGGAGATTTAAGGAACTGCTTAAGTTACTGGAAAAGATTGGTGCCATCACTCGTGTGAAGAGGGTAGGAAACAGAGGTGTGCTCATACATTTGAACCTTTATCCTCAGGCAAAGCAACAGGTAAAGACCAATGACAGTGCAAATAAGGGTCTGGAAGCTCATGTCGAGCAGTCAAAGCCTACATCATCCCCTACCCCATCTGTCAAGCCTGTAGCAGCCAAGAACGAGGCAATGAACCCTTCACGCCAGATAAGCAAAGAAATACTCGATACACCTGTAACAGAGGCTATAAAGTATCTTTTCTTTAACAAGAAGAAAAACAAGGATATTGATCGCCTCAATGACATCATATCATATGTGAACGAGAATATGCCAGCGGACTTCCCTGTCGAGCAGTTAAAGCCAGCTATGGACTATTATTTCAAGGAGTATGGTGACGACTATATAGAAAGAAAGAAAGTCGTTAAGGCTATTGGTGAGTTCAAGGGACTTTTGGCTAGATCTCTTTCCACCAAAGCCAATAGGGAAAGTAAAATTCAAGAACTCAATCGACAGATAGCAGAGGAGGAGAACAAGTATAAGGCATTTAACGAAAAATGGAAGACCATTGGAAAGAATTTCAAAATGTATATGGAAAAAGAGGACTGGATCAGTACGTTGAATCCAGAAACTATAGATTCTATGTATCATACTCTTTGGTATGCAAATCTGAAGGGTACTTTCGTTGAAGAGAGCCTTTTGAAAAAGGGGAAAAGTATAAACTGCCCTTCTTCGTGGGATGCTCAAACTAGCAAATGGGCAAATTACATCGTAAGGTTCTTTGAGTGCATCGATAATGTGGACGCATTAAGAGAGATATACCGAGCTATTTCGGAAAACAGATATGCAGAATTTCGAAGCATTTACGAAAAGAAAACAGCGGAATTGAATAAACTTAAAAATGTGATATAGTATGAATATAATAGGGGCAAAGGAAATAGCATTAGAGGTTGACAAGATACTTGGGTGTGACAGTGAGGTCTGTGACTTCGATGACGAGACTGTATATGTCAATACAGGTGAGGAGTCCTTGGATTTTGATGAACTGTTGAAGTTGCGTAAGAAATATCGCATAGAGGCCATTCTTGTGAGTGATACAGGTGATGACAATCTGGTTCTTCAGATAGACATCCGTACTGATGAGCAGAGACAATTTGACAAGGAGGTTGGAGAAGAACTGCTGTCTCAAAATTGTGAGAGATAAGCCCCTTAGAATTATATTTGCTCAAGCGAATACTATGTTTGCAGTTGATAATCAATATATTATGTGCTATTAGATATAGGTGCTAAATATGTTTGCAGAATATTTATTAACTTTACTAAGTTAGCAAAGTTATCTAAAAGTATAAACTTAGTTAAATTTACAAAGGTTTCTTTGTGGTATGCAAGATTCTTTGTATATTTGCAGCATGATAACAAAACAAGTAATATATGGCAAAGATCATTGTATTTTCAAATCTGAAGGGTGGCGTTGGCAAGAGTACTTTGTGTTGTCACTTTGCCCACTTCCTCGTAGCAAAGAACCAGAAAGTTGCTGTGCTAGATGCAGACCTTTCCCACAACATCTATAACTTGCGCCAACGAGAACTGGCCAAAGTTAAAGATGCAGTTAAGCCTTGGGAGGTTTGGACTCTAGATGCAGCTGCGAGTACTGATGCCGTCATAGAACGAGCAAAGACGCTTCCAGGCTATGTCTTGATAGACTGTCCGGGAACACTGAACGACCCTGCCCTGCTGAAGGTCTTTCAGGCTGCTGATGCTGCGGTTATTCCTTTTAGGTACGATGATTTTATGATTGATTCTACATTCACCTTCACAAAAGTCTTGATGAAGGAAGCACCACAGGCGAAGAAAATCTATGTGCCAAACATCATCAAGATGGGTGTTAGGTATGCACTCCAGGACTCTGCTACGGAAATGTTCAGCAAAGCTGGCGTAGTTACATTCCGTGTAAAAGATGGCGTTGCGATTCAGCGATTATCTACGCTTTATGCACAAGATCAATACCAGGAAGCAGCAACGGCAGGTGCGTTTAATGCTATATATGAGGTAGTTAGATAAATGCATTACAAATATTACTAACTTAGCAAACTTAGCAAAGTTAGTAAGGTTAATAAAGTTAGCACACTTAATAAATTTAATAAGATATGAACAAGAAGAAAACAACAACACAAGATATGAGCGAGTTTGGAAGTATCGAAGGATTTGGTGATCTCATGGGAACTACACCAGATTCTTCTAATCGTGGCATCGGGGAGTTGCATGGTGAGAAGAAAACCGAAAAGACACCTTCTAAGAGGGCTGTCAAAGGTGCAGCTGCAGGTTGCAAGGTTGGATATACACGCCATACGTATATGCTGCCTCAAAAGATGATAGAGCAAATTAAAGCTGTATCGCAGTTCTTTGGAATAACAGAGTCTTCTTCTGCTGAGCAGTTGATACAAAAGGGACTTGAAGCAATCGAGGCCGTGCATGGTAAAAAAGCCGTAACGCTCCAAAAATCAAAGAGTTTGTTTGAAAAATAGTAAATATTACTAACTTAGGTAACTTTGTAAGGTTAACAAACTTAGTAAATAATATGAGTCAAGCAGAAGTAGATGCAGCTAACAAGCTGATAATAGATTCAATCACGAAATACAAAGTCATCATAGCAGGATGCCGAGACTTTGCAGATTACGAGTTGCTAAAGGAAGAGTGTGACTTCTATCTGCAAAATCAGAAGCCGGAAGATATCGTGATTGTCTCCGGTCATGCCAGTGGTGCTGATGCTCTAGGTGAACACTATGCCCTGGAACGAGACTTGCAGCTGGAGACATACACGGCAGACTGGAAAGCCCATGGTAGGGCAGCCGGACCAATCCGTAACGCTCAAATGGCTAGCGTGGCTCACGCCCTCATAGCGTTTTGGGACGGTAAAAGTCGGGAAACAAAGAACATGATAGATACGGCTACCAAACGAGGCTTACAGGTGGCTGTGGTTAGATATTAACAAATAAAACACATAGATTATGAAACAGAATCAAAACAACATAGAATGCGCTCCTACTAAACAAGAGGAAGGAGTTGCAAATTGCTTAATTCGAATGTGCAAGGACTCCAATGCTGCTATTACTTCCTTTAGTATGGACTGCGAAGATGGCTACGAAGTGACGATTTCAGCTCGCAAGAAGGGATAGAGGACATATAACGAGTTCTCTCTAGAAGAGTTTGAGACCATCAAGGCTATGGCAAAAGAGAAGCTTGACCAGGCAGAGGACAAGCAGAAGCTCCAGGACATCATCGATGTTTGCGATAGCAATATTGAAGATATCAAGGAAAAGGAGCAGGAGAAAGAAGACGGACCAATCCCACAACATTAACAATATTGCAAATGAAACTAAGATTAGCAAGAAAGATATTATCTAGAAACAACTCCAATAAAGCAAATTATTGGAATGGCTACACACATAGCTCTATAGAAAGTTTTATCTTCTTTTCAAAAAATGAACGTGTTCGGAAAGCCTTAAGAACAGCTTGTAAGTTTTCAACTCCACCAGCCCCACTTTCAAGGCCATCACAACAACAGATCAGTGCAATATGAGTCAAGTAGATATAGATGCAGCTAACAAGCTGATAATAGCATAAGCAAATAGATAAATATAACAAAATCAAAATGAAGAAGTTATTATTTCTCCAAAAAAATAAAATAGATATTATGCAAAGAGTGATTGTCACTCTTTGCATAATATCTATTCCTTTTTTTCAATCGTTTTCTAAAAGGTATTCAAAGATAAACTTAAAGATAGATATTCCTTCTGAGAATATTCATTTTAGAATGCAAGTATATAAAGGCAAAAACTATTTTATTTTACCGAAAGTAGCTTCACACTCTTTAAATAAATATATGGATAATGAAAGAATTTGGCAATGGGAGAAAACATATATTATTGGCAAAACAAATGTAATATTAGACAGTTTAAAAGTTGGAGACATCGTTGGAGATATATGTACTGGTTTTTATAAAATTCGTAAGAAAACTTCTTTTAGATTATTATATTTTATTCCACCACAAAAAATAGGATATGTCATATTACCTTATATGTATAACGAAAAAGCAAATAGACTTTATATTAAAAATATTAGCGATTATATAACTACACCAGATACAAAATACCTCTATTCTATAGATGATAATCACCTTATATGGATAGAAAATACACCATCTTATGAAAAAATACCAAATGAAGTATGTCGTTTGCAGATATATAATCATCCATCTCTAAGCGTAGAGAGAGATTTAAAGGAAAAATATCTTAAGGAATAATAGTCCTAATGGCATAAAATACATCCAACTAGCTTTGCAGAAAGGTAAAAATAAAATAAAGTTCGATAAAATTAAATATAATCGAACTACAAAATAATATCGAAATAACTGCTAAAAAGCTTGGTAGTTATTTCGATTTTTTGTATCTTTGCAATCGAAATTAAATAGAAATATAGATATGGCAAAAATCGGATATGCAAGGGTCTCCACAAAAGACCAGAATTTGGACTTACAATTGGCAGAATTAGAAAAAGCTGGTTGCGAGAAGGTGTATTCCGAGCACAAAAGCGGCATAAAAGCTCGTTTAGAGCTAGCAGAAGCGATTAAATACCTTCGAAAGGGAGATATACTAGTCGTGTATAAATTCGACCGTCTAGGACGTTCTTTAAGAGATTTACTAAACATCATTTCAGAGTTGCACGAAAAAGGAGTATCGATACAATCTCTTAAAGACAATATCGATACGTCATCCACATCTGGCAAATTAATGATGCATATCTTCGCAAGTCTTGCAGAATTTGAACGTGACCTTATCGTTGAGCGCACCCAAGCCGGACGCAAAGCAGCCATGGCAAAGGGCAAGAAAATGGGAAGACCAAAGCTAAAGCGACATACAAAAGCCAAGGCTACAGTATCCCTTTACAAGAACGGCATGACCATAGATGAAATCCAAAAACAGCTAGGTATAAAATCGAAATCTTCTATTTACAGATTTTTGCGCATTGAAGGCATAGAACCAACAAGAAAGCCACATATCTGCAAGAAGAAGTGAGAGACAAAAACATGGTTAAACAATAAAATTGAACAAATGAACAAAATAGATATATTATATCAAAAATGGCAATCATTGCAACCTCTACCAGAAAGGAAGCAATATCTTTTGAGTCAACGCTTTACGGTTGATTATAACTACAATAGCAATCATATCGAAGGAAATACTTTAACGTATGGCCAAACTGAGTTATTATTATTGTTTGGGAAAGTTAGCGGAGAGGGAGACTTAAAAGATTTTAATGACATGAAAGCAAGTCAAGTTAGCTTGAAAATGATAGAAGAAGAGGCCAAAAACTTGAATATGCCACTTACAGAAACCTTTATACGTCAACTTCACAAAACATTACTTCGCGAGGACTATGAAGTACATAACCAACTACCAGGTGGAATACAAACAAGCTATACTGTTCATGCAGGACGATACAAGACCCGACCAAACAGTGTAAGGACTCGCTACGGAGATTATTTTGAGTACGCATCACCAGAAGAAACTCCTGCTCTAATGTCTGATCTCGTGACTTGGTTTAACAAGGAAGAAGCTTCAGGAGTTCTAACTCCCGTTGAACTAGCGTCGCTATTCCATTACCGCTATATACGAATTCATCCATTTGAGGATGGCAATGGTCGAGTTGCCAGACTAATGGTAAACTACATCCTTGCACGCCATAATTGGCCAATGGTTGTTGTCAGAAACAAAAACAAGAACAAATATATAGATGCCTTACATGAAACAGACGTTGTAGTAGGTCCTACACCTTCTGCAGGAGCACATGCCAAAATCTCACAAATTAAACGTTTTGCTAAATATTTTAATGGACTTGTTGAAAAGGAATTGAAATACTACATAGATTTCGCAACAGAAACATCTGAAAAAGTATGGTGGTATGACGGAAGTAAAATTGTGTTCAGAAGTGAATCCAGTAATAAATTACTTCATGCCATGCAAGAAAATCCATACATAACAACAGAAGAGTTAAGTAAAGAAGCAGATATTGTTGTTACAGCAGTGAAAAAGCAATTGCGAGCCATGATAGAAAAAGGTTACATCCAAAGAAGAGACAACGATAACAGCTGGCACGTCTTCGCAACTTCTTCGATATGATCATCTTGCAGACACAATATATACAACTCGGTAAATTGTTTCTGTTATACAAGTATTTTTTATTAACATTTTTACGAAATTACCTACTTATATCATATTTTCAACCAACCGGGTTTTACTCAAAAAAATACGTATGAAAGTATACTAAGGGCACCTTTATACGTATTTTTTAAGTAAAACACTCTTTTAAACCAAGCTACTGGAAACACGAATATCAGATTATTATATTTTACATATTAAAAGCAAAACTTTTGCTATTTCATTTATAATTTCAAAATACCAGACAATAACTTGCAAGATGTTTGCAAGTTAAATACATCTAACGCCCGAAAAATAATATGCAGATATTTTGCAAATTAAATGTTTTTTAGTATCTTTGCGACAAAATTATAAATCAAATATAAAACATAAAGAAAGGAGTTTGTATGAAAGCTCATGCAGAATTAAAGAACTTATTAAAAGGCAAGAAGATACAAGCATTTGTTAAAGACATGTGCTTGCATGCCTATCCCTGGACAGAACGCATTCCTGTAGAATATTTGGAATATAAGATATTCGAAGAGTTCCGTTTACGTGAATCAACAGGCGAAAAGACACGCATTGGACTCGACAAAAAGCTACAGGTAATTCCTGATGTTATACTATTCATTAAACCAGGTTATCGAGCTCTTAATCAAGGGCATTGTTTTACCATTGCCCTAGAGATAAAGGAGTTTAAAGATGACCTGATGCGTGACGAGAAGCTATGGAAGTATGTTGGCTGGACAGACTTCTTCTTCATAGCCGTACCTGATGATCTCACTCAATATGCGTTTGAAAAAATAGTCGAGGTAAACAACGAACACCCAGAGACACTATCGAAAATAGGTGTATTAGGTCTCGAAACAGGCGAACTATACTCTCATCCGCAACGCTCAGAAGTTAGTATTGAAAAGCAAAACCTGGTATTACAGAATGCAGTCTATAACTACGCCTTCAAAGATGCAAAGACTATTTTCTTCACTCCCGAAGAACTACCAGCAACGGTAGCTTTAACAGGAAAGAATATGGTTGAGGAAGATGCTAAAAACTCTGCGCAAAATAACCTGCAAGAAAACTGCACGTTAAGAAAAGGTGGCTATAAACAACTTCCTAACGAAGAAAAGGCTGCACGAAAAGCTGCCTTCCTGGCACGTCAGGAGTTTCGTGAGAAACGAGCTGTAGAACTAGCAGAAAAATCTACTGTACTCAATGAGGATATACGTCAACGCCTCATGGCACAACCGCCAAAAGCACAGGAAGTGTTCTGGAAAATACGTGAATCCAAGAACGGCAAGCAACTTCAAGATATAGTATCAGAACTTGACTATTCTCAAAGAACAGCCGCTTACGGACTTGCCAGTCTCACTTCTGCCGGATTGATCAAACGTGCAGGAAGTCGCAAGACTGGAGCCTACACGGTAACGGATATAGCGGCATGCGACACAACATGTGCGACATGCTCTATAGCCCTTCAGTGCAAGGACTACAAGCCTGCATGATTTCCTTAAAAAGTTTGGCTATCTCACGTATTCTTTGTACCTTTGTCGGCAATAACAATATTAAAATGAAGCAATTATGGAGTTACTTACATTTATCTTTTCCATCGCCCTGGCAATCGGGCTGGGCATGGCAATTTGGTTCAATACGAAGTCTGGCCAAAAGTGGATAGACAACCTTTAACGTACTAGATAAAGAGACTATGGCATTAGAAATAAGAAGAACACCTGTATTGACAGGTGAAGACGCAGAACGTTTTGTTCGTGAGTCGGAAGAGAATGAGAGAAATCCGCAAAGGAGAAGATTAGCCTTTTCTTTTGAGGATATTGACAGAATGATGGAACGTTCACGAAAATATCTAAAAGAGCATGGAGGAAAAGGACCTTTCGCAAAGTAAGTTTCTCTTTGAAAGGAACGTAAAGAATAACCGCTGTTGTTATGTGCTATTAAGTTAGTGTTAGTCTCTTCACTGAGGCTGGACGTCCTCAGCGGAAGCCTATCGTTGTTGTGTGCGATTAAGTTCGTGTTTGCCTCATTACTGAGACAGGACGTGACAGATAGGCTTGCCCTCGGTACCTTGGTATCGAGGGTTTTATATTGTTTTTAATCTTTTTCGAAAAGAAAAACCTACCATATAGCAGCTATATGGTAGGTTGGAGATAAGGGAAAGGGATCCAAATACTCATTTTTCGTGTAAAAAGAATATCATCGCGCGCGTAAAGAGGAAAAGAATATTATTTATCATAGAGATATACGCAAAAAACGAAAGTTTGTCAAAAGAATCAAAAAAACGAGCTTTTCTGAAAAGAAAATAAGCCATGAAAAGTTTGGCTAATACAGCATTTTTTCGTATCTTTGCAAACGTGATGCGAAAGCATCAATACGTACAACAGCGTTAAGGCGTAACTGTAAAGTCGACACTCATGAACTTCGCAAACTCATCCGCTCGATAATCTTACAGGGATGCCCCATAGGGTGGATTGTACCTCTTTCACGACCGAGAAACCTTGGCCGTGAAAGATTTCGTATATATACACACAACTGGGGGTGGACCAACTGAAGATTCTGGCGGAGTGGCAATGCGAAGGCCTATGAGTGCAGATGATTCGGTTTGGTTCCACCCCTTTCCGCTAACCTTACAATTCACAGAATAGTAAATGAAACGTTGTCAGGAGCCAGGCACAGACTTTAAAAATATGAAGAAACTTTTCTTTTCTATCGCTGCATTGGCACTAGCAGCTTCTTCAAATGCACAACAGGTAACGGCTCCAGAGCCAGAGTTCATTGGTAGCTATTGTATGCTCACTAGCGATTCTACATACGTCGTTCTTCCAAAAGAAAACGGCAAGGTAGAAAAACACCAGAACAAGTTCTCAAAGTTCTCCAAGATTGCAGGTGCTGTAAGTGACCTCGGTTTTGCAGGTGGCATGGTAGGACTTAGCACAGGTAGCATGGCTGGACTGGAGACTGGTGTAAGAGTGATGGGTACGGCTGCCGGTGTGGGGCTTGCTGCAGATGCAGTGAACACTTTGGCTGGAGTGGAAGGAATGGATATTGCTTTTGCTGGAGGCAAGTCTGCTCATTCTATCAAAAAGGACGGAAAGGATATCCGACTGCTCATCAAGGTTGAGAAGAATGATTATGACCCGATGGGCATCTACCGCATCGTGCGATTCAAGGCTTCTAAGAAGGACAGAAGAATACAGTGGCTGACACTTCAACCTGCGGTGCTCGGAAGCTCTGATGCACAGAAAAAGGGATATCTCTCCTTCTCTGGACATAAGTATGGCAACCAGAGCTATCTGCTTACCATTCCGGCTTCAGAGCTTGAACCAGGAGAGTATGGAATCATCTATATGGCAGTAGCTTCTGCACAGGAGATTCCTTTTGGAACATTTAGTGTAACAAAGTAAAATTACAAGATTATGGAGACATTATTAATGATGTTGTTTGTTGGTGCCTTGGCTAAGGGCACAACAAAGGCTGTGCTTGGTGGTGGTAAGAGAAGAAAGCCAAGAACCAACTGGGATCGTCTGAGTTACGAGCAGAAAGCCTGGTTGCATGATTATTCTAAGTAGAATATTCCAATACTGTAACACAAAGAAAGGGATTTTTGATGGAAGAACCAAGACGTAGAGAAAATTGGCAAGACCTTGTTACGGCCGAGCAGATAGAAAAGTACAATGCTATCCAGTTAAAAACGATGGAAACCAAAAAGTTGAGTCGTACCGATGGAGCTTTTCTTAAAAAGCTCGATAGGAAAACAAGGGTTTGTAACTCTTGCGGTAGAACTGTAGAGGAAGCCAAAGGATGGGGCGTTTTTGACTTTGTAAATCCAGATGGAACAAGGATTCCATGTGGAAGCCTTTATATATAACCTAACATGCTGAGCCACAATACTTTCATAAAAACAACAAAATCTAAACGGTACAAATTTTGAACAAGGGTAAAATAGCCGTTCAAAGCACTCGGCAAAGAGAAAAAACTATGACAGGGGCAAAAAGCAGATTTAAGATTATTTATGAAAATATTTTGGGTGATTTTGGCTGATTGCTATCCGCGGAGCGCATTTTTGATAAAAAGTACCACTCTCATCAGCCATAAAGAGTGAGACAGTCGAAAAAGAATAAGAGGGGGAATGAGTGCCATGCAAGAGGCTGCAAAAAGGGACAAAAACGGATGTCTTGTACCTTGGTTGTATCTCTATCGGCATATATGGCTGATATACAATGCAGGTTAATAATTCGGCGGCAATAGAATAGCGTTTGAAAGACGTATTCA
>ERZ791902.442-NODE-442-length-31174-cov-169.596709_pt1 | contig 31174 bp, 29 predicted proteins | sample MGYA00510149_ERZ791902 | MGnify/ENA primary metagenome ERZ791902 (study PRJEB30046, sample SAMN00792060) | human gut metagenome | study: EMG produced TPA metagenomics assembly of the A metagenome-wide association study of gut microbiota in type 2...
TAAAATTTCGATTTTATTTCTTACTTTTGCCGAAAATTAGAAAAAATATAGATTATGAGATTCAATTATGACGTTCTCGTTATCGGTGGTGGTCACGCCGGATGCGAGGCTGCAGCTGCCTCCGCAAACATGGGAGCCAAGACCTGCTTGATAACGATGGACATGAACAAGATTGGTCAGATGAGTTGCAATCCTGCCATTGGAGGCATTGCAAAGGGACAGATTGTACGAGAGATTGACGCACTGGGCGGACAGATGGGTATTGTCACTGACAAGACCGCCATCCAGTTCAGAATGCTGAACATCGGCAAGGGACCTGCTGTATGGAGTCCTAGAGCACAATGCGACCGAGGTAAATTCATCTGGGAGTGGAGAACCATACTCGACCACACCGACAACCTCGACATCTGGCAAGACCAGGCCGACGAGTTGCTCGTTGCCGACGGAGAAGCCCTCGGTGTGCGCACCATCTGGGGCGCTGAGTTCTACGGCAAGAGCATCATCATTACTGCCGGCACTTTCCTCAACGGACTGATGCACGTAGGAAGAAAGATGGTGGAAGGTGGAAGATGTGCAGAACCTGCCGTTCATCATTTCACAGAAAGCATCACCCGATGGGGAATCACCACTGCAAGAATGAAAACAGGAACACCGGTCCGCATCGACAAGCGCAGCGTTCACTTTGAAGATATGGAAGAGCAACCTGGCGACAGCGACTTCCATCAATTTTCATACATGGGCGATCATCGCATACTGAAGCAACTTCCTTGCTGGACATGTTACACCAACAAGAAGGTTCACGACATTCTGAAAAGCGGACTCGATGACTCTCCTTTATATAATGGTCAGATTCAAAGCACCGGTCCTCGCTATTGTCCAAGCATCGAGACCAAGCTCGTCACCTTCCCAGACAAGGAACAACATCCGTTATTTCTGGAACCAGAAGGCGAAGACACGAATGAAATGTATCTGAACGGATTTTCATCAAGTATGCCGATGGACATCCAGCTGAAGGCACTCCATGAAATCCCAGCATTGAGAGACGCCAAGATTTACCGACCAGGTTACGCCATCGAGTACGATTACTTCGACCCTACCCAACTCAAGCATTCGCTGGAGTCGAAAATCATCAAGGGTCTCTTCTTTGCCGGACAGGTAAACGGAACCACCGGTTACGAGGAAGCTGGAGGCCAAGGCACCGTTGCAGGAATCAACGCAGCCCTACATTGTACTGGCAACAAGACTTTCGAAATGAAACGAGACGAAAGTTACATCGGCGTACTAATCGATGACCTCACAACAAAGGGAGTTGACGAGCCTTACCGAATGTTCACCTCAAGAGCCGAATATCGCATCCTACTCCGACAAGACGACGCCGACTCCCGACTCACCGAGAAAGCATACGAGCTGGGCATTGCCAAACGCGACCGTTACGACTGGTGGATGGAGAAGAAAAATGCAATCGAAGGAATCATTGACTTCTGCGCAAACTATCCTATCAAGAAAGACGAGATCAATCCAAAACTTGAGGCTCTAGGCACAACACCACTTCGAGCAGGCTGCAAACTTATCGACCTCGTTGCTCGTCCACACTTGAACCTTCAAAATCTATCGGAGATTATTCCCGACCTGAAGGCAGCGATGGATGCGCCAGCCAATCGAAAAGAAGAGATTGCAGAAGCGGCAGAAATCAAAATGAAGTACAAAGGATACATCGATCGAGAACGACTCATCGCAGACAAGATGCACCGACTGGAGAACATCAAAATCAAAGGACGCTTCAAGTATTCCGAGATACTGGAAATCTCCACAGAAGGCCGCCAAAAGCTTGAACGAATCGATCCGGAAACCTTAGCTCAGGCAAGTCGAATTCCAGGAGTTTCTCCAAGCGACATCAACGTACTGCTGGTACTGCTAGGAAGATAATCGGTCATACGGAGAAAGCTGCGCCAGGCTCAATTGTTCCACGTGAAACGCAATATACATAAAATACTTGATATCTAGCCAATTAAACATGGTTACATCAAGTATTTTATAGTTAAAGTAAAACTTTATGTTTCATGAAACAAAAGAGGATAAAACCGAAGAAAAAGAATAAGAACAGTACGTATTAACGGGCAAAACAGAGGTACAAGACCAAGAAGCCACGACCCGTTTCATACGATAGGAAACAAGATAAAAAAGAAAGAGAATAAGTATTAATAAATAAACAAAAAAGTAATGAATAATCAGCTATTATTAGACAATCTGCGTTGCATTCCAGATTGGCCAATCAAGGGTGTAAACTTCCGCGATGTCAGCACCCTTTTCAAGAATCCAGATTCTCTCAAAGAGATTTGTGACGAGATGTACGAGATCTACAAAGATAAGGGAATTACCAAAATCGTAGGCATCGAATCACGCGGTTTCGTAATGTCTTCTGCCCTTGCTATCCGACTCGGTGCAGGCGTAGTTTTATGCCGCAAACCAGGTAAACTTCCTTGCAAAACCGTACAGGAAAGTTACGCAAAGGAATACGGTATGGATACTATCGAAATCCACGAAGATGCCATCAATGAGAACGATGTAATCCTCCTCCACGACGACCTTCTCGCTACCGGCGGAACCATGAAGGCGGCATGCAATCTGGTGAAGAAATTTCACCCGAAAAAAGTATATGCAAACTTCATTATCGAGCTTGTAAACGAGAATTTCGAAGGCAGAAAAATCTTCGATGACGACGTAGAAGTATCTACTCTATTACAGTTGTAAAAGCATTTAATATGCTGTTTAAGGCAGCAAAAATGTACTTTAACAACACACGAGCGTTGCAGTTTCACGTGGAACAGCAACGCTCTTTTACCCTTAAAAACTCCTTAGAGATATGACGAAACAAGAAAATGAGGAAAGATTAGCAAGGCTAAAAAGTATAGTTTTAAGCATGCCGGAGAAGCCAGGAAGCTATCAATATTACGACGAAAACCATACGATTATATACGTGGGAAAGGCGAAAAATCTGAAGAGAAGAGTGTCATCCTACTTTCATAAAGAGGTAGATAGATACAAGACAAAGGTACTTGTTTCTAAGATTTTCGACATCTCATACACCGTCGTGAACACCGAAGAAGATGCACTTTTGCTGGAAAACAGCCTTATTAAAAAGTACAATCCAAGGTATAATGTTTTGCTGAAAGACGGCAAAACCTACCCCTCTATATGCGTTACAAACGAGTATTTTCCTCGCATTTTCAAGACTCGCCATATCAATAAAAAGGTGGGAACATTCTTCGGTCCTTACCCTCATATAGGCAGTATGTATGCAGTTTTAGAGGTCATCAAAAAGCTCTACAAACCACGCACATGCCGCTTTCCCATCACAAAACAAGGCGTTGCTGAAGGCAAATATAAACCCTGTTTAGAGTATCATATTCACAACTGCGGAGCACCTTGCATCAACAAACAAAGCTACGAGGAATATCAGGAAAACATGCGCCAAGCACGTGAAATCCTAAAGGGAAACACCCGGGAAGTTGGCAAATATCTCTATGACTTGATGATGAAAAATGCCGAACTTCTCCGCTTTGAGATAGCCGAAGAATACAAAAAGAAGTATCAGTTGTTGGACGAATTTGAGGCAAAAAGCGAGGTGGTAAGCCATACGATTACCGATGTGGATGTCTTCACCATCGTGAATGATGACGCCAACAAGAACGCCTTCATCAACTATATTCACGTGAAAAACGGCACCATCAACCAGAGCTTCACCTATGAATATAAACGCAAGCTGGAGGAGAGTGACGAGGAGCTTCTGATTACCGCCATACCTGAAATCAGAGAGCGTTTCCACTCCACTTCGAAAGAGATTATCGTGCCTTTCGAGATGGAATGGAAACTAAAAGACGCCACCTTCTTCGTGCCGCAAAGAGGCGACAAGAAACACCTTCTGGAGCTATCGGAAATGAACTGCAAGCAGTATAAATTCGACCGTTTGAAGCAGGCAGAAAAGCTCAATCCGGAACAGAAGCAAACCCGATTGATGAAGGAATTGCAGACGAAACTGAAGCTTCCAAAGATGCCTTACCAGATAGAATGCTTTGATAATTCCAACATATCGGGTACCGATGCCGTGGCTGGCTGCATCGTATATAAAGGTATGAAACCATCAAGAAAGGACTATAGAAAATACAACATCAAGACGGTGGAAGGACCGGATGATTATGCTTCGATGCAGGAGGTGGTAAGACGCCGCTACAGTCGCATGATAGAAGAAGAAACTGCCCTGCCAGACCTTATCATCACCGATGGTGGAAAGGGCCAGATGGAGGTGGTAAGAGAGGTGATAGAAGACGAACTGCACCTGGAAATCCCTATCGCAGGTCTTGCCAAGGACGACCGCCACCGCACCAACGAACTCCTCTACGGTTTTCCGCCACAAACCATCGCTCTACCACCAGAAAGCGAGCTTTTCAAGGTATTGACGCAGATACAGGACGAGGTACATAGATACGCCATCACCTTCCATCGCGAAAAGCGAAGCAAGCACGCTCTCCATTCTGAGTTAGACGACATCAAAGGCATCGGTCCTAAGGCAAAAGAAGCGCTCCTGAGCAAATTCAAGAGCGTGAAAAAGATAAAAGAAGCATCACAGGAACAGCTTTCAGAGATATTAGGACCTCATAAAGCCGAGATTCTCGTGAAATATTTCACAGAAAAGAGCGAGAATATGAAATAAAAGTCGTATATTTGCAGTTGAAACTAAATAATAATAATAAAGATTGAACAGAACCCAGGATTCCACAAAATGCTATTCATAAAGTTCAATGTTCAACATTCAAAGTTCAAAGTAGTAATATGAGAATAGTAATACAGCGTGTAGGTCATGCCTCTGTTACCATCGAAGGAGAAGTAAAATCAGCCATCAGACAAGGCTACCTGATCCTTCTAGGAGTTGAGGAAAGCGACACATCAGAAGATGTAGATTGGTTGGTTAGAAAGGTTACGGGACTTCGTGTTTTCGACGACGAGAATCACGTGATGAACCGCTCTATCATGGATGTAAACGGCGAGGTTCTGGTAATTAGCCAGTTCACCCTATTCGCCAGCTACAAGAAAGGAAATCGCCCTAGCTGGCTCAGAGCAGCCAAGCACGAAATCAGCGTTCCACTCTATGAAGAGTTCTGCAAAAAGCTATCCGATGCACTCGGAAAGCCAGTAGGAACAGGCGAATTTGGTGCCGACATGAAGGTAGAATTACTGAATGATGGTCCTGTTACCATCATGATGGACACCCATAATAAGGAGTAAAAACAAACATTCGAGAATAGATGGAAAAGATTTTAAAATATAAAAGTTGGTTCCTGGCTATAGGAATGATCATAACGTTTACCTTTTCTCAAAGGTTCTTAAACAATCCATGGGCAGAATATGTTGGTGAAACCCTCGTTGCCATTGGCTTGAATATGGAGTTCATCAGCGACAAAAGGGAGAATGGAAAAATCGGCATCTATAACACCATTGCCGCTATATTCATGACTGGATTATGGCTATGTCTGACTTATTTCATAATTAAAGATCATCTGCTATGACTATAAAAGAAGCACAGGAAGCAGTAGATAAGTGGATTAAGGAATATGGCGTTCGCTATTTCAGCGAGCTTACCAATATGGCTTGTCTTACGGAAGAAGTAGGAGAACTGGCTCGTGTCATCGCCCGAACATACGGCGACCAGAGCTTCAAAAAGGGCGAAAAGCCTAACCTCGGCGAGGAAATGGCTGACGTTCTTTGGGTTCTCATCTGTCTTGCCAATCAAACGGGGATAGATCTTACAGAAGAACTTCAGAAAAGCATCGACAAAAAGACCCAAAGGGATTCGGAAAGACATAAGAATAACCCGAAATTGAAGGAATAAACAACCCGAAATTGAAAGGAATAAAACACCCGAAATGAAGGGAATCATATAAATAACTTAACTTTAATAATTAAAAAAGTAACATAAAGTATGAGTAGTATTAAAGAACAGGTTCTTGCACAGCAGGGACAGTATAGCGAGTCGGACGACAAGTATTTATCTGTATTGAAACAGTACAATTGCGACCTCAATGATGAGGAAATCGCAGCAGAAGTGAAGAAGATTCTCGATGAGAAGGTAGCTGAGAATGAGACTATGGAGGTGAAGAAGTTCCTCTTCGGCAGTATCGAGCTTACTTCTCTTCACACAGAAGATACAGAAGAAAGCATCCTGGCAATGATTGAAAAGGTAAACCAGTTTGCAAAGGATTACCCAGAACTTCCTCATGTAGCAACCGTATGCACCTACCCTAACTTTGCAGGTCTTATCAGTCAGAGTTTGGAGGTAGATGGCGTAGAAATCGCAGTAGTAAGCGGCAATTTCCCATCTTCACAGACATTCATCGAGGTAAAGATTGCCGAGACAGCCATGGCTATCAAGGATGGTGCTACAGAGGTAGATATCGTAATGCCTGTCGGTAAGTTCTTCAGTGAAGATTACGAAGGCCTCTGCGATGATATTCAGGAACTCAAGGAAACTTGTGGTGAGCATAAGATGAAGTGCATCCTGGAAACAGGAAACTTAAAGAACTGCAGCAACATCATGAAGGCTTCAGTTCTGGCAATGTATGCTGGTTCAGACTACATCAAAACTTCAACCGGTAAGGAGAAGATTTCTGCTACTCCAGAGGCTGCCTACGTTATGTGCCAGGCTATCAAGGCATACTACGAGAAGACGGGCATCCAGATTGGTTTCAAGCCTGCAGGTGGCATTAACACCGTTCACGATGCAGTGGTATACTATACCATCGTAAAGGAAGTCTTAGGCGAGAAATGGTTGACCAACCAGTGGTTACGACTGGGAACATCACGCTTGACAAACCTCCTTTTGAGCGAAATCGTAGGTAAAGAAATCAAGTACTTTTAAAGATACGCCAAGAAAGAATAAAAGTACTTAGAATAGGGGTAAAACCCAAAGTATAAGGTTAATAATAAAATCGCCCTGAAATGGTAAAAGCATTCAGAGACTATGCTTTTGTCTTCTCAGGGCGACTATTTTTATAAGAGTCAACAAGCGAATTATGCTTTGCGCTCAATCACAAAATCAAGATAAGCCTTCAAGGCATTATAGACATCCTTGTCTTCAACATAATTATCAAGGAAATCCATAGCCTCAGCATGAAAATCCCACATGCGCCTGTCTGCATATTCAATACCACCATTCTCCTTTGTGAAAGCAACTAACTGAGCTATTTCATCTTGGGAAACCGTATGCGCTTTAACCTTTCTTGCCAACTTCATCATCTCCTCATCACCAGTAGCTTTCAAAGCATAGATAACAGGAAGAGTGAGTTTACCTTCTGTCATATCATTACCAGTAGGTTTACCTATCTCCTTAGAATCGTAATAATCAAAAATATCATCACGAATTTGGAAGATAATACCCAGATTCTGACCAAAGCGCTTAGCCGCTTCTATCTGCAAATCTGAAGCATTTGCTGACATGGCACCGATACCGGCACAAGCCTCAAAGAGAGCAGCCGTCTTCTGTTTAATAACCTGATAATAAATATCTTCCGAGATTTCTTCATTACTGATACTGTTCAACTGAAGTATCTCTCCATTTGACAAGATACGTCCCAATTCTGCAAGATATCGAACAATCTCTTCTGAATGAGAATAAGAAACATGAAGCAAGGCAGTAGAGAGAATAAAATCACCTACTAACACTGCAACCTTATTATTATATGTGGCATTGACGCTAGCTTGGCCACGGCGCTCCCCACTCTCATCCACAACATCATCATGCACAAGAGAAGCTGTGTGAAGCAGCTCCAATCCTACTGCAGAATGCTGTGTGACGGTAGAAATTTGACCAAAATTACGGGCCATCAACAAGATGAGCATAGGTCGCATACGTTTTCCTGCACGCTGACGTATGTGATCGAGCACCTGAGAAAGAAGCCCGTCACTATGCATCAAAGACTTGTTGAACAAATCTATGAAATCTGCCAATTCAGCCTCAATAGGCTGCTTGATAAGTGATAAATAGTCCATTGAATATGAGTAAATCTACTTAATTTCTAAATTTTGATACAAAATTAATCAATTCTTCTTGAAATATCGCATTTTTTTAGTAATTTTACACCACAAAAATGAATATTATGGATAAATTGTTCCTTTTAGACGCTTATGCGCTCATTTATAGGTCGTATTACGCCTTTATGAAGTCTCCTCGTATCAATTCGAAGGGACTCAATACTTCGTGTGTCATGGGATTTTGCAATACCCTCAATGAGATACTTACCAAGGAGAAACCTACCCACATAGCGGTAGCTTTCGACCATGGAAAGACATTCCGACATGAGGCTTTTCCTGCATATAAAGCTCAGCGAGAAGAAACTCCTGAAGACATCAAAATCTCAGTCCCTATCATCAAAAATATCCTGGAATCCTACCATATTCCAATCCTACAGGTAGACGGTTTCGAGGCAGATGACATCATTGGAACTGTAGCAATTCAAGCAGGAGAAAAAGGTATTGAAACCTATATGCTGACACCAGATAAAGACTATGGTCAGCTGGTTCGAGACAACGTATACATGTTCCGACCAAGGCATGGTGGTGGATATGAAAAATTAGGAGTGGAAGAGATTGAAGAAAAATACAGCATCGCTTCCCCACTCCAGGTAATTGACCTCCTTGCTTTAATGGGAGACTCTGCAGATAATTTCCCTGGCTGCCCAGGTGTAGGAGAAAAGACAGCTGTCAAACTCATCAATGAGTTTGGTAGTGTAGAAGGCTTGATTGAAAATTCATCTAAAGTAAAAGGCAAACTCCGAGAAAAAGTAGAAGGGGCTATTGAAGATATCAAAATCTCAAAGTTCCTGGCAACTATCAGAACAGACGTTCCTGTTGACTTGAAAATGGAAGACTTGAAATTGGTAGAGCCAGACAACGCCAAGTTGGATGAAATCTTCACAGAACTAGAGTTTAAGTCGTTCGCCAACCGAGTTCTTAAAAAACCTCAAAAGGTGCAAACAAAACCTACAGGAGAGCTCGATTTATTTGGCGCACAGCCAGCAGATGGTCAAGAAGAGCAAAAAAACGCAAGTTTTGACACCATTAAAACGGTTGAGCATTCATATAAACTCATTGAAACAGAGGAGGATGCAAAATCTCTTTATGACTATTTAATTACAAAGCAAATTTTAAGTCTAGATACAGAGACCACATCTACGGTTGCAATCGATGCAGAATTGGTAGGATTAAGCTTTGCAGTCAAAGAGAAAGAGGCTTTCTATGTTGCAATCCCAGCAAATCGTGAAGAAGCCTTAAAAATCGTAAACATCTTTAAACCGCTCTATGAAAACCCTGAAATCTTGAAAGTGGGACAAAACATCAAGTACGACTACGAGGTCTTGATGAACTACGGAGTAGAGATCCAGGGAAAGATGTTCGACACAATGCTCGCTCACTACATCATACAGCCGGAACTCTATCATAACATGGATTATCTGGCAGAGGTTTTCCTTCATTACCAAACAGTCCACATTGATGAGTTGATTGGACCAAAGGGAAAGAATCAGAAGTCGATGCGCGACCTCGACCCGTCCGAAGTTTACGAGTATGCAGCTGAAGATGCCGACATCACACTGAGATTGAAAAATGTGTTGGAACCAAAACTCAAGGAGATAGATTGTGAAGAATTGTTCTGGAATGTAGAAATGCCATTGGTACCAGTTCTCGCTCACATGGAGATGAACGGAGTATGCATTGACACGGACACATTAAAGGAAACGTCTAATAATTTAACTAACAGACTCTCAGAAATAGAACACCATATCTATGAGTTGGCTGGCGAATCCTTCAATATTGGTTCTCCTCGCCAAGTAGGAGAAATCCTCTTCGGAAAGATGAAGATTGTAGAGAAGCCAAAGAAGACGAAAACGGGACAGTATGTGACAAGCGAAGAAGTACTTCAACAATTGCGCAGCAAGAGTCCTATCATTGATGAGATTCTGAATTACAGAGGTTTAAAGAAACTTCTCGGCACCTACGTAGATGCTCTTCCAAAGCTTATCAATCCTCGTACAGGACATATTCACGCTTCCTTCAACCAGGCAATTACTGCAACTGGCCGCCTTTCTTCAAGCGATCCAAACCTACAGAATATTCCAGTACGTGATGATGACGGAAAGGAGATACGCAGATGCTTTATTCCGGAGCCGGGTTGTCTATTCTTTTCAGCAGACTACTCTCAGATAGAACTGCGTATCATGGCGCATTTGAGTCAAGATCCAAACATGGTAGAAGCATTCCGGGAAGGTTCCGATATCCACGCAGCTACTGCTGCCAAAATCTGGCATGAGGACATCAAAGATGTCACAGACACACAGCGCAAGAAGGCAAAAACCGCCAATTTCGGAATTATCTATGGTATTACCACCTACGGACTCGCCCAGCGCATGAACATCGAAAACAAGGAGGCTAAGCAAATCATCGAAGATTACTTCCGTACCTTTCCTGGTGTTCAGGCATATATGGAGAAATCTAAGGAAATGGCAAGAGAAAAAGGCTATGCCGAAACTCTCTTCCATAGACGACGTTATCTGCCAGATATCAACAGCAAGAACGGTACAGTAAGAGGCTTCGCAGAGCGCAATGCCATCAATGCCCCTATCCAAGGTTCCGAAGCAGACATCATCAAAGTGGCCATGATCAGAATCTTTAACCGATTCAAGACTGAAGGCATCAAGAGCAAGATGATAATTCAAGTACACGATGAACTCAACTTCTCTGTCTTCCCTGAGGAAAAAGAGAAAGTAGAGAAGATTGTTGTAGAAGAAATGCAGAATGCTTACAAGCTCAGCGTACCTCTAATTGCCGATGCCGGCTGGGGAAAGAACTGGCTAGAAGCACATTAATAAAATAGAATAAATAGCAAAAACTATTCCCAAAACTTCAGGTCCCGATGTAGATATTTCATCTATACCGGGCCTTTTCTTTTGCATATTCTTATAACCATCTACATAGCATTACAATCCCCCTTTTCTTAATATAATAAGGTGATAATGTTAACATTACGTTAAAGTCTGAAAATAATTGCCCAAAAGTTTGGAACTTATTGGGAAAAAGCATACCTTCGCAGTGTTCTATTGAAGTAGTACACTAAAACATTAAAGATTATGATACAGATTAAAGACATTGATTTCAGATACCCAGGTAGCAAGCACCTTGTATTTAGAGATTTTTCTTTGGAACTCAAGGAGAACAACATTTATGGCTTGCTCGGTAAGAACGGTACAGGCAAGAGCACCCTGCTCTACCTCATCAGCGGATTGCTCCGCCAGCAACAAGGAACCGTTCTCGTGGAAGGCATTTCGGCACAAGATCGCAAAGCCGAGATGCTGAAGGACATCTTCATGGTGCCCGAAGAGTTTGAACTGCCCAACGTTTCCCTCGCCACCTACGTGAAGATGAACCAGGGGTTCTATCCTAACTTCTCGCAGGAAGTGCTGGACCGTTGCCTCAAGGATTTTGATTTACCACTCTCTCTCAAGTTGAACGAACTCTCGATGGGACAGAAGAAGAAGGTATTCATGAGTTTCGCACTCGCCACGGGTACCCGCTTTCTTCTGATGGACGAGCCAACCAATGGTCTCGACATCCCATCGAAGAGCCAGTTCCGTAAGGTCATCGCCAACAACATGACGGAAGACCGCACCCTCATCATTTCAACTCATCAGGTGCACGATGTAGAGTCACTGCTCGACCACATCATCATCATGAACCAGAGCCAGCTCCTGCTCGACGCATCGGTTTCAGACATCTGCGGGAAATACACCTTCGAGTACCGCAACCCACAGGAAATGGACGACACCGTGCTCTACGCCGAGCCAACCCTGCAGGGCAATGCCGCCATCTGCAAGCGTCAGGAGGGAAAACAGGAAACACAGATGAACCTGGAGTTGCTCTTCAATGCAGTAATTAATGGAAAATTAAACGATTAAAAATTAGACGATTATGAAAAAGAATTTCGATTTACATAGATTAAGCATGGTACTTCGTTGGGATATTCTCACCAACTGGCAGCGTCATCTTGGAGCTACAGCAGGTCTCGCCATCTGCATTTCCATCTATTGTGTATTGCGACTTTTTAGCATGAGATATTGGCTTAACTCAACCGATGTAGAGCTGGCTGGTCATCAATACCAGGTAAGTGTTTGCATGTTCTTTTCTGTAATAGCATTCATCGCGTTCTACGTCTTGGCAAGTTGTATATTCAATAACATGAAGACTAAATTGCAAAGAGAGAGTTTCCTGATGCTTCCTGCTTGTAATCTAGAGAAGTTTGTGGCCCGATTACTCATGATGAGTATCGGTGTTTTGGTTCAACTTTTTGCAGCAGTAATCTTGGCCGATGTTATACAGTTCATCTTTAGTTTCATCATCACTCCAGATTTTCATATCAGCATCACCTGGGCTGTGCTCAGCCATATTATTCCCACAATTCACCCTTTCGACAACGACTGGCTGAAATGGATTACCCTCTATTCATTCATACTATTTTCCCATTCTTTCGCAACACTTGGCGGAACATTCTATCGCAAGTTGCCAGTATTGCTAACAGCTTGCACGGGCATTCTTCTTAGTATGATTTTGGGATACATCATCAACAAATTAGGAGAAGCTGGAGTTTTTGATTTCTTCAGTCATATTAACTTCAGCAATGGTTCCACAGCAGACTATTGTATAACAATTACAGCATTCTTTGTTTTTCTTGCTTTGGCTGCCTTCAACTATTGGGCATCCTACAAGCTCTTCACCCGCATGCAGGTTATCTGCAACAAGTGGATCAACATCTAAGAATTAAAATTTGAAGATTATGATTTTCAGTAACGATAAAGCAATATACGTACAGATAGCCGAACGATTGAGCGATGAGATTCTGGCGGGCAAGTACAAGGAAGACGAGCGAATACCGAGCGTCAGGGAATACGCCGTGCTGCTGGAGGTAAATGCCAACACAACCGTGAAGGCATACGACCTGCTTGCCACCGATGAGATCATCTACAACAAGCGAGGCCTGGGCTACTTTGTTTCCGCAGGAGCCAAGAAGCAGATTAAGAAAACCCGCAAAAAGGAGTTTATGAAAGAAAGACTCCCGGAACTCGCCCGACAAATGCAGCTTCTCGACATCTCCATCGATGAAGTGAAGGAAGAGTTGGAGAAGAATCTCAAAAAGATAAGGATATGATGACACTATTTATCTTAAAAAGTATATTTTTAACTACTATCTTTGCCTTATATATAATAAGGTGGATATAATCACGTTTTTAAAAAAGAGCTACGCTTGCAACTTTCAGAAGGTTGCAAGCGTCTAACGTTTAAAATTCATATCAATAAACAAGCGTATTATATGTCATTAATTCATCTAAAAGACGTCAACAAGACCTATCAGGGTGCTCAGCCACTCCATGTGCTGAAGGGCATCGACCTCGACATCGAACGTGGCGAGTTCGTCAGCATCATGGGTGCTTCCGGCTCGGGAAAATCCACCTTATTAAATATACTGGGTATTCTCGACAACTACGATACGGGCGAATACCGACTCAATGATGTGCTCATCAAAGACCTCTCGGAAACCCGTGCTGCCGAATACCGCAACAAGATGATTGGCTTCATCTTCCAGTCGTTCAACCTCATCTCGTTCAAGACAGCGGTGGAAAACGTGGAGCTTCCACTCTTCTATCAGGGCGTGAGCCGCAAGAAGCGCCACGAACTGGCGATGGAATATCTAGAAAAACTGGGCTTGAAGCAATGGGCCAACCATTATCCTAACGAGATGTCGGGAGGACAGAAGCAGCGTGTAGCCATCGCCCGTGCCCTCATCACCAAACCCGAAATCATCCTTGCCGATGAGCCTACCGGAGCCCTCGACTCCAAAACGAGCGTGGAAGTGATGGACCTGCTGAAGGAACTGCACCAGAAAGAGGGAATGACCATCGTGGTGGTAACCCACGAAAGCGGTGTTGCCAACGAGACCGATAAGGTTATCCATATCAAGGACGGACTCATCGGAAGCATCGAAGACAACAGAGACCATCATCTCGTATCGAAAGACTACGTGAAGTAACTTTGAACATTGAACTTTGAACTTTGAACTTTATGAAATGCATAAAGTTTATATTTCAGAGTTCATAAAGCAAGTTCAAAGCAAAGGTAATCATAAAGTTCAATGTTCAAAATTCAAAGTTCAAAGTAAAAGTAACATGAGAGAATTAATCAAAGAAATATGGAGCACGTCGAAGCGCAACAAGCTCCGCACTTCGCTCACGGGATTTGCCGTTGCCTGGGGAATCTTCATGCTGATATTCCTGCTGGGCGCCGGCAACGGACTGATTAATGCCCAGTTGCAGCAAAGCACCCGATTCCTTGCCAACTCCATGCGAGTATTCCCGGGCGAAACCTCCAAGGCTTACAAGGGACTGAAGGAAGGCAGAAGCATCACGCTCAACGACAGGGACATCCTCATCAGCAACCAGACCTACGGCCAGTACGTGGATGATGTGGGTGGAAGATTGGAACAGTATAACGTGAACATCAACTACGGCGATAATTATGTGGCAAGCCAGTCATTGGTGGGTGTGGCTCCTACACATCCCAAAATCGACAAGACGGAGCTGATTGCCGGACGATTCATCAACGAAATCGATATGAAGGACCAGCGCAAGAATGTGGTGCTGAGCCGAAGCCAGGCCAAGGAACTCTGCAAAGACTACCGTTCGCTGGTGGGCAAGAACGTAAAGATCAGCAACCTCAACTTCCAGGTGGTAGGAATTTACAAGGATGATGAATCGCGCAACAATACCGAAGCCTTCATCGCCTACTCCACCATCAAGACCATCTATGCCAAGGGCGATGATGCAGGAAGCCTGGAGTTCACCATCAAGAACCTGAAGACCCAGGAGGATAACGAGAAGTTTGAGAAGAACTATCGTGCCAGCATCAACAACAACCATCAGGCTGCACCTGATGACGACCGCACCATCTGGCTCTGGAACCGATACATGGACAATATCCAGATGAACCAGGGAATCGCCATCATGCAGACGGCCCTTTGGATAGTGGGTCTGTTCACCCTGCTGAGCGGCATCGTGGGTGTTAGCAACATCATGCTCATCACCGTGAAGGAGCGAACCCGAGAGTTTGGTGTAAGAAAAGCCATCGGAGCCAAACCTTGGTCGATACTGAAGCTCATCATCACCGAGAGCATCATCATCACCTCGTTCTTCGGCTACATCGGAATGGTATGCGGCGTGGCGGCAAACGAAATCATGGACGCAACCATCGGCCACACCACCGTAGATACCGGACTGTTTAAAGCCGCCATGTTTGTGAACCCTACGGTGGGCCACGGCACCTGCATCGGTGCCACCATCGCCATCGTCATCGCAGGCACCATCGCCGGACTCATCCCAGCCATCAAGGCTGCAAGAATCCGACCGATAGAGGCGCTGAGAGCGGAGTAATGCAAAATGTTGAATGCTAAGTGTTGAATGTTGAATTCATTCTTGCTTACACCTTAATTATATATATAGAATAGGCTATGCGATTAGATTTAGATACATATAAAGAGATTCTCGACACCATCACGAGGAACAAGAGCCGCAGTCTGCTTACGGGCTTCGGCGTGTTCTGGGGCGTGTTTATGCTCATCGCCCTGATGGGTGGCGGCCAGGGACTGAAAGAGATACTGCAGAACAACTTCACAGGCTTTGCCACCAACACCGCCATCATCTGGGCACAGAACACCACCAAACCCTACAAGGGATTCAACAAGGGACGATCCTGGCAGATGGAAGAGAAAGACCTGGAGCGACTGCGCCATAGGGTGCCCGAACTCGATGTCATTACCCCGCTGCTCTTCGGAGGCAACAAGTCGGTGGTGTTTGGCGACAAGAAATTCAGCGGCAGCACCCAGGGCGTGAATCCCGATTACGCCCAGGTTTCCGCGCCTAAAATGTTTTACGGCAGATACATCAACGAGATGGATGTGCGCCGCCAGCGCAAGGTTTGCGTCATCGGCAAACAGATTTACAAGACCCTCTTCCCCGGCGGCGGTGACCCATGCGGCAAGAGCGTGCGAGTGGATTCCACCTATTACACGGTGGTGGGTGTGGATTACCGCTCTGGAAATGGCGTGAACTTCGGCGGTAGAGCCGACGAAACCATCACCATTCCGCAAACCGTGCTCCGCATCGCCTACAACCGCGGAACCGCCATCGACATCATTGCCACCACCGGTAAGCCGGGCGTGGTGATGAGCAGCATCGCCCAGCGAATGCGTGAAACCATAGCCAGGGCTCACAACATCGACCCTTCAGATGAAAAAGGAATCATGGTGTTCAATACGGAGGTGCTCTTCCAGATGCTCGACAATCTGTTTAAGGGCGTCAACTTCCTCATCTGGCTGGTAGGTATCGGCACCCTTCTCGCCGGCGCCATCGGAGTTTCCAACATCATGATGGTAACGGTGAAGGAGCGAACCACCGAGATAGGCATTCGCCGAGCCATCGGCGCCACGCCAAAGATGATTCTCTCGCAAATCATCTCAGAGAGTATTCTCCTCACCCTGGTGGCAGGCATGAGCGGCATCATCTTCGGAGTAGCCATCCTGCAGATGCTGGAGATGGCGAACACCACGGATGGCATTCTTACCGCCCACTTCCAGGTAGATTTCTGGACGGCCATCTCTTCAGCCATCCTCATCTGCATCCTTGGCGGCCTAGCCGGACTTGCTCCTGCGTGGCGAGCCATGAGCATCAAGCCAGTAGATGCAATGAGAGACGAATAAATAACTTTGAACTTTGAGATTTGAACATTGAACTTTATGAAATGCTTCAAGTCAAATTCTCAGAGTTCATCAGGTAATCATAAAGTTCAACGTTCAAAATTCAAAGTTCAATGTATAAGAAGTATTCAAAGTTGATAGTTGCGGCGATAGTCGCCTTGATTTTCATCGGAACCTTCGTGTTCCTTTATGAGAAATCACAGCCTAAGCCTGTGGAATATACCGAGTTTACCCCAAAGATGGGCGATGTGTTGAAAACCACAGTGATTACGGGTAAGATAGAACCTCGCAACGAGGTGAACGTAAAGCCTCAGATTAGCGGTATCATCACCGAAATCTGCAAGCAGGCAGGCGATTTCGTGCAGGCAGGCGAGGTTATCGCCAAGGTAAAGGTGATTCCGGATATGGGACAGCTCAGTTCGGCGCAGGCTCGTGTGCGCCTTGCCGAGATTAACCTGAAGCAGGCACTGGTAAACTATGGTCGCGAGGAACAGCTCTACAAGAAGCAGCTGGTCAGCGCCGATGAGTTTGACAAGGTAAAACAGTCGTTGCAACAGGCAAAGGAGGAGAAAGTTGCCGCCCTTGATGCGCTCGAAGTGGTTCGTGATGGTGTTTCCAAGAGCAACGCCAGCGCCTCTTCCACCCTCATCCGTTCTACCATTTCGGGAATTATCCTCGATATTCCTGTCAAGGTAGGTAACTCCGTGATTCTCGCCAACACCTTTAATGACGGAACCACCATCGCCAGTGTGGCAAACATGAACGACCTCATCTTCCGTGGCAACATCGATGAAACCGAGGTGGGCAATCTGGTAGTAGGAATGCCGATGAAGATTACCATCGGAGCGATGCAGGATCTGAAGTTTGATGCCGACCTGGAGTACATTTCACCAAAGGCAGTAGAAAACAATGGTGCCAACCAGTTTGAGGTAAAGGCAGCCGTCCGTTCTGTAAAGGGTGGCAAGATCCGTTCCGGCTATAGCGCCAACGCCGAGATAGTATTGGCAAAGGCGAGCCACGTGATTACCGTGCCCGAGAGTGCCATCGAGTTCAGCGGCGACAGCACCTTTGTTTATATAGTAAAGGGCAGCGGCGAGAAGAAGACCTACGAGCGCAAGCAAGTAACCACCGGATTGAGTGATGGTGTGAACATAGAAATCAAGAAAGGTCTGAGCCTGAAGGACAAGGTACGCGGTCCACAGATTGTGGCAGACAATAAGGATGAAGAATAAGGCATAAATACAAAAAGTTACCCTCAGCTAATTAGTTCAGGGTAACTTATTTATAATTTTGAGAAATGAAACAAAAGGTCTTATATTTAACATGCATCATATTGTTTTTTGCCGCATGTTCTGGCAACAGCAAGTATGATGATTTGATGCAGCGGGCAGATAGCATCATGGAAGTAGATGATGACTCCGCAATGGTTGCCATCCGGATGCTTGATGGAGTCAAATCCCAGCTGCCAGAGTTTACCCAAGCGCAAAAGATGCGCTATGAGTTATTGCGTCATAAGGCGATGAACAAGGCATATATTCCCTTTACTTCTGATAGCATTATGTTGGAAGTGACAGATTATTACAATCATCATGGTTCAGATAATGAACGGATGTTAGCCTACTATATCTTAGGCTGCGTATATAGAGATATGCATGAAGCACCTTTGGCTTTAGAATACTATAATAAAGCAACAGAGCAGGCGGACACAACATCTACAGATTGTGATTATGCAATTCTTTTTAGAATATATGGTCAGATGGGAATACTGTTTGACAAGCAATATTTACCCTATCAAGTAATACAATCATTTACTAAAGCAACCCAATATGGCTATTTGGCAAAAGACACATTAAATGCACTGCTCTATTACCAGAATATATCTGGTGCGTATGAGTTTTTAGGAATGCCAGATTCTGCATTTGCCATAAATACAAGAGTTGCGAAGAAACTACAATTATTGGGATATAAGCGTGAAGCAGCCATTGCTTTTGGCTGTAATTATGATTATTATATGAAAAAGAAAGATTGGGTAAATGCAAAGAAGGCATTTGATGCGTATCAATCTACAGGCTATGAAGGGAATACCAATTATTCTGATTCTAAAGCTTTTGTGTTATACGAGAAAGGATTGTACTATTTGTGCACTTCCCAATTAGACTCTGCTTACACTTATCTTATGAAGAGCTGGGAAATATGTAAGTCATTTGGAAACAAATGTGTCACTGCTAATGCTTTGGCTCAATATTATTTAAAAAACAATCAACCTTTACTGGCATCAAAATATGCTTTGTTGAGTTCGGAGTATAATGATTCGAGTATAATAGAAGCTAGACATTCTCAGTTGCAGCAAATGCAAGCGATGTATGACTACAGTAGAAATCAGGAAAAGGCAAGGAAAGCGGAGCAAAAAGCGGAACAGAGAAACCGAACAATATATATTGTAATCCTGGGAAGCATTGCTATCCTGTCTGTTGCAACCATCATTTATAGACGACAGTTAATCCTGAAGAAAAAGCGAAATGCCGCAACCAGGTTGCTGTACGAAGATAGTTTGTTAAAACTAAAGAAGCTACAAGATGAGTTAGAACATGTGGTTACAGAAAATGGAAAAGAACAGACTATGATTGTCCGGGAGAAAGAGGAAGCTATCAATCGTCTGAAGAAAGAGGTTAAAGAGATTCGAGAGAAATATTCCAATCCATTGCTCTCTGATACCGATGTTATTTTGAGGAACTCATCCATTTACAAAAAAATAAGATATATAGAAATGCATCCGAGAGAGAGCCTGCAATATGAAGATTGGGGTGAGCTGGCTGCAACCATAGAACGTTTGGTTCCGTCATTTGTTCCAATATTGAAAGAGCGTGTAAGCCCTAAAGACTATCAGATTTGTCTGTTGGTTAGAATGGGAATTCCTTCTTCATCAATAGCAAATCTCGTTGATCTTTCTGCATCAGGAGTATCTGCTGCAAGAAAGAGAATGCTAGAAAAGTTATGCAACAAGGTAGGATCTCCAAAAGATTTAGATAGATTTGTCTGCCAAATTACATAAATAAAATCGACTTGCATATCATGAAGCAGTTCTATAAGTAGTTAATTTCGTGCAACTTACGGAGCTATGTAAAATTTGAGTAAAATTTGAGTTCAAGTTTCTCTTGTTGCTTTCGCCGCAAATGAGTACTTTTGCAACGTTTTTAAATTAGATGAAAATGAAACGTTTAACAAGTACATTGATTGTTGGAGGGATTTTATTGGGGAGTCCCATCCATTCGAGAGCAGAGCCTTATGAACTGGTTTCGAGTATTGTTTATAAGAATCAAAAAGCAAACAAAGGAACTCGTTCTATAAGTCACCCTTTGATTGTCAATTTGGTTAATCATACATTGACTGTACCAAAACACGTCATAGGTTATACACTCATCTTAGAAAACGAGAATGGAGAAACCTGTACCTATATTATTACAGATACAGTCTTCATTTTACCACAGGAGTTGAGTGGACATTATCAACTGTCTATTTCAAACGACAGTATAATGTACAAGGGAAATATTTATGTAAATTAAAAAATAATAGAAATAATGAAAAAGATTTTATTTTTCGCATTTATGTTGACAATGTCAACAGGTGCATTTGCCGCTTCTGAAGAGAACACATTTTGTACAATTGTAGTTTCACCATGTGAAAAAGTTCCAAATACTTTATTTAAAGGTTCTCCAACTAAAGAGGATATTGCCAAAGCACAGCAAAGAATGATGGAGGAATGTAACAAATAAAAGACATAGGAACAAGAATAGGAATAAACTACTCTTGTTCCTATATATATTTAAGAGAATCAATATGAAACAGGTATTAACAGTCGTATTATTCCTTCTATCACTCCATTGTTCAGCTCAATTGCGCACCGTTGACAGCGTGCTTTATCGTTTCAATTATGCGATGAAATATACTTCTTTTGAGGGAGGTAAGCGCTTTGATGATGAGATGGTAGTTGATATAGGCAAGAACAAAGTTCACAATTATGGTTATTGGGATGTAAGAAATGGCTTTCTGATAGATAGCATTCGTGGACATGGCGGTGACATTGCAGATTATTTTGCAATGGGAACTCCTGTGGCCATATATGATGCACATATCCTGAAGAATTATCCACAAAAGGGTATGTTAACCTATACTCAATACGAAGGCAAATCATTCATTTACAATGAACCCATTATGAAAAAGAATTGGGTCCTGGAAGAAGGTGACACTACGATATTAGGATATACCTGCAAAAAGGCAAGCTGTACATTCAGACATCGTAGCTGGAAGGTATGGTATGCTCTTGACATTCCATTTTCAGAGGGGCCATGGAAGTTGGATGGACTGCCTGGAATGATATTGAAGGCAGAAGATACCAAGGGACAATATCTTTTTGAATGCATCGGTATCAAGGAACACGTCAATCAACCTATGCAACTGGAATTAGACAAGAGAGTTCGAATTTCTCCTATTAGACTTGAGCAGTTAAGAAAACTCGCAAAAAAAGATTACCCTGCTTATTTAAAGGCTGTGGGTGAAACAAAAATCATAAACCCTTATAAAGGAACACCAAAAACAGCTTGTCTGTTAGAGTATTATGAGCCGAATAAGAAATAGAAGAGAGCTCAAAAGAAAACATCACTCCAAATAAAAGAGTAGAACACACGACAACAGATAAAGGAAAATATGAGAAGAGAGATTTTAGGATTGCTGCTGCTGATTTTACCGCAGGCAATGGCGATGGCACAAACGTTTTCTGGAACAGTAAAGGATAACCGGTCCCGTAAAGGATTGGATTATGTTTCTGTCGTTGTTTTCGATGGAAAGAAAAAGCCTATCTGCTTCCAGCATACCGATGAGAAAGGCAGGTTCCAAATAGAGGTAAATCCGGATAAACACCCTTCTTCTCTTTCTTTCTCATGCCTGGGATACGCCAGACAAGTACTTTCTGCTGCCACTTTCAAAAATGGACAGACGGTCTATATGCGAGAGGCAGAAACCAAACTCAAGGAGGTGGTGGTAAAATCTCAGCGTCTCAGGCAAAATAGCGACACCCTGATCTATTCGGTAGCAGGATTCAGACAGAAGCAAGATCGCAGCATAGCAGATGTCATCGCCAAAATGCCGGGATTGGAAGTAAAAGACAATGGCACTATCACCTTCCAGGGTATCGCCATCAACAAGTTTTATATAGAAGGTATGGACTTGATGGGAAAGAAGTATGCCATGGCATCCGAAAACCTCTCTGCCGATAAGGTGAAGAATGTAGAAGTCCTCAAAAACCATCAGCCGATCAAAGCCTTGAAGAATGTAGAGTTTTCTAATCAGGCAGCCCTGAACATTGTTCTTAATGATGATGCCAGGAATGTGTGGTCTGGCAGGATGGATGTGGGAATGGGTTCCCAGCTACAAAAGGCAGATGGAAAAACATTCCTGCGCGATGGAAAACTAACAGCCATGATGTTTGGCAGGAAAATGCAGAACATATCCATGTATAAATGCAACAACACCGGACTGGACATTCAGCACGAAGTAACCTCCCTGGCACAAAATTCCGACTTGCAGGATAATCATTCTGGAGATTGGGTCTCGGAAATTCCTATAGGCAGCAGCCAATTGGATTTGAAACGATACAACTTCAATGACACTCGTCTCTTTGCCACCAACTGGTTGGCTAAATTGGAGAAGGACAGGAACCTGCGTCTGCAGGCTACCTTTCTGAAAGACCATAGCCTGGGACATATTGAAGAGCAGACTACTTACACGGATGTTTTGGGAATGCCTGTGGTAACAGAAGATACGCAGGCAGACAAATATAGGAACGAATTGACTACAGAGCTGCAATACACCCAGAACTCCAGCAAGAACTATCTGAACGGAATGGTCATGTGGACGATGGACTGGAACCATTCCTCGTCAAAGACTGGATTAAAAGATGGGGAGATGCTTCAATACGTGAAACCCCACCATCTATTTGTCGGTGAAGATTTCAAGCTGATACACAACTATGACAACAACCGTAGTTTTACCATCAATGTCGTAGGCTCCTATCAAAATCAGTCCAATCTCTTAGCCCTGCTTGAAGATGGAGTACAGAAGCTCAATCATACCGCTTCCTCCTTCAGAGCATCAACAGGATTCCGTCATAAGGTGATGGGATTCAACATCTCCTACGATGCCAGTGTTGATTACAGGAAAGAAAGTGTGAATCAGGTATGGCAGACTGAACAGAAACAGACTCTGGAGCAGGTAAACGGGATGCTGATGCCAAAGTTCAGTCTGGAAATCCTGTCCGGTTTCAATTTCTCAGCATCATGCAATCTAAAATTATCGCAGGTCAGCTATTTGCAGGAATCCAGACAAATGTTCCAATGGAGTCCTACGCTGAACATGTCGTATCAGCTGACAGCAACCACGGAGGCCAAGGCAGGATATCGAAAGACAAGTACGCTCGATCCATTTTCAGCAATAGCCTCCTTTCCCTATTACAGCAGTTATATGACCAGGATGATTGGAATAGGAAAAATAGAGCGGATGACCTCAGACTTGCTTTGGGGCACATTTGCTTACGGTAATCCGGTAAATGGATTGTTCTTCAATCTTTCCGGCAACTATTCTGGCAACGGCAACATCCCCGTTTATCAGAGCCAATTGTTGGATGGTCAGATTTTCCAGGCTAAGGCAACCGATATGCGCACCCATACAGAAAGATACTTCCTGAACGGAGACATCACCAAGGCCTTTGCGCTGGGAAAACTGAGCATTACGATAGGAAGGGAGATGATGTGGTACAACTATCAGCTATTGATATCCGACCAACTTACACCCTACCAGACCAAGAGCGACCAGGTGGAATTCAAATTATCTTGGATGCCAACGCCTCTGTTCTCTTTAACTGAAAACAGCTCTTACAACCATTCCAAGTTGCACAATCGGAAAGACGCATCGCAGGATGGGGATGGCATCGATTTCTTCCAGCATGAACTGAAACTGTTCCTGATGCCAGGCAACTGGCAGATGGAGTGGAGACACGAGTTGTATCACAGCTATGATGAGAGCATGAAAACGTCATACTTTTCAGATTTTATGCTTTCCTATCGCACCAAGCGATATGAAATCAGTACCCAGATCAACAATCTCTTTGGAACGAAGACATTCTCTCATCACTACATTTCGAGCAGTTACATACATCATACCATCTGCCGGTTGCGTCCTCGTGAAATCCTATGTAAAGTATCATTCTCGTTATGATAAATTTAAGTAGTGCTGCGCATTGCCTATGATCCTTTCTGAATCACAATGCGAAGATACAACTTTATCGAGAAACTGTTATTTTTTCCCCCATTATTTTGGGGTGGGAAACTTTAGTAAGGTAAGAGGTCCGCAAATCGTAGCCGATAACAATAAGGATGATGACGAGTAAGTCACCATCCTTATTGGATTATTAGAAATTATATTTTACGCTGAAAGTGCATCCGATAGGACGCAACTGATAAATGTATCAGAAGAAAGAAAGCCCAAAGCTACCTTGGTGCTCTCGCATCGTAGTCCCCAAGTGCTTTTCCCGACTCGTCCCTTACCATTCCCGAAAGGATGGTTTGGGCTGAGAGAGGCAAGGCTATTAGCAACGCAAGGACGACCATCCCAATATGCTTTGTAAGACTCATGCTAAAACTCTTGTTTTTATTAAACTGCTTTGCTGCTATTCCTTTTCCAAAGGACTATAGAACAATTTCCTTTTTGGCATAGGCATAGGTTTTCCATTCATATCTTTAGGAGCTAAAGGAGAATTTTTCCAAGACTTTGCTGGATTAGACTTATAATCAGCCAAAGCTTGATTAAAGTGCTCACGAGTAGTCTTGAAATACTCTTTGTCGTTGACAGTAATTGGTGAACTTGATTTGCGAACAGAAATCGCAGAAAAAGTATGCTCTTTATCTTCTGTTTCCGCCGCAAGAATTAACCCTGGCAATCCATTTAGCTTCCAAGGTCCTGCACTTTTAGGTATATCACAATACCAAGCTATCCAATTACGTCCACGGAAAGTAGCTGTTGCTTGATGACATAAATAGCCACATATTTCTTTCGTACTATCGGATAAAGCCCAATCTATATGAGGAACCTCCTCATGATACATAAATTTATCTATTGAGACCTTACCATAATAAGATAATTTATTCGCATTTACATTTTCTAGCAAGAATTCTTTAAAGTCGGGACTATACTTATTGTAGAAATCAAAATATTCTCCAAGAGTCATTTGTTGCTTGCCAACAAGAGCAGAGTCCAATCTATATGAGCCATAACTTTCATATTTAAAAATTGAATCACCTAATTCTAAGATAGCATGATACTCTCTCATATCACCTAAGCTATGGTCGATGACGCGATAGTTGTAGATACATTCTATAATACTAGAATCAACTATTTTTTTCGTACCTAGCTTTGCAGGCTCATTTGCCAAAGGTCCAGATATAGTTTGAGCATTTGTCAATAACGGAAATACACAAAAACACAAAAATACAATTATTTTATCCATAAGTAAACCTCTATTTTACATTATTTATACGTGCTTCAGCATGAGCACCTTTTCTTTCTCCGCAATAAGTTTCGTTCAAATCTTCTATATAGTCAACGAATTCCTCTGATTTAGAGAAAAACTCAGGAGCTACGGTCATGATTTGTTTTCCACAAGACGTAGTTACAACTGTTCCAACATGCTCAGCAGCATTAGCCACAACTCCCATCAGCGCAAAGGCTGACATTAAAAACAATTTCTTCATAATCTCAACTTTTTAGTTGTTGTTTGTTTTAATTTCCACTGCAAAAGTACAAAATTGCAGGGAAAGACGCAAGAACATTATTAATTTAATTTTTACCTATTTTTTACCATTCACCAAATACACTAAAAATGAAATGGTTATGAGTATTTACCTAAATTTTCCATGCCAAAAATTATGGGATATGTAGCACATACTCATCAAATTCCTTGGGCTTTCCTACCTTTCCACACAGCTTTTTCAACATAGTTTTCCTGCTTTTTGAGATTGCTGCATCAGATAGATTTAAAAGTCTTGCCATTAAGGATGCAGGAATTCCGAGTCTGATCAGTAAGCAGATTCGATAATCTCTATCGCTGACTCGGTTCTTCAACATAGGAATAAAGTTAGGAATTAGTTCCTCTACCGTATCAGCCAATTCCGTCCAATCCTCCTCAGTCATTTCTTCCAAAGGATGCGCTTCTATACATTGGATTTTTTTGTAAATGGAAGAATTCTTTAAAACTAAATAAGCATCGGACATCGAGGATAATGAGTATCTGTTTTGTATATCATGTATCTCTGACACTAATTTACTGATTGCATTTTCTTTCTCTGTTATAATTTGAGCTAGTTTTTTGTCTTTTTCTGCTACAAGTTGAGCTTTTTCTTCCTGTAACCTTTTAAGTTTAAGCAAGCAGTCCTCATACACCAGCTTTGAAGCTGCTATTCTCTTTTTCTTGAGAGCTAGCTGCTTTCTATAAATATAAGAAAGGAATAAGAACAAAATGACGCAAGCAAAAACAATCATATAGTTCATTTGTGTACTTCGTTTCGCTTTCTGCTCAGCCATTCTTGCTATTTCTTGATTTCTACCATAATCGTACATGGCTTGAACTTGCTGTAACTGAGTTTTTCTAGCTTCTATCAAGTCAGAGTCATTATACTCAGAACTTTGCAAAGCATACTTCATCGCCAAGGATGGTTGGTTAACTTTTGCATAATAATGAGCCAATGCTTTTGTTGTTGCAGCTTTATTGCTAAATGACTTGCAAAACTTAAGACTCTGCTGTAAAATATAACAAGCAGAATCTAACTGACCAGTAAACATATAGTATGTTCCTTTTAGACACAACACGTAAGCTTTGGCATCTTCATAATTAGAATTGCCTTCATATCCTGTAGAGTTGTAAGCCTCAAAAGCTTTCTTTGCATTAATAAAATCTTTCTTTTCAATATAATATTTGTAATTACATCCAAAAGCAATGGCTGCTGCATAATCGTTGCCATGTTTTTTAAACAACTTCGCTGCCTGTAAATTTATAGCAATAACCGAATCTTTTTTTCCTAAAAAATCATAGACTTCTCCTTGATTTTGGTAATTTACGATAGCATTGAAGGTGTCCTTTGCCAAATAGGCATACTTCTCCGCCTTATCAAAAGCATTCAACTCTTGATAAAGTAAATATTGCTTACTAAAGAGAAAACCCATCTGGCTGTATACTCTATAAAGCGTGCCATAGTCACAATCTGCGGCAGTGGTATCGGCTTGCTCCGTCGCTTTATTATAATACTCCAATGCCATTGGTGCCTCATGCATATCCCGGTACACGCAGCCCAACACATAGTTGGCAAGCATACGCTCGTTAGCAGAACCATGATGGTCATAATAATCCACCACTTCCTTCATCACGCTATCAGATGTGAACGTGATACAAGCCTTGTTCATCGCCTTATGACGCAACAACTCATAGCGCATCTTTTGCGATTGGGAAAACTCTGGCAGCTGGGATTTGACCCCATCAAGCATCCGGATGGCAACCTTCGCGGAGTCGTCATTAACATTCATGATGCTATCTGCCCGTTGCATCAAATCATCATACTTCCTGTTTCCTGCACAAGATGCAAGAATCAGGAGGATTAACAACAAAAATATGACCTTTTCTTTCATTCCTCTCTTTTTTTGCAAAAGTACGAAAAAATAAAGAAACTACAAAATAATGTCTCTATAAAGTGAGAAGAAGAAGGTAAGAGGTCCGCAAATCGTAGCCGATAACAATAAGGATGATGACGAGTAAGTCACCATCCTTATTGGATTATTAGAAATTATATTTTACGCTGAAAGTGCATCCGATAGGACGCAACTGATAAATGTATCGATAATTGCTCTCCTTTATCTGCTTATTGACCACATAAACCTTTTGATTTGTCAAGTTTTGGGCTAGCAACTCCAACTCTATGCTCTTCTTTTTATATCGGATGCCAGCATTGGCATCGCTCTCATGCTCCTGATGGTCTGCGTCCTTGAGCCAGTTCATGCTGACATCGCCGAACAACTCCAAGTCCTCTACCAAGAAGAAAGAAAGCCCAAAGCTACCTTGGTGCTCTCGCATCGTAGTCCCCAAGTCCTTCACTCTATTTTGCATTTGGTAATAAGAGTACTCCAAAGACAAGTTCAGTTTGTCGCTCCAAAACGCCTGTTCCAATCGGGTATTTACCAGATAACGATCATTTACGAGTTTAAGTACATTGTCTTTCGACAGAATATTAGTATGGTAATTTCCCAAACTTGCCATCAGCGAGATAGACGTATCCGTGCTACGGAAATTCTTGCTGGCATTGAGAGTGAGCGACTTGTCGAGCATGGTATTTTTCTTCTTGGACACCTTGTTGTAGATATCCCCATCCGATACGCTCGTTTGGCTCATCGAGTTGGTTTGCGAGCGAGTTATCAAGCCCATAAGCGAAGCAAAGACGCCATCCATTGTATTGTGGAAGTCGAGATGGCCGCTGGCAAAAAGAGAGTTTCGATTGGTCAAGCTACCGGTGCCCTTGGTCGTCGCATCCTTGTAAGTGTAGAATATCGGTGAAGTAACAAAGTTGGATATGTCACCGAAATTGCATCGGGAACCTCCTCTCAACCTAAACTTCAGTCCCTTAGTCACTTTCCATGCGAGGGTGGTGTTAACATTGGCATAGGTGTCATCATGACGAAAATCCTTGTCCTCTCCCACATTCTCGAAATGCATGTTGAGCAGAGACAACGGAACTCTCACCTCCCAGGTCAGCCGGTTCCAAGCCATCTGGAAGTAAGGCTCCACGCTTGTATTGAGCATATAGCCCTGAAAAGTGTTGGCTAGCTTCTCCTCGGAACGAAGTCGGGATAAACTAATCTTATTGTAATAAGACTCGAAGTTTACCTTGACGCCCATTTGTACGAATCTGCCGAGTTGCCATCCGAAAGAGGTATGCTCGTCGGTCTGGAAGGCAGTCTCGTTGAGGCTTTGCCACATCTCCCAACTCTTGTCGGTAGGAATCGCTTGGAGACGATTGACAGGAGTGTTGGAGAACTTGATGTTGCTTTGCAACTGAAACACTTTCTTGCCAATATGGTAAATGGAGCTAAACTGGTTGGTTAGCTGATAATTGGCTGATTTTTGCTTTTGTGCGCCATCAAAGTTGTCCTCAAGCCCAAAATGCTTGTGATAGAACTTGGAGTTGAAGGTAAAGTCATCCAGGAAATATACTTTCTCCGTATTGTTCTCCAGTTTTATCTTTCCCATCAAAGAATTAGAATATACTGCCGCCTGCACCTTCTCAGAGAAGTCTTGATACTGGTTGTCGTCCACAAAGATACTGGATTTTTTCTGGTTTTGGTAGTGCAGGTCATCACCAGCATAGCGCAAATTGAGAGTAAGCGTTCGTTTGTCCTTCAGCTTGAAGAGAGAGTTGAGCGCGCCTTCGCCCGACTTGTTGTCTACATATCGGCTCAAAGACACACTAGGAATATCTTGTGCCGAAAGGCTGATTCCATCCCATGTAAACGATGAGAAATCAGAAACTTGGTCGAGTCCGAAAGACTGCGACGTATTATAAGTCAAGCCCGTGTCATTAGCCTTGAGCGACAAGAGCTGTTGCGTTTTTTTGTTGATTTGCATGGCGAAGACATCACTCTTCCACAACGTCTGGTCATCATAGCCCAGTCCTTGCTGAAGATAGCCGATAGGCTTCAGCTTGCGGTTGTTCTTGATTTTCAGGTTGAGCGCAGCCTTGTCGGAGAAGTCAACATTCTTCAAGGCTCTTATGGGTTGGTGGTTTTCGTAGACATTCACCGCCGCCACGTCGTCAGGGCGGATATTCTTGGTAGCCAAGGTATAGTTGCCCGACAGCATGTCCATGTTTTCGATATAAAACTTACTGATGCGCTCACCTTGGTAATAGATGCCTCCCGTGTTGTCCACGCTGATACCAGGCATTCGTTTCAAGACATCTTCAATACTTCTATCACTTCCTTTCTTGAAGGCATTGACGTTATAGGTCAATGTATCGCCAGATTGGTGAATTGGCACACTTCTTACTACTACCTCCTTGATATTGATGGCAGCATCATGTAAGATGATATTCTTGAGTTTGCCAAAGTCCTTTTGCAGGACGGTTTTAGTCTCATAACTCAGACGTGAAAAGGTGATATTTGCAATGGAATCACGATTGTTTACAGACAAACGGAATTCACCTTGTCTATTCGTCTGCGTATAACGCTTCAACTTCTTATGTTGATTGTAGGCTCTGACCATTACATTGCCAAGAGCTTTGCCCGACTCGTCCTTAACCATTCCCGAAAGGGTGGTTTGGGCAGAGAGAGGCAAGGCTATTAGCAACGCAAGGACAACCATCCCAATATGCTTGATGAAACTCATGCTAAAACTTTTGTTTTTATTAAACTGCCTTGCTGCTATTCCTTTTCCAAAGGATTATAGAATAACTTTCTCTTTTTAACTGGCAAAGGCTTTCCATTCATGTCTTTAGGAGCCAGAGGTGTATTCTGCAAAGATTTCATTGGATTTTCCTTATAAGTCTGAAGTGCCTTATTAAAGCGTTCACGTGTAGTCTTAAAATCGTCACTTTCTTGACGAAGAATAGGAGCATGCGACTTTCTCACGGTTATCGCCGTGAAAACATGGTCTTTGTCCAAAGACCTAGCCTCCAAGATGAGTCCTGGCAAACCATTCAACTTCCAAGGTCCCAAACTATATGGAATATCCGAGTACCAAACTTGCCATTTACGACCTCTGAATTCGCAAGTGGCAAGGTGACACAAATAGCCACATACTTCTTTTGTACTATCTGACAGTTCCCAATTAATTTGTGGTTTTGGCTCATGGTAAATAAAATGGTCGATACAAACTCTACCATAAAAATCCAAACGATTAGAATTCATATGTAGCAGTATGCAGTCTGACTCTGGATTATATCTACGATATAACACATCAAAATCTCGATTTGTCACAACAGGCATGGTCGCCATGGCAGAATCCAATCGATATTCTCCATAATCTCCATACTTGCAAATAGAATCACCGATTTGCAATATTTGGTCATATTCACGACGAGTAGATAAATCTCTATCTATTACGGTATAATGATAAATACATTCCATGAGACTGTTATCTACCTGTACCCTTTTAGCAACTTTTACAGGCTGATCGGCATTTGCCATTTGACAATACTCTGTTAATTCTTATGTAATCGATTGAAAATGAGAGAGTTAATTAAC
>ERZ791902.448-NODE-448-length-30770-cov-6.041934_pt1 | contig 30770 bp, 23 predicted proteins | sample MGYA00510149_ERZ791902 | MGnify/ENA primary metagenome ERZ791902 (study PRJEB30046, sample SAMN00792060) | human gut metagenome | study: EMG produced TPA metagenomics assembly of the A metagenome-wide association study of gut microbiota in type 2...
GCTGGAATACCAGCGCAACATCCTGAATACTACTTCGTGTTCCCAGAAGCTCGGTTATTTATGGCCGAGTAGTTCACTCTTGAATAATGACCGTTTTGAAAAGACTTAAACTTCGCTTTGAGTGGTGAAATATGCTACAATATAGTACTGAAAATTTCTGAAAAGGGAGCGTCCAAATGGCCGACATCATCAAAGAACAAGAACAAAAGCGCATGGATTACGTCGTTGAAAAAATAAAGAATGAAGAAGAAACCGCCAAAAAGAAAATTTCCAGGGCATCTGCCGATACCAAGGCGATTCAGGCTGATTTCAAAAACAACGTTCGCATCAAAACGGGGACGTATTCCGGCATGATGGAAACGGCTTTGACCGTCAGGCAGCAGCAGATGCAGCTTGAAGAACGCGAAAACAGTCGCAATCAGGCTGCGCATCGTTTGGAAATTCTTGAACGGATGGAAAAGAAGCCTTATTTTGCGCGCGTCGATCTGAGCGAACAGGGCGAAGACAAAAAAGAAACGATTTACATCGGATTGGCGACTTTTTCGAACGGTCCGGACGAATTTCTCGTATACGATTGGCGTGCGCCGATTTCAAGCGTTTATTACGATGGAGGTCTCGGCAAAACCACTTATGCGACGCCTGACGGGGAGCGCGAGGTTGACGTGGCCCTGAAACGCCAGTTCATGGTCGATGACGGCAAGATTCTGACTGTATTTGACACGGATGAAACGGTGGGCGATCAGATGCTGCTTGAGGTTTTGGATGAATCTTCCGACGTCAAAATGAAGAGCATCGTTACGACGATTCAAAAAGAACAAAACAAGATTATCCGCGATACGAAGTCTGATCTGTTGTTCGTTCAAGGGGCAGCCGGTTCCGGAAAAACGTCGGCCGTGCTGCAGCGCGTGGCTTATCTGCTCTATCGTTATCGCGGTAATTTGAACTCCGGGCAGATCATCCTGTTTTCGCCCAATCAGCTGTTCAACGACTACATCGATCAGGTCCTGCCGGAACTCGGCGAACACAACATGGTACAGATGACCTACTATCAGTATACGCAGCACCGCCTTCCGAAGATGCACGTCGAAACGCTCAAGGAACGTTTTGAAGAAGATAATCACGGAACAAACAAGAAAATTAGGGTCATCAAGGACAGTTTGAAGTTTTTTGACGCAACGACCGCATATTCAAACTATTTGGAAAGAAACGGGATGCGTTTCAAAAATATCATGCACAACGGCGAAATTTTCTTCTCGCGCAAGGAAATCAAGTCGATTTACTATAGCTTTAATGAAAATTATCATCTTGGCAATCGCCTGGAAGCAACGCAGGAAGAACTGCTCAAACGCTTGAGTTCAAGGGTTGGGCAAGAAGCCAGAACCGATCGCGTTCAAAAAGCCGTTCAGGATTTGCCGGCACAGGAACTTAATGCCTTGTACGGTGATCATCCGCGCAACTTTGTCGATGGCGACAAGGAACTCCTCTTTTTGTGCAAGCAATACGTGACGAAGGAATTCATGAAAATCAAGCGCACCATCGTCAAGAAACGTTTTTTGAACGTCAATGCTCAGTACGTTCATTTTTTGCGACACGTTCCTTCTTTGCTCGATCTTTCAAAGTTCGACGTTTCGGATGACGAATGGCAAAAAGGGGTCGAAAACACGATTGATCAAATCAAAAAGCGCAGTCTGCCGATGACGGACGTGTCCTGCTTCTTGTATCTGTACGACCGCATCACCGGCAAGAAGGGCGATATCAGAATGCGACACGTCTTCATCGATGAGATTCAGGATTATACGGCATACCAGCTTGCATATCTCAAGACGGAATTTCCGCGCGCCCGCTTCACGATGCTCGGCGATCTGAATCAGGCGATTTTCACGAAGGAAAACAGCCACAGCCTGCTGTCTGAGCTTTCGACGATGTTTGACAAGGACAGGACCAACGTGGTTCAGCTGACAAAATCGTATCGTTCAACCAAGCAGATTACCGATTTTACCAAGGAAGTGCTTGTCGATGGCGAAAAAGTCACTGCATTTAACCGCAACGGATTCTTGCCGACGATGACGATCGACTCTGACGGGGAACGCCTCGTTGAAGACGTCAAAGAACGTTTGCTTCAAAACGATGCTTTGAAGCTGACGACGGCCATCATCTGCAAGTCGCTGCAGGAATGCGAATGGCTGACCGAACAGCTTAACGTCAAAGGCGTCAAGGCAACGCTGATCAGAACCGAAAATCAGCGCCTCGTTCCCGGGACGATTGTTGTCCCTTCATACTTGGCCAAGGGTCTGGAATTTGACGCCGTCATCATGTGGAACGCCAACAAGGAAAACTATCATGAAGAAGATGAACGCCAGCTGGTCTACACGATCTGCTCGCGTGCCATGCACCGATTGGACATTACCGTTGACGGTGAGATGTCGCCGCTGTTTGACCGGGTTCCAAAAGGTTTGTACGAAATGATTGAAAAATAGCAAGGAGGCTGGGAAAAAAGTCCCGTTTCCCTCTTGAATTACATGAAATGTCGAACAAAGGAAGTCGCAAGTCGACTGATTTTGTCCGGCATTTTTTATTTAATTCAAGCGGGACTTTTTTGTCGGAAAATTCAGAGCTTCATTGTTTAGCTGGAAAAATAGATTGTACACAATATAATTAGTTTTTGGTTATAAAAACATATCTTTATTGCCAATGAGAACAAATTTTGATAATATATCCTTCGTAAATATTTCAAAAACAGGGGGAAGTATTTTGAAGAAAAAAGTTATGTTGGCAGCGGCCATGCTCTTGATGGTTGGAGGTTTGAGCGCATGCGGCCCAAATAAGGAAAAGATTTTGCAAAAGACGATCGATAGCCAAAGCAAGATCAAGAGTGGCGAATTGGACAGCAACATTAGCGTAATTGCCAAGGCGGATGGCTATTCCAGGAAGATTTTGATGGATCTGGACGTAACGTTTACGAAAGATCCGTCAGCATCAAAGGTTGAGACGGTCATCAGCAAAGGTGGTTCAAAGACCAGATTCACGGCAATGTGCGACGAAAAAAACGTTTACTTGAAGGTTCCTTACGCTTCGGAGTGGTACAGACAAAGCGTAACAAAGACCGGCAAGCACAACCTGGTATCCAAGGATGTAACCAATACGCCATCCGAGTACCTCAATATGATGAAGGATAATGACGTTGACATGAACGTCAAGGAAAAAGGCAACGAGTATATTCTCACTTTTGATGCCGGCAAGAAATTTACCAAGAAACTCAAAAGAGAAATTCTTGAGCAATATATGAATAGCGCAATCACCACTTCATCAAGCGTAACGTACGGTGATTTGAAGAAATCTGATTTCAAGAATTTCAAATACAGAATCAACGTTGACAAAAAGACATATCTGCCGAAGACCTATAAGATAAATTTTGCAATCAATGCCAAAGACGGTGGCGATACGGCAACGGTCAGCGAATCGTTAACCGGAAAGTACAAGAACGTCAACAAGGTCAATGCTTTGAAGATGCCAACGAATTACGTCGATCTTTCGCATTGATGTCAAGAAGCCTGGCCTCATTTTTCAGGCAAGGTTTTTTTGAAGGAACCATCAGAAACATCAATAAAGTTCAAAAACAAGAAATGCCAAAACAATTTGAAGAACTTAAATAGTTCTTTTGATAAAACCCCGGGTCATTTTGGCTCGGGGTTTTGTTCCGTCAAATGAAGTGCACATGGCGGCAATCGTGGCAGGTCGGATGGCAGCTTGGTCAAATGCCGATGCGGATTACGGGTAAAATGCCGTTGCCCGTAAGCGCAGCATTCAGCCACGGATTTTTAAGCTGAGTCACAAGCTGAACAAGATGTTTGCTGCCAGGAGCACTGCATTTTTCATGGAAATGAGCGACTTCATAAATCGTTAAATGCAAAAAAATATCAAATCATTTTTCTGTAATCTGAAGGACTGTATCCGCAATATCTTTTGAATGCTTTAGAAAAAGTAAAGCTGTCTCCATATCCGACGGAATATGAAATCTGTTGGATCGACTTGTCCGTTGTCTTGAGTTGTTGCTTGGCATCTTCCATGCGAAGCGATGTCAGAATTTGTTGAGGAGACGAATCGGTAAATTTTTGGAAAAGACCATAGAGGTAGCTTCGCGATATGGAAAGACTGTGACAGACGTCAATGATGTTGCAGCCCGTATTGTAGTTATTTTTCATATATGAAACTGCAAGTTCGAATTGTGTCTTGGATGAGGTCTTTTCAACGTCTTTTGCAGGAAACTCATCAACCAGATCATAGAACATTCGATAGATGAGGGATTCGACCAAGAGATTGTTTTTCAGATTGTTTGGAAAATGCAGAGCTTCGTATAAGCTGGTCAGGCTATTTTTGAAAGCTGTGTTCTGAATTTGATGGAGATAGCGCCGCTCCAAAAAACTGGAACCAGACAAAATGTTTCCGACCTTAATGCCGGAAAGCCCAATCCAACTATATTTCCAAGGGTCTTTCGAATCTGCTTGGTAAAAGCAAGGGACTCCTTGCGGCAAGATGAAACAATCTCCTGCTTGCAATTGAACAAGCGGGCGCCCTGCTGAAGAAAATGTCCCTTTTCCTTCTTCAATATAGTGAATGACATAATTTTTGCGAACATTGTTTCCTTTGTACGTGTAATTTGGCTTGCAGCATTCTAGTCCGTAAAAAATGATGCCGCTTTCGATGCTTTGACTTTTTAAATCTTTGTATTCGTGTTCCATGATTTTCCTCCAGTGTACAAAAGGTACGGTTAACTTATGTCGATTTTATGTAATACATTGATTTATTTGCTGATATTATAGCGTTTTTAATGAAGAAATGTCAATTTGTTCATTGGATGTTTTGACATCATAATCATTCAACGAACTATGTCGAAAAGCCTTACATTAACGTATACTGAAGACTGTAAAGAAAGCGGATACACGAAAGGAAGGTATTTTCATGTCAAATGAAGGAAAAACAAAAATGAGCATGGGACAGCGTCTTGCATACAGCTTTGGCGCATTTGGCAATGATGCATTTTACGGCCTGTTGTCAGGTTATCTGATCATGTTCATCACATCGCACTTATTCAATTCAGGCAATCAGGCCGTTGATAACAAGATGATCAGTCTTGTGACGCTGATCATCATGGCCTTGCGCATCGTAGAACTCTTTATTGATCCATTTATTGGAAACGCAATTGACCGCACGAAGACCCGTTGGGGGCATTTCCGTCCCTGGGTCGTCGCCGGCGGGACGGTTTCTGCAGTGTTGCTGCTATGTCTGTTTACGTCGCTTGGCAATTTGTATCAGAAAAATGCAATGCTTTATCTGGTCATATTTGCCGTAATGTATATTACGATGGACATCTTCTATTCATTCAAGGATGTCGGTTTCTGGTCAATGCTCCCGTCGCTTACGACTGATTCGCGTGAGCGCGAAAAAACGGCAACTTTTGCGCGTTTCGGTTCAACTATCGGCGGCGGTCTCGTTGGCGTGCTCGTCATGCCGGCAGTCATCTATTTTTCAGAAAAGACAACTTCGACCGGTGATGCTCACGGCTGGTTCATGTTTGCTCTCATCATCTGCACGATTGCACTCGTTTCCGCCTGGGTGGTCGGCTGCTGCACACGTGAAGTGAACAGCGAGATTCGCGAAAATAAAGAAGATACAGTTGGCGTCATCGGCGTTTTCAAGGCAGTTGCCAAAAACGATCAGCTCCTTTGGGTCGCATTTGCGTATCTTTTCTATGGAATCGGAATCAACATTCTGGGAGCGCTTGAAGTCTACTATTTCACGTATATCATGGGGCAGCCCAAGTCGTTTTCAATTTTGTCAACAATCAACATCTTCCTGGGGATGGTTTCGGCTGCCTTGTTCCCGATTTTGTCTAAAAAATTCAGCAGAAAGACCGTATTCGGTGGTTGTCTTGTTTTCATGCTCTGCGGCATCGGAGTGTTCGCCTTTGCTGGAAACAACCTGGCACTTGTTCTGCTTGCTGCCGTAATGTTTGCATTCCCGCAGCAAATGGTTTTCTTAGTCGTTTTGATGATCATCACGGATTCTGTTGAATATGGCCAGTGGAAATTAGGTCACAGAGATGAATCATTATCTCTTTCGATTCGTCCGCTGATCGATAAATTCGGCGGCGCCGTGTCAAATGGCGTTGTCGGTCAGATCGCAATTTTGGCCGGGATGACGACCGGAGCTACTGCTTCATCGATTACTGCAGCAGGAAGAATGAATTTCAAGCTGATGATGTTTGCCGTTCCGGCAGTGATGCTGACGATTTCCATCATCATCTTCATGAAGAAGATCACTCTTACGGAGGAGCGTCATGCCCAAATCGTTGCCGAACTTGAAAAGACGTGGGGCAAGGATCTTGGCATCAGTGTCAAAAACACTTCGTCGGATGAAAAGTTTTCCGTCAAGGCACCTGTTTCAGGTAATCTGATTGAGCTGAGCGAAGTAAATGACGATGTATTCTCAAAGGGTAAGGCAGGATTGGGATTTGCCATCAGGCCGAATGACGGCAGAGTGTATGCTCCGTTTGATGCAACGGTCCGCCAGGTATTTTCGACAAGACATGCAGTCGGCATTGTTGCCGACAACGGCATGGCACTTCTGATTCACGTCGGACTTGGAACCGTTGCTCTCAAGGGCACGGGATTCGTAACCTATGTTGAAGAGGGACAGAGGATAAGTCAAGGCGATGAGATTCTGGAATTCTGGGATGATACAATTAGAAAGGCCGGTCTTGACGATACCGTAATCGTGACGGTGACGAACTCCGATAATTTTGAGGACTTCACGCTGAAGCAAAAGAGCGGAGCTGAAATCAAGGCAATGGATGATGCAATGGAACTGAGAGTGAAAAAGGGTGAAGCAAAATGAATGACTTAATTGAATTTGACAGCAAACGGCAGGTCTTCCACCTGCACAACAGGAACATCTCGTACATCTTCTCGGTAGAGGAAGGCGGAACGCTCTGCCATCTTTACTTCGGCAGACGCGTGCAGAAATATCACGGCGAATTGAAGTATCCAAGGGTTGACCGCGGCTTTTCGGGCAATCTTCCCGGATCGCTTGACCGGACGTTTTCGCGTGACACGTTGCCGAAAGAGTATAGCGGAGCGGGTGAGATGGACTATCATACACCTGCAACGATTGTTCGTCAGGAAAACGGCTCAAATGCTTTGATGCTGAAATATAAAAATTACAAAATTGAAGACGGCAAGGCAAAGTTAAAAGGGCTCCCGGCAGCCTACGTTGAAAATGAAAAAGAGGCACAGACGCTGACGATTACGCTTGAAGATGAGTTGACGGGACTTGAGTACGATTTGCTTTATACTGTTTATCGTGACGTTTCCATCATCACCCGTTCCGTTAAGGTGAGAAATACGGGGAAGAAAACTGTTTTCCTGGAAAAGGTCGCCTCGCTTCAGCTTGATTTTGTCGACAGGGATTTCGATTCAATCTGCCTGCCCGGTGCTCATGCAAACGAACGCCATCTTGAGCGGTCATCGGTCGGATACGGCATTCAGAAATTCGGCAGCATCCGCGGCACGTCAAGTCATCAGATGAACCCGTTTTTGGCCCTGGCTGACAGGAAAACGGACGAATTTTCCGGAGACGTTTACGGATTTGCATTTGCATATTCCGGCAATCACTCGTTTGAAGTCGAGAAGGATCAGATTGATCAAACGCACCTGGTAATCGGAATCAACGATTATAATTTTTCCTGGAAACTGGATGCCGGCTCTGAATTTCAAACACCGGAAGTCCTCATGACTTATTCAGACCAGGGGTTGAACAAGATGAGCCAGGCCTTTCATGAGATCATCAGAGAACGAATCGTTCGCTCAAAATTCAAGCATGCCGATCGACCGATTCTTGTCAACAACTGGGAAGCAGCTTACTTTGATTTCAACGAAGAAAAGCTTAAAACGATCGTTGATGAGGCTGAAAATCTCGGCATTGAAATGTTTGTTTTAGATGACGGTTGGTTCGGCCACCGCGATGACGATAATTCTTCTCTTGGCGACTGGACGGTTTACAAGAAGAAGTTTCCTTCAGGACTCGGGCATTTTGCGGATTACGTGCATGAAAAGGGGCTGAAGTTCGGTCTTTGGTTTGAACCGGAAATGATTTCCTACGATTCCGAACTCTACAGAAAGCATCCCGAATATCTGATGCAGGTTCCGGGACGCAGGCCAAGCCCTTCGAGAAACCAGTACGTGCTTGACTTGACACGAAAGGAAGTCATTGATGATCTTTTCGGACAGATCAGCAAGGTTCTCAAAGAAGGCAGCGTGGATTACGTCAAGTGGGATATGAATCGTCATCTGTCAGACGTCTATTCGGCAAGTCTTCCGAAAGACAGGCAGGGGGAGGTTTACCATCGCTATGTTTTAGGGTTATACGAACTGATGGAACGAATTACAAGTGCCTTTCCTGATGTTTTGTTTGAAGGATGCTCAGGCGGAGGCGGGCGCTTTGATGCCGGCTTTGCCTATTATATGCCGCAGATCTGGACGAGTGACAACACGGATGCCGTTTCCCGGCTGACGATTCAATACGGCACGAGTCTTGTTTATCCGATTTCCATGACGACCGCGCACGTTTCGGCAATTCCTAATCACCAAACTGGACGCAAAACGTCATTTGAAACGCGCGGCAATGCTGCAATGAGCGCAGTCTTCGGATACGAGCTTGATTTGACCAAGATGAGTCAGGAAGATAAGGATCAGGTCAAGGAACAGGTAGCTTGCTACAAGGAGATCCGAAAACTCATACAATACGGCAATTTTTACCGTTTGAAGTCGCCGGTTGAAACAAACCAATCAGCTTGGATGTTTGTTTCGGACGATAAGCGCGATGTCTGCGTCATGACTTTCCAGGTTCTCGCATTTGCGCAGCCTTGTTTGACAAAGACAAAATTATTCGGGCTTGATCCTGAGCTTGAATACGAAAATCTTGAAACACATGAAATCTTTGGCGGTGATGAGCTGATGGAACTTGGATTCTATGATCCGATTGTCCACCAGGACTACACATCAAAGATGTATCGGTTCAAGGGAATCTGACTTTGATAAACCCCCGGGTCATTTTGGCTCGGGGGTTTTGTTTTGTCGGATGCAGTGCGCATGGCGGTGCGGACCCTTGGAGCCGTCGCTTACGGTAAAGAAACCGTTTTTTGAGAAATTTACAGGGAAATTGAGGTCATTTTCGTGAAATGCAATGCATCGTCATGCATGGCCCGGCAGATTTCAGCACGGATACTCGTTGAAATTTCTGCATTTTGTAAAAGATGATTGATTATTAGAAAAAAGTCATATTAAAATAATTATTGAAAAAGATAACGGTTTCTGTTAATGTTAACTTAACAAATATTTCAAAACGGGGGAAGAAATATGAAGAAAAAAATGTTATTGGCAGCGTCTCTTGTACTGATTTCCGGGGGACTTTCCGCATGCGGGAACAAGGGTGAAAAGAGTACGGGTACGGTCAAAAATGCGGTTCACAGGAATGCTGAGTCAAGGGAGGACAAGGCAGTGAACAAGGCGCTTGACGCATTTTCCGCGCTTAAGGGAGCCAAGATTCAGGACACCGTGCATGTCAAGACAGTGGAGAGTGGTCAGACGAAGAACGTTGAAATGGACATGGGGGTGGAATACCATGCAGATCCGTTCGGGTCCAAGGCGAGCGTGACCACGGTGGTCAACAGCGAAGTTTCGCATTCGTCGGTCATGACCGACGGCAAGGACATGTACCTGCAGCTTTCGAACGTCTATGCGCGCGGCAAGACATACCGCAGAACGCTGCATGGTCAAATCGGATATAACAAGTTTGCAACGGATGCGGCAAATACCGCGAAGAAATTTTTGAAAACGATGAAGAACAACGGCGCAAAGGTTACTTTGAAAGAGGAAGGCGACGAATACGTAATCAAGTGCGACGCTTCAAAGACCAAGATGTCAGATAAGTTCAAGACGGAAACCTTCAGAATCTCAAGCCCGATGGAAAATACGTATGCTGAGTATTCCAAGGAAGAACTGAGTCGATATAAGTTTGAAAAATACATATATGAACTTCATATTGATAAAAAATCGTATCAGCCAAAAAGCTATACGGCAAACGTCGTAACCGTCAGGACGGGAACCGACGGAACGAAGAGGTCGCGTGCGGTGTCGTTTGACGCAAAATACAGCGCCATCAATCAGACTGAACAGATCAAGATGCCGACAACGTACATCGACTATGATCAGAATCACCGAAAGAACTAGACGGACTGCATTTATCAACGGGGGAAATTTTGATGAAAAAACGATTACTGTTGGTAGCTGCAATGATTCTTTCAGTCGGCGGACTCAGCACCTGCGGAAACGGAAGGTTGAGCGAATTCAGGGCAAGTAGCAGCGAAAAGACTGTCAAAAAGGCTGAATCAAAGGAATCGCAGACGCTCAGAAAGGTGCCTGAGGAAACGGAAAGTCGAGCGAATTCGGTGCAAGTAGCAGCGAAGAGACTGTCAAAAAGACTGAATCAAAGGAAACACAGACGCTCAAAAAGGTGCTTGCGGCACCGGAAAGTCAGGCGAATCCGGCGCAGGTAGCAGCGAAAAGACGGTCAATCAGACTGAACAGATCAAGATGCCGACAACGTACATCGGCTATGATCAGAATCACCGAAAGAAGTAGCACTGCATTTTTCAACAGGGGGAAGATAAATGAAAAGAAAGCTGGTAATTACGGCTGCGACTTTGCTTGTGACATGCGGACTGTCCGCATGCGCAGGCAGCGGTAATGCAAAGAAGACAGGCAGTTCCGGAGACGTGAACGTTGACACGGAAAAGAAGGTTTCAAAAAAGGACCGGGTCTTGTCGGAAGCGGTCGGTGCCGAAGAGAAGGTCAAGAGCGCCAAGGTCGAGACAAAGTTCTTCGTCAAGCATACGAGCGGAGACCACGACAACACGGTTTCGTACAGAACGGAAACGGAATACACGGAAAAACCGGTGACGCTCAAGTCAAACGCAGCAATCCGCTTCCAGGAAGGAGCCAGGGACAACAAGTATATTCTGTACTACGACGGCAAGGATCTCTACAACACGACGATGATCGGCCTTAGTCAGGGCAGAAGCTACAGGCAGGCCATTGACAGCGCCCAGTCAAACTACAGGTTCATCGTTCAGAATCCGAACATCGCAAGGGATTATCTTAAGGTCATGAGTGACAACAAGGTCCGGTTCGATCTCAAGGAAGAAGGCGGCGAATATGCGCTGGTCTTCAGGGTACCGGAAAATCCTTCCGAAAGGCTTAAAAAGGAACTGCTCGAGGTTCTCGGCAGAGATGATGCCACGGCGAAGAGACTCTACAGCACGGATCTGAAGAACGTCAGCTTCACCAATGCCACGTTCAACATTCATGTGGACCGGAAGACATATGAGCCGAAGTCGTTTGGACTTGAGATGACCACCGTCGTCGCATCTGCTTCAGGCAGAAAGTTCACGACGCTGCATTCGTTTGACGGCAAGTACTACAACGTAAACAAGGTTGAAAGTCAGAAGATGCCGTCCAGGGTGGATGAGGTGCTGAAGTAAGCGTGAGTTTGGCGTTCTGCTTGTGTCGGTTAATACACATGTTTTCCACATATCAGCCTGTGGAAGAATTTTGCGAAAGCATTATCCACAGGATGGAGTCCTGTGGATAATTATGAATGACTCTTGGAAGAAAAAAGCCTGGATGATTCGAAACTACGGATCATCCGGGCTTTGTTTTACTGTCATAATAGGATTATCCACAAATAAACAAAAGGAGCTGTTAATTTATCCGTAACTTTTTCTCACGATTTCCTTGTATCTGTTGAATTTCCACCAGGATTGGAGGGCGAAGCACAAGTTTTCCATTCGTGCTGATGAGAAACGGAAATATTTCAGTCGAACATCCCCGTCGGATAGTCCGGCGGGGATGCTGTTTAATGTTCACTTCAAATGAGGAGTGTCATGGAATCGCTATGAGTGGCTGAAAACCTCTGTTCGCATGCGTGAAACTACTTTCCGTATGCATTCAGAAGGTTGCCGAGATACTGGACGGCATCTGTGTAGTCCTTGACACGAATGTTTTCATTTGGCCCGTGCACCTTGGCACCGGCATAGCCGCAGCCGATTGAAAGTGTCGGAACGCCGAGGGTGTTGACCATGTCGGCGGGACCGCCGCCGGCAGCGTTTAGGACGTACTTGGTTTCATGACCGTAGTACTTCTTCGCCTCGTCCATGGCAAGCTTGACGAATTCATCGTTGACATCGGCGCGGTAGCCAGGTTCGCCCAGGTTCATGTGGACTTCAAGATCGGGAAAGCCGTTTTTGACGAGCTGTTCTCTGACGAGCTGCATCATCTTCTCGGGATCCTGATGCGGAGAGAGACGGCAGTCGAGCTTGGCTGAAGCGTGACGCGGGATGACGGTCTTGACACCTGTACCCTGATAGCCGGCTGAAAGTCCGTTGATGGAGATTGTCGGCATGTTGACCAGTTCCTTCAGAGGATTATAGTCATTGACGGTGCGTCTGAGTCCGGCGGCCTTCTTGGCGTTTTCCAGATTGAAATCCTGTTCTTCGGCAAGTTTCTCCTCTTCGGGTGACATCTTGTCGACGGTGTCGTAGAAGCCGTCAATCAGGATATGTCCGTTTGTGTCACGAAGGGATGAAAGCCCTTTGACCAGGCGCCATGGAGCACTTTCAGCGTAGCTTGCAAGCGATGAATGCATGTCAACGTCGGCCGTCGTCACTTCAACATCAAACGAGATGATGCCACGAAGCCCCCCGACAACCTGATAGTGGTCCATGTTGTTGTAGCCGCCGCCTTCCCAGACGCAAGCGTCACATGAAAGCTGCTCACTGTGCTTTTCCGCGTATTTCGGTGTTCTGAGGCTGCCCACTTCCTCTTCGCCTTCGACAAAGAACTTCACGTTGACTGGAAGCCCGCCGTGTTCCCTGTAGTATTTCAGAAGCGTAAGTCTGTACATCAACTCGCCCTTGTCGTCGGAAATTCCGCGGCCGTAGAAGAATCCGTCCTTTTCTGTTACCTTGAACGGTTCCGTCTTCCATTCATCGAACGGTTCTGCCGGCTGGACGTCATAGTGGTTGTAGAAGAGAATCGTCTTGTCCTGGTTCTGTCCCTTGAAGGAAGCGAAGACAACTGGATTGTCCTCACCGAAGTCAGTCCACTTCTCAACTTCCTGTGCCCCAAGATCTCTGAATGTGTCCGCAATCCATGCGGCCGTCTCTGGAAGTTCACTCTTCTTGGCCGAAACTGACTTGAATTCCACCAGCCTGTCAAAATCGTGACGATGTTCATATGCGTACTGTTTCAATTCGTCTGTCATAAAAATGCCCCCTGTTAATCAAATGTTAATGATTCCTAGCCTAGTTCATTAAAAACAAATTGTCAACCTCAAATTTTGAAATGCAGTTAATACGGCGCTGTCATTAATTTTGATGTTTTTTTTGCATGAGAGTGTTGACTTGAAATTAAAATGCGATTATACTAGCCCACATAAACTTAAAAAGCAAGAACGCAGAAAAGGACGCGGTCATTCAGTCCAACCTTAACAGAGAGCCCCATAAAGGTGAAAGCGGGCAAGGCTCTGGCTGAAATGATTATCACCTTTGAGTTTGTCGGGCGAACCTCACGTAGTAGCCTGACAGGGATCCGGATACCTTACGTCCGAAAGGCTGTCTGAAATGCCGGCATATCTTCAGATAGCGAATCAAGGTGGTACCGCGATGACACGCCCTTGAGTCCCTTCGGATTCAAGGGCTTTTTTCTGTTTCAACACAAAGATTGAAAGAGAGAATATCGTTATGAAAAAATCAATGAAAACTGTATTGTTAACAACCACTGCATTTGCCATGACAGGGATGGCATACTGCCCGAAGGCAAGGGCCGACTCGGGCAAGACGCTCAACTGGAGTGTCCAGTCCGATCTGGAGACGCTTGATCCGCAGCAATGCGTCGACTCCACTTCCGGTCAGATGCTGAACAATGTCTGCGAAGGACTTTATCGTCACGGCACGAACAGGCTGGAGAAGGCGCTGGCGAAGAGCAGCAAGGTCTCAAAGGACGGTCTGACCTGGACCTTCAAGCTGAGGAAGGACGGTCGCTGGTCAAACGGCGACAAGGTCACGGCAAATGACTTCGTCTATGCCTTCCAACGCGCGGTCAATCCGAAGACGAATGACTCCAATGCCAATCTGTTCGGTTCCATCAAGAATGCGGGAGACATCCAGAAGGGGAAGAAGAAGCCGAATGAACTCGGCGTTTCGGCACCTGACAACTACACGTTCGTGGTACATCTTTCCGCCAAGGTTCCCTATTTCAAGTCCCTGCTTGCCGGGTATCCGTTTGCACCGGTCAATCAGAATGCTGTGGAAAAGTACGGCGAAAAGTACGGTACCGCTGCCAAATACACGGTTTCAAACGGTCCGTTCGTGATGAAGACATGGACCGGGTCCCAGCAGCGCTGGAATCTTGAGAAGAACAGTCACTACTGGGACAGGAAGCATGTCAGGATTGACAAGGTTCACGTGATGGTGGTCAAGGAAGCCTCGACTGGGTACAACCTGTATCAGACGAACAAGCTTGACATGGTCACCTTGAGCAACCAGCAGGCACGGAACTTGAAGAACAATCCCGAGTTCGTCACGAGGGAACAGGGACGAATGGACTATCTTTCGCTTAACGTGAACAACGAGTACCTGAAGAACAGAAACGTGCGTCTTGCTCTCGGCTATGCTCTTAACCGCAAGGACATGGTGAACAAGGTTCTCGGAAACGGCTCGAAGACTCCTCTTTCCGGAGTGCCGCAGGATTTCATGACCTTCAAAGACAAGGATTTCGCTAAAGCTTCCCATACGAAGAACGCAACGACATATGACAAAAAGAAGGCTCAAAAGCTCTGGAACAAGGGATTGAAGGAACTTGGAAAGTCCGGTCAGAAGGTTGAACTGACTCTTCTCGGTGACGATGATGACACAACAAAGGCCCTGAACGAATACATCCAAAGTGCCTGGCAGACAACGCTGAAGAACCTTACCGTCAATGTTCAGTGCATGCCGAAGACGCAGCGCATCGCCCGCATGATGAAGCACGACTTCGATGTCGTCTACACAAGCTGGGGCGCTGACTTCAACGATGCAAGCACATATCTCAATCTGCAGGCCAGAGGATCCAACTACAACTTCGGTCAGTGGGACAACGACGAGTACAGCAAACTCTTCGAAGCTTCTGCGACAACCGACGCTGGAAACAATCAGAAACGCTGGAATGACATGGTTAAGGCAGAGAAGCTGCTGTTGAATGACGGCGGCATCCTTCCGACCCTTCAGCCTGCCAATGCCACGATGCTCAAGAAGCGCGTCAAGGGTCTGGTTTATAATCCTGTCGGAGGATATAACTGGAAGGGCGTTTATTTGAAGTAATATATAGGAAGAAAAGATGAACAACGGAGATTTTCACTTTGAAAATCTCCGTTGTTTTTAATGATTTCATTTGTGTGTAATTTTAAGAATGAGAATTACAAAATTTTATGTTTCTATATTTTATATAGCAGCCGGATTTCTGTAATGACAAACATAACTGGAAAAAGTCGTGAACTGCATTTGGCATTTCATTATAAGGCATCCGCCATTGCTGCCAAGTCCGGTCCATACGGATTAACCTCTGCATTTTCAGGCATAATCCGTCAAATTGTGATAAAATGAACAATGTATTCAAAAAGGAAAAGGACACGGAATATGGAAAATCAAATTAACTACTATCGCATCGATCGAGCGGAGTGGCGCAACTTTTACAAGGACCACATCGTTCCTCTGACGAATGAAGAACTTGATCGCATCAAGTCGCTTAATGACCGCATCTCAATGGAGGACGTTTCTGAGGTTTACATGCCGATGGTGCATCTTTTGCAGATGTTCATGAAAAATCATCAGCGACTCCAGGACGATCAGGCGAGCTTTCTTGGCATCAAGCCGCACAAGGTGCCGTTTATTTTAGGGATTGCAGGCTCGGTTGCCGTTGGCAAGAGCACGACGGCGCGTTTGCTCAAATCGCTTTTGTCCGAGGTCTATCCGGACAAAAAGGTTCAGTTGATTACGACTGACGGTTTCATCTTCCCGAATGCTGTCCTGAAAAAGAAGGGCATCATGAGCAGGAAAGGCTTTCCTGAAAGCTATGACATGCCGCGTCTGATCAAATTCGTCAACGACGTGAAAAACGGCATCGTTGCCAAAGCACCCGTTTATTCGCACAAGGTTTATGACATCATTCCTGACGAGTTCGACGTGATCGATCAGCCTGATATTTTGATCGTCGAAGGAATCAACGTGCTGCAGCTTCCAAGCCATGAACCGATTTTCGTAAGCGACTTTTTCGATTTTTCGCTTTACGTCGATGCCAAGGAAGAGTACATCAAGCGTTGGTATCTTGAACGTTTCGGGATGCTGCTCGATACTGCGTTCAAAGATCCGACGAATTACTATTATCCATACGCAATCGGCGATCGCACCGCTGCATTTAAAATGGCGTCAAAGGTTTGGGAGGACGTCAACCACCCGAACCTGCACGAGTACATCTTACCGACGAGAAATCGCGCCGACCTGATCATCGTGAAGAGCGCCAATCATTTGATTGAAGAATTGCGCCTGAGAAAGTACTGATTTCCGATTGAAATTTTTGTATCTATTGGAAAATGCACTCAAAAAACGTGCGTTTAGGTTATAATTGACTAAAATGTACGTAAAAGAATTGACCATCGCAAATTCAATCGGTACAATGAAGTAAGTGAGACAACTATAAAATTAATGAGGTGAACATCTTGGCTAATGTTGATATGCAGGCTTTTGACAAAATCATCGTCTTGGATTTTGGCAGCCAGTATAACCAATTGATTACGCGCCGCATCCGTGAATTCGGCATCTATTCAGAACTTCTGTCACACAAGCTGACGGCTGCACAAATCAAGGAGATGGATCCGAAGGGCATCATTTTGTCCGGCGGTCCGAATAGCGTGTACGATGAAGACGCATTTAAGGTAGACCCTGAAATTTTCAATTTGGGAATCCCGGTGCTGGGCATCTGCTACGGAATGCAGCTGATGTCAAACGAACTCGGCGGCAAGGTCGAAAGTGCAGAAAATAAGGAATACGGCAAGGCTGATATTCATGTTAACGATGAAAATGCAGTATTGTTCCACGGATTGCCGCAAGATCAAAGCGTATGGATGAGTCATGGCGATCTCGTGACTAAAGCTCCTGAAGGCTTCGAAGTAGTGGCCAAGAGTCAAAATTGTCCGATTGCATCGATTGCTGACTACGATCGCAAGCTCTTCGGTCTGCAATTCCACCCTGAAGTTCGCAACACGACATACGGCAACGATATTTTGCGTCACTTTGCCTTTGATGCCTGCGGTGCGAAAAGCAACTGGACGATGGATGATTTCATTAAAATGCAGGTTGAAAAAATCAAGGAAGAAGTCGGCGACAAGAAGGTCATCCTCGGCCTTTCAGGCGGCGTTGACTCAAGCGTTACGGCCGCATTGCTCAACAAGGCAATCGGCGATCAGCTGACATGCATCTTCGTTGATCACGGTCTTTTGAGAAAGAACGAAGCACAACAAGTGATGGATGCTTTAGGCAAGGGTCTTGGCGTAAACATCATCAAAGTGGATGCTGCCAAGCGTTTCTTGGGCAAGCTCGAAGGCGTATCCGATCCTGAAAAAAAGCGCAAGATCATCGGTGCCGAATTCATCGAAGTCTTCAACGAAGAAGCCTTGAAGTTAAAGGACGTCGACTTCCTTGCTCAAGGCACGCTTTACACGGACGTCATCGAATCAGGAACGGACACGGCCAAGACGATCAAGTCGCACCACAACGTTGGCGGACTTCCGGAAGACATGCACTTCAAGCTGATCGAACCGTTGCGCACGCTCTTCAAGGACGAAACGCGCGAACTCGGCGAAAAGCTCGGCATTCCGCATGAACTCGTCTGGCGTCAGCCATTCCCTGGCCCAGGCCTTGGCATCCGCGTCATTGGCGAAATTACGGAAGACAAGCTCGAAATCGTGCGCGATTCCGATGCCATCCTGCGCGAAGTCATCGCACAACATGGCCTTGACAAGGAAATCTGGCAATACTTCACCGTTTTGCCTGGCATTCGCTCCGTTGGCGTCATGGGCGACGGCCGCACGTATGACTACACGATCGGTATTCGTGCCGTAACGTCCATTGATGGCATGACTGCAGACTTTGCACAAATTCCTTGGGATGTTCTCCAGGAAATCTCGGTTCGAATCGTAAATGAAGTCGCTCACGTTAACCGCGTAGTTTATGACATCACTTCCAAGCCGCCGGCAACGATTGAATGGGAATAGGGACGCTTAGTTTAGAGGTGTCTGAAACCTCAGAATTTATGCGGGTTTGCAGACTTTGCATTTAGTGGTTGTCGTCTTTTGCAACACTTTTGCAACACTTTTGCAACACCTTCATTAAAAAAGAAATTTGCAACAGATGAAATAGTGTCGAATGGTATGCAGATAAAATAATATTTTTATATTAAGGCTTTTACCCGTTGGGGTGGAAGCCTTTTTGCATATTTGAGATGTTTTCTATTTTAATATATCATTAAATCAAAAATAAGAAAGTGTGAGGTTGATGTTATGAGAGAACAGAAATACCATGTTTACCTAACAGCCGATGAACAGAGCAGAGTCATTCAGTCACTTATCCGACTAAAAAATGAACTTATCGAACAAGGCAAATACACTGACGCAGTGGATGATGTTCTTTGTAAAGTAGTATCAGCCAAGAAGAAGCGTAATTTTTTTGCCTAATTACATATGACCTAGAATACAAGAGGACCGCCTACACCGAGAGTGCAAGCGGTCTTTTGGGGAATATTATCCTTACAATTGGGAGTCGTAGATGTTACCGATATATAAATTTAGATTATATCAAAATCTGCTTCAATTATAGCGTGATCAGGGAAAGGATCTTTAATATTTTCAAACCTATTCTTTCCATCCATATCTTTGCCTTTGTATTTTTGAAAATCTTTCCCCCAAATATACACATCCGGTTCTTCATTAACAAATGATCTGTCATAATTATACAATTTAGTTAGTTTTACTGATTGACCTTTTAGCAAAATATGATCTTCAGGAAATGAAAAATTTCCTGCGCTGTTTTGATATATGCTTCCTCCATTAGGAGTATAAACCGAAAAATCCTCCCGGTGAGCTAATTTTTCCATTTCTTTTAAACACCAAACATTATTTTCAAATCCTCTTCTATAATTGTTGAAATCTCCCACAATCATAATATTTTCATAATCTTTCACAGACTTCAAGATGGTGTTGAATTCATTCTTTTTTTGTTGGTCAGTTATATCCGTTGTATGAATACGCATACCAATAATTACGAACTTCTTTTTTGTTTTTTTATGAATGCAGTGTATTTCTAAATGATCAGGATATCTATGATTTTCGGATAGGAAGCTTTTAACACATTCCACGTTAAAATAAGCTTTATTTAATGCAATAGTAACTTCATTATTTCCAACGTCAGTGTTATTGCTGCAAAACACATAATAATCTTCACGTTTAACTAAATTATTATATTCTTCTTCCCAATTTGACACCTTAAACGAAGTCTCTGTCAATACGATAATATCGGCTTTTTTATTCTGAATTACTTTTTTAACCCATTTCGGCATTTTGGCTTTACTATGTCCATATCTATGATTTATATTCCATCCAATAATTTTCACTATATTTCTCCTCATGTAACATTTGTCGAAAAAATCTCGATTTATCTCTATGGTTTATTTCTTGATTATACACAGGATTTGAATCTTTTTCTACTTATCTATTGTTCTAAAATCTCTCTCAAAAAAATAATTTCAAAAATTTATTAAAAATAGGGTGTCAAAAGCCTGAGCAATTCCAAATAAGTGAAGGGAGTAATTCCAATCAACAAAAATGGAACGGTTTCCTTTGAAATTTAAAACTGAATATACAGGTCACTGAGACGTTAATTCTGATGATAGCCACCTTATCGGGTACGCCATAACTTTTGCGGATGCAGAACAGCGAGAACTCCCGGTATAAGTGTCAGGTTGCCCCTGGCATGGCGATGACGGTCAGAAAGATAATGATACTTCTCTAAGGAGCTGGCGGAGTACCCGGCAGAGGTTAGAATCCTATGATACAGATCAGCAGTCTGTTCCTTAGTGGCTTCCCATGAGCGATATGCTCGGCAAGGGGTGTTGAGAACAAATGTTGCCACGACCGTTTAGGAAATGAAACGGTCAGGTACATAGTCATTTTACAATGGCTATGAATTTTCAGGAAAGGAGGACGCAAGAAGTGTCAAACTGCAAAACGATTGCCATCTGCAATCAGAAAGGCGGAGTTGGAAAGACCACCACTTCGGTCAATCTCGGAATCGGTCTTGCAATGCAAGGAAAGAAAGTATTACTTGTTGATGCAGACCCACAGGGAGATTTAACAACTTGTCTGGGGTGGCAGGATACGGACAGTCTGGGTATCACGCTTGCAACGAAATTAACAGATGTGATGAATGGGAATAATTGAAACTGAGAAGATGGGAAAAAGTTCCGTTTTTCTATTGAAATAAATTAAATGTCGAACAAATGAGGTCGAGCTGCGACTGATTTTGTCCTGTCAAGTATACAGTTCAAATATAAAATTTTAACTAACAAGATACGGCTTGATTGCGGAACTGTTCTGCGGTCAGGCCGTTTTTTGACGCATAGGCACGTTTCCTGTTGAAATAGTCTACTGCGTCCTGAACTAATGTTTCAAGCTCTTCAAGGTTGGCAGGCCGTGGATGATGATCCATCCAGATGTGCTTGAAATCGTTCCACCAGCGTTCCATAGGTGAATTCTCCCATGGATGCCCTGGATGAGACATGCTGTGAACACATTTATTCTCTGTCAGATAATTATTGAAATCCATTGAACAGTATGCTGCTCCGCGGTCCGTGTGAACCATCGGATGAGCGTCCGGCTCGTCTTCAAACGCCCGCTTGAAGGTGTCGATTACAGCCGACGATGTCTCTGTTTCCGAAATGTTGTAACTTAATGCATAACGACCGTATAAGTCCAGAACAACATGCACTCTTGCCTTGTGACCGGAGTTGCCGTACTTGATTTCAGTAGTATCAGTAACCCATACCTCATTTTTGCCTTTCCTGTCGAACCGTCCCTTCAACAGGTTGTCATTAATGTATTCTTCGTGTCTCTTGATACGGTTGCGTTTCTTTCTTCTCACGTTGGATGTGATTCCGTTGCTTCTCATGCAGTTGGTGATGCGCTTGATGCAGGCCTTGAAGTACAGCCTGTTTTCCGAGGCAAGATGCGTGGTCATTCCCAGATAGCCCAGAGTACCCTTGTGTTCCTTCTCCAGATCCATAATTGCTGAAAGAAGGTCTGACTGTTCCTGTTGATTATTACTTGTTCCACGCTTGAGCCACTTATAGTATGCATCTCTAGTTATACCGACTGTTCTGCACAGTTCACTGATTGACCAGCCCTATTCCTCGTTCGGTTCCCTGATGGTCTTCTGCCTGATCCCTTTTTCGCCTCCCCGTTGCTTATTTCGACTAATTTTTTTGCGAAGGCTATCTCCATTTCCTGCTGATGAAGTCTGGCCTTGAGAAGTTTGTTTTCCCTCTTCAACCGGTCCGGTTCAGTGAATTCTGATTTCGGTTTTGCCTTTCCTCTGCGGTCACGCAGCGATTCCGGATTATTGCCGCTTCCGGTGTACTTCCGATACCATTCGTAGACCTGATTGTAGCTGACATTGTAATGTTCAGCCGCCCATTTGTAGTCAACATCGTGTCTTATAAGTTGTTCAATGATTTCCAGCCGTTCGTCAAAAGTTGTCTTTCTGCCCTTCATTCCTGAATCTCGCTTTCCGGATCTGTGATCCTCTAAGATAGGTTCATTATACCCTATAATTGATTTATCTGGGTACGGTCTCTCATTCTGTGTCTGATGGAGAACTCTTCAAGCTTCTCATCTGACTTCTGATATTCTTCAACCAGCGATTCCTTGTATTCTCTGGAATATGTGTTATTTGAATGCGTGGGTTTCAGACCCGGAATACCCTGATACTTATAGATGAGCTTCCAGGTTCTGATGGTATGGTCTGATATGGAATACTTCATTGATGTTCTAGTGATTCCCAACGTTTCTGCTTCATGAATGATCATCAGCTTAAAATCAGCAGAATACTTCGATTTTCTTCCCATATGAAAATGCCCTCCAAGCATACAGAAAATTTTCTTTTTCATCTGTATACTTAAAGGGCATTATAACCGACTGATTTTGTCCGGCATTTTTTATTTTTGATGCATATTTTGCCTGATGCAGTGCTGCGCATCACTTGCTTGATCAATGGACCAAGGAGGATTACGGGCAAATACCAGAAATCACCGTTTTGCCCGTAAAAAGCCAGAGTTCGGTTACGGGAAAAAGCATCTTTTCGGATGTTTCCATCACAGCAGGCGATTGTCATGCATACGTAAAAAACCGGATTAGATTTACAAACGAATTTCGAGTCATCTGTTTTTTAGTTTAAGAAATAGTTTTTCAGCATCATTTTAGCATCAAAAAAATGTTGTTTCATAAAAATGTCATAGAAATAAGTGATATGATCAGGTTCTACGAAAAGGAGCCAGGGCGAGTTTAGTTTTCTGTACTAAACGAGAGGTTATTTGTAACCAATAAAAAACTTGACAATTTTTTGCGTTAGGTTTATCATAACCTTATAAGATATGGTTATCGATAACCTGGAAGGAGAGAGACAAGGTGGAGAGAGATTATTTAAAAAAATTAAAAAAAATAGATACCTCAGATATTGCACGAGATGTTCGAAGAAAATTGGAATATTCTAGAAACGTTGAAAATATGTCTCTAAAAGGGATTGTTGCAGGGTATGTTCTTTATGAAGTTGCAATTGACAACGAAGTATGTATGGACAGTCCGGATAAATTTTTGGAAAGCTGTTCGATTTCAGCCAACTTAGCCAACATTGTGAATAAAAATATCGCAGATGAGTGGGATGCCATTTTGGAAATGACAAATTCATATTCTGCTGATGAATTGTTGGCTTTCATCTTATTTAATAATGATTTGGAAGATGAAAAATCAATAAGATGTTCCACACCGAGCGGGATAATTAAATTGGCTTCTTCTATTTTGAATATTCAAAAAAGCGACAATGTATTGGAAATATGCTCCGGAAAAGGGGATTTTTTCACGGGAGCATTTTCGATGCTGGAAGACTTTAATTACACTGGCATCGAACTTGATAATGATGCAAATGCCATTGCACAGATCAGGGCATCTTTAATCGGAAAGAAGATTTCGCTCGTTCTTGGCGATACGCTTAAATACAGGGGGAAAACTCAAGTCGATAAGTTATTTTCCAACTACCCACTCATGATAAGAACTTCGGATATAAACGAATACAAAGAACGTTTGTGTGATGAGTTTGGCGTTTCAAATGACGTGTTTCATAGAGCTTCTTCAGATTGGATATTCAATGCATCCATCATCCAACAAATGAATGAGAACGGAAAAGCCGTTGCAATTATGAGTGATGGGGCTACTTGGAATTCTAGGGATGAGAAAGTTCGTAAATTTTTCATCGAAAGCGGACTCATTGAGGCCGTCATTTCTCTTCCGGCAAGACTATTCAATACTTTTTTAGTTCCGGTAACGATGATTGTCTTTAGCAGGAACAATGATAAGATTCGGTTGATCGATGCTAGCGAATTTTATGAAAAAAAACGTAGAAAAAACGTTTTAACGGATGAGTGCATAGCTGAAATTATGGAACTTTTAAAAGAGGATGGCGAAAAATCAATTTCCAAATCAATCGAAGATTTTGCTGATAGTGAATATACGCTCAACGCAAGTCGTTATCTTGATGCAGTGGAAATAGAAAACGGTGTTGAGCTTGGGGTTGTTGTAAAAGAAATAACGAGAGGAGCCCAAATAAAAGCTTCAGAGTTAGATGATATGAAGGCGAGCGAATCGACTTCATCAAGGTATGTAACTTTGGCCAATATTAACGATGGCATCCTTAGCGTGGACGATGATCAATATTTGAAAGAAATTCCGTCAAACCTTGATAAATTTTGTGTAAAGAATAATTCGATTATTCTCACGAAGATAGGAAACCCGAAGGTAAAAACGGCTATTGCAAGGGTTGATGATAAAGAAAAAATTCTGGCTACTGGCAATTTGTTTATTATTGAGATTGACAATGCAAAAATAAATCCGTTTTATTTGCAAGCGTTTTTTGCAAGCAAAACTGGTGAAAAGCTATTAAGAAGCGTTTGTGCGGGCAGCTTGATACAAACGGTATCATTAAAAAAATTGAAAAGAATGAAAATACCAGTTTTGTCTATGGAAGAGCAGAATGTTTTTGCGGATAAATACGCAGCTGCTATGGAGGAGGTGATCCTGTTAAAGGAAGAGCTTGAAAAAAACGTCGAAAAGATGAAACGCATTTATGATGTGGGCTAGTTTGCCTAATTTTGAAAAATAGTAGACTAAATGGTCCCAAAATATGTTATATTCTCTTTGATTTATTATTGCTACCTGTTTTGAAGACTTGATAATCTTTGCATCAATAACAGTATGGCAACCATATTAAAAATTGCCGTATAAATTCAATCGCTGTCCTATATATTATTTTCTAAATATACTCACTTACTAAGTTATCAATAAAATGAGTATAGAAATTTTGTGATATTCTTTATTTGATAGTATATAACTTGTTAGAAGATATTAAGGGATTGCGATAGATTCGATTATTTGGAAATGAGTACAAATTATCTTGATATAATCTACTTTATTTTTATTGCTAGAATAGCCCGTCACTTTTGATTTTAAATAAATCTAATTTCAAAGCAATAAATATATAATGATAGTCAACCGAAAGAAAGGAATGTATTTTATGAAAAAACATATATCATATTTTCTTAACGATGGTATAAAAGGCCATTCTAATTATGAGTTTGTAGACGTAGATATTTATAATGATAACCTCCTTTTTATTGATCCTATTTTGATTGATAAACTCGAAAGTAACTGGGGAAAAGATGCTAGTAAATCAATTCAATCATTCTTTGATTCATTTTTTGATGCATACATTAAAAATGATGATATTAGAAAAAAGAATTTGTTGTCGCATGCTAGAGAGCAAAATGGAACACGTCTTGGGTATGGTCGAGGATATAATGGTAAGGGAAATACATACAAAGGATTATTAGATATTTTCTCTCCATTAGAGAAACTAATGCAAAAAATTCCTAATATTGGAAAAGCTGAGGATTTATCGATTATGATTCCTGGTTTTGCGGAAGATGGCTTGTCAGATATGTTGACAAATATTTTACATGATAAATTGAACACATTTACATTGAAACAGATTGATAAATATGGTTTACATAGTAATGGGTATTTAGATTTTTATGGTTGGGATTCAGAGTGTCATCAGTGGAAAGAGATGAAAAAACCAGCATACTTTATTGATGGCAAAGAAATATTACTTGTTCCAAAAAAAGTTGTTAGAAAAAATTATTTGTTCAATACAGGTCAATATTTTAATAGGATTATATTAGAGCGAATGCAAAAGGATGGTGAATATATGGATGGAGATAGACCTATTTCAAAAAAAGAAATCATAAAATCAAAACGCTTTTCAGGAGATCATTGGCAGTATGATGAATGTATTTCATATACTGAAAAGAACAATGATGCTCTGGATGAGTATCATAATAAATTGCCGATGTTTTATTCCGAAAACGGATACTTCATGCCAGATGAAAAATTAGATAGTTTGATTTATTAATAATGTGAGGATAATTTAAAAAGTCTCTTTAGTATTGAATTTACTTAATTGTGTTGAAGTGAGCTTTATCACTATTTCATTTAATATGCTTATTAATTTATTGAAAAACAGAAAAAGCAACAGGTATGGATTTTTTATACAAAAGGATTTTGTCGTAGTAGATAGCCAAGCTCTTCAAGGTTGTCAGGCCGTGGATGATGATCAATCCAGATGTGCTTGAAATCGTTCCACCAGCGTTCCATAGGTGAATTCCCCCATGGATGTCCGGGATGAGACATACTGTTGTCAAGGGCGGATTTAAATTGTCGTTTTCTGGCGGTTTAAAAATGTATGATTTGGGCGGTTTAAGAACTGACCGATGCTAAACGGTATGACTTTCCCTTGATCTTAATCACGTGTGAGTGATAGACAAGGCGGTCTAAAATGGCTTCTGCGGTTGCCGTGCTATTAAGAACGGTTCCCCAACTTGATAATGGAACATTGGTCGTTATGATCGTTGATTTGCGTTCATAACGGCCATTTATTAGTTGAAACAATTCGCCGATATCGATAAATACCCAAGCTCATCGAGGAAATAAAATCTGCCTCAAACAAAAAGCCAGGATTATTTGCAATCAATTACAAATAATCCTGGCTTTTTTGTATGCGTGGCAATCGACTTATATTTGTTGATTGCGGGAAGAGACCACATTTTTTAATTTTGCAAACTTTTTACGTTTCTTTCTCAAAAAGAAAAAACGTCACGTTATGCAACGCAACGTTTTTCACTGAAATATGTGCTTTCTTCCTATTGGAAGTAATGTCAGCAAACCATGTCGCATGCATTGCAAAAGGCTGTTTGTATGTGAAAGCGGATAGGTTTCTCCGTAAATCAAATAATCAACAACGATTATGCAAAAATCCTGAATTCATTTTTTTGTCTCGAACAAAAAAGCACTGATAATCAGTGCTTTACTGTAAAGCTTTCAGTTTTTCCTCAAGCGCCTCCGTAAGCGTCTGAGAAAAATTAATTCCTCGTTCTTCAGCCTGTTGCGCAAGCGTGCTTGGAATGGTCGTATTCTTCTTGACAAGCGGTTTTCTTGCCTTTCTTCTTACATCTTCAAGATTAGTGAAAATTAATGTCACTTCTGCTCCGGGATATTTGGCTCTGACTTCATCAATATTCGAAGCCTCAGGCATTTCATCAACGTCATATAACATCAGTCCGAGTGCTTCCGAACCATTTAACATAGCCTGTGCAAGCCCTTTGCCTTCACTGATTGCTCCAGGGACATCAGGGAAGGTTACCGTATATACATCGTCACTGTTTTCACTGTTATCAAGCACAGCTGGATATACAATAACCTTTTCTTTCATACCTTATTCCTCCTTACATTTCACGTATAGAGTACGCCTTAATACGCCCTTTGTCAAGAGTTTTTGTTCACAGAAAAAGAGACTGAAATTTCTTCCAGCCTCTTTTCCATGTAACTAGCCGGCAATTACCGCCTGTCTGCAAATCGCCTTATACGTACCCGGCGCAATCGTGCTTTTCAACGACGTATATGGTACGACAAACGTTTTTCCATCTGTTTCACGCTTGTATTTGTGATGATCGCCTTTGATAGACACCTCATTGTACCCGTTTTTCTTTAACAGATCAATCAGCTTTTTTGCCGTCATTTCTGACATTTTATCGCCTCCCGTCTCAAAATAACATCTTTTTTTAAGTCGAGTCAGCAACGCTGCTTCCAATATGGATTATACGCCTTTAATACGTATTGAACAATACTTAGGACGTTTAAGAAACCGTGAACTACCCGACCATAAATAGTCGGGCTTCGGGACTGCATGACAGTAGAGTGCCATATGATGCGCAGTCATAAGCCACACTCCGAAGACGTTTAGACAATGCCAGAGGCTTTGCGCCTCCAGGGTTTCGTTCAGGAAACTCAACATCGTTTCCGCTCGCATTTTACCTTACGGCTCAGAGAGATACGCCAACCACTGCTCTTGGTAGTCTTTAAGGATGGCAAGGTTCTGTCCCGCCCGGGAAACTGATTCCATTCAATTATCATAACATATTTCTATGCACCCTTATATCTTAAAAAGTTAAAGAGCAAAAAAGGGGGGGCAATTCATCACGTCCTCAAAAGAACGTGTTTCCTTGCCTTTTTTCAAAAGAGGCGATTCCTCCTGCACTTAACATGCTTACTTAATTAAGTTCTGAAAAAAAGACACCGGTATCCCGATGCCTTTTCGTTGTCACGTCTTTAAATTAAGCTTTTCTGCGGTCACTCAGTCCAAGCATTGCAAGAATGCCGGCAAACATTGTCATGATTACACCGACTGTCGCTGCGTCGTTACCTTTTTCGCCCATTTGAGGAAGATCGTTTGATTTGACTGTATCTTTTCTTCCCGTTGCAAATGAGACTCCGGCAACTCCGTTCTTAGTCTTGGAATTACCGCTCTTTTTCAAGACAAGCGGTGTCGTATCCGTATGACTTGTCTTATCGTTAAGCTTTGCCTGTTCTTTCTTGACCGCATTCTCAAGTTCAAGCTGGGCTTTGAGCGTGTCATAGGCTTTCTGCTTGAGTGCAGTTTGTGCTTTTGCCTGTTCCAGTTCAGCCTTAGCTTTGTCGAGTGCCTCGTGTTTTGCCGTCTTTTCGGCTTCTGCCTGTGCAAGCTTTTCCTTCGCCTGTTCCAGCGCCTTCACCGCATTGTCATAATCTGCTTTTGCCTTTTCGTAAATTTCCGGTGCGTTCTTAAGATTTTCAAGCACCTGTTCTCTTACTTCAAGTTCCTTCTGAGCCGTTTCCAGTGCGATCTTTGCGTTGGCGTACTCTGTTTCAGACTGTGCAAGGTCTTCCTTTGCCGATTCAAGTGCTTTCTGTTTTTCGACAAGTGTCTTCTGCGCTTCGGACAGTTTCTTCTGTGACTGTGCAAGCTGATTCTGTGCCATAATCAACGTGTCTTTTTCATCCGTTGTCATACGGGCATTCTGATTTGCAAGAACAGCTGCCTTCGCCTTCTGATAAGCCTTTCCCGCATTCTCAAGTTCTGTCTGTGCGTCTGCGAGCGCCTTTTCATTTTTGGCAAGTTCCGCCTTCTGCGTGTCAAGTAATGTAAGAACCTCGGCAAACTGTCTTTCGAAAACGGCGAGGTCTGACAGTGCTCCATCACGTTCCCGCTTGGCGGAATTATAGTTTTTCTGTGCCTTGTTATATGCAATGCGTGCCTTGTCATAGTTTTCCTGTTTCTGCTGTTTGTCAGCGATGTAGAAGGAAAGCGCACGTTCTGCCTGATCAAAATCCGACTGTGCATTGTCACGTGCGACCGTTGCGTCATGCCATGACTGATTGCGTTCCAAAACGAGTTTCTTCGCCTGGTCTACCTTTGCCTGTGCACTATTTACATCATTAAGCGTGCTCTGAACCTTGTTCTTCTGAGCATTAAGGACACTTTCCGCAAGATTTTTCGTCTTTTCAGCCGTCGCAAGAGATGCTTCTGCACTCTGCGTCTGCTTCTTTGCATTCGCAAGCTCACTGGTTACACTTTCATATGGATTGTCGATTTTGCTGAATCCGCCTTTTTCCGTGAAAATCTTTTCATGGTCTGCGGCCGTCTTGCCGTCAGAATACCACTGGGCAGGGATGAATTCATTTGTTGTCTTGCTTCGGAGATTGGAAACTAAATAGAAGTCCCACATATTTCCTGTATACTGGTTATTTTCAGAATAACCTATGTCACTCTTTTTACCGTAGCGTGTCGTTACCCCGAGATATGTTTCCGAACATTTGCCATGAGCATCTAAATTGTCGATTCCCGTAATCGACATTGCGTGGTCTGTTATATTGCGATCCAAATCATTGGTTACAAATCTCCAGATAGCCACTTTAACTGCCATCTTCAAATCGTACATATTGAAGACACTTTCACATGACGCACTGTCATATGCGACATCCACTCCAAATGAATGAGCGTTGTTCTTATTTCCATTCACGACATTGAGCATGTCAAGCATTCCCTCTGTCACTGTGACCTTGCCGACATACGGAGTAAGCCCGAGGTCGTCACGGAGGCTGTTGATGATCCAGCATGCGTACTGCGAAATTTCCTTCTGCTGTTCACGTGTGAGATGAGCCACGTCAACGGACACGTTCTTGTCATCTTCGTTGCCCGTGAAGATGATTTCGTCGTTTTTGACGTTGAGGTTCTTCTCATTGTCATGCAAGGCACGGAGAAAGTCCATGTATGCATTTTCCCATTCTTCGTTATATCCCTGATCATTGAGCGGTCTGCCCGCCTTTTCCCATTTATCGAAGACTTCAAGCATTTTCTTGGCCTTCTGCTTCGTGGTTTCACTGACTAAAAGCTTTGCGCCCGCAAGGTCATCGGCCTTTTTCTGAGCACTGTTTTCCTTTTCCTTTGCAGTGTCAAAGACCTTCCGTGCAGTTTCATAATCTGAAAGAGCCTTGTTGTATGCGATCTGAAGTGACGAAAGATCTTTCTGAGCCTGTTCATGATTCAACTGGGCCGTTTCAAGCGCCTTGTTCAATGTGACAAGCTCGTTCTGTGCACTGTCATATTCAGTCTTTGCCTGATTGTAAGTCTTTTGTGCATTCTCAAGGTTTGTCTTTGCAATGTCGTAAGCCTTCTGAGCCTTGTCAAGTCCGGTGTTTTCAAGAGCGCTCTTTGCATTCTCAAAATCGGCTTTCGCCTGTTTCAGTGCAGCTTCAGCCTTGTTGTAATTTTCCTCTACGGGCTGAACACGCTTTTCAAAAAAGTCCTTGGCCTGACTGAAGTGCCCTATAATTGTTAGACAAAGTAGTCTAATGATTGTGGGGTATTTTTT